>JAESGS010000260.1_pt1 | contig 62573 bp, 57 predicted proteins | sample 9269761 | NCBI WGS metagenome assembly JAESGS01 (sample SAMN15741799, study PRJNA653493) | algae metagenome | isolation source: Cyanosarcina radialis HA8281-LM2 and co-occurring heterotrophs from damp... | place: USA: Makauwahi cave, Hawaii | collected 2011-01-06 | reverse complement strand
ACGCAGAAGATTCTTGATTTTATTGACTACTTCAACCGCACTTTGGCTAAACCTTTTGTCTGGAAATTTCAGGGGTTTCCCGAACCCGCTTAAGCTGGTCACTTATTTTCGCCACGCTGCACTAGTAACAAAAATAAACGAGTAGAGAATGTAGCGAGGACAATTTCTGGAGCGATGTCTGGAGCTTTGCTAGGGTTTTTCTATGGTGGCAGCAGTACGGGCAATAATTCGCAAATTGCGATCGCCTCAGCCGTAATTGGCGGCTCAGTCTCGGCCATCCTTATAGCCAGAAGTTTCTCTAAAAACACTTCCAACGGAAAAAAACGATTAATAGTCATAGCGGCTGCTGTTGCCGAAACCGTATTGGTATATGGCTTTGCCTTCTTAGCAGGAGCAATGGCGATCGCCCTTTTAAGCGGGCAACATCTTGTTTGGGGGACAATTTGGGGCATGATCTCGTTAGGTTCTCTCAGGCTGACGATCGACTCCTTGATGCTGGCGGTTAAAGAAATTAGCAGCGTGGGTAGTTCGAGCTAAACACTCGCGATCGAGATGTTGGCGATAACGCGCATTTTCCGATTCGTCTATAGCAATAAGAGCGGATCTGGCGTATGTCGCTGAAGCAGAGAAACAAACGATAATAGACATTGTGACCTCAATAACTTAGCCCTATGAGCCTTCGCGAAATCCTCAAACAAAAACTTGACACGTTCCCCGACGAGCGCCTCCGTCAAGTCGCCGATTTTATAGAGTTCCTAGAATTTCGCACCCAGAAAGCAAATACCTTAAATTTGTCTGATGACACTCCCAAAGAACAAGTTTTGAGCGATTTTCGGCAAGCATGGCATGAGGCAATGACCGAACAAGGAATGCCAGTCGATCGACTTTGGGAAGAACTAAAAAATGAGTGATTCAAGGGTTACGATCGTCGCTTTACCTACCTTCACTCGCAATATTAGAACGCTTAAAAAGAAATACCGTAACATTCTTGAAGATCTTCAGCCAATCCTCGATCGACTAGAAAGCGGTGAAACACCTGGCGATCGAATCCCCGATCTTGGCTACCCAGTATTCAAAGTTCGTGTCAGAAATACTGACATTCAAAAAGGAAAAAGCGGTGGCTATAGACTCATCTATTATCTCAAGACTACAACCTCAATTTTGCTTCTAACGCTCTATACAAAGTCCGATCGAGATGATGTTGCTGCCGCAGACCTGCAAGACATTATTGAGGACTACGATCGATCCTAAAATCTGCTTTCATATTCCACTACTGCCCGCGTATCGCCAGAGAAATCGGTCGAACCCCGCAATAACACTTCATCGTTCACCCGATAGCGAATGCTGTATTGAGGTAGCTGATCGGCGTTGAGAATTGTCAGGATAGAGGCCGAGAGTTTGTCGGTAATATCGACCCCAGCTTCAGCACCGAACCCTAAAGTCGAACTTCCCCGCCTTTCGCTAGTGACGACTGTAGGGAACAAGCGAAATTCGCTCAACCCTATAGCATCCCCGATCGCATTTTGAATGTTACCCAACAGTGCCGAGCCTGCGAGATTGGCTAAGCCTAAAGTGGTTTCTCCTCGACCTAGAGTTTCGACGAAACCTCCGCCTAGTAAGGCGACGATTTCTGTTTCGCTGCGGGGGGGATTGCTGGTTAATTCCAGGTTTTCGTTGAGCCTATCGGCCGAGCCAGTAACTCTGGCTTGAATCCGCACGGTGCGTAAAGAGCCTAAGTAATTGGTGGGCGCATCGCTAATCTCGGCCGATAAAAATGGATCGTTCAGTACCCGGCTGCGAGTCGTTTCTGGCACTGTAGCTACTAGCCTGACATCGAGGTAAGGGGTGAGGCCGCCAGCGCTTCTAAACGTGGCTGTCTGGGGATAGCCCCGATCCAAGCGGAATTGAGTCGTAAACAGATTGACTTGACCCCGCTTTAACTCGACTTTACCTTCAGGGCGAATATCGTCCAAAGTGCCGTTAATCGTAATGTCGCCTGTAGCCAAAAAGTTTAAAATTGGCGGGCGGGTAATTTGCACGTCTCTCCCCAATGTCAGTTTGAGATTGTTAAATCCGACGCGGCTCGCTTCTGCTTCTGTCTGTGCCGCCTCGGCTTGTTTGGTGCGCACATCCTTGACCGACACTGGTTCGGGAGCGGTACTAGCTTCTGCTTCTTCTTCTAGTAAGATTTGACCGTTAGCTAGCTCGATTTCGCCACCAATGGCGGGTTCGAGTACCGAGCCTGTAACTGTTACCTTGCCGTTCGCCCCGCCGTTGTAGCGCCCTTTGATATTGAGGGCTAATCGATCGAGGGTGACAGTCAAAGGGTTGTCGGTGGCAAGGGGTTCAAAAATTGGAATCGACCCAGCCACTAGGATCTGACCGTCGCTGAATTTGCCCTGCAAGCTTTCCACTTGGACGCGATCGAGGTCGAATAAGATTTTGCCTGTCACTTCGGTTAAAGGGGCATCCTGTAGGGCTTGGGAGCTAATGGTAGCGCCATCTACTGTCGCCACTCCTTGAGCCACTAATTGTTGGATTTCCCCGGTTTCTCGATCGATGTTACCCCGCACGGCTAGATCGACTCGGCCTTGGCCGTCAACCCAGTTTACTTGGCCGCTACTGACGAGATTTAATAAAGCTAGCCCTTGGTTGGCTACGTTGACATCTAATGTTAATTGGTCGCTACTGGGCGGTACGGAAGCAAAGGGCAATTGATAAGGGAAGCTACCAGTAATTTGAATCGGATCGGTACCAGTAACGATCGCCGTACTAGAAAAATCTAACCGCGAGTCGGCATAGTTGAAACTGCCTTGGGCTGACTGCAAGGGGGTCTGGTTGAGGGTTCCTCGTGCTAAATCGATCTCGCCTCTAGCTTGAGGATTGGTAATACTACCCGATAAAGTAGCAGTTCCGTTGAGTTTGCCAGTCAAGTCTAAGGGGAGGTTGACAAAGCTGGTGATGTTTTCTGCTGGCAGGTTTTGGATCTGCACTTGACCCGATTGTTCTTCACCTCCGATGGTGCCAGAGAAGGCAAACAGACTATCGTTGGAGCTAATTCGCAGTGGCAGTAAAGTTAAGATGCCGTCGGCAAAACTTCCTTGAGCGATAATGCGATCGGCTTGATAACGCTGCCATTTCCATTCTTGCCCTTGGAGGTTAAAGTTAGCGTTAATTCCCTGTTTTAAGGAACCAGCTACACTAATCTCGCCGGAGAAATTGCCCGATAAATCTCTCAATTCTGGAATTAGGGCGGTTTGGCGACGCTGGCGTTGTTGTTGCAGGCCGACTTCAATTTCTGCTAGCCGCCTGATTTGCTCTAATAAGGAGGCCTCAGGGATGCCAGCGGTGATAGTGGGAATGTCAGAGGCACTGCCGGGATCGCGGTTGCCGAAACCGCCCGTCAGGTCTGCCAATTCCGATATTTGCAAGGCGGTGAGGACATCTTGAATTCGTCCTTGGGGAATTTCGAGTTTAGCTTGAAATTGCGGATCGTTACCTGCCAGGTTGACGCTGCCACCGAGTAAGTACCGACTCTGGCCTTTTTGAAACGCGATGTCATTAAAGGTGGCGGTTTTACCCGTGTAGCTAAAATTGCCAGTTAATGAATCTCCTACGAGAGTACCGATCGATGGTTTGGCGATCGCGACATTAGTACCACTAATATTGAGATTGGCTAAGTTAATATCAAAATCGCCCGACAGATTGCCCCCAATCGGTCTGGAGGCAATTGGCTCTGGTAAGGGGGCAAAACTAGTTAACAGGTTGAGGGGAATATTTTGAGTGCTAACTAGCAAGCGATCGCCTTGACTTTTTCCGACCGCACTAGCTTCATCTAATTTGACTAAAAACGACAGCGGACGATAATTCGGCGCGAGGGCTAATTCAATTCGGTCTTGCACTCCTGCTAGTTGTAAGTTTACTCCCTGTTTGGGAGCGACTTTTACTTGTCCTTGCAGAACTGGATCGAAAGCTAAATTTTGAATTACTAAATCTTCTAATCGCAGATTTCCTGCTAGCTGAATCGTTTGAGGATCGAAGTCAGCCAGACTGCCGCCAGCATTGACGGTAGCATTCAAGTTACCTTTTAACGGTAGATCGCCGTTAGTTGGAGCCAGTTTAGCGAGGTTTTCTAAATTCAGATTGTCAGCAGTTAAATTACCTTGCCAGCGACCGTTGTTGAATACCAACGTTGAGGCCGCGATCGTTCCTCCTAAAACATTGAGTGTGCCCTTACCTTGGCCTTCTAAAGTTTCCGGTTTGAACGACGCTAGGCTACCAGATAAATCGAAATTTCCGGTGAGTTTTCCATCTTTAACGCTAGGGGGAAGATCGGGAGATAGTCTAGCAATAGTTAAATTATCAATTGCCAAGTCTCCTTGCCATTTGCCGTTATTAAATGCCAAAGTTGAGGCTTTAATTAGCCCGTCGGTAAAACTAACTGTGCCGCTGCCGCTTCCTCTCAAGTCTTCCGGGCTGAGAGATTCAGTAGTCCCTGCCAAATTGAAATTTCCCGTTATCAGTCCCGGCTTAAAGTTGGGGGGGGTTTCGGGTGCTAAGCGGCCAACTTTCAGGTTATCGATCGCAAAATTACCGTTCCACTGACCGTTATTAAATCGTAAAGCGTTAGCATTTATCGTCCCATCGGTAAAACTAATTCTTCCCGTTCCATTTCCTCTCAAATCTTCCGGAGTGAGAGATTCTGTAGTCCCTGCTAAATTGAAATTACCCGTTAACAGGCCCGGCTTAAAGTTGGGGGGGGTTTCGGGTGCTAATCGGGCGAGTTTGAGACGATCGATCGCAAAGTTACCGTTCCACTGACCGTTATTAAATTGCAGCGTTGAAGCATTAATAATACCGTCGGAAAAACTAATTCTACCACTACCATTTCCTCTCAGATTTTCGGGAGCGAGAGATTCTGTAGTCCCTGCTAAATTGAAATTTCCCGATAGCAATCCTGGCTTAAAGTTGGGCGGAGTTTCGGGTGCTAAACGAGCGAGTTTGAGGCGATCGATCGCAAAGTTACCATTCCACTGACCGTTATTAAATTGCAGAGTAGAAGCATTAATAGTACCGTCAGAAAAACTAATTCTACCACTACCATTTCCTCTTAGATTTTCGGGAGCGAGAGATTCGGTAGTGCCTGCTAAATTGAAATTACCCGATAGCAGTCCTGGTTTAAAGTTGGGAGGAGTTTCTGGGGCTAAGCGAGCGAGTTTGAGGCGATCGATCGCAAAGTTACCGTTCCATTGACCGTTATTAAATTGTAAGGTCGAAGCATTTATCGTTCCGTCGGGAAAACTAACTACTCCCGTTCCGATTCCAGTTAAGTTTTCTGGAGTTAGCGATTCAACGTTGCCAGCTATGTTGAAATTACCAGAGATCTGACCCACTTTAAAATTAGCAGGAGTTTCAGGAGCTAAGCGAGCGATCGCTAATTGGTTAATGCCAAAATTTCCCCGCCAATTACCGCTATCCAACCTTAAATTATTAGTGGCAATCCGACCGTCAGGGAAATTAACAACTCCTGCCCCACTACCTTGAATATTACTAGCATTGACCTTAGCTAAGCTACCAGATAAGTTAAACCTACCAGCAATTACTCCGATGCCAAAATTAGCAGGAACATCGTCAGCTAGCCGAGAGATCGGCAGACGTTGAGTGGTAAAATTACCCCGCCAGCGACCGTCGTTGAATTGCAAATTTGCCGCCTGAACCGCGCCATTGGGAAAAGCGATCCTGCCCTCGCCGTTTCCTTGCAAAGTCTCTGGTTTAAAAGCCGTCAGCTTACCCGATAAGTTGAAATTTCCAGCAATTGTTCCCCCTTGAAAATTGGACGGGATATCGGGCGCAAGACGACTAATCGGTAAGCTGTTAGCAGTGAAATTACCTTGCCAGCGATCGTTAGCAATTCGTAAATTAGAGGCGGTAACTCTACCTTCAGAATACTGCAACTGTCCCGCTCCGGTAGCTTGAAGAGATGATTGTCCGGAAGTATTTAAATTACCTGCAAGGTTGAAATTACCAGATATTAACCCTTGAAAAATCGGCGGAACTTTATTGTCTAATAGCGGTGCTAAACTTTGACCGGGTACGTTAGCTGTTTGCAAAGAAGCTAGCCAGCGATTGTTAGCAATTTGCCCTTGACCTTTAACTACACCGCTGCCGACTTGCAAAGTGGCTTCGGGAAAAACGATTTCATTTTTTGGAGTGACGACGACTATTCCCGTAGCCGGATAGGTAGCTTGCGGTGCAGAAAATTGGATAGCTGTTTGTAAATTACCTTCAGGGCCAAAAACCTGGGCTTTGCCCCCTACTGCCCCAATTTTGATTGGCGGTTTAGCACCATAAAGATTGGCAAGTGCATCACCAGGTAGATTTTCAGCTTGCAGGTTGAAAATCGTGCTGGGTTTTCTTCCCAAATTGACTTGTCCTACCCCAGCAATCGAACCGCCTAGCGTCGGTTGAGCGCGAAAACCCGTAATTGAAAGCCGATTGTCTATCAGTTGAAAGTTGCTTCTTAGAGAGCGAAAATTTAAGCGATCGACCTTAGCAGGTTTAGTGGTAACAACTGTCCCTAACAAAATCGGATCTTCGATGTCGCCAGTCAATCGAATGTCTGCTTGCAGTTGACCGCTGGCAGCTACGGGCAGCTTTAAATTTAAAGTTTGGAGCGCCCTTGGTAATTCTACAGGCGAAGTTCTAGCCGAGATATTGAAACCAGTTTTAGGATCGATCGTCCCGCTTACTCTTCCGGGAATTTGCCCATAAGTGGTAGTGACATCTTCAAATCCAACTTCTGTACCTTTAAAGCTTAAGTTTCCCGTCGATCTCGTAAACAATTGGGGAACTTCAGCGATTTCAAAAATAGAATTCTCCAGTCGAGTAGTTCCCGATATTAATGTCGGCATCTTAGGCCGCAATTGTAAGGTTAAATTACCTTCGGCTTGCCCTGCTAAAATGCTCACACCTTGCAGTCTAATCAACCTGCCGATATCTGGTGCTGGCAGTTTTTGTCCGGCAACTGCTACATTTATTTCTTCTGTAGATGGACGGGCTTCTCCTTTAACTTTGAGATTGCCGCCATTCGCAGGTAAACCCGTTAAATCGAAATTAATTAGTTGACCTTCTTCTAGCAAGCGGGCATTACCATTTACTTGCTTGAGTCCAACCGGAAGCTTCGGTTGTCCTTCTTTAGGTAAAGGCACTAACGCCAAATTTCCTCGCTCTGCCCTAATTACTTGCAAGTCAGTTTTAATAAATCCGCCTCCACCTGTTTGCCGCTGAATTTTAGTTGCTACCCAACGTTTGTCGGGATCTTGTTCGAGATAAATATCCGGTTCGATTAAAGCAACGTCTAACTCTAACGTCCGATTCCATACTAGTTGAAGAGGATTAAATGTTACCTCCACAGCTTTAACTGAAGCGCGATCTGAATCGGTAGAAGTTGCAGGAATTTCTGAAGGACCGAACCGCAATTTGCCATTCAAGGACAATCCTTCTAATTCACCCACTTGCACTGGCCTGTTTAAGGTTTTAGTCAATTCTTTTTGCAGCAAGGGCGCTAATTGCCGATCGATCCATACCCAAAGGGCGATTCCTCCCCCTATAGTTCCTATTAGTAACACCGTGCCTGCGGTAATAGTGATGGGATGCAAGCAAATCTTTTTCAGGCGTTGCCCTAAAGGTAAAACCACAGATTCTGGTTCTCGATCGTTCCTGGGGGAGTTAGTCATCTGAATTATGAAGGATGAAGGATGAATGATGAAAATCCCGTAGTTAAATCTAGGGCTTTGAAAATACCGAAAATACAGGTCGATCGACCATAAATCAGTTTAGATGCTGGAAATCAAATTTTAGTCATTGGAGGTAATATGTAATACCAAATTGGAAGTCAAAAGCTGTTTTTTTGACTTGTCAATGACTCTCTGGATATAAATTTTGGTACGTCTTAAGCTGTTTAACAGCTTAACACTTATTATTTTTGGTGTGTCAAAGCCAATTCGCATTACCAGTTGACAATAAATGCCTCCAGCACGCTACGCCTACTGCTAGGTCGCCCGCCGGACTTACACGATTACCAGTAGCACGATAAACATTGCGAATTGCGAATTGCGAATTGGCAATTGTTTTAGTCAATATTTGGGCATTCATAAATATCCTCTTACTGTCCTATCCCTATATAACTTTTGAGTCGATCGAACCTCATAGCAATTGCTTGATGGCTATTACGTCACGGCAGAAATCAAGCTAAGATTTCAAATCTAGCCAAAGCTTTTTGAGTTTTCTATTCGGTATTTAACCTGTGAGTGTGGGACTAGGTGAGGAGGTAAAAGACGCGACAATTAAAAATGAATGGCGATCGCAGTTGAGTTCGATCGAACTCTTAATAGTAACGGCATAATTTTAGCCGTTCTCGATCGCACTTAAAAATTCATTTTTTAATACATTGAGTATTTTTGCGTCATCCAGAAGAAGATTTATGCAGAAAATTTGATGCTCTCTAAGCATACCGATTTTCTCCACTTTCAGATGACATTTTTATCCAAACTTTACAATTTGTAATAATTGCGATACCATTCTACAAATCGAGGGATTCCCTCTTCAATAGAAATTTGAGGTTTAAAGTCAACATCTCGTTCTAGATCGTCAATATCGGCATAAGTTTCAAGCACATCTCCCAGTTGAAGTGGGAGAAAATTCTTCTGTAATTTTTTGCCGACGCAGTTTTCTAAAACTTCAATAAATCTTCCTAACTCTACTGCCTGATTGTTACCGATATTATAAATTCGATAAGGCGCTTTGCTAGTGGCTGGATCGGGCCGATCGCCCGACCAATTAGAGTTAGATTCTGGTACGCGATCGAGGACGCGAACTACCCCTTCTACAATGTCATCTATATAAGTAAAATCTCGGCGCATTTTACCATAATTAAATACATCGATCGGTCGGTCTTCAAAAATAGCTTTAGTAAATAAAAACATGGCCATATCCGGTCTGCCCCAAGGACCGTATACGGTAAAAAAACGCAATCCAGTAATCGGCATTTCATACAAATGGCTGTAAGTATGAGCCATCAATTCGTTAGCTTTTTTAGTAGCAGCATAAAAACTCAAAGGATGATCGACATTATCGTGAACTGAAAAAGGCATTTTGGTATTAGCCCCATAAACCGAACTAGAAGAAGCAAATACTAAATGTTCCACTTGCCAGCGACGGCAACTCTCCAGAATATTCATAAATCCTTCTAAGTTGCTATCTACATAAGCGTAAGGATTTTTGAGCGAATAGCGTACCCCAACTTGAGCCGCTAAGTGTATGACTTTTACCGAACGAATGCGATCGGATAAACTTAGTATTTCTTGGCGATCGGCTAAATCTAATTTATGAAACTGAAAACGCGGATGCTCTTGGAGGCAAGCTAAGCGAGAGAGCTTTAAATTAACATCGTAATAATCGTTTAAACTATCAATTCCAATAACTTCATCGCCTCGATCGAGGAGATATTTGGCAACGTGAAAACCAATAAAACCAGCAGCCCCAGTAACTAAAACGCTCATTTGCTTACGAATTGACACTCAATACTACAGAGTAATACTAATTCTCTGTAAGATAGCATTTAATTTTTAACGATCGCTCCAGTCCCAGAGAACGCACAGAAATACAAACAAAGTACGGATCTGACGAAAATGGGTAGTTCATAGCCAAGATTCCAGGGAAAACTCTTTGACTTGACGCATCCGCTCGAAATCGCGATCGGTGGAAACCAGAGTTAGGGAATGACGTATAGCTGTAGCTGCTATCCATAGGTCATTCTCACCAATCCCAATGTCTGTCAGTTTGGTAGTTTTACGCCTTGCTTTTTCGATAGGTCCGAATTCTTTGATGATTTCTGACTTAAAATCTCCATAGATCTCTGCTGTCGATCGATCGACGGGATAAACATCAATTCTCTGAAGAAATGTCCCGATCTTGATGAGATTGGCGGTTTGATGTTGAGAGTTTCGAGCCATGAACCGAAGTTCGCCAGCGACAATTGCACTGGTGGCGATCTGAGTTTGACCTAAACTCCGCAAATGTTCGACTACATTTGGTTCGCCCTCAATTAAAAACGTGCAGTGATTAGTATCAAGTAAATACACGTCTACAATTCCAACGGCAAACGACTGTCACGAGCGAGTTGAAGGCATTCTCTAATATCGTCGCCCGACCAACTACCCGCAAACTCTAATAAATCTTGAGCCGTCGATCCTCGCTGAGTTTCAGAAGTAGTCGGTGGTTCTTGGCTGTGTTTCACTTTTAAAAAGCGCAAGAAGTCAAGAGTCTCTGCTAGAAGAGAGTCCGGCGTTGACTCAATTTCTACAATTAAAAGATCTTTAATCGTCATCAGGACTTTTCCCCCACCATTTTTTGCAACTTGCATTTCTTTTCTGCTTCTATGCTAGCTGCGAAGTGCGATCGCGGATCTTGTAGGTTGGGTTGAGGAACGAAACCCAACATCAACATAGGGAACAAGACCCTATTTTCAAATCCCCACACCATAGATTTACTCCGTCAAGCTTTCGGCAGCGTCAAAGCGCGTCATCCCTTCACCATCGATGCGATCGTCTCTCTTACAGACCATTTCCCCTGCATTTGGACTCTACCACCTGACGATGCTAATTTCTCCAGCCGTTGGCGACTCATCAAAAGCGAATTTAGCCGTCATTGCCCTGCTGAATACCAACATTTTCCCAATCGATCGAGAATTAGCAAAGGAGAACAAGCTATTTGGCAGCGGCGATTTTGGGAGCATGAAACCATGTTTGTAAATCTCCTAAGAAAACGTAGCTTTCTTTTGCCCTTCCCGTTGTTGCGCCTTCGTTCGAGACTCACATTAAGGGCGATCGCTTGGCTGCTATTTTGTCATATGGTCTTGGGTTTGGCTTTGGTGTTGGGTTTCGCAGAGCTAGACCCAACCTACCTTTTCCAACACTCTAGCCGAGCAATCGCGACCACCTATTCTAAATCCGTTTCTCGATATAACTGCTGCAACTCTTGTTGTTGAGTGCGACGGGAAACTCGGCGGTATTTTTTCACTTCCAACTTAGGTTCGTATTGTTTCTTGCCGCCTTTAGTTTTTAACTTCAAAGTCGATTCGGGGTTAGCTTGTTGCTGCAATCGATCGCTTCGCTCGATCGCTACCTCCAGAAAATCTAGATAGTGCTGGTATCGCTCCCAATCTCCCCTAACTGCACAGTTAGGTTCGTCTCGATGGAGGCAATTACTAAACTGACAACTGCCAGCAGCTAATCGCTGCCTAGCTTCCGGAAAATAATTTACTAACTCTTCTGGCAAAGAGTCGAGTTCTGGCTGATTGAAACCAGGAGTATCTGCCAATAAACCGCCACCAGGTAACTCAAACAGTTCGACGTGTCGGGTAGTGTGGCGGCCTCGGTTGAGTTTTCCCGATACTTCTCCTACCCGCAGATCGCTCCCAGGAATGAGATGATTGATTAAACTCGATTTTCCCACCCCCGACATCCCTGCCATCACAGTAATTTTGCCGCGCAACTGACGGCGGATTTTAGTTAAGCCGCTGCTTTGAGAGACGCTAAATAATATTGGCTCGTAGCCCCACCCTCGCAAGCGATCGCGCCATTTTTTTTGTTCCTTTTTACTAATCAGATCGCTTTTATTGAGTCCCAAACATACCTCCAATCCCGTAGATTCAGCTTTCACCAGAAATCGACTCAACTGGTAAGGTTCTAGAGTAGGTTCGGCTAGAGCAAATACCAGTAATATTTGGTTGACATTAGCAATTGGAGGACGATCGAGTTCGCTTTGGCGTTCCAAAACGCTAGCGATCGCACCTCTACCGCCAGCCCAATCTGGCTCCACCACCTCCACGCGATCGCCGACTATTGCCTGCTGGCCGATTTTTTTCAATCGAGCGCGGCGAGTGCAAAGCAGAGTTCGGAGTTCGGAATATGCGCCGAGCGCAGGCTGCGCCAACGGAGTTCGGAGTTGTCCATCCTCATCCAGTCGGACGCGATAGTAATTGGCTTGCACCGCCAAAACTGTACCCAGCCAAGAAGTCCTCTCTGATAGCTGAGGGTTGAAGGGTGGTTCGGAGCGATCGCCCTTCACGAGCAACCCATATCTAGTAGGGGCGCAATGCTTTGAATAAGTGTCAAGTTAACGGTCAAAAGCACGATCCGCCAGGGGTTGAAAACCCCTGTCTCATAGCTAAAGTCCTCTAAAGAGGACTCGATGACTTTCGGGAAATTCAGTTTCTTAATCCATTTCAATGTACTTGGGCTTAAGCTGTGGGGTTTTGAACCCTTGGCGGTTGTGGCTGAAGTCCATAGTGCAACAACGGCTTTAGCTCTAAGTTGACACCAATGAATGCCTTGCGCCCCTACCAACGGCCGATCGTCCCTTGTTGGGCGTAAGTCCCGTTCAGTTCTGCGTGCCAGCACTGTTAGCCTCCATACTCAACACTCAACACTTCACACTTCACACTCCACACTTCCTACAGCACTCCACACTTCCTTAAGCCCAGCGAATCAATCCTAACTCGTAAGGATTGCTTAGATTTTCGTGTTTTGGCAAGATTCTGAGAGTCAGCCCTTGCAAACCAGAAGCATGATAGACAATATCGGCAGTGTAAATGTGGCGATTTTGTCCGTCTTGGGCGACCTCTTCCATAACTGCTGTAGTAGCATTGGTAATTTGCCCGTCAGTGCTAACTGGACCTTGGTAGAGTTCGACGAGAACGTCATCTGGGGTAAGTCCTGCCAGGTGAATACAAGCTTTAACCCCTAAGGTTCGATCGACCTGAATTTCCGCTGGGGCATCAACTTCAACTGATTCAATCTTGATGTTATACCAACGCTCGAATGCTTTGGCCTTCCAACTGGCTAACTCTTTAGCTGGCTGGCAAGCGTCAGCCGTCATCGTCCGATAGCGATCGCTCGCCGGAAAATAAGCCCGCGTGGCATATTCTTTCACCATCCTAGCGGTATTAAAGTTAGGACCGTTTAACCGCAAAGCGTCCTTCATTTTGGCAATCCACTTGCGAGGCAGTCCTTCAGTATCCCGCTGGTAAAACAAAGGGACGATCTCTTGTTCTAGTAATTCATACAAGGCATTAGCTTCTACGTCGTCTTGGTAGTTGAGATCTTGGTACTCTTCTCGGTGTCCTATAGCCCAACCAGTGCGAACGTAATCGGCTTCATCCCACCAACCATCGAGAATGCTCAAATTGGGCAACCCATTTATGGCAGCTTTCATCCCGCTGGTTCCAGAAGCTTCGCGGGGACGGCGAGGAGTGTTGAGCCAAACGTCGCAACCGGCCACCATCAATCGGGCTACGTGGATATCGTAGTCGGGGAGAAATACCACGTGATGGCTCATACCATCTTTTTGCATGAAGTGGGCGAGATCGCGGATCAATTCTTTCCCTGGAATATCTTTCGGGTGCGCCTTGCCCGCAATAACGAACTGCACCCGCCGATGTTTGTCGCCTGACAAAATCTTTTGAATGCGATCGCGATCGCGCAAGAACAAAGTTGCCCGCTTATAAGTAGCAAACCGCCGAGCAAAACCAATAGTCAAGACCCCTGGATCTAAGACTTCTTCAGCTTGAGCGATTTCAGGCGGACTCGCACCCCGGCCCCGCAGGTGCTTCACCAACCTTTCTCTGGCAAACACCACGAGTTCCGATCGACAGCGATCGTGATTGCGCCACCATTCTTCATCGGGAATCGAGTAGACCCGCTCCCACAAAGGATCTTCGGCCCCTTTTTCCGACCAATCGGGCCCGAGGTAGCGATCGTATAACTCTTGAGTCGATCTGGCCGTGCAACTGCGAGCGTGTACCCCATTAGTAATAGAAGTAATTGGCACTTCTTCGAGGGGAAACTCTGGCCACAGACCGCAAAACATCTGCCGCGACACTTCACCGTGAAGTTTAGCCACCCCATTGACAAAGCTTGAAGTTTTCAGAGCCAAAGCCGCCATGCTGAAAGGTGAGGAAAAATCGCCCGTGTTTTCTCTCCCCAATCCCAAAAACTCTTCTCGCGACAGACCAAAAATCTCGGCATAGCGCCCCAAATAATGCACTGCCTGGTCGGGGGCAAACAAATCGAATCCGGCTGAAACTGGGGTATGGGTGGTAAAAACTTGAGTCGATCGGGCCAATTCTTTTGCTTGGGCAAATGTTAGTCCTTCTTCCTCAATTAACATCCGGATGCGTTCTAAAATCAAAAATCCAGAGTGACCTTCATTCAAATGATAGACCGTCGGTTTGTATCCCAAAGCCTGCAACATCCTCACGCCGCCGATTCCCAGCATCATTTCCTGGTGAATTCGCATATCGAGGTCGCCGCCATAGAGTTCGTCGGTGATGTCGTGGTCGTAGGAGTTATTCGGTTCGATATTGGTATCTAGCAGGTAAAGCGGTACGGTTCCCACCTGAACCCGCCAAACTCGCGCGTAGACTTTTCTTTCTGGGTAATCGACTTCAATGCGCAGTTCCGTACCGTCGGGCTGACGTTCTAGCTGCAAGGGCATATTATAAAAGTCGTTGATCGGGTAGCGTTCTTGCTGCCAGCCATCGGCGTTGAGATATTGAGCGAAGTAGCCTTCTTGATATAGCAAACCGACAGCTACTAAAGGTAGCCCTAAGTCGCTGGCAGCTTTGAGGTGATCGCCAGCTAGCACGCCCAATCCCCCTGAATAGATCGGCAAGCAGTCAACTAAACCAAATTCGGCACAGAAGTAGGCAAAACACTCCTGAGAGCTTTCTGGCTCCTGGCTTTTGACTTTTGACTTTTGACTTTTGACTTCTGACTCCTGACTTCTGACTTCTGACTTCTGACTTCGGTGGCGGCGATACCAGGTGCGATTTTGCAGGTATTCCTCCAACAGGCGAATGGCTCGATCCATATGGGCCAAAAACCCTTCGTCCTCTGCTACTTCCTGAAGGCGTGCTTGGCTAATGGTTCCGAGCATCAAGACGGGGTTGTGGCGGCTCGATTCCCACAAATCGCGATCGAGGCGGCGAAATAGCTCTTTGGCTTCCACGTTCCAATCCCACTGCAAGTTGTAGGCCAGCTTCCGCAGAGGCTCGATTTGGGACGGTAGAGAAGGAGAGACGTTAAATGTACGAATCGGCTGCATAGAGCTAGGGGATCTCCAAGTTGCTATATGAGTTATTTTGACCTCGATCGTCAGGAAGTGGAGTAATTCTTAACACTCTCAAAATTTCGGATATAGGGCATGGGGTATGGGGCATCGGGCATAGAGTGTTACTTACTTACCTATTACTTATTACTTAACTAATGGCTTATTCTGTATTCTGTGTTCTGTATTCTGATTCGATCGATGAATTCAATTTGGCAACAATTTACCCTGTCAGAACTGCCTCTGGAGCAATGGCGAGTTCATAGCTACGTCTACCGATTGGTCGGTTCGTTGCAAGCATGGCGTTCCGGTAGCTGGTTGATGAAATCGGTAGAGCCAATAGGAGCGGTGTTAATGACTCTGGTGTTTGGCTTAGCGCCTTTTAGTCCTGAGAACAACACTACCTTGGGAATTTTCTTCTTGGGGGCTGCTGCTGTCTATTGGGTGCTGGTGACGCTCTCAGACGATACTAAATCTGTCACTCCGATCCACTTGCTGGTTTTGCTCTATTGGTGGATTTCTGTCATCGCCACGGCTTTGTCTCCGGTCAAAAAAGAAGCAGCCCTCGGCTTGGGCAAGCTCACTTTATATTTGCTGTTTTTTGCTTTGATGGCGCGAATGTTGCGATCGCCTAGAGTTCGTTCTTGGTTAATCGCTTTCTACTTACACATCTCCTTGATTGTCAGTGTCGAAGGGATCAGGCAGTGGTTTTTTAAAGTGCCGCCCCTGGCTACTTGGAGCGATCCAGAATCGACTCAGGGAAATGCTACCCGCGCTTACAGTTTCTTAGGCAATCCCAACTTACTAGCAGCGTATTTGTTACCTGCGATCGCGCTGTCAATTGCAGCTTTGTTCGTGTGGCGTTTTTGGCTGCCTAAAGCTTTAGCATTAACCATCTTCGTTACCAACACTGCCTGCTTAGTTTTTACCGACAGTCGCGGCGGTTTTATTGGGCTAGCAATTCTGATTTGCACCTTTCTGGTGCTGCTTTATTTGTGGTGGGAAAAACTCGGCTCTGAGACGGAAACTGCCGATGACGGTTGGACAAACTCCCGGTTTCAAAGTCGGGAGTTTGCCCTGAGTTCTGAGTCTTCACGCCCATGGTGGCGGACTTGGTTCTTACCTTTGTCTCTAGGGACTTTCGCTCTAGTAGTAATTTTGGGACTGCTGTTAGTCGAACCGTTCCGCGATCGCGTTTTCAGTATCTTTGCTAACAGAGCCAACAGCAGCAACAATTTCCGGATCAACGTTTGGGCGGGCGTATTGGAGATGATCCGCGATCGTCCGATTATCGGTATCGGCCCTGGCAACAACGCCTTCAACCGGATTTACCCTATATATCAAATCAGTCCTGCCTACACTGCTTTGGGCGCTTATTCTGTCCCCTTAGAAATCTTGGTGGAAACTGGTTTGGTCGGATTGAGTTGTTTCTTGTGGCTGTTAGCCGTCACTTTTCATCGGGGATGGCAGCAGTTTACTCGCTTAAGAGCGAGAGAAAACCGAGAAGGTCTGTGGTTAATCGCTGCGATCGCTGGTATGTTAGCCTTGCTCGGTCACGGCTTAGTCGATACCGTGTGGTATCGCCCCGCTGCCAATACAGTCTGGTGGCTGATGGTAGCAATTATCGTTAGCTTTTGTAGTCTTGAGAGCAAAAGCCAAAAGTCAGAAGGAGAGGAGTTCAGAGTTATGAATTATGAATGATGAATTATGAAAGGGGTCATAGGGCATAGGGCATAGGGCATAGGGTAGGAGTTCAAAGTTGCAAATTCACCTCTGCTAACTTGTCTCCCCATCTCCCCATCTCCCCATCTCCCCATCTCCCCATCTCCCCATCTCCCCATCTCCCCATCTCCTCAAATCGCGTACTCTATTTCTGGCTTGGGTGGAATGTAATCTTGTCGTTCTAGTTCGGCAAGGATCTTAGCAATACTCTCTTCGGCAGTTTCTTCGGCGGTATAGCAAACTATTTCGGGATTGAGGGGTTCTTCATAAGGATCGTCAATCCCCGTGAAGGCTCTGAGTTCCCCTGCTCTGGCCATCGCATACAGCCCTTTGAGATCTCGCTGCTCGCAAACTGCCAAGGGAGCGTTAACATAAACCTCAATAAATTTGCCTGCCATGTTTCTAACTTCATCTCTGGCAGCGCGATAGGGACTGATGGCAGCGACAATAGCGATAACGCCGTTGCGACTGAGAAGATGGGCGACAAAACCAATTCGACGGATGTTGGTATTTCGATCTTCTCGGCTAAAACCCAAACCTTTAGAAAGATTAGTTCTGACGACATCACCATCTAAAACTTCAACCATACAAGAGCGTGCTTGAAGTTCTTGCCCTATCCCTTTCGCTATGGTGGTTTTTCCCGAACCGCTCAGTCCCGTGAGCCAAAGTATTAGCCCTTGATTTGCCATAGTTTTTGTTGGTTATTCTTCTCTACCGTTACGATCGCCAATATAACCCAGGATTTAGTTAAGCGGTCATGTTTTTTACCGTTCGCGGCTACCTCTGGATCGTTAAGATTTTTGGAAAATTGAAACTAATTATACCAAATCGATCTTAATTATCTGATATAAGCTATTGTCTCTATCTAGAACTAATTGACTCCAGCGATCGACTATAGAGGAATTAAGTAATGGCATATGTAATCGCTACTGCCAATATGAAAGGTGGTGTCGGCAAAACCACTCTCAGCGTTAACTTAGCTGCTGCTTTAGCCAAAGATTATGGCAAGCGAGTTTTAGTATTTGACTTAGATACGCAAATTAGCGCCACTCTAGGATTGATGTCTCCTAACGTATTTGCCAAACATCGAAAAGAAAAACGGACTTTGAAACAACTGCTCGAACAGACTTTTCAAATTAACAATTCCAATTCAATTAATATTAAAGATGCTATTCATTACTCGATCTGTCAAGTAAAAAACTTCGATTTGTTACCTGGTGATATCGAATTATATGATGAATTTGTAGTGGCTGAGATGCTACATGAAGAAGCCTTTGCTTTTGACAAGCTAGACTTTCAATTTGTTTGGAATCGATTTGAGAGAAATTTGATAACTGGGATATTAAAACCAGTAATTGATGATTACGATTTTATCATTTTAGATTGTGCCCCTGGTTACAATCTCATGACTCGCAGTGGCTTGTTTGCTAGCGATTATTACCTGCTGCCGATGAAGCCAGAACCTTTATCTGTAATTGGGGTTCAATTACTAAAGAGACGAATTGATGAATTAAAAAGAATTCACGAATCTGAAGGTGGATTGGCAGTAGAAATGCTAGGAATTGTTTTCACCATGTCTGGCAACTTTATTACTGGAACGGGGATGTATCATCGGAAAGTAATGCAGAGAATCGCTCAAGATTTCGATATCGAAAAAATCTTTAAAACCCAAATTCCCCTCGATATTGCGGTAGCAAAAGCTTTTGATAGTTTTATGCCAGTAGTTTTGAGCAATCCTCAGTCAACAGGGGCTAAATCGTTCGTGCAGTTAACCCAAGATTTTCTGCAAAAATTAAACGATCGCGAACAAAAAAATCAACAACTAGCAACTCAAAATTTAGCTGCGATCGGCTGATGGGGTTGCTAAATGTGGAACTGGAACCGCTTAATTGGGTTCGACGATCGATCCCATAAACAAGATCGTTCCAGTTCGATCGTCTCGAATAGCGCAGAAGAAAGGGCGATCGACAACTAAGTTAAAAGGCTCTTCTACAGGTGCAGAGGTAATACTAATACCGACAGAGGTAGAAGCGGCGGCTTCGGTTCCTTCTTCGTTAACTTCGACAAAAGTTTTGTGTTTTACCTGAGAAATAAATACGGATTCAGCCGTCATCTGGGAAAAATTGGCTTTACCTGGCTCGAAAGCCGATCGCATTCCCAAAGCTTTGAGCGTGGATGCCAATTCATTTTCATATTCTAGTTTAAAGCGCGGTATCCGAATCGATCCTTCTCGCTGCCTAAATTTTTTCATCCAAGCTTCCCAGTTTTGGGCTGTTAACTGCTGGGAGAAAGCATCTAAAGTGGTGGATTTTTTAGGTAGAAAGATGTAAAAACTAAATCTTTCCTTGTCGTAGGGCAAACTAACTGCCTGAAAACTTTCATTCTCGAAGTATTTATATTTACCCGATTGAGACATCATCGGATGTTGCTTCGACTTGCCATCGAGTAGATAAAAGGGATAATTAGCAGTTTGACTGGAATCGAATTTTCGCGCCCAATTACCTTTAAAGTGGATGGCATTAATTAGAAACAGGACATCATCGGGTTTGATTTCTTCAACAATTCGATCGATCTTGCCTTTAGTGCTTTCTTTTACCCAATTATTAATAATATCTTTTACGTTGGGATCTTTAAAGTCTAAATCCGTAACTTTTGCTCGATAAAATTCTTGATTTTGTTGAATAAATTCCGGTTTAAAAGCAATTTCTTTCTTCGTCCACAAAGAGTTAGCGATCGCCAGTTGAATTCCAGAGTCAGGATTTTCTAGCAAGGCTTTAATTTCCTTATTGCCTCGGTTGACTTCTGCTAAGCTAATTCCTTGCAACTCTAAAGCTTTTGCCATGTCGCTTTGAGTTTCACCCGCCGCCCCGTTGTAAGTCATAGAAAGAGCGATCGCGATGCTGGTAGGCGAGACAAAAACATTCTTTTTGCCCTCTTGTTGGCGAATTTGAGAAAATAGTTTGAATCCAAAATTAGTATTAGCAGCCACAAGTTTTTCGTTGACCTTACCAATCTGAGGTGCAGTTGTCGGTGAAGATACGTCTGATGGCGTTGAGGGAGAGGTAGCGATCGTTTCTGGGGTAAAGCGATCGGCGCTGGCGATCTTCGGCAGATGCGGGATTAACCAATATAGTAAAAGGATAGTTGCCGCTACTGCACTTATTCCTGCTAACTTGAGCCAGTATCGGTTCATCTCCACCTCTCCACGGTTAAAAGTACCCACTAATTAGGATGACAGATTTTTGCTATAGATATTTCACAGGTTACATTTTTCGCAACTAAGAAATCGGAACAGAGGGCGATCGCATCCTTTCTATCAATCGATAACACTAAAATTGCTTGCTAGAGTAAAGCGATAATTTTCCTGTGACAGCAATGACCGAAGTACGCGATGAATTTGACTCCCCCTGGAAAGATATTCTCGAAGCTTATTTTCAGGATTTTTTGCAATTCTTCTTTCCCCAGATCCATGCTGAGGTTGACTGGAATCGGGGTTATGAATTTCTCGATACAGAATTGCAGCAGGTGGTGCGGGATGCAGAATTAGGCAAACGCTTGGCCGATAAGTTGGTCAAGGTTTGGAAGCTTAACGGCGAGGAAACTTGGGTTCTGATTCACATCGAAATTCAAAGTCAGGAAGAGAGTAACTTTAGCGAACGGATGTTTGTTTACTACTATCGTTTGCGAGATCGGTACGACCGGCCTGTTGTTAGTTTGGCGATTCTGGGTGACGAACGGGAAACTTGGCGACCGCAGCCGTGGCGAGACGAGTTGTGGGGATGTTGCGTCCAGTTTGAATTTCCTATCATCAAGTTGCTGGATTATGAGAGGCGCTGGGAGCAGTTAGAGGCTAGTAGAAATCCCTTTGCGATCGCGGTAATGGCACATTTGAAGACCAAGGAAACCAGAAATAATGCTTCAGCCAGGAAGGAGTGGAAGTTCAGGCTGACCAAACGGTTGTACGAGCAAGGTTATAGTCGAGAAGATATACTGAATTTATTCCGATTTATCGATTGGATGTTGGAGTTACCGACAGGACTAAAGCAGGCTTTTCGGGACGAACTGGAGCAGTACGAACGGGAGAGACAGATGCCTTACGTCACTTCTATAGAAGAAATGGGGATTGAGAAAGGACGAGAAGAGGAAAGACAGGAGATCGCCCTCAATCTCCTTCGCAAGCAGATTCCCTTAGAGACGATCGCTGAAGTCACGGGACTGACGATCGAACATCTCCAGCAACTTCAGGTTCAGTCCGAAGAGGAGAATAGTTAAGTTCAAGGATGCGATCGCGCTAGTGGAAAGAGCGATCGGATCGAAATGGTATCAATTGGTATAACTCCTGGATGGAGTAGGAATTTCAACCCCTAAAAAATTATAGAGACGCAGCACGGCTACGTCTCTATAAAATGGTTAACTATTAAGCTTCTACTTTATTGAGTAGGTACGCTTTCTTCCTTACCTGCCAGCTTGACATTTTTCGCCAAACCTAGCAGTTGGAGTAATTGAATAGTCATCCAAGTTAGGTCGATTTCCCACCATTTCATGCCGTGACGAGCAGAATATTGATAAGCATGGTGGTTGTTGTGCCAGCCTTCGCCGTAAGTTAGTAAAGCCACCCACCAACAATTAGTAGAGCGATCGCTCGATTCATAGGTACGATAGCCGAACAAATGGGTAGCGCTGTTGACCAACCAAGTGCAATGGAACACGGCTACTAGGCGGACAAATATGGCCCAAACGACCATCGACCAGCCGCCCCACCACCAGAGGAGAAGCCCAAAAACCACTTGGATGGGGATAAAGTAATTTTGCAGAAATTGATAAACTGGGTCGTTACCAATATCTTTAGTTAGTTTAGCAATTACTGTGTTATCTTCTACCTCGCGCAACATCCAGCCCATATGGCTCCACCAAAAACCCTCGTGGGAATCGTGGGGATCGGGAGTGCGATCGGAATATAAATGATGCTGGCGATGCAGACCCACCCAATGAATTACACCTCCCTGACATGATAGTGCGCCGCAGAAAACTAGAAAGTATTCTAGCCACTTGGGAGTCTGAAAACTGCGGTGAGTCGCTAAACGATGCCATCCCAGAGTAATCCCTAAACCGCCAGTCACCCAATGCAAAAAGACAGCAACACCGATTGCTGTCCAACTAAAGTTACCGGGTAGAAAGGCAAAAAGCGCCATCAGATGGATGACAGCTAAGTAGATAACGATGTGCCACAGGAGGGGACGTTCAGTTGAGGTGGTAACAGTCATGCACTAACCTTAAAATGCGTATGGTCTATAAATCGATCGGATTAACCGCGTTAGAAACGTTAATGAACAGCTTAAAACTGCTAGAAGCAGCAGAAAAAGCACTCTCTCCCATCTTTTCTGGAATTGACGCTCAGGTCAAGCAAAATCTGAGAAAAGTCTTAAATGCTTTTCGCCACCAGCGAGTAGGAGTTCACCACTTTGCCAGCGTGACGGGTTACGGTCACAACGACTTGGGGCGAGAAACGCTAGATCGAGTATTTGCTGAGGTCGTCGGGGCAGAAGCCGCTGCCGTGCGCGTGCAATTCGTTTCAGGAACTCATGCGATCGCTTGTGCTTTATTTGGCGTTCTGCGTCCAGGCGATGAAATGCTAGCCGTTGCTGGTTCTCCCTACGATACCTTAGAAGAAGTCATCGGCTTGCGGGGAGAGGGGCAAGGCTCCTTGATAGATTTTGGCATTAGTTACCGCCAATTGTCTCTTACTCCAGAGGGAACTATCGATTGGCAGGCACTAGGGCAAGCAGTCAGAGATAATACTCGTCTAGTTCACATTCAGCGCTCTTGCGGTTATGCTTGGCGTTCTAGCCTTTCCATCGCCGAGATCGAGAAGATCGTCGCGATCGTCAAACAACAAAATCCTCAAACTATTTGCTTCGTCGATAACTGCTACGGGGAGTTTGTCGAGACCAGAGAACCGACGGAGGTTGGGGCAGATCTGATCGCTGGTTCCTTAATAAAAAATCCTGGGGGGACGATCGCTACCGCTGGCGGTTACATTGCTGGGAAGTCTGAGTTAGTAGAAGCTGCTGCTTGCCGTTTGACAGCGCCAGGAATTGGCAGCACGGGAGGGGCAACCTTCGACCAAAATCGGCTGCTGTTTCAGGGACTCTTCCTCGCCCCGCAAATGGTAGGAGAAGCGATGAAAGGGAATCATTTGGTGGGGTATGTATTTCAAGAATTGGGCTATCCAGTCAATCCCTTGCCGATGGCGACCCGCCGAGATCCGATTCAAGGGATTAAGTTAGGTTCCAAAGAGAAGCTGATTGCCTTCTGTAGGGCGATTCAACAACACTCTCCTGTCGGTTCCTATCTAGATCCCATACCAGCACCGATGCCCGGTTACGACAGCCAACTGGTAATGGCTGGGGGCACGTTTATCGATGGCAGTACCTCTGAGTTTTCTGCCGACGGCCCGTTGCGGGAACCTTATATCGTGTTTTGCCAAGGGGGAACCCATTGGACTCATATCGCCATCGCTCTGGAAGCTGCGATCGAGGCTGTGGGCGTGGCTAAAATTTAATCGCAAAAATCTGGCCGAAGTTTGCGGAATCCGATCGAGAGTGCTTGTATCTTCCCACAGGAGAGCATTCATTAGCTCCCTCGGAGGTATAAACCATGAAAACTCAAGTAACTCAAGTTGAAATCTTATCTGAAAAGAGCGCCGCTAGGATGTTTGTGGAATCTAGTTTGACAATTGCTGGTTTTTTATTGGCGATCGTCTTGTTAGCCTAACTAACACGAGTCCTAATTGCAAGATTTTATAGATCGCGGTTGCGAGTAAATATCTGAAGGTGCGAATTTCGCGGTCAGTTATTTCTTCGACTCTGTTAATAAACTTTAGTATCGAATGTGTATAAGGCAGAATAGTTTTGACTTTGTACTAAGTGAAGTCCATCAGCAAAATCCCGACCGTTCTCATACCATCAATCTCATTTTGAGCGACTGCGATCGTCACACTGCTCCATTGAGCCTCGGCAAATCTCATCTTCTAGTTCGTCTAAATTCTTTGATTTCTCTCCAGTTTTTAAACATTCTGTTACCTGGGATAATGTAGTCTCTGGAAGAGGATTTTTGGGTTTGAGAAGAATACCATCCCCAACATCGATAGCAATCAGTTCTTGACCTGCTTCCCAGTTACGAGCAATCCGCAAAGCTTTAGGAATGATAACTTTTCCTTTTTTAGATAAACGGGTCACTTCCATTTTATTGAGTTAAACCAACGGTCAGAGATATATAATAATCTAGCATCAATTAAGCTACTAAAAATTAGATCGCAATTCTCGCAAAGCTACTCCCGTTCCCCGTTCTGCTGCTACTTTTAGACATTCAGAGGCGATCGCTTTTAAATCGAAGTTGGGGAAAAATTGACTGGTTTCTTGCAGGACGTATCGATCGTTTTCTAGTTGATGGATCGACAGGCGATTTTTTTTGAACAACCACACCTCTGGGACGCGATAGGGAAGATAATCTTCAGCAGCGGTGTAAGTTGTCACGTCGATTTCAATTACCAAATCGGGAGGCGGATCGGTTTGCCAGTCGATTCGGTCTTTGCCCACGGCTGCCTGCCAATTGTCGATATAGAAGCAATAATCCGGTTCGATGCCCCTAGATTCGGGACTGTCTATGGTAATTGGGGTGAAGGCTTCGTAATTGCGATTTTCGCTATCTAACAGGATTTCTACAATTCCAGCCAGTAAATGAGCTTCCCTACCGTGGCGGGGCATGGGACTCATGAGTAAAATCTCTCCATCTCGATATTTAATTCGAGGGATGGAGCCATCGCCGCGACTGTCCCGCAGGGCGCAATAATCTTGCCAAGAACCGGGCATTCGCACCACCGTACCGGGTGGCAGTTGGATTTTTTCTCGTGAAATGACTGCATACATAGCTATTCCTCGATCGAGCGGCGCAGGATGTCTCTATGATGGCACGAGGATAGTTTTATTCAGGTATCTGAACTAAGACTGCAACATCGTTTCCCAATCGGATGAAATCTCTTGTTCGATCTGGTCTTGAATGCGCTCCTCTCTGAGATCGCCAATAAATTTATTGATGTCAAAATCCTTCAAGCTACCAGTTTCAATAACTAAAATACCTTGCTTGTGGTACAGTCTTTTAGACACTCCCTCTACTTGACATTGATTTGAAGGCATGAATTCAGGCGATCGCTGCAGTTGTAATGTTTTTAGCACTTTTAAGAGCGCATCTACAGTTTCGTCTGACGATCGCTCAATGGCTTGAATCAGTTCTTCTTTTGGTGTCATCGTCAAACTAGGCTATGGTTGTATCCTCCTCATTTTATCTCGCTTAAAACCATAGATAGTGCTGGCGGCAGATCGAACTGAAGATTGCCCAAAAGAGTTTGTTAAGCGTTTGTCAGAGCAGTTATAGTTTTAGCGATTAGCGAGCGCTTTTATCATTTATCAACCTCTTTTATAATTTTCGACTGGCGATCGCCGCCAAGCTTTGGGAATAATTAGGTAAGGTGAACCATCTTAATGAATAAAAATATGGCACAAGACAATGAAGAATTTAAGGATAAAGTAGAAGGTACATCCCTAGTTGTAGGCGGAACCGCTGCTGGGACTGGAGTTGCAGCAACAGTCGGCGGTATGGGATTAGTTGGCAGCTTTGGAGGAGTAGCGATCGGCGCGGCTCCTGTTGCTGTCGCTGGGGCTGTTGCTGGTTCAGCCATTTATGGTGCTAAGAAGGCAATAGAAGAAGGAGATGCTACAGCTTTAGGTGCAATGGCAGGTGGAGCAGCAGCAGGTGCAGGTGTTTCAGCCGTAGTTGGTGGTATGGGTTTAGCAGTAGGAGGAACTGCGGTTGCTATTGGTATGGCTCCTGTTGCAGTTGCTGGTGCAGTTGTTGGATTGGCAGCTTACGGCTTGAGTAAGCTTTTTGGCAAATAATGACAAGAAAGCCTCCTAATCCTCTACAAAAACTAGTGCGAGGCGTGATTCGGGATCTGATCGAGCGGCATAACAGTCAAAAACCCGATCGACCAAAAAAGCCAAAGACTAGAAAGTCTGTTGCTACCAAATCTCTATCTCAAACCAAACAGCAAAAAGAGAAGCGATCGCGCTATATTTCGCCGTCAACTCGCGTATCAGTTTTACATAGAGATGGTTATAAATGTGTTTTCTGCGGTCGTAGTTCTCAACAAATTCAGCTAGAAGTTGACCATATTATTCCCTTTTACAAAGGTGGAAAAAATTGTCTCAATAACTTGCAGTCGCTATGTTTTGATTGCAATCGAGGCAAAGGCTCGCGTCGCTTGACATAGAATGTCTAGTTCTTGAAAGCAGTTGAGAAAAATGTGAGTAGGCAAGCTAACACAGTTGAGCCATCTTTGCAGCAAAGGCTTCAAGTTCATCCACAGAATATTGCTTGAGTCCGTTGTTGTATAAGTGATTTCTGAATGCGATCGATACCTGAGAAAAGCAAAGTGCTGGTTTATATTTTCGTTCTATCTCTTTTCGTTTCTTTCGGCGCTCTGCTTTGGTTAGATTGTCTGCTTCTCTACGAAACTTTAGCAATTGATACTCATACTCTGCCTCTATCTGAACGAGCATATTTGAGTCTCGTCGTAATCGATCGATACACCTAAATTTATCTTGAAATAACTCGTCTTGCGCCCGTGCATCATCGCCAATAAACTCTGATAGTGCGTCGATAACTGCCCATCGAGTCATGTAAAAATTACTGTTTATCATCGAGTCAAGCAGTTCCCAAAAATTCTCAGTTCCGAGCCAACCCATCTCACCCATTAGCCTCGGTAATAGAATTGGGTTACTATCCCGCAATTCGTTAAACGCTTGATTCAACACTGAAACGCTGCTATAGGTGTTAGTCTTCCCCAATGTATAAACTGCTTGGATGCGAATAAAATAATTGTTAGAAAAAATAAGCTGTTCGAGAGTTTTGACTATCGAAGACTTTGAGTAACTTTGCACAAACCGATCGCAATCGCTATGTCGAGAGCCAAGCAGCACTAAATCTCGAATGAAGAGACAAGTTAAACTGACTATTTCGTCATTCTCCGATCGCAAAAGCTCGTCGATAATATTGTTTAATTCTGCCAAAGATACTGAGTTGACAATTGCAGCCAAATAATCGATATCTTGTAGGCGATCGAGGTATTGCAAGATCCGGCTTTCTATAGTTTCCATCTCGGCTAACCGTCAGACATCAATCCCATTCCATAGTTCAGAAAGCGGGTAGGTTTGTCCGGCTTCTGCCTGACGCAAAGATTCTTTCAGGTCTGCCAGAATTTTGGCTTTGTCATCTGTCTCTGGATCGAACGTCGATCCTACATCTGGCTCGATGTCTTCATCCAGAAGAGTAATCCGCACGCGCACCTTGGCGTGCTGACCCAGGTTAAGGGGTTGTAGCAGCAATAGTTGTCCTCGATCGTCGATCGACCCCATCACTTCAATTTCTTGCATGGCTAGACTCTTTGAAAAGCTGCTGTCTGCATTGTAGCAAGTCCTCAGCGATCGCTCTGGGTTTCAAAGGGCGCAAGGGTGCGATCGGCAAAATATAAAAATACCAGTTCCTTCCCATCTCGACAACTGTAGGGATCTCGCAATCGATCTACAATGTACTCCTCATTTTTCGTTTTCGAGTATTTCCTTAGCTTGTAAAAGCTGTTGTTGATGTTCCTCGATTTATTGTATTTAATTGCGAATTGCAAATTGCGAATTGATAATTGTTTTGGCGATCGCCAAACCGCCGCGCTATCCTATATACCATTAAGCCTCTATAGAGGACACCGGATCGTGGCAGCCGAATTGCAAACCAGCCAAAAAAGTCTCTATGAAGTTGATTTCGTGCGTTGGGTTGAGACTACAGCCGAACAACTCCGCCACCAAAACTACGCTGCTGTCGATTGGGCAAACTTAATCGAAGAAATTGAAGATATGTCAAGACGGGAGCGGAAAAGCCTCAAAAGTAATTTGGTGGTAATTCTGCTTCATCTTCTCAAGTGGGAATATCAACTATATAGCCGTAGTGGTAGTTGGCGAGGCAGCATTCGGGAACATCGTCGGCGCGTTAACGATGACTTGAAGGATTCACCTAGCTTAGTCCCTTACCTGCAAGAGGTATTGGCGGAGTGCTATGATAACGCTCGCCTTCAAACAGCCGATGAAACCGATCTCCCGCTAGAAACCTTTCCCTTAAGTTGTCCTTACACCGCCGAACAGTTGTTAGATTCTGAATACTTGCCAAATTCAGAAAATTAATTGCGAATTGCCCATTGCGAATTGCGAATTGTTTCGCTCGTCTACTTAGCAGGTAGTTGATACTGTCCGACAATCCGCTTGGCATATTCTGGCACGTGAGCGTCTAGCTTTTCTGGATGGTGGCGCTTGACGTAGAGGTAATTGCGGGTGAAATGGGAGTCGATCGAAAATCGGGCATACTCTAAACCTTTAGGACCGATTTTTTCGATAACTACACCCATCAATTTGGCCGCCCACATCGGTAAAGTAACGGCTTTGTCGTAAGCGGGGATGCTTTGCTGCACGGCTTGATGGCGATCGCCTTTTGACATTACAGGCTGGGTTTCAATGCGATCGCGCACTAAATCCAACATTTCTCGTCCCGTGTCGTTGCGGACGACGATCCACTGCCAGCCAAAGGGCGCACCCATGTAGCCGACGACTAAATCGGCTAGGGAGTTTACGTAGTCAAAGCAACTCATGCAGGAAGGAGCAAACACATCTTTAAGTTGGTTCGTTTTCAAGCCAAAAAAAGGCACGGTTTCAGTCGAGCCATCTTCGTGTTTGAAGTGAACTCGAAAGTCTTGCATGAACTCGTAATGGACGACGGTATCGGGCGATCGGCTGGTGGTTTCTAAGAATTTTTGCAACCCCGCACGGGTGACGTTATCGACGCAGGGAGTCCCCAAAACGTACAGCTTTTCTAAACCCAATTGTTTTTCTACAGTTCGCAAGGCTTGAATCTGGCAACCGACACCGATAACTAACAGCCGCTTCATGCCCGATCGCTCGACTTGTTCTAATACCGAAAGGTTGGGCGATAGAGTGGGCTTATTGACTCGCGCCGCTAGCACTTCTTCTGGAGTTCGAGCGATAATCGGCATTGGTTGAAACCTGTCTTCTTTGGTGTTTTGGACGCAAACTACGCCCTCAACCAAACCGCGATCGAGCATTTCTATAGCGATCGTACTGACAATTCCCGTCCACTGCGCCCCCTCGATCGGCTGAATTTTCCGCGCCGCCATCATCTCTTGACGAACCCCAAAGTACCAATCGTCGGGATTATCTAAGTTGCGACTCCTGCCGTGGGCTTCGGCTTCTAGTTCGGCAACCTGTTGGTTTAAGAAGGCACAAGCTTCTTTGACGTAATGGATGTAATATGTATCGCACAGCCCGCACTCGCTGCAAAGTTCTTTGGCTGGGCGGCGGCTGGAAGGTTTGATGGCTCTGGCTTTTTTATGATTGCCAGTATTAACTGAGGTCATTTATATTACTTTTGGACTTAAAGAAGTGCTTTTACTAAATCATACCGACAAGCTAGATCCGATCGAGTTGTGGTACGCTATCAGCGAAGAGGAGCGATCGAGGCAGGAAACATGACGAAATTAAGAGTAGGGCTGCTATTTGGTGGTTGTTCGGGAGAGCATGAAGTTTCGATAAGTTCGGCCAGGGCGATCGCTCGCGCCCTGAGTGCCAACGGCAACGGCAGCAAGTACGAACTTCTACCTTTCTACATCCATAAAGATGGACGCTGGCAAGCTGGTAACATTCCACAACAGGTACTAGAGTCTGGCAAGCCACCCCAAGCAGCAATTTCTGCCACCGATCCTCAACCGCTAGCTACCTCAGATTCTGGTCAACTGGCAACCTCTCAGTCTCCATCTCTGAGCCGCTGGGAATCTCCACCCCAAGCCGCCGATGTGGATGTATGGTTTCCCATCTTGCACGGACCTAACGGCGAAGATGGCACGGTGCAAGGACTGCTGAAATTGATGCAAGTGCCATTTGTCGGTTCTGGGGTCTTGGGTTCGGCGATGGGCATGGATAAGATTGCCATGAAGATGGCTTTTGCCCAAGCAGGTTTGCCCCAAGTCAAATACATCCCCGTCAATCGTTCTCAAGTTTGGTCGAATCCTTGCGTTTTTCCCAAATTGTGCGACGAAATTGAAGCCAATTTAGGGTATCCCTGTTTTGTCAAGCCCGCTAATTTAGGTTCGTCGGTGGGGATTGTTAAAGTGCGATCGCGGGCAGAATTAGAAGCCGGACTCGATAGCGCCGCCAGTTACGATCGCCGCCTAATTGTCGAAGCGGGCGTAGTGGCGCGAGAATTAGAATGTGCCATTTTAGGCAACGATAGTCCTCAAGCCTCAGTGGTGGGCGAAATCACCTTTAAAAGCGACTTCTACGACTACGAAACGAAATACACCGAAGGCCAAGCCGATTTATTCATTCCCGCCCAAGTACCAGAGGCGATCGCGAGTAAAATTCAAGATATGGCGCTGCAAGCCTTCGCTGCGGTTGATGCTGCTGGTTTAGCGCGAGTAGATTTCTTCTACGTTGAATCGACGGGCGAAGTTTTAATTAACGAAATCAATACCTTACCCGGATTTACCGCCACCAGTATGTATCCCCAACTATGGGCGGCGACTGGGATTGCTTTTCCTGAATTAGTCGATCGACTGTTGCAGTTGGCATTAGAACGTCACAATGCCTAACTTATTTCCTGACCTTAGCTAGAATTGAGTTAAAACCTCGTACATTCGAGCCTTTGATTTTTTTGACTTCTGAATTCTGAACTTCAAATGCGGGCGCAATGCTTTGCGCCCCTACTCTTGAACTCCTGTAAAGACGTTGCCTGCAACGTCTCTACCTCCTGAACTTCTGAACTTCTAATTTGTCCTGCTTATGCCTCCTCGCTGGCCTCGAAAACCCGATCGCTCCGATCCTGATTACCGTCGTTTGGACGATCGAATGAACTTTGCTACCCATGTAGCCGCTTTTGCTTGCTGTAATTCGGGCTTGTGGTTTTTTCACAACTTTCAGAATGCTACATGGCCTTGGGCTATTTGGGTCACAGGAGGATGGGCAGTAATTTTATTGGCTCATGCCGCGTACGTTTTTGCCCTGGCAAATTATTCTTACCAAAAATCAGGGGATTTAAAGCCCCCGTCTTGAGGCGAATTGTGGTTGAAGGGGTGCATAAATCTTGGTTTCAACCACCTACTTCTGACTTCTGACTTCTGACTCCTGACTTCGTTGAGGCTCCCATGGCTAACCGAAATACCAGTCAAATCATTGAAGAACTAGCCGCTGAAATTGGCGAAAATATCTACATCGATGTGGCTAAATGGCATCTTTATCTCAAGGACGCTCACCTGCACACCATCTTGGCAGAGAAACTCTACCCTTTATTAGAAGATAAATCTTTGACGGAAGACGGACTGCTGCAAATCCTTCAGGGTATACCGATTAAAATCGGTGGCGGTAAAAAGGAAGTTCCCCTAGCTGACCTGTTGCCCATGCAAGGCCAGGTGAAATTGATGGATTTGCTAGAAGAATTCCAAAATCAGCTTTGAACGTCCTGCCCGTTAGCGCCTATATCTCGATCGCGATTGAGTCCATCCCAAAAAACGGCAACCGCTTCGAGGATTTCTCGTCCTCCTTGGAAGAATTTAGCGCGATCGAAATCGGGGTGAAAGTAAACCTCCTCCAATTCTTCTAACGTGTGTCCCGCGTGTTGGGCTTCGACGCGGTTGTGCCAGGTAAAGAAGGCTAAATGTAACTGCGGGTGTCGCGATCGCTTAATTTCGTGCAATCCATCTTCTAACTCTTGCCAAAAACCTGCCGCCGCCCAATTTTCCACGGCAAAACTAGCACCTTCTGCGATCGCCGGATCGTCACTGCCGTAAAGCCGCTGCAACTCGTCGCAAAAATGTAATGTGGTCGGGCTTCCGTGCTGGCGTTTGCCGATATCTTCGTAATGCAGTCCCAAGCCTTCGGCTACGCCAATTAACCATTCAAAATGAGCCGCTCGAAACCGACAAATTCCACCATCGACAGTGCCTTCGGTGCTGACTAATTCTGGATCGCCCGATCGATCTTTTTCTTCTTCGGTTTGAGTGGAACCATTGCTACTCGATCCATTGGCTTGACGGTAGATTACGCCCAATTCGTTCAACAAAATCTCTCGACTGGCGCGGGACTGTTTCAGCGTAGGCGAGTTGATAGTTTTCAACAGAGCAGCAATTAAAAACTGGTTAGAAAACACCGAAAATTGCTTGATAAAATGCTTCAGTTCTTCATCGGTAGCTTTGCCTTCTTTAAACCAACGAGTGTAGGCATTATTAGTAATAATCCGGTGCTGCAAAAACTGGCGATCGACCTCAGCCAAAAAGTCTTGAAACTCATCGACTTGGGCGCTAGTTAATTCGCCCCGCTGCCACCGTTCCTCAATTCGCGAAGAAATCGTCAAACTGTTAGGATTTGATTTGAGAACTTGAGTCATAAACTACTCCATGTTTAATATCATTTCGGTTTATCTATCTGCTCTTGTGGGGTAGGCATCCTGCCTGCCCCAAATGGACAGCCCAGAGGGCTATCCCACAAGAAGGGAGTTCATAGACCTCCTACACAACCAATAATCGATCGAAATCATCTGTGTACCCTGCGGGAAGCCGCTATCGCGTCTACATCTGTGTTTATCTGTGGTTTTTATTCAAGAAAGCCAACTATAGGGGTAATCTTTGTCCTCGAAATCCACAGCGTGTTTAGTGAGCTTCAGAGGACGAAAAGTGTCAATCATGACCGCAAGTTCGTCAGTTTTTTCCTTGCCGATCGAACCTTCGTACATTCCAGGATGGGGGCCGTGAGGCAGGCCGTTAGGATGGACGGTAATCGAAGCGCGATCGATCCCTTTGCGCGACATAAAGCGACCTTCGACGTAGTAAATCACCTCATCCGAATCGACGTTGGAGTGGTTATAAGGGGCTGGAATCGACAAGGGATGATAATCGAACATTCGAGGTACAAAAGAGCAAATCACGAAGCCAGGGCCGTTAAAAGTCTGATGGACTGGCGGTGGTTGGTGAATTCGCCCGGTAATCGCTTCAAAATCCTCGATATTGAAGGCAAACGGCCAAAGATGCCCGTCCCAGCCGATTACATCTAGGGGATGGTGGCGATAGAGGTAGCTGGTGATCCTGTTTCGCGCTTTCACCCGGACTTCAAACTCTCCCACTTCGTCATGGGTAACTAACTCATCTGGCGGGCGAATATCCCGTTCGCTGTAAGGGGAATGTTCCAAAAACTGCCCGTAGCGATTGAGATAGCGTTCTGGCGGTTCGATATGCCCGTTAGCTTCCACTACCAACATCCGCTGTTCGACTCCTTCATCTGGCAGAATCCGCCACATTATGCCCGTAGGAATGACTAAATAATCCCCCACTCGATAGCGCAGAATGCCGTACTGACTTTCTAAAACTCCACTACCTTCGTGGATAAAAATAACTTCGTCGCCATGGGCAAACCGATACCAGTAAAACATCGGGGCAGTGGGACGAGCGATCGCAATACTGAGATCTGAGTTAGCCATCAAAGGAATACGGGAAGCGATCGCATCACCTTGAGTTTCTACCTTCGCCGTGCGGAAGTGACGGGGATGCAGCAATCCATCTTCCGCATAGGGAAGATCGACTTTGCCATGCAACCAAATTTTCTCCACCTGAGTCGGGGGATGCAAATGATACAGCAGCGATTGAACTCCCGAAAACCCATGAATTCCCATCAACTCTTCGTGATACAAAGAGCCGTCAGGTTGACGAAATTGAGTGTGCCTTTTGTGGGGAATCTTGCCCAACTTGTAGTAATAAGTCATAGGAGTTTAAGAAGGTTGTAGGTTGGGTTGAACGGAGTGAAACCCAACACTCTTGGAATGTTGGGTTTCGCTATCGCTCAACCCAACCTACGTCGATCGTGGCCTTGAAGTCCGCGCAGGCGGACTTTGTTTGTATAGCAGCGGTTTCAACCGCCATAGCTTCTCCTTCTCAAAGATTGCCTCGCAACGCTTGCTCTCGCTCGATCGCTTCAAACAAGGCTTTAAAATTACCCTCGCCAAAACCCTGCGCTCCGTGGCGTTCGATGACTTCAAAGAACAAGGTGGGACGATCTTGCACGGGTTGAGTAAAGATTTGCAGCAAGTAGCCTTCAGAATCTCGATCGACTAAAATTCCCAGTTCTGCTAATTTCTCGATCGGTTCGTCAATATGCCCCACCCGCGCGGCTAAGTCTTCATAATAGGTTTTTGGTGCGTGCAGAAACTCCATTCCTGCCGCTCTTAATTTAGTTACCGTTTCGATAATGTTGTCGGTAGACAGGGCGACGTGTTGCACTCCAGGACCGCGATTGTATTCGAGATACTCTTCGATCTGCGATCGCCTCTTGCCTGTAGCTGGTTCGTTGATCGGCAGTTTGATCGACCCCGTGCTGTTTTTCATTACCTTCGACATCAAAGCCGAATACTCGGTGGAAATGGCGCGATCGTCAAAATGCACTAATAGCTCGAATCCCATGGTTTCGGCGAAAAACTTCACCCATCGATCCATATCTCCCCAATCCACGTTGCCGACTACGTGATCGATCGCCTTTAATCCCAACCCCTGAGACGTTGCATGCAACGTCTCTACATTGCGGCGTTGGAAACCGGGGGCAAATGCACCTTGGTAATCGCTGCGATCGACGAATTTAATTAGGGTGTCGCCATACCCTTGAATGGCAGAATAGCGGAATATTCCATATCCATCTTCGGTTTCTGTCGGAGCGATCGCACCTACTGCACCTCTCGCTGTTGTCTCTTTGTAGGCGACGACAGCATCTGGAACTTCAAAAGCAATAACGGCCGCGCGATCGCCATGTTGAAGGACGCTGCGAGCGATCGGGCTATCTGGACTGAGGGCGGTACTTAAAACGAAGCGAATATCGCCTTGTTCCATTACATAGGAGGCAATTTCCCGACTGCCCGTTTCTAAGCCTTGGTAAGCCGCGATCGCGAATCCAAAACACTGAGAATAAAAGATCGCTGACTGTTTGGCGTTGCCAACGTAGAACTCTAAGTGATCGAATTTGTTAATCGGGCAAAAGTCGATCGATTTGGAATTTTGGCTTGCCCCCCTTTTTAAGGGGGGTAGGGGGGATCTAATTTCGGATGTTGGATTGGCTTCGCCTGACAAGGGGAGGCTTGAAACCAATTGTTTTGAATTGTTCATGGTAATGTTTCCTGTTCGCCACCCTTGGGGCCGAGGTAGAAATGCGAGATCTTGCGTCTAATGAAGTTGGGAAGATGAAGTCAAACTCCACACGGTTTTATAGTGAGTTCGATCGGCTCAAAATAGACCTCTCCCCAAACCCCTACCCTACGAGGGGAGGGGCTTAAAGACCTAGAGATTTCGCTCCTCCCCCCTCCCCTTGCAGGAGAGGGGGGCAGGGGGGAGAGGTCGCTCGAACTCCACACTGTTTTATGGCTGGCTGGGGAGCCAGGTCTGTCTTCTAGTACACAAAACTTAATAGTTTTGTTTTTTAACTAAAAGTACCTGTTTAGATTATAAAAATAATTTTTATAGACCGACAAGTTACAATAGTTAATAAAAATCCTCGATCTGGTATACATAATTAACCTAAGATATCTCTATAATTCTCCAGAGATCGGACCGCCAATGCCAAAAACCCTCAAGGTGAAGCCAGTTGCCGAGAACTCGAAGCAGCTTCACTATCTAGATGAGATCGATCGACACCTTTTATCCCTGCTGCAAGAGAACGGTCGCATCACCAGCACGGAATTAGCGCGTCATGTCAATCTTTCGCCACCGGGATTGCAAAAAAGACTGAAGAAGTTAGAAGCCAGCGGGGCGATCGATCGCTACGTCACTCTGGTAAAGCGAGAAGCTTTGGGTTTAGATCTGCTATGTTTTGCCCAGGTAACGCTGGCGCACCATCAACCGGAGTGCGTCGGGCAATTCTGCTGCCAAGTCAAGGAGTTGCCAGAAGTCTTAGAATGCCACCATCTCAGCGGGGAGTTTGACTACTTATTAAAAGTAGTCGTTCCCAGCCACCAGCACTTAGAAAAGTTACTCTCTGAAAAGATTACCCGCCTTCCAGGTGTAGACAGAATTCGCACCAGTATTGTTTTAAATGAAATTAAAGCTTCAACGTCACTACCTTTGGAATGAGAAATAGGTAATTGGCGATCGGGCTAATCATCTAATTTAGGATATTAAATCGACTGCGAATAGTATACTTGCACTATCTGCTAAAAACTGGAAACGCAGCGGCTTAACTCGGTTCTGGGCAGCAATGGGAGGTCAATTTCTGATGGGAATTGGGAAATGCAGGCATTGCGGCTACTCTCCCGTCGCCGACAATGCTCCGATCTGTCCTCGATGCGGAGGAATGGAACCGGGCGACCCACCGTGGTGGGCGACGTGTCTCGTACTGATCCTACTTGTTGGGGTCGCAACTTGGTGGTTTGGAAGCAAGTCTAACAACTCCCAAAAGCCTGCCGACAGCAATGACCCTAGTGCAGCCGACCAGAAGATCTTGAAATAGTGCGATCGCAATTTCTGGAAAGGGAATTTTTACCGATTTAGCTGCATCGAAAAAGAGAAATTCTAGGCAGATCGTGCGACCTCGATCGGGTGATGCTTCGAGAGCGACAGGGCGATCGTCTACTAGCAAAGCGATCGCTCAAATTAAAATGAAGGGACAATCGTTGAAACGAGGTCAGGCTGATGACAGTTCGACAACCCCGTTACAGCAAAGAAGAATTTGCTCGACGCGGCGACGAGATTTATGAAACTCAGGTGCGTCCTCAAGTTGAAGAGGGCGATCGAGGTAAAATTGTGGCGATCGACATCGAAACCGGAGATTTTGAAGTCGATAAGAGCGAAATTGCAGCTTGCGATCGCCTCGAAGCCCGCCACCCCGATGCTCAAATCTGGATCGTTCGCATCGGTTCTCGCCACGTTCGTCGTTTTGGCGGACGCACCCCCAAAAATTTATGATTACTGGGTTTGTTAATGTCGAGTTTGAACCGATTATTCCGCTCTCAATTCGCCATGCTGATGGCAAAGTCTCGACGCAAGATGCGATCGTCGATACGGGATTCAATGGTTGGCTTTCGTTACCTCCCGATCTGATTGATGAGCTAAACCTGACATGGAAAAGGCGAGGACGGGCAATTCTCGGAGACGGCAGCGAGTGTGTTTTCAACGTTTACGAAGCGGTTGTTATTTGGGATGAGGCCTTGTTAACCATTCCAGTTGACGAGGCTGATTCAGAACTGCTTGTTGGAATGTCATTGATGGAAGGGTATCGGCTAACGATGCAGATTTTTGCAGGTGGTCGTGTCGAACTCCGCAAAATCAACACGGTCTAACAATACAGATAGTGCGACCTCGATCGGGTGGCGCTTCCAGATCGATAGAGCGATCGTCTACTAGTAAAGCGATCGCTCAAATTAAATCGACGGTTATTAGAAGCGGATAATTTCGATCGTACGTCGCGAGCTCTGAAAACAGACATCAAATTCTCGAAAGAAGTTTGTTTGCCCAAGGATTAAGGGCACCTGAGAAGCATTTGCCCAGGCAAATGCTAAGCGAACTGGTTCCAAATTCCCAATTTGAACGCGCACAAATAAACCCCGTGCTTCAACCTTGGCAAGATTTCCAGCCAATGGCAAGCGAACAGTTTGCTCCTCCCAAATTGCGCCCAATTGTAGCCCGATGTCATAAGGTAATAAATTGACTGTAGATCCAGTATCTAGCAGTGCATTCGCCGAAACTGAAAAGTCTGCATAACTCAAAGCGATGGGAATCGTGGGTAATGCTTCATCGTCAGCAAAGGGAAATTCGATCGTACTAGACATGAGTAGATGTCTCTCGGTCATCCCGAATCATCTGCATCAGAATGTTGGCAGCTTCCGTTGCGTCGTAAGGCGACCAAACCGGATACTCTGATGCAGAAAAGATGGCTTCTAGTTCAGCGTCTGGAATTTGCGTGGCTAGGAGTTTGAAGAGTGATAATTTGTCTGACTGGCTCAGATTGTTGACCAAAGGAATTAACTCAGCGAGAGACATGGTTGAAACTCCCAGACATACGAGAACGCATTTATCATAGGCGATCTGTGAGAGATCTGCGAGCTACGGTCTAACAATCCCGTTGCATACCGATCGTATAGAGATTATTCGTTGCGTCCGAGAAGTTACTAGCACCTGGCGATCGAGAACGTTAACTCGCTCCCTTTTAAGTTATAGCGATCGCTCATCAAACTCTTGGCAATTCTTGCTGTAAAAACTTAGTCCAATCGACGGCGAGCGCGATTTCTGTAAAGGGAATTTTCACCGATTTAGCTGCATCAAAGAAGAGAAATTCTAGGTAAATCGTGCGGCCTCGATCGGGTGGTACTTCGAGATCGACAGGGCTATTATCTACCAGCAAGGCGATCGACCTCACATCTTTGAGGGAAAAAGTTTCTAGGTCTACCGGCCCTTTACGACTGGGTTTTCCCCAAGTAATATCATTACCTTTTTGGCCCAAAACCGCATAGATATCGTACTTGGCTTTTTCAAACTGAGATGCCCAGCGCCGATAAGCTTCGACTTTTTGATACTCATTCCAACCGGACCAAGTTAGCCAAATAAAAAGTGCCAGTAGAGGTAACCAAATTAAACCGCGTTCCATAATCAGAAGTTTAGGAGTTGTAGAGACGCGAGATCCCGCGTCTTTACAGGAATTTAACGAGTGACAAGATACCTCTAGGCTATACGCGATCGAGGTTTAAGATCGTGCCAAAGACAAAAAATAACGGACATCATCGTCGCTCCTCTCAAGAACGATGCACTGTCGGGGGCTTTCAACCCCTGGCGGACTAACGGGCTGAAGAAGGCTCGATCGCGCTCTCAATGCTATGGCAAGCTAGAGAATAACTAGCACTTCGATCGTTAAATTGAAACTTGATAATTAAAAACTCTCTGCAACTAGCTTCGATCGCGCTCTCCTCAATTCACCAAGGAGCATTTGCTGATATAGCTCTAGATCGAGCGTTGAATTCCAGTACCTCGAACAATGCCGATCGCTCTTTAGTGACGGAATTAGTTTATGGTTGCACCAGAAGAAAGCGATCGCTCGATGCTTTAATCGATCGACTGGCAAAAAAGAAAGCCAGCCAACAATCGCCACAACTCCGCCTCATTCTCCATCTGGGTTTATATCAACTGCGCTATCTCAACATTCCCGATGCCATGGCAGTTAATTCCACCGTTGAATTAGCCAAAGCAAACGGATTTTCTGGATTAACGGGGTTTGTTAATGGTTTATTGCGGCAATACCTTCGCCTATCACCCGATCCCCTAGAATCGATCGAAAACCCCATCGAACGTCTGGGTGTATTGCATAGCTTTCCCGACTGGATAATTCAAACTTGGTTAGAACAATTAGGTTTTGCCGCCACCGAACAACTGTGTATCTGGATGAATCAATCCCCAGCGATCGATCTGCGAGTAAACCCCTTACAGACTGACGTAGAAACAGTAGCAAACGCTATGAAAGCGGCAGGAATTTCTATCAGTAATGTTCCTGATTTACCCCAAGCCTTGAGATTGACGGGAAATATCGGCGCGATTCAAAACTTACCGGGATTCAGCGCTGGTTGGTGGACGGTTCAAGATAGTAGCGCCCAACTAGTAACTTACTTGCTCGATCCGCAACCTGGCGAAGTCATAATTGATGCTTGTGCTGCACCTGGTGGAAAAACCACTCATATTGCCGAACTAATGGGCGACAAAGGGCAGATCTGGGCGTGCGATGCCAAAGCTTCTCGCCTCAAAAAACTTGACGAAAACGCCCACAGATTAAACCTGCACTCCATTAAAATCTTGACTGGCGATAGCCGAGAGGCTAAATTTCCCAGTACGGTCGATCGCGTTTTGCTCGACGCTCCTTGTTCTGGCTTGGGCACTTTGCACCGTCGCGCTGATGCTCGTTGGCGACAAACACCAGAGAAAGTTAAAGAACTGGCAACTCTGCAACAACAACTTTTACAGCGGGTAGCTACCTGGGTGAAACCAGGAGGTATTTTGGTATACGCTACTTGCACCGTCAATCCGCTAGAAAATGAAGCAGTAGTGCGATCGCTTCTCGATAATTCTCCCCAGTGGCAAATCGAACCGCCGCCTGCAAATTTCCCCGCTGCTGCTTTTACCTCTCCAGATGGCTGGATTAAAGTTTGGCCTCACCAACATCAGATGGATGGCTTTTTTATGGTGAGGCTGAAGAAGTGTTAAGTGTGGAGTGTTAAGTGTGGAGTTAAAAACTCTCCTCTGCCCCTCTGCCCCTTTGCCCCTCTGCCCCGCTCCCCTGCAACTGGCAAAATAGATGACATCAGCTTATGATGGCTTTGACTGTTTCTCCTCCAAAACATTTTTAAGAAAATATGGAAGCTAATACTAGTGTCAAACAACTGCTGAGAATTTTAATTGGTGCTGCCTGGATTGACGGCAAAATTCAGCCGGAGGAAAGGGAATATCTCCAACGGGTAGCTAAAGAAAAGGGAGTTGCTGAAGATCCAGAAATTCAACCGTTGTTGTACGAACTCGTCCCCGTGCAACCAACTAAATGTTATGAATGGATGCAAGAATATTTAGGCGATCGCCCTAGTATGGAAGATTATCAGCGCTTGATCGATTCTATGAGCGCCTTAATCTATAGCGATGGCGATGTGGCTACTGAGGAAGCTAAACTTTTGAACCGCTTGCAACTCCTAGATCCAACTACTAGTTCCTCTAAGCCTGGTCATCACGCTGTTCTCAAGGTAATTCAAAAACTGTATAAAGGATGGATCGATCGTCAAACTTGATCCATATAGCAATTCTCAGTTGGATGCAATACACTTTGACCTCTCCCCAAACCCCTCCCCTGCAAGGGGCTACGGTGTATACACATCTCGCCCTCACCCTAAATCCCTCTCCCACGGGAGAGGGACGAAAGACTCTAACCGCCTGAATTGGTCATGGAGAATTGCTGGCGACTGAACTGGAAACTGGCTTGACTCTGGCTCCCCTTCTCCCTGGGGAGAAGGGGTTGGGGGATGAGGGCAAGCCGCGTCTAGCAAAGCTCTGGGGGACTTATGTATACACGGTAGCCTGCAAGGGGAGGGGCTTTGAATTTCCCCCTTCTCCCTCTTCTTGGGAGAAGGGTTGGGGATGAGGGCAGACCGTGCTAGGTACTTACATTTACCGAATCGCTGACTCTATCGCAGGTTCCGAGGTGCCGTATTGGGGATGGGTAGCGATCGCACTAACTCGATCTCCCAGTTGCAGATCGGTTAAAGTGGCACTAAATTTGCCCCGTTCGTCAGTTTGAACTACTGTTAGTAATTCGCTCAAAGAGTTGTAATCTGATTTGTTGCCGCTAGTGCGATAAATCTCGATTTGAGAACCAGGATCGGCAACGCCATCTAAATTAACTTTGCCATCGATCGTAAAAAATTCTCTGGCTAGAAACTCAGGGGCATTAATGGCAGCATTACCTGTATCTCGACGGCGGTTGGGCGAGTTTCTTTTGGGGTTAGGGCCGTCTCCTTGCTGGTAATCGATCGCATCGACATTGTGCTGCGTATTCAGGTCGATACTGAGTCCGGCTATGTTGGTAAATCGATTGGTTTGAATGAAATTGCGATCGCTTTGAGGATAAGCTGCTACCACTACACCAGCCGCAGTTTGGTCGCTAATTTCATTGTTAATTACTTTATGGTTGTTTCCCATTAAGTAAATAGCCGCCCGACGCAAACGAACTCCGTTAAATTCAATTTGGTTGTTGGCAATTTCTACCGCACCATCGGGTTTAAATAAGAAAATTGCGCTGCCGTCATTGTCGGCAATGATGTTTTCGCTAATTTGAGAGCCAGCAATTTTGCCTTCTAAGCGAATAGCATCTGGCATTCCAGCTAGGCCATTTTTGGTAATGACATTTTTGGTAACTTTTAAATTTTCGGCTCTGACTGAAGTAATGATGGCGCTACCATCGTGATTGCTAATTAAATTATCTGCGATCGTAGTTCCCAAACTATTAAATACATAAACTCCAAATGCAGAACGATTTTGAGGAACGCCGCCATCAGGCTTTATTCCTAACCAATTATTTTCAATTACTACTTCTTGGGGAGGAATATTGCTGTTATAAAAAGGGAAATTATCCGCAGGGGGTTTTTGTTCGGTTGTATCTGGTGGTGGCAGGCGATGAGAAATAAAAATATCTGCTGCTGGAGTCGATTCGGTGGCGGTATGCTTGCCCGTAAACCCGTATAAGCTCAAACCTCTAATGGTCACGCCATCTGCAACTACTGTTAATCCGCGAAACACATCAGCGTTTTTGGCTGGGGTAATTCCCACAAGAGGATCTCGGCGATAACCAGGTTGACTGGTGCCATCAACTACTAATTTGGCAGTAGCAAGAGGTGGCAAAATATTGGTTAGTTGAATAGTAGTTCGATCGGCTGGTAGATCGAATTTAATTTGAGAGCGAACGCAATCTTTAATAGAGCCATTACACGGCAATTTCTTGACATACTGTTTTTCGGTGGCGCTCAGACGGTCTAGAGGTAAGGTGCCATTAACAATTTCAATGGCTTCGCGTAAAGTGAGAGCGTCATCTGGTTCAATATTGCCATCGCGATCGCTATTAACTGTAACTTGCAGCAGTAACTTTTCAGCTTCTGCTTTTACTGGAGTAACGGCATCTGCTGGTGGCGCTATCAATGGGAGACAGCAAGTAATAACTAACGCTAAAATCAGTTTTTCTCTCTTGGACTCCGATCGCGAAAGCAGGTAAAATAGTTTTCTAGTTTTGATAGCGATTCTTCTTTTGTGCCTAAACATATCCGATTCTAAGTTATGAATATTTTTTAACTGTTTGATTTTTGATTAGGGCTAGAGCCATTGCTGTACCTCGATCTTCAGCGCCAACCGCCAGAGGTTCAAAACCTCTGGCTAATAGCACAAGTCCATTAAAATGGACTAAGCGTGACTATATTTAGTCCTCTGAGCGAGGACTTTAGCTTTGAGGCAGGGGTTTTCAACCCCTGACGGATAAAGGTTTTGACTGTTAACTTGACACTAATGGCTTTCCTGCCTACCTGTGGGACAGCCAGGACGGCTAGATCGCAATTTCATGAATGATTTAGACTGGCTATACCACTATTAATTGTTAGTTGTAGTGGCAATTGTTTTGCTTCTACTTTTGCAGAAGTGCTAGCATCTGCTTGCTGAGCGATAAATGGCACGCAGCAAGTAATAACTAATGCCCAAACAAATTTTTCTTTTTCAGCCTTGGTTCGAGGTGCTAGCTGCTTCCAATCAAACGATTTAGTGGTTGTTATTTTCGGTTTAAACATAATTAATTACCTATTACTTATTACTTATTACTTACTTCAGATTCTTGCTGTTGAGGTGGAGCCACCTTTTGCAAGCCAAAGCCAAACAACTCGTTGACCTTGACTGTCAAACCGATATACGGACCGCCAGCCGTTCTGCTGCCGCCGAAATCGCGATCGTCAGCACTCCCAAAAACGTAGCCAGCAGATAAACGTAAATTAGGAGTGATATAGTAACCAGCTTCTAACACTAATCCCGTTTCAGAATAGCCAGTAGTCGGTTGGTTGATAAACCGCCCTTCTCCGACTAAATCCATTTTGGAATTGAGCCGATAAGTAGCCCGCAATTGCGCTAAAGAAGTCGTACTTTTGCCGACGTAATCTTCAGCTAAGAAAGTAGTGCTGGTACGCAGGGCGTATTTGCCATAAAACTCCCATCGCCAGTTGGGGGCATAAATGGCTTCCGCCGCGAAGGTATGATCTTCATATCCCGTACCGCTGCCGAACAAGATAGTGTTAGGAATGGTCGAAGGGTTTTTGCGATATTCATAACGTAACAGAGCGTTAAAGCGATCGTCATTAGGATCGCGGTAGGCCAAACCGACTTTGAGGTTAGCTGTATCTCCTAAACCTCTCAGGGTTTGGTTGGCAGAGTTGGCTTGTTGATAGCTTGCCAGGGCTGTCAAGGCTGGAGAAATCTTACCAGCAGCCGAGGCAGAAATCACTGTATTGCTACCTCCAGAAGAGGTGCGATGCTGGAAGCGGGCGCTGGCTTTAAAATTGGGGTTGTCGGTGTATTCCAAACCGACGCTATAGCTATCGCCGCTTTCTACGCCGATAGAGGAAGCACTTTGTCCGGGGGCAAAAGGTTGCGCGAATTGCTTGCCAGCACCAGTGCGATTAAAGATGTCGCCGAAGATGTGTTCGTAAGCTAAATCCATCCGCAATCCTGGGGCGATTACCCACTGGTGGTTCAAACCGATGGCCCCTTGTCCGGTTAAACCATCAAACCCGTTGATAACCGAGTAACGCGCTTTAATCGTGGTATTGTCCCAAATTTTGCGTTCGCCCGTGATATCCAAGCTAGTAATAGAATTATTGCCAGAGCCTTCTTCTTGGCTGGTGAAGAATTGATGGTTCAAAGCGATGTTGATACCAGGATAGGCTTGCCAGTTCAAACCGACGATCGTGCGATCGGGATAAGCGATATCTTGGTCTTTAGAAAGGTTGAGTTCGTTTTGGGCCCGAAATGTCAGGTTATCGGTAATTGGAATATTCACCCGCGATCGCAACTGGTTCGAGGTATCGCTGGTAGGATTGTTAGGTTGACGATCTTCCCGCTGGCGATGGATGAAGTCTACATCGACGGTAGATTTACCAATCCGCTGTTGCACTCCAGCGGTGATGGTAGTGAGGGAGTTATCTACCTTGCTACCGGGAACGGCAGAACTACCCCGATTGAAGAGATCTTCAAAGGTATCTAAAGGACGAGGGGCAACACCAAAGTTATTTTCGCGATCGTATCCGACTCGGAAGTTAGTAGTATCAGAAAGTCTAGCCGTCAGTTCAGCCCCGTAACGGGTTTGCCCTGGAACGAAGCTGACGGTAGCATTGTTAGCAAAACCAGCATCGGCCGAACGGAAATAAGCCCGACCTTGAACGCCATCAATAATTTGTCCTTGGGCTTCTAGTCGATAAGCAGAACCAGAAACCTCTCCCATCAGGTCGGAATTGTGGGTAGAATGGGCGTATTCAGCGATTAGACTGCCTTTTGTCCCCAAAGAGACGAAAGCATCGGCACCGTAAAGTTCAAAGTTGCGATTGCCTTGGTTTTCCTTAAAGTAGGTAGCCCCAATCCAACTTTCGCGGTCTTGTTGGCGAGAGAAATTGTATTGCAATCTGCCAGCGAAGATATTAGCTGTATTATCCTTATCTTCAAATTGATAAGTAGTAACGATTCGTCTGACTAAAACCGTACCTTCAGGAGAGACATCGGTTCTCAAGATCGGCTCGCGAAATAATATAGTACCGCGATCGTAGTCGATATCGTAATCAGCACCGCGATTGAGTCGTTGGCGCTCTATTACCGTTCCCGGACGATTGAGTTCTTCTAACTCGATGTAAACTTCTTCGCTACCTGTAACCAGTAACCTTTTAGATAGGAAATAATAGCCGCTGGTACCGTCGGGAGCAATAGTATCGCGCTGAAAACCTTGAACGTTATCGCCATAAAAGCCAGTAACTTGCAAGTTGCCAAAGTTGTAGTTGCCTTTGAAACCGTGCAGTTGGCGGCTAATGGCGGTGAATTGTTGCGATCGCGTGGCGAATTCTTTAGTATCGTAGTCGCCCCACATGAAATAATCGCGGTTGCGCTCGAATCTCAAAAACACGCTATCTTGCGACCTGGCCAATCTCTCGCTGGTAGAACTATCGCCATATACGGGATACTGGTCGCAATTTTCTACATTTTGGGATAATCCAGTATTGCCGCTGCAATCTTGGTTGATGGAGCGATCGCTATTGTAAGCCCCAGTAAACAACCAATCGCCTACTTTTCCAGTAGCGAATACTGCCGAACGCACGTCTAATTGAGTGCTGTTATCTCCATCTGGTGGCAAGAAATCTCGCAGGCTACCGTAATAATCTGTGCCTCTCGCACCCAAGCGAATGTCTACTACGCCAGTGGCAATGCTAGGGCGCAAAGCAGTTTCAAATTCTACTTGGTTAAAAGCTTCTAAACTGCCAAGTCCCGCTCTAATTCTCACGGTTTCGGCATTCAAATTCGATCGCAATTTGACCGTAAATTGTCCTTGACGCGCTTGAACTTGAAATCCTGGTTCGTCAGTATTTAAATCGGCACCGACGAATTCTCCGCTACTGGCGCTTAAAGTCACCACGGCATCCCGGTTGGAACGATTGCCGTTGGCATCTAATAATTGTCCTTGAATGGTAGCAGTCGATCGGCCATCGGCTGGAATTCTTTGTTCGGCAGACTCTACAGTAATTTGCTGAACGTCTCCTCGCACCATGACTTTTAATGTCGCCAAATTGCCAGCAACACCGTTAATTTGAGCTTGAGCGGTGAGGGTGTTTTCTCCTTCTTTAAAAGAAACGCCATACCAGGTTTGGGTAACTAATTTAGTAGTAGCATCTGTTTCGGTGCGTCCGATTAACGAATCATCAACTACTTTTCCATTTACTCGCAGTTCTATTTTTGCCCCCTCTGGGTATTGCAGAATCACACTGGAAGATGGAATATCTAAAACTGTGTCAGTTGTAGGTGCTAGGATTTTGACATCAGTATTATTTACAGGATTGCTAGGTTGAGTTGTTTCTGGTTGAGTAGAGTTATCTGTAGTAACTTCGGGAACAGCAGTATTATTAGAGTTATCTGTAGTAACTTCAGGAGCGACAGTATTATTAGAGTTATTAGTAGTAGCTTCGGGAGTAGCAGTATTATTAGAGTTATCTGTAGTAACTTCAGGAGCGACAGTATTATTAGAGTTATCTGTAGTAGCTTCAGGAGCAACAGTATTTGTTTGATTTTGATTAGGATTTAGAGCATCTCCAGTATTTGGCGAAGGCGAAGTCTCTTCAGCAATTAGCGTCTGACTTGTAGTAACTGGAACTAATGGGCGATCGCCAACAGCACTTGCTGGCACGTCCAGATTCAGATTGTTCTGTTCTGCTACCAAAGATGACGAAGTAGCTGTCGATATCGGTGTATTTTCCTGATTCGCTTTGGCAACTTCACCCAAAATCAGTATTTTCACTGTGGTCAAAACAGCAATCAAAACTAATAATTGGGCGTTTTTAAAATAGCTTTTCACTGGATTAATGTCTCTAACTAATACTACTTTTATATCAATCAATATTCATAAGCCTCATCGGTAAAACTACTGCAAACATCTCAGCTAAAAGTCTTAATGTAGTTAGTTTTACAGTTTCTAATCTAAAATTTTTAAAGGGTTGGCAGAAACCGTAAACGCACGCAAAAAAAAATAGGTAAGCTAAAGTTCCCTACCAAATATCTGTAAATTTACTGAGAGGAGATATAGTCTTTCTAAGGCAATGCTTTAAAAGCGATCGACTGCGTTATGGGAATTTACTAAGTCTTGCTATTGCCGCAGAACAAAAATAATCGATCGTTCTGAAAAGAACGGATTTTTAGTCAATATATGGAAGTTAAAAAAATAATTGGGTAATTCTTGCGGGACTTGCGGTGAGCTTGTCGAACTGTAGCCTACTTTAGCTGTCCCATGCCCCTACCCAGAATCTACCGTGTATACACATCTTTAGTTTTGATGCTGAATCCCTCGCAGATCCCCCCTAGCCCCCCCTTAAAAAGGGGGGACGCTCTCAAAGTCCCCCTGCTTGGTGCAAGCTGCATGGCGAGGGAACCTCGCCGCGCTTGCATCCGCTGCTTGGTGCGCTTGTATGCGGAGGGAACCTCCGCACAGCGCATCCGCTTTTTAAGGGGGATTTAGGGGGATCTAAAAGGCCAAACTTCAGACCGATAACTTATATATACACGGTAGACCAGAATATATTGCCTCTGGTTTCAAATTGCGATCGCTTACTTACCCTCTTTAGATGCAGGTGTAACGCCAAAGTTCATCCGCACCAAACCACCTGGTTCTAGGTGTACTAGTCGAGATTGGCTGTTGCGTTCGCTGAAATAGAGATTAGGAGCCAGAGTGTAACCAGGTAAACTCGTAAGATCTAATACGCCAGTGCGATAACCTGGTAAAACGTTAGCAACAGAAAATAGACCGTTTGGATCGGTAACAATTCGGTTGCCATCATCCATGAGAACTACAGCATTGGGAACTCCTGGTTCGCCAGGTTGCTGTTCGCCATCAAAGTTTTTATCGACAAAAACCCGCCCGATAATCGTACCTGTATCCGTCAGAATTCCTGGACGAATGCGTAACTTATAAATTGCCGGACCATCTTTTACAGGTAATAGATTATCAACCCGCTGGCCGTTAACGTTGGCAATATTTTCGCCATTACCGCGAATCGCATCGGGAGTGAGGACAACTGCATAAGCGACGTTCATTACTCCATTAGCTGGCAATGTCACTCCGGCAGCTTGGAAAGTAACGTTTGAACCATTTTGAGTAGTGGTAATCGGTACTGACTGAGAACCAATTTCCGCCCGCACGGAATCATTAACTAACCGGAAACCGAAGGGTAAAATATCGGTGACTGCAACTTTATTGATGTCAGCGTTAGTTAAGTTTCTAATAGCGAGACGATAGATAACTGTATCTCCAGGTTCGGCGGCCGCGCGATCGCCTGTTTTGGTAATCTGAATATCAGCAGCTTCGCATACACTAGTACCGATCGAGATCGTGGCGATACTCAAGCCTTGTCTGTCTGCATCTTCGATGACGATTTCTCCGGCTTCGACAAAAGTGCCAAACTGTCCTTCAGTTTGCCTGCCATCTTGGGGAATCGGATCGCCAGTATTGGTGACGATGCTAATCGGTAATCCATCCAATGCCGTAGCGGTGTATTTAACTACTTGTCTACCTTCTCCATTGGTTTGCGTCTGACCGATGACTAAACGAACCCGCCGCTGACCGTAATTAGAATCTTGGGGTGGATTGACTAATAAAATATAGCTGCGACCTTCAACAAGCTGACCTTTACTTTTATCTAGTAAGAAGCTGTAGCGCCCCTTATCGCTATTAGTTAAAAAGAAGGGATTACTATTTTCAGTATTGGGGGCTAAACCTGCTGGGCGGTTGTTGCCAGGAATATCTGGCACTTCTGTTCCCGTGAGGTTAACAGCACCTCTAATTCCCCCAGTAAGATCGTTGGGATCTGGTTCGTACAAACCGACGCTGAAGCCGTTGTAATCGGGTAAGACTCCACCCGTGCAACTAGTAATTTTACCAGAAGGATCGGTCAGGGCAGCAGCTAGGGGTGGCGAACTGACGACGGTTTCCTGTACTGTATCTCCAGTACAGTTGTTGCTAAATTTCACCGTAATCGCAGCACCAGCGGTAGGAATTTTCCCTACTTTTACCATGACTTTGACGATCGCTTTGCCATTTGCTGGCAGCGTCAGGTCGGTGGCCTCAGTCACCGTTGTTTCTAAACTAGCAGTATTATCGCCCTGCACGATTTGATATTTAACTCCGCTAACAGTTCCGGGACCCTGAAGCCATTTTTGTTGGATCGTGCTAGCACTAGGAATTTGTAAAGGGGATGCTAGATTGCTGGGGTTATTAACCTGAAAAGTAAAAGCAATTTCATTTCCTTCTTGAATCCGAGATTTGACCCCCTTACGGATATTTTCTAATTCTGCATTCCACATTTGTTGGGTTCGAGCAATCACTTCAGCTTTTTCAGGTAGTGCTTGCGACATTGCTTCCCAAGCCTCGTTGGACTTTTGGGTAGGACTGACCTTGGTATATACTCGTTCTACTTCTTGACGAGTTAATCCTGCTAGTAATAAAGTGCGCTCAAAACTCCGAATAGTTAGTTCTAATGGAATTTGTTCTGCCGAGCTATTGAGGCTGTTAACGGCATCGCTTTTACCTGGTAGTGTCTCAAGAATCGCGGTCTTAGTAGCATTACCAATTTCGTTAATAGTAGGGTTCTCTGGTAATTTATTCCAAGCGATCGTTACTGCTACCGAACTCTTAGTAGCTTCAGCCGGAGTAAAACCTAATTCGAGCAGTTCGTCGTTAAGGGAACCGATAGCAGAACCCAATACTAGATTATTACTATCATTTTTGATGCCTGTAGCTACAATTTGAGAAGGATTTTCCAGGGAAAAACTAGCATTTACGGTTGGCGAAAACCCTTGAATTATCTCATCATCAGATAAATAGCTATAACTGGCTGTATTTGTTAAAGGGATTTGGATTTGGCATTGCGATGAAGATTTTGCCATCGCTGGCGCATATGCCTGTAAATTTACTCCAGAAAATCCAACAGCTAATAATAGTTGAATATATGCTTTATAATTAATCGCCTTAGATCTTTTATTCATAATATTTTAGTTGAGATCGTCTTGTGGGACAGGCAAGATGCCTATCCCACAAGAAATTACTCAATTATTTTTTTAACTTCTACGAACCGACTTTAAATATTAGCCAGAGGTTTGAACCCCTGGCAATTGGAGCGATCGACTTTTAGCGAACTTTAACTTGATAGGAAACTTTGACGGTAGATTTAGGGTTAATAGCTTGCTTGACATCCCAACGAACGAAGGAATATTGTTCGGCAGGAGCGGGACGAGTTTCGACTTTACCGTTAGCCAATTTCACTTGAATAGTAGGGTTAGCTACAAAAGTCTTGCCACCATCAATACTGAAGCTAACTTTGGTGGTGTTGTTAGTAGCAGAATTGAGAACGTAAACCGTGCCTTTAGGAATTGGTTGAGTAAATACCACATTTTTAGCTGGGCGGCCACCTTGGTTTTGACCGACTAAGTTATAACGAATTACATCTCCAGGATGAACGACGACGCTGCCTTGCAAAGCTTGCCAAGATGTTTGGTTATTTTGGACTAGTTTCTTGTCAGCGCTGAGGGTTAATTGAACTTGGGGTTTATTTTGGTTATTTTGAGCGATGAGATTGTTAACTTGCAAGTTAGCGATACCAGGCATTTGAGCCGCAAAAGGGATAACACCCAAAACAGCTAAAGCACTGATTCCAGCAATATAAGAGCGTTTCATCTTTCCTCTCCAAAGTTTTAATGTAATTGACGTAAGCTTCATGCAGTGAGATTTCATCAGCCAAAAATCTCAATTCGATCGAGCAAATCAGGTTAGATTATCGGCAATGTTTGATGAGGTAGTCACTCGATCGATGGGCTGGGAAACATCTATGATTCAATAATATGTATCCCGTTGCTATATCTAAATGAGGTAAATACTGTTTTTAATTAACTGCCGATCGAGGTTTTCAGTAGAAATACGGAAAGGGTTGGAGAGAGGAATTGCTCCTCTCTCTTGCCCTAAGTCGTTCTAGTTGATCTTGCGCTTGAAGGTGAAGGTCCCCGTAGCGGCATTAGGAGCCACATCGCCCACAGTATTGACGTACTTGGTCACTTCATTAGCGGCAGTGCCATCGCCATTTTGGTCGGTGCCTGCAACCGCTGGAGCGTTGTTGAAGTAAGAGATCGTGCCAGCACCGCTAGCCGAACCCAACACGCTACTGGTATCGATTTTGCTATTGGTGTCGTTGTCTTTTGCCCAGTTGTTGGGTGCAGTCAAACCGTCTTCAGTAATCGCGAAGCCTGTTGCTGTCAAGCCGATGCTGTTGCTACCCGATGGGACAGCTACCGAGATATTCTTGTAAGAAATCCGGTATTGAATGTAGTAGTTCGGGCGAGCCTTAGCGGTCAACAGGGTAGTATCTGTAGTCCAGGTTTGTTCGACCGTGGTGTTATCAGCACCGAGAATTTGAGCCTCTTTGTACATCGCCATGTAGCCAGTGTAGAGGCGATCGGTCGTGATGTTGTTGACTTCAGTGCCTTGGAATCCAGGAGTAGCATCTTCAATGTAAGCGGCAATCGGTACGGGGAAGCCACCAACAGCAGTGTTGAAATCGCCGGGGGTAGTCAGTTTGGTCGATAGGTCGGTGCCGGTAGGTAGATCGACTATTACTTCATAGTTAGCCGTGCCACCCGATGCAATGGTGATGACAACCGGGGTATCGCCAGCCTTAATCGTGAACGTGCCAGTCGCCTGATTCCAGGTGTATTCAGCAGTTTTGTTGGCGACAGGATCTTTAATGGTGACTTTAGTGCCATCTGGCAAGTTGCCACCAGCGACTAAAATGCCTGTAGCTGTAGTGGGAACGACGGTAAAAGGATTAGAACCGTTACCTGTATTCTGGATGGTGTTGGTAAAGGTAATCGCAGTCGGATCGATCGTCGTGGTTGGTGAAGTACCTGCTGGAACTGAGGTCGTTTTATTGGTAAAGTCAGTTCTGGTGGTACTGTCTGCACCTGTAGCTCCTGGTTGAGTATTCGGGCCGTTTAATACGCCTGGTGCGTCGGCGACGTTGGTGGCCGAGACAGCACTATCTTCGCGCACGCCGTTGACGGGAGCGCCATTGACTTCACCAGCGACACCATCGGTATCTAAGTTATCTTGAGTTTTAGCATCTAGCGCGCCGTTAGCGACGTAATCTTGGTTGGTACTAGCAGGGGTGGCAGATTTACCGTATTCTACGCTAATCGCTGTTCCAGTTGAAGCTCCTGCGTTGACTGTCACCACCACTCGGACGTAGACTTTTTCGCCAGCTGCGACTGAAGGTGTGGTGTAGGGACCGGTAATTACTTGGTCGTCACCATTACCAAAGGTGGCATCGGTAGAAATGATAACGCTAGTTACAGTACCGGGACCGCTGACGCTAGCAGTGCTAGGCAGGACAATTTTTGTGGGGTCGTTACCGGTGTTAGTAACCACAAAGTCATAGTCAATCGTACCGCCAGGTGCAGCACCAGTAGGAGTGTTATTAGAACTGACATCGATACCTGCTACTTCTGCGACTTTGATGTCAACTTTGTTAGAGGTAGCGTTAATCGTGTTGCCATCTGGATCGTCATAGGTCGCGGTAGCGGTGTTGCTGATAGTCGTACCAGCGGCAGTGCCATCGGCTAGGGCTGGGGCGGCTAGTTGTAGGGTACCACCAACGATTAGGGCAGCGGCGACGAGGGGCTTGTACATTTGAATTTTGCGGACGTTCTTCATTGAGATGCAATTTCCTTGATTTACTGAATTAATCTGCTAAATAGATCTGGACTTGTTTGAGGGAGAATCGATCGTTATCAACCGAGGATTTCTGCCCTATAAAATATAGACAGTCTTCATACTTGATTTATTTACTAATTCCAACTCCTCATCTCTAAAATGACATTTAGTCTAGTGGTTTATCGTCCGCTAAACATCTCTAATTGGTTAAGCAAAATAGCGTAATTCATGAGAGTTAACGGTGGGTTTACGCGCTTCAAATCCTTGATTTATTAGGGAATTAAAAGCTTTCATGGTTTAATAATATGCAAGCGATCGCGATATTTTAACGGTGTAAACACTGCTTTTAGTTGGCTTTTTAATCGTTTTTGCCCGTGTAAATACTGATGCGGAGTGCATTTAATGAAGTTGAAAACCGAGGGCAATAATTTAGATCTTTGCCATCAGTAGAAGCAATCGCCCAAATCTGTTGTCTGGATTGCCCGCGCCCATATATCGTCTATGGCCACGCCCCACGTAGAGACGTTGTATGCAAGTCTCTGCACAACGTCGATCGATCTGGTGTCAATATATATGTCGCCCGATCGCTAACCGAATCTATCCGCCAACCTTAATACCTAAAGATCGCTAGATTAATTTAGGCGATCGCACTGGGAACAATGAAAGCAACGTCAATTCACACAACAGATAAACGCTCGCCATGACAACGGCACCACGGTATCAAGGCAAATACCGGATAGAATCGACCAGATTACCCGATCGCGATTATGCCGCGAATGGTTGGTATTTCGTTACCATCTGCACCCGCGATCGCCAACATTTTTTCGGCGAAATTATCGCCAGTCAGATGCAACTATCGCTAATTGGCAAAATTGCCCAACAATTTTGGGTCGATATTCCAGGGCATTTTAATTACATACATATAGATACCTGGGTCGTTATGCCGAACCACGTCCATGGCATTATTGTTATCGATCGCCCAGCAGAATTATCGTCTGTGCCTACACCCCATGTAGAGACGTTGCATGCAACGTCTCTACAACGTCAATCCGCACGGTGTCAATCTATGTCTGACATTTCCCCCAATGCCAAATCTTTGGGTGCAATTGTGCGATCGTATAAATCTGCCGTTACCCATTGGTGTCGGAAAAACGATCGCGGCGATTTTGGTTGGCAAACCCGATTCTACGAACATATTATCCGTGCAGATGGTTCCTTAGATCGAATTCGACAATATATCATCGACAACCCAGCCAAATGGGAATCAGATAAAAATAACCCGACAAATTTATGGATGTAGAGACGTTGCATGCAACGTCTCCCAGGATGTCGATCGCCCACCAGATCGATCTCCTATTCCTAAACCACCCCCACATCCGATACTGCATCCGTGAAAACCCCAAAAACTAAACAAAACGCTCAGAGGATTCCGCAAATATATGGATGTGAAGGGCAAGCGCGATCGCTTAAATTACTTTTTAGGATATATACGCACCTATACAAAAACCTTGGTTTCTAAGCTTTTACCACAATTGCTGACGGATTTCGGGTGGTTTCTAGCACCTATGTACTTGCGATCGCTAAATTAAGTTAAATCCTATGTCAATATTTCAATTCCACAAAAATTCATCCCTTCAACCCTCAGCCAATAGCAAAGGAACTCCTAAAACTTATTGTGCGATCGCATCTTTGCTGACTAGAATCGTTGCTAAAACTAGTTTGAGCGCCCTAGTGGTTCTGGGCGTAGCGTTACCGGCTGCGGCTGAAGGCAGCTATCAGCTTGGAGATCCCTTTCAAGCTTTGTTTGAATATGATTCTCCCTATGAAAATATCAGTGCTGTCGGTCTGACTAGAATCAACCGACCCATCTATGTAGATATTCAGTCAGCCGGAGAAGTAATTAATGTTTCAGCTTGCGGTACCGCTTTTGGGGATGATTGGGAAGTAGATATTTATTATGTCGGTTCCGATCTAGCAGATTTTTCTGGAACCCGATCTAGTTATCCACCTGCATCTGGAACGTTAGTTTTCGGACAAGCTGGTGCAGCAGCCACTAACGCCACCAACTATAGATCGCAAGGTAGTTTTGGAACTAGTGCCAACAACACTAATTGTAGTACATACGCTCAGTTAACTAATATTGATACCAGCACCAACGGGGGAGGCAGACGTATCCAACATACTGCCGCTCAAGCTGGCGTTTATGAAATTAGATTATATAACAGAAATTCAGGCCTTACAGACATAAACACCGTTTTTCGGCAATTCGATGTTTCCGTTACCCCTAATACCAGCACGGCACCCAATCCTACGACCAATAGTGGGCGGCTTTGGTCGTTTCTTTGGGGCTTGAATGCAGATGATTTTGATAACACTACCGATGCCAATCTTTATATTCGAGTTCCAGGCGGATTTCCAGGAACTAATTATATCTGGCAATTAAACCTAAACGATTTTGGCGGATATGTCTACGAACTGGTTGCCAATCAATTAGGAGTTGACTCTCCTAATGCTGCTGGTAATCCGGTCGCAGGTTTGAGCGTACCCATTTCTGGTAACAGCGTCTCTCCTAAATACAGACAATATCTCAGCTATCCAGCTACTGTAAACCCAGAGCCATCGGCGGCGAGTGTGGTGACGATTCAAAACTTTAGATTTGAAGATAACCAAGGAGTCGATAATACCATTACACCATCAGTAACCACAGGAGTACAAGATAGCGGCAACTTTAAATTCACCACCAACGCTACTGGAACTTACGCCATTATCATCGATGTGGATAATGATGCCGATCCAAACAATGGTTTTAACCCCGATGGCATTTATGGGTCTGGGGATGTGTTTCTTAAAGGTCAGACTAATGCCAATAATGAAGTGACCGTGTTTTGGAATGGGAAAACCAATCTCGGAACTAACCTTCCAGTTGGAACGTATCAAGCAAGATTGCAAGCGATTGTGGGAGAATATCACTTTATTGCGGGTGATGTGGAAAATAGCGGACCGACTACTTTTGGGTTGACTATCAATAAAGCCATATCGGGTGCAGCCACTTCTCAAACAGAAGTTTACTGGGACGATAAAACCGGGTTGAGCAATCCTTCAGGAGCGACCACTACTCTTCCCAGCGGGACGTTAGGAGGCACGCATACTTGGGGAATAACAGGTAGTGGTGGAGGTTTTGGAGATAATAGTAACTCTTTTGGCAACGGCAGATATATCGATACTTATGTTTATGGCAAGTTTACAGTTGCCCAAACTCCAGTCATTCTGATCGATGGAGATGATACTGACTTTGGTGATGCTCCAGACACCTATGGCACCAATAAAGATATTGCCACTGGAGGAAGCGCTGCCAGCCACATTTTGAGGAATAACCTTTACTTAGGTACAGTTGCTACCGATAAAGAAACAGATGGCAACCCTAACACCAATGCTAATGGTGACGATACGACTGGTACTGACGATGAAGATGCAGTCAGCAGCTTTAATCCTTTACCAACCACTAGTACCAGCTACAGCGTATCCGTGAAAGTTAATAATACTACGGGTCAAAACGCTTACTTAGTCGGTTGGATTGACTTTAATAGGAATGGCAAATTTGAAGCCAGCGAAGGAGTGGCTCAAACTATTACTAATGGTACTAATGGTAATGTCACTCTCAACTGGACGGGTTTGAGCGGACTGACTAATGGGCAAACCTACGTTCGGTTGCGTTTGAATCAAACTCCTATGACTGCCAGTAATCCTACAGGCGGCGGTAGCTATGGGGAAGTAGAAGATTATGCCTTGAACATCGTTCTGCAACCCAAATTACTCTTAGTCAAACGCATCACAGCAATTAATGGCGACAGTGCCAAAAATCCCAACGATAACACTCCCTTAAACGTATTTGTTAACGATAGTGGCACTACAGATGACGATCATGCTAATTGGCCTGCTACTAAAAATACTTATTTGCGAGGGGCAATTAGTGGTGGAAATGTCAAACCAGGTGATGTAGTTGAGTACACGATCTACTTCCTGAATACAATAACAACAGCCAAAAATATCACAGTTTGCGATTTAGTCCCAACCAATCAAACATTTGTCGCCAATACATATAACGCTAATTCAGGTATTGGTTTAGCTTTAAATAGCTCTGCTTTACCAACTGCTCCTAACAGCTTGTTGACGAATGCATCTGATGCCGATGCTGGGCGCTCTTATGCTGCGGGCGATGCCACTACGCCTACCGTCTGCAAAAAGTTCGATAATTCTGGTAACGTCACATCATCGGGACAGGCGGCAAATACCAATGGTGCTGTAGTCGTCAAAGTAGTTGAAGGAGCTACATCTTTACCTGCCTCTACAGGAAATACCTACCCACCCAGTCCATATAATTCCTACGGTTTTGTGCGTTTCCGCGCCAGGGTGAATTAACTCCACGTTCGATAATGTAGAGACGTGAGATCTTGCGTCTCTACACGGTGTCAATCCGCACCACCAACATCACCACCCGTGCGATCGCACTAAACTCTAGCCAAGGTGGCGATTTCGGCTCGATCTCGATATTTCCCCTGGCGGGTTTCGTAACCGATCGCACGGGGTTCGCCTTCAAAAAATAGCCATTGCACTACACCTTCCGAAGCATAAATTCCTCTCAAACTCTAGCCAAGGTAACAATTTCTGCCCGATCTTGATATTTCCCCTGGCGGGTTTCGTAACCGATCGCACGGGGTTCGCCTTCAAAAAATAGCCATTGCACTACACCTTCCGAAGCATAAATTCCTCTCAAACTCTAGCCAAGGTAACAATTTCTGCCCGATCTTGATATTTCCCCTGGCGGGTTTCGTAACCGATCGCACGGGGTTCGCCTTCAAAAATAGCCATTGCACTACACCTTCCGAAGCATAAATTCCTCTCAAACTCTAGCCAAGGTAACAATTTCTGCCTGATCTTGATATTTCCCCTGGCGGGTTTCGTAACTGATCGCACAGGGTTCGCCTTCAAAAAACAGCAATTGCACTACACCTTCCGAAGCATAAATTCGACAATCAGCACTAGAAGAATTAGAAAATTCTAAAGTCAAATGGCCGCGCCATGCTGCTTCGGCGGGAGTTAGATTGGCAATTATTCCACAACGGGCATACGAGCTTTTGCCGATACAGATAACCGTAATATTATCTGGAACTTGTAACCTTTCCAGTGCCACTCCTAGCCCATAGGAATGAGCCGGAAGGATAAAGTAACTACCGCTATCGTCGGTATGCAGCGAAGTCGGTTCGAGATTTTGAGGATTAAAGTTTTTCGGATCGACTACAGTTCCAGGAATGTGGCGAAAAATGCGAAATTCTTTCGGCGACAGGCGGATATCGTAGCCATAGGAAGAAAGGCCGTAGCTGATTACAGGACGAACGGGTGAGTTCGGATCTGCCTGATATTTACGGACTAAATTTGGCTCAAAGGGAGAAATCATTCCCTGCTGTGCCATTTGAGCGATCCATTTATCGTTCTCGATCATCGTTCATGGTTGATTGTTCATTGCTTTCTCTCCCCATCTCCCCTCTCGCCCTCACGAAGAGCGATCGCGTCGAATTTCTGTAATTTGATCGGCAACATCGAGAATAGCTGGTGGCATATCGGGCCCGGTTAAGATGATATCGACATCTGAGGGGCGTTTTTCCAGAAAAGCTAAAACTTCTTTTTCCGGCAGCAAACCAAAGTTAATCGCTAAACTGACTTCATCTAGCACTACCAGAGAGTATTGCCCCTCTAGAACCGTTTTTTGAGTATGTTGCCAAAGTTGCAGCAAAGCATCGGTTTCTGCGGCATCGAGTTGAGGAGTATCGATACACCGAGGGAGGTTGCAGCGCAGCCAATCGAGGTTAAGTCCCAATCGCACCGGATGTTCGTGCCCTTGATGAATTCCTCCTTTGAGAAACTGCACCACTAGTACCCGCGTTCCTTGCCCGGAAATTCTCAGGGCTTGGGCCATAACGTTGGTAAAAAAGCTGCGGTGGGAGCAGGTAAAAACTTGGATCGATCCTTCCACCGTATAAGGTAGGGGAACCGATGAATTCAAAGCCCGACTTTCTAACTGTGCCACCATAGATTCAATACCAATGCGATCGCCTGCCATCTATTATCTGGACTTGGCGCATTCCTGCTGCTCTATCCGGCTATCAGACAACATCTAGCGTGTTTACTTGATGATTATCTTAGTCAAACACTAGATATGCGATCTAGTCAAGAGCTAATTCTCGCTCTTCAGTTTAAAAAGGGCCGCGATCGCAATGAATCTTAACGCGATGCTTCCCTAACTCCAGCCAAAGCGATCGCCCCTTAGAAGGGAAGATTAAAAAGTTTACAAATAATTTAGACTCGCTATAAATTTTTGAAAATTTGCTCAGTTACTTAGTAACTGCTTGGCTCGCTTCAATCTATATTGATAAACAGGCGAAGAACGAATATCCTCATCTAATTGGGCAATGATGTCGTCTAAAATTAATATATTTGCATCTGCCCGTTTGCATATTTTCTCGATTTCTGCTGCTCTTTCTTTAACTTTTTTAAGATCGGGAAGATTTGGATTATCTTTCATAATATATTCCAGTCCTGTTTGATTTCCTGAATGCTAGCGTTTAGGGCATCTACAGTAAGCTCCGCCTCTTCAATAGAACGAGCTAATAAATCTAGCATAGCAGTATTAGCTTTTGGTTGAGCTTTTACAATCTGGCGCAAAAGGGTGTAGAACCTTGAATAATAAGTATCTGCTCGTTCGTTAATATTCTGAAGCTGGTCTAGGTCTATTAATGTTGCCTCTGTCTCCCCGTACTGTTCTAGAATCAAGAATTCTGTAGCTGTTGCTTGATTCATAATGGTCAGCAATTGTTGCTGCAAGTTGAGAACAGCAACTATGGTTTCATCTGGTAATTGAGCCACTATAAGTCGATTTCTGAGGGTTTCAGAGCTAATTATCGATCGCAATCGCCTCACTTTGAAGATCTCATTTGCGAGAGAGCGCCTCTTCTATAGACGCTTGGCGATCGCCCTGTTGGAAGGAAAGATTAAGAATTTGGCTAACTAATTGGGGAAATGTTAGGTTAGCGATTGTAGATAAAGAGGGGGAATTTGTCAACTATCCCCGATAGGAAATATGAACAGTTTCATAAATGTGCGGCAGTCGTCGCGACTGTCTCGAAGAGTGCTGCAACTCGCCTCGTCCGCAGTAGCTTCGATGGCGATCGCAGGTGGCATCCAAGCGGTTAATCCAACTTTAGTAAAAGCCGACCAAGGGTCAAACACCGCAGCGACGGCAATGGCAGCCGAAGCCAAATCGGATGCAGTCGCAGAGCGAGCGATCGTCCAACGAGCAGAAATACCATTAATTCCGATTATTGTAGTGGGCGGTTTAGTCATCTTTTTGCCGCTATTCTTTGGCGGCTTAGTAGTGATCGGCGAACGGGAAGTAGGTATTGTCGTCAAGAAATTTACCGTCACGGGTAAAGGTCTACCGCCAGGGCGTTTGATTGCCCTCAAAGGTGAAGCTGGATATCAAGCCGATACCTTAGCACCAGGTTGGCACTGGGGTTATTGGCCTTGGCAGTATGCCATCCGCAAAGAATCCGTAACTGTAGTGCCTCAAAGCGAAATCGCTTTGCTGGTAGCCGCCGATGGCACATCCATTCCTCCAGAAAGAATTTTGGGGAAAGTGGTCGAGTGCGACAATTTCCAAGATGCGCGAAAATTCTTGCTCTCAGGGGGAGAAAAAGGTCGGCAATTGGGCTTTCTAACTGCTGGTACTTACCGGATTAACACGGCTTTATTCAAGGTGATTACTGCCGAGAATGCCACCAAAAATGACATGAGAGCCGAATTGTTGCGGGTGCATACAGTAGCATCGGATAAAGTAGGCATCGTCACCACCCTAGACGGCGCTCCCATTCCCGCTGGTGCGATCGCCGGGCCGATCGTTCCGGGACACGATAACTTCCAAAACGGTCAGAAATTCACCAATGGCGGCGGACAGAGGGGCTTGCAAGAGCAGATCTTGCTTTCTGGTTCTTGGAACCTCAATCCTTGGTTTGTCAATGTCGAACAAGTGCCAATGACCGAAATCCCTATAGGCTATGTAGGCGTGGTAATTTCGTTCGTAGGCAGTGCCCAACAAGATGTCAGCGGTGTGGCTTTTACCCATGGCAATTTAGTCAAGTCGGGAGACAAGGGCGTATGGGTAGAACCCCTTTACCCCGGCAAACACCCGCTCAACACGCGGATCATGAAGGTCGAATTAGTACCCACTACTAATATCGTCCTCAACTGGTCGGGGCGCACTGAAAGGCATAATTACGACAACAAACTGTCTTCGCTCACCGTGCGTTCTAGAGATGGGTTTGCCTTCGATTTAGAGATCGCTCAAATCATCCATGTCGGTGCGTTGGATGCTCCCAAGGTGATTTCTCGCGTCGGCTCGATGCAGAATTTGGTAGACCACGTATTAGAGCCAACTATCGGCAACTATTTCCGCAATTCGGCCCAAGACTATACCGTACTGGACTTCTTGAGCGCCCGCAGCGAACGCCAATCGGAGGCGGCTGAGTATATCAAAACCGCTTTACGCAGTTACGACGTACAGGCGATCGATACTTTAATTGGCGATATCGAACCGCCAGCGCAATTGATGCAAACTCAAACCGAGCGCAAAATTGCCGAAGAGCAGCGGAAAACGTATGAAGTGCAACAGCTAGCTCAAACCCAGCGCCAGCAACTGGTGCGGGAAACGGCTTTAGCCGACATCCAACAAGAGATGGTGAAATCGGAACAAAGCGTCAAGATGGCAGAGTTGAAAGCTAACGCCCAAATCAAGCAAGCCACTGGTGAGGCTGAGTCTACCAAGCTGAAAGCTGGTGCCGAAGCTGAAGGGATTCGGGCTACTGGTAATGCCAAAGCTGAAACCTATCGCGCTGGGGTAGAAGCTTTGGGAGAGCAAGGTTACACTGCCATGCAACTAATGCAGATTATCGGCGATCGCCAGGTGCGTTTAATCCCGGATGTTTTAGTTAGCGGTAATGGTGGCAGCAACGGTTTAGTAGATGGATTGCTGACGATGTTGCTGTGGAATCAAAATCGCAACGGCAAGCCGCCATCGGTAGCTGCTGCCGAACCTAATGGGGAGACAAATGTACCGCAGATAGAGCTTCCTCCAGTAGTACCGCCTGAGTTATTGGCGAACCTGCAAAATCGTCAGCCTAAACCGCCAAATGGATAAGTAGCGATCGCGCTTTTTGCTCTCACCCTAAATCCCCCTTAAAAAGGGGGACTTTGAGAGCTTCCCCCTCCTTGGTGTCAGCTACATGACGAGGGAACCTCGCCGCAACTCCCCCCCTTTTTAAGTAGGGAGAATTCATTAAATAGAGGAAAGAATGAGAACAACAACAATCATCTACTGTGGAGAGATAGACAGGGAATGAAGACAGGACTAACTGACAGCAGCAGGAGAGGAGAACGAATCGGAGGTCA
>JAESGS010000259.1_pt1 | contig 62782 bp, 47 predicted proteins | sample 9269761 | NCBI WGS metagenome assembly JAESGS01 (sample SAMN15741799, study PRJNA653493) | algae metagenome | isolation source: Cyanosarcina radialis HA8281-LM2 and co-occurring heterotrophs from damp... | place: USA: Makauwahi cave, Hawaii | collected 2011-01-06 | reverse complement strand
CGGGTGAGTGCCACTTACCCGGCGGCTGACGCCGCTCGGCTCGCCACTTCCCCTTGACGTTCGGCGTCGTCACCGAGTTAGATGGGGCCTTTCTCCGCGGACCATGGCAGGATGCCCACCCTCAACGCGGTTGCGATTCGTCCGCGAACGCCGGTCTGCCTCCGGCCGTCGTCCGCTGCTGTTGCTTACCTCGTCATCCTTGCGTTCGCGATCGTCAACGCCCTTTACCTGCTCGTCTCGCCGCTCGACCTCTCGCCGGATGAGGCGCACTACTGGGACTGGTCCCGCCGCCTCGATTGGAGCTACTACAGCAAGGGGCCGCTCGTCGCGTGGATCATCCGCGGCAGTTGCGCCCTGCTCGGCGACACGACCTTCGCCGTCCGGCTGCCGGCCGTCGTTTGCAACGCGCTCGCGCTGATGGCGCTGTTCGCGCTCGCCCGCCGGTCCCTCGGTACCGACAAGTTGGGTCTCGCCGTCGTCGCGTTTGCAATCACGCTGCCGCCGATCTGCGCCGGGGCCGTCCTCATGACCATCGACGCCCCGTTCCTCTGTTGTTGGGCGTGGGCCCTCGTGTTCGCCCGCCGCGCGATCTTCGACGGCGACCGTCGGGCCTGGCTCCTGGCCGGCTTCGCCGTCGCGGTCGGCACGCTGACGAAGTACACCATGCTCGCGTTCCCGCCGCTCGTCGGGCTGTTCCTGCTCGCCGACCGCCGGCCGTTCCCGCGCCGCGGGTTCCTGACCATGACGCTCCTCGGCGGCCTCGGCCTGCTGCCCATCGTCGTCTGGAACGCGGCCCACGACTGGCTCGGCGTCCGCCACCTGTTCGGGCAGGCCGGGTTCGCCACCGGGCCGAAGATCGGGTTCAAATGGTTCGGCCCGCTGGACTACCTCGCCGGGCAATTCGGCGTCCTCGCCGGCTACTGGTTCTGCGTCTGGGCGGCCGCGGCGTGGGCGTACCGACCGGGGAAAACTTCCCGGCCGTTCGCGTTCCTGTGGTGGACCTCGGTGCCGCTCGTGCTGCTGCTCGTGCCGTTCTCGCTGCGGGTAAAGGTGCAACCGAACTGGCCCGGCGTCGCGTACTTGCCGGGGTTCGTCCTCTGCGTGGCGTGGCTCGCCGACCAACTGCGGTCGCCGTCCGTCGCTTACCGCCGCCTCGTCCTCGGCTGCCTCGTCCTCGGCACGACGCTTTGCGTCGCGCTCGGCGTCGTCACGCGGTTTCCGCAGTTGGCCCTGCCCGTCTTCGCAAGCCTGGCCCCAGAACCAACAGATGATCGCCTCGCCCCGGTCCGCAACCTCGACCCGACGGCCCGGCTCCGCGGGTGGAAGCACCTCGCCGCCGCGGTGGACGAGCTGCGGGAGCAAGTCCGGCGGGAAGATGGGCAAGGGCCGCTGATCGGGACGATGACGTGGAATGTGCCCGGCGAACTCGCGTTCTATTGTGCCGGAAACCCTCAAGTTTACACGTTCGGGGTCGCCCTCAGCGACCGGTTCAGCCAGTACGACGTTTGGCGGCCGAACCCGGTGGCCGACGCGCAAGCCTTCGCGGGGCGGACGTTCGTGTACGTCGGCGAGAAGATGCCCGACATGGACGCGGTGTTCGAGCGACGCGACGGACCCTACCGCGTGGAATACCGGGAAAACGGAGTGACGGTCGGCGGTTGGAAGGTGTGGGTCGCACGCGGCTACCGGGGGTTCCCGGCGGCCGACAAGCGGCCCCAGTACTGACCCCGAACCCAGGTCGGCCCCAGTTGCCCAGGTCCACGTCAACGTCCGCCGTCGGGTGACCCCGCCGACGATCAAACCAAAATATCCAGGTGACCCGTGAAGCCCACATGGACGGTTTCGTGTGCCGCGTGCGCGCACAGTTGGACGTTGGCCGGGACGTGGTCCGAAGCGGAGCGGGAGGCGATCGAGTCGCGGCCGTGCCCGAAGTGCGTGTCGTACACGCTCAGCAGCCCCGAGCCGACCGGGGCCTTGCCCCAGAAGAAGCCGCGGCGGCCGTTACGGTCCCCGGCCGTGCCGACGTGTGCCCAGCCGGCCTGAGCCTGCCGGAATGACAGGCGACACCGCCACCGCCGCCACCGCCACGGGTGGCCCCCCGTGGCGGAATCGCCACCTGGGTTGACGCGACACGTACAATGTAAATTCGTACAGACGGCCGGGGCGCGGGAACCAATTGCCCTCGCGCCCCGGCCGTCTGTACGAACGACTCGTCGGGCGTTACCGTCTCTTCTTCGCCTTCTTCCCGGCTTGCGGCCCGTTGCCGTTGGCCGCCGGCTCCGGCGTGGCCGCCGCGACGGACACCCGGTTCGTCGTCGCCGTCACGGTCGCCGCCCCGTCCTTCGGCATGAAGCTCAGCCAGTGCTCCAGGGGCACGAGGCCGAGGCCGACGAGCATCGCGTGCGACACCCACAGGCCGGTGCAGACCATCGCCAGCGTGTTGTCGAACCCGTAGGCGTGCAGCCCGATGCCGAGTTGGTTCGTGCCGAACCAACTCCACACCGTCACCATGTTCCCGGCAATCGCCAACAGCGCGATCCCCCGCGTCTTCACCAGCCCGGCCCATCGGGCGTGCAGGATGAGCGCGTTCCAGATCACGATCAGCACGGCCCCGTTCTCCTTCGGGTCCCAGCCCCAGAACCGGCCCCACGACTGGTCGGCCCAGATGCCGCCGAGGACCGTGCCGACGAAGCTGAGCAGCGTGGCGAACGCGACCACGCCGTAGAGCATGTTGTTGAACGTCTTGTTCAGCTCCGGGGTGACCGCCCGCGTGAACAGCCCGGCGATGACGTAGGCGATCCCGATCGCCCCGGCCACGAACGTGGCCGTGTACCCGAACGTCACGCAGGTGACGTGCGTGGCCAGCCAGAAGTTCGTGTCGAGCACGGCCTGCATCATCTCCAGCGTGTCGCCGCCGGCCCCGATCTGGTGCGACACGATCGTCGTCAGCACACCGAGGATCGCACCGATCAGGTTGCCGATGCCGATGGGGTAGACCCTCTCCAGTAGCAGGCCGAGGACGACGCACCCGAACCCGATGAAGATGGCGGACGAGTAGAGGTTCGTCACGAACACGAGCCACCGGTCCTGGATCGACATCCGGGCGATGAGCGCCGCCCCGTGGATGACGGCGGTGAGGACCATGAGCCAGAACGCGGACTTGCGGAACGCCTCGGCGTGGCCGAACCAGCTCGCGATGCACAGGAGGATGACCCCGACGTACAGGCCGATGCACTCGTAGAACGGGGCGAAGGCGTTGTAGAACGTTTCGAGCTTCATCTTCGCCGGTGTCGCGCCCTGAAGCGTCAGCTTGTCGGCGTTCTCCGCGAGAATCTGGTTGAACTCGTCCGGCTTCTCGCGGGAGTACGCCTTGAACAGTTTCGCCCAGAACGCGACGGCCGGGTTCTCCGCCTCGACCGCGGCCATCGTCTCGGCGAACGGCCCGGCGAGCTTGTCCTGCTGCTCCTTCGGCAGTTTCTCCGTGTCCGTACTCAGCGGGAGGTCGAACTTCGGCAGCACCCGCTTTAGCGACTCCTCGCGGAGCGTCTCGAGCGCGTCCGGCAGGGGAACGTAGTCCTCCGCGTTCGTCGGCGACGGGGCGACGAGCGGCACAGACATCTGGTTGATGGCGACGAGCAGGTTCAGCCGGTCGGCCGTCTCGATAGCCTTCGCCTCGTACAGGTCGATCGGCTGATTGTTCCGCTTCTTGTTCTTCGCCGCCTGCGCGTCCTTGCCGAGTTTCTGCACCTCCGCGCCAAGTTCACTGATGGAATAAAGGAACCCGGACCGCGGCTCGAGCTTGAGCGTGGCGAGCACCTGGTCGTTGTCGATCTTGATGAACTTGTACTTCGAGGCGGGGCCGCGGCCGAACCCCTGGCCGGCCTTCACGAGGTCGAAGAACCACTTGATCGCCGGCACCGTGTCGCCGTCGGCGTCCTTGACCGTCTCCCGGCCGCTGATGACCCGGAGGTTGACGCGGGCGAACGTGTCGAGCGGCTTCACCCGTCCGCCGTCGATCACGGGAATGCTCGACGCGGCGACGAAGTTGTACGGCTCCTTCGGCGGGTACATCCGCCCGGCGTGGGCCAGGAGGTAAAGTGCCGCGAGGCCGAGGACGGCCCACGGAACCCACTTCACGTAGGGGTCCGTCGTCTGCGCGGTGACCGACGGGGCGACGAGCGACAGCCCGCCGCGGTCCCGCTGCTTCCGCAGGAACGCCACCAGCATCATGCCGAAGTGGACCGCCATGCCGAGGCCGACCATCACGCACGAGACGTACGGGATCATCCAGCCGGGGTTCCGCACGACCTGCAGGACGGTGTACGACTCGGTCGCGCGGTCGAAGCTGTGCTGGTAGAACGCCTCCCCCCGGTGGCGGAGCGGCTCGTTCATCGCGATCCGCTGCGTCCGGTCGATGCCCTGTTCCGGGTCGATCAGCCGGATGTCGCTGGAGTAGTTCTTCGGGCTTTCCGTCCCCGTGTACTTGTCGTGCCGGAAGTCCACGAGGTGGATCGTGAACGGCTTGTAGTACCGGACGTTCCGCAGGATGGCGGTCAGCTTCGCGTCGCCGACGGTCAGCGGCTCGGCCTTCAGGAACTTGGAGAATAGGTACGTGCCCTTGTCCGCGCCGGTCGCCTTGTCGAGGAACCGGACGTAGACGCTCGGCACGTCGTCCCGCTGGCTGGTGTCCACGCCGGACACCTGGGGCAGCTTCTTCGCGATCACCTCCGTGCCGGCCCCGGCCGTCGCCCGGTTGTCGCCGGTCGGGTTGCCGAGTTCGGAGTTGTCCATGTACTCCAGTGTTTCCAGATCGTAGGGCAGGTCCGGGTGGCTGACGCGCTCGCCGGGGACGAGCCGCGACTGTGGCACCGCCGTGACCACGTCGCCGTCCGGCTCGCTCCGGACGAACGCGAGTTCGTACTTCCGGTTGTTCTCCGCGAAGTTGACCGACTTCCCTTCGTCGATAATCATCCGCTGCTCGACCTGCGCCTCGCGGGTGATCGCCTCGCCGACGAACAGGAGGATCAGCCCGGCGTGGATGACGAGGATGCCGGCCCGCCTCCAGGTGACGCGGAACCGCACGAGGTGCGCGGCCGTCAGGTTCACAAGCATGGCGAACCCGAGGAGCTTGCCGGCCGGGAACGGGAACGAGCCGGGCAGGTGAACGCTCGTCGGCAGGAAGAAGAAGACGTGCCCGAACTTCGCGATCAGGTCGAAGGGAATCCACACGACCATCGACCAGAAGTACTGGTCCACGACCGTCCAGATGCCGTCGTTCATCTGCGCGAGCGTGCCGAAGAAGACGAGCACCATCGCGAGCGCGAACAGCACGACCGTCAGTTGCAACGACGCCAGCGGCTTCAGGACCTTCTTCACCTGGTCCCAGGCCGGCGTCTGCGGGGCCGTCGTTTCGTCGGGAGCGGACATGGAAATACCGAAGCCTCGGTCGTGGGGAGTGCGGTTAGGGGTGCGGCTTGCCCATCATCATGGGGCCGCCGCCGGGCGGCGGCGGGGCCTTCGGGCCGCGGAGCGACACGAACGCGCCGGCCACCTTGTCGGCCGCCACCGGCTTGCTGTACTTGGCGAGGTAGCCGGGGTTGAACTTCTCCTGGCCGAGCTGCCCGGCCCACCGCTTGACGTTGCCGAACGCCCCGCCGCGGGACGACGAGAGCGAGACTTCGAGCTGCTTGTTCTTGGGGTCCGGGTAGACCGTTGCTAGTACGATCTCGCCGCGGCCCTCGCCGACCTCCCAGCCCTTCGGCGTGTCCCACGTCGGCTGGTTCTTCAGCCCGTTCGGGAACCGGACGGTCGCCAGCATCTTCTCGAAGTCGGCCGCGTAGGGGGCGAGGTCGCTCGCCTTGCCGGGGAACTTGAAGAACCACGCCGGGTCGTCGTCCGGGAACATGCCGCCGAGGATTTGGTAGTCGCCGGTGAGCTCCTCCAGCGGCACGTCCACCGGCTTCGGAACCTTGTACGTCTGGATGTCGTCCTGCGGCCCGCACCCGATGAGTGTGGAACCGAGAATCAGGGCAATCGCTAACGCGCGAATCAGCATGTCGTCTTTGTCCGAGGGGCCGGGAAGTCGGGCATTGTGACGCGGAACGCGAAACGGCGTCAACCCGACGTGCGGGCGGCGTGGGAGTTCATCAGCTATTTTAGGAACGCGAGCGGGGAGTGAATCGACGAAGGGGAGAATCCGGTAAACTGTTGGCACTCTTGCCGTGAGGGGAACGACCGTGTTGACAGCCCGTGTGGAGTTTCGCTGCCGACGCTGTCACATGGCACTTTGTCGGCCCGTAGAACTCGCGAGTCGAACCCGCGTAGCCGTCGGTGACAGTCAGCCCTACGTCGCGCAAGGGACGTATGTGATTTCGCCGGGCGAAGACGGATTCGAGCCGGGCGTGTTTGTGATTCACACTCAGGATGTGCTGACCGGTCAGCACGATCAGGACGCCAAGAGCATGACCGGGTGTTGCGGCCCCACGGCGGAAATGAAGTCGATGAACTGGCTTTGCCCCCGAAGGCACGCGGTCGGCGGCGAGCAAACCGAGTGTTGGTTGCCGCACGGCTTTGCCTTCAACCCGACGTGCGTGTACCGTTCCGACGGGGACGGCACGGAGTTCCTCGAAGGGGCCGCCGAGGAACTCCAAACCCTACCGGCGCGGACAAGCCGGTCGTTGGCCCGCGGCATCGCGTCGTCCGGATCCTTGGACGGGTTGTACGCTCTGGCGGACGCCTTGGAAGAAATGGGATTCGAGAACAAACTTGTTCTCAAACACCTTCGGGCCGGACACCATCATCATGCCGGTTGCCTAGTGCTGGACTGGTTGACCGGCTAATCGCCAAAACCTCCGTACCTCAGGGCAGCAGGTCCGCGACGCGGAGCGTGGCGGTCGGGACGGCGAGCGGCGCGACGGAATCGGCGGGGCCGAACGTCTGCACGGTGGCGTATCGGTGGCCGCGAGCGGCAGCCGGATCAGTCACGGGGTCGCGGAAGACAAGGAGCTGTCGGCCGTTGATGTCCAGCACCCAATAGTCTCGAATGCCGGCCGCGGCGTAGAGGCCGAGCTTCTGCGTCGTGTCGTAACTCAGCGACGTGTCGCTGACTTCGATGACTAGGGGGGCCGTCGTGGGGTGCGACGTGTAATCCCCAGGGCGACCTGGAACAACCGCGACATCGGGTTCCGGGTCGATGTCTAGGCCGAGAACCAACGGCTTGGACGCGCGGACGTGCCACCCCTTGCCGAACGCATCGCGAACCGCGTCCTCGGTCTTCGTGGCGGCGATGGCGTGGGGCGGGTTCATCGGGCCTTCCTCCAGGATTTCGCCGTCGATGAGCATGGCCCGCCGGCCCTCGAAGACGCCGAGGTCGCCGAGGTAATGGAATTGCTCGACCGTCCAGAGCTTCTGCCCCGGCGTTTGCGCGGGCACTGGGCCGTGGGCCGGGCGGGCGGCGGGCAGCGTCGCAGTCGTCATAGGAATGTCCTCCGGCGGCCAGGGTAGCATCACGACTTGTTCAACACCAGATCGAGAAGCACCGCGCCACAAAACACAACCACCCCCGCGCGGATATGTCCGCGGTCGGGGGTGGCGCTTGCCGCGAGTCGTCGTCGCGTCAGTTCAGGTTCATCGCCAACAGGAACTCGGTGTTGCTCTTCGACTTCCGGGCGCGGTTCACCAGCAACTCCATCGCCTCCGTCGGGTGCATGTCGGCCAGCACGCGGCGGAGCATCGCGATGCGGGAAAGCTCCTCCGGGTGCAGCAGCAGGTCTTCCTTCCGCGTGCCGCTGCGGTTCACGTCGATCGCCGGGTAGACCCGCTTCTCGACCAGCCGCCGGTCGAGGTGCAGTTCCATGTTGCCCGTGCCCTTGAACTCCTCGAAGATCACGTCGTCCATCCGGCTGCCGGTGTCGATCAGCGCCGTCGCCAGGATCGTCAGGCTGCCGCCCTCCTCGACGTTCCGGGCCGCGCCGAAGAAGTTCTTCGGCTTCTGCATCGCGTTGCTGTCGAGGCCCCCCGAGAGCAACTTCCCGCCCGGCCCGGCCTCCGTGTTGTGGGCGCGGGCCAGGCGGGTGATGCTGTCCAGAAGGATGACCACGTCCTTCTTCAGTTCCACCATCCGCTTGGCCTTCTCCAGGACGACTTCGGCCACGTGAATATGTTCCTCGGGCGGTTCGTCGAAGGTGCTGGCCACGACCTCGGCGTTGGTGCCTTGGACGAGCCGTTGCATTTCCGTCACTTCTTCGGGTCGTTCATCGACCAGAAGAACGAAGACGTAGGCTTCGGGGTGGTTCTTCAGAATGGCGTTGGCCATCTTCGAGAGCAGGATCGTCTTGCCGGTCCGGGGCGGGGCGACGATGAGGCCGCGCTGCCCCTTGCCGATGGGCGTGATGAGGTCCACGATCCGCATCGACAGCTCGTCCGGCGTGGTTTCGAGCGTCAGCCGCTTGTTCGGGTGCAGCGGCGTCAGGTCGGCGAAGCTGGTGATCGTCGCCGTCTCGTCGCCCGGCTTGCCGTTGACGAGCTCGATCTGCATCAGGGCGAAGTTGTCCTGGTTCTCGATCGGCAGGCGGATCGGGCCTTCGACCACGTACCCGGTCCGCAGGCTCATCCGGCGGATCTGGCTCGGCGACACGTAGATGTCTTCCGGGCTGGACAGGTAGTTGTGGGCGGCGCTGCGGAGGAACCCGTAGCCGTCGGGTAGCACTTCCAGCGTGCCGGACCCGCGGACGACTTCGCCCCGCTCGATCTGCCGGCGGACGATGCCGACGATCAGCTGCGCCCGGCTCATGCCGGTGTGCTCCCGCATCCCCTCGCTCTCGGCGAGGGCGAACAGCTTCGGCATCGGCATCCGGTACAGGTCGTCGAGCTTCACGGCCGGGCCGGTCCCGCGGGCCGGGCGTTCCTGTTGGCGGTCGCCGCCGCGGTCCTGGTGGTAGTCGCGGTCGGCCCGGTCCATGCGGTCCCGCATCGCCGGGTTCGGGCCTTGCGTCCGCTGCTGCGGCACGGGCCGCGGGGCGGGCGCGGGGGCCGGGGCGGGTTGCGGCGGGGGAACCTCGGCCTTCGGGGCCTCGGCCACCGGGATCGGGGGGAACGCGGTCGATTCCGGGGCGGCGGGTTGCGACGTGGGGGCCGCCGGCTCACCGGGCTTCCGCAGCACGCGCTTGCGGACGACGGGTCGTTGCGACCCTTCGACGCTCTTGGCGTCGGGCATGGCTAATCCTCTGATTTGAAACGTCACGGTCGAAACAGGGCAACCCCGGACGGCCGCGCCCGGGACAAAAAGGTACTGGGAACTAGATCGGGGCGGGACGGCGGCCTCGCACGTCGAGGCCGGTTCCGACAGGTCGGCGATCCGTCGCCCGTACTAGTCGAACGATACGCTCAGAATTACTCGAACGAATCTCGTTCTATCACGTCGCACGGCCGGCCCACAAGCCGAAGTCGGCCGCGGGGTCGGGTTTCGTCGGGAGTTCATCGTCCAGTCATTGGCGAAGGAACGCGGCGAAGGTCATCACTTGCGTCGGTGCTGGGTTTAGTCAGCGGGTCAACTGAGAGGGTTTAGGTCTTCAGTTTCGGCAAGTGCCGGATAACGTGCGACTTCGACGGTACTTTAGGGACCATTGGTCCGGTTGACAATGGGATTATAACTGACGTTGACGCGGAATCCAGTCGGATTCGCGGAACCGGGGAAAATCCCGCCGCCGATGCGAACCGTCCCCAAGCTTCCGCGGCCGGATTCGACTGTCTTTTTGCGGTTTCAACCCGCGTTCCCATTTTGCTAAGATATTCACTGCCAACCCGCCCGCAGGGATCGCGAGACCCATGCCGGACCCGAACCGCATCACGGCCCCCGACGAGGTGACGTGCGACACGCTCGCCGGCCTGTCGGCGACGAAGCTCGACATCCCGCTGGCGCCCCCCATCGAGGTCGGGGACATCGGGTGCTTCGCCGGGTATCGCGTCGTCCGCCAGATCGGTAGCGGCGGCATGGGCCTCGTGTACGAGGCCGTGGACCCCCGGCTCGAACGGACCGTCGCCCTCAAAGTTTTGAAGCCCCGGTACGCGGCGAACGCGCGGGCGATGGACCGGTTCCTCGCCGAAGGGCGGGCGGCCGCGGCCATCGTGGACGACCACGTCGTCACCATCTACCAGGTCCACGAGGCCGAGGGGCTGCCGTTCCTGACGATGGAGCTACTCACCGGCTGCTCGTTGCAACACCAGACACAGGGCAAGGCCGTGCCGCAGACGACGGCCGCGCGGGTGGCCCGCGAGATCGCCACCGGGCTGCGGGCCGTCCACGCCGCCAAGCTCGTCCACCGGGACGTGAAGCCGGAGAACGTCTGGCTGGACGCCCGCACCGGCCGGGTGAAGCTGCTCGACTTCGGCCTCGCCCTCCGGCCGGCGGACCTGGTCGAGCCGGTCGAGGGGCTGACCGGGACCCCGGCGTACATGGCCCCGGAGCAGGTCGGCGCTGAGGCCATCGACCACCGCAGCGACCTGTTCAGCCTCGGCGTCGTGCTGTACGAGATGCTCGCCGGGGAGCGGCCGTTCCAGGGCGGGTCGATCCGCGACGTGCTGACCGCGATCCGGTCCACCCCCGCCCGGCCGGTGACGGAGGTTCAACCGGACGTATCCGCCCGGCTCGCCCGGCTGACCCATCACCTCTTGGAGAAGAACCCGGCCGACCGGCCCCCGTCGGCCGACGCGGTGATCCAGGAACTCATCGCCATCGAGACGCTGTTCTCCATCGACACGACGGCGACGGACGGGTTGATCGAGGGGTGGCCGGAGATCGTCGAGCGGCCGACGCCCGCCCCCCGGCGGGCGGTGCGGCCGCGGCAACCGGACCGGCGGCCGCTCTACCTCGGGCTGGTCGCTCTCGCCGCCGTGCTCGTGGCGCTTCCGTTCGTGTTGAACATCCCGCTCCTGCCGAAGTCGGCCAGCTCCGCCCCGGCCCCGCCCCCGAAAAAGGCTCTGCCGAAGGCGGCACCCGTGGCGAAGGTGACGCCGCCGGTGGCGAAGAAGGCCCGAACGGACGACACGTGGTATCCCTTGTTTTCGCCGGGCAGCCTCGCCGGGTGGACCCCGGCGCGGGGGAGTTCGGCGGACGCCTGGTGGTGGGAGGACGGCGTGCTCCGCGGCAAGCCGGACAAGGTCGATGACGTGCTGCTGTCGGACCGGGAGTACGGCGACTTCGAGTTGAAGCTCGACTACCGCTGGCGGAGTGAGGGCGGCCACACGAGCGTGATGTTCCGCTGCCGGGACCTCGACACCAGGGTCGATGGCATCGAGGTCAACGTCGGCGACGACGAGAACTTCCCGAAGGTCCACGGCCGGCCCATCGGGGCGAACTTCGAGACCGGCTCGATCTATAACGTGAAGGGCACGACCGAGAAGAGAAATAAGCTGATCGGGGAGTGGAACAACTTGCGTATCCTTTCCCAGGGGCAGGTCGTCCAGGTCGATCTCAACGGCACGCGGATGGTCGAGGTCGATCTCAACGCCGTGTCGGACGAGGTGCGGAAGGCCGTCCCCGCAATCGGCCGCCCGAAAGGCCCCATCGCCCTCAAGGTCCACTGGGGGCACATCGACTTCCGGAACGTGCAAATTCGGCTTCTCGGCGAGTGACGGTTCCGGTTAAGGTTTGACGCGCCGCGCCCCCGGCCGTAAACCGGCGGGAAGGAATCCGGCCTCGCTCGCACGGGAATCGTCATGCCGACGCTGTTGGTCACGGGTGGTTGTGGGTTCATCGGGAGCAACTTCGTCCGCCACCTCCTGGCGACCGACCCGGACTGCACCATCATCAACTTCGACGCGCTCACCTACGCCGGGAACCTCGCCAACCTCAAGGACGTGGCGAATAACCCGAACTACAAGTTCCTCAAGGGTGACGTGACGAGCCGGGACGACGTGCGGGCCGCCATGAGCCTCGGCGTGACGGACGTGATCCACTTCGCCGCGGAAAGTCACGTGGACCGCAGCATCCAGGACAGCGGCCCGTTCGTGAAGACGAACGTGATCGGCACGCAAATCCTCCTCGACGCCGCCCGCGAGTTCAAGGCCCAGAAGTACGTCCAGGTCAGCACCGACGAGGTGTACGGCAGCCTCGGCCCGACCGGGCTGTTCACCGAGACGACGCCGCTCGACCCGAGCAGCCCGTACTCGGCGAGCAAGGCGGCGTCCGACCTGTTGGTGAAGGCGTACCAGCACACGTTCGGCCTGCACGCCGTGACGACGCGGTGTTCCAACAACTACGGCCCGTACCAGTTCCCGGAGAAGCTCATCCCGCTGTTCGTGACGAACCTGATGACCGACCAGCCGGTCCCGGTGTACGGCGACGGGATGCAAATCCGCGACTGGATTCACGTCCTCGACCACTGCCGCGGCGTCGAGGCCGCGTGGCGGGCCGGGAAGAGCGGCGAGGTCTACAACTTCGGCGGCCGGTGCGAGAAGCCGAACATCGAGATCACGAAGCTGCTTTTGAAGCTGCTCGGCAAGGGCGACGACCTGATCCGGTACGTCGCCGACCGCCCCGGCCACGACCGCCGGTACGCCATCGACTGCTCGAAGGCCGAGCGCGAACTCGGCTGGTCCCCGCAGGTTTCGTTCGACCGCGGGCTGCAGGAAACGATCGACTGGTACAAGGCCAACGGCGACTGGATCACCGGCATCAAGAACAAGGACTACCTGAGCTACTACGAGAAGCAGTACGGGAAGTTGAAGTAGCTCGTGGTCTTCGCCGCGGAGCGGCCGGCGGGTACAGCCTGGGGCGGAAGCCCCAGGACCGAGTGAACCAATCCCCGCCGCGGAGCGGCCGGCGTCGGCCCCTACGGGGCGAAGACCGGGGTGGTCGCGACCTGGGGCTTCCGCCCCAGGCTGTACCCGCCGGCCGCTCCGCGGCGAAAAACCAAAACCATTCGATCGGAGAGTCCACATGTCCATTCGCGGCGTCATCCTGGCGGGGGGGAAGGGAACCCGCATGGGCGAACTCACGAAGGTGACGAACAAGCACCTGCTGCCCGTCGGGGCGTGGCCGATGGTCTACCACCCGCTGAAGAAGCTCACCGGCGCGGGCCTGCAGGACATCCTGCTCGTCTCCGGCACTGAGCACATGGGTGACTTCGTCGAGTTGCTCGGCAGCGGCAAGGACCACAACTGCCGGCTGACGTACCGCGTCCAGGACGAGGCCGGCGGCATCGCGCAGGCGCTCGGGCTGGCGGAGCACTTCTGCATGGGCAGCCGGGCGTGCGTGCTGCTCGGCGACAACATCTTCCGCGACCCGCTCGTCCCGCTCTTGGAGAAGGCCAATTCCCGCCCGGACTGGGCGTGGATCGGGTTGAAGCAGGTCCCGGACCCCGGCCGGTACGGGGTGGCCGAGTTGCACGGGGACACGGTCGTCGGCATCGAGGAGAAGCCGAAGGTGAACCCGAAGAGCGACTGGGCAGTGGTCGGGATTTACATCTACCCGCCGGACGTGTTCGGGATCATCAAGACGCTCAAGCCGTCCGGCCGCGGCGAGCTGGAGATCACGGACGTGAACAACCACTACATCCGCCAGGGCCGCATGGGGTGCTTCCAGCTCGACGGCTACTGGACGGACGCCGGGACGCTCGACTCGCTCGACTTCTCGAACGAGCTGGTCCGCAAGGAACCGCCGCGGTTCTAAGGCGAACGGCACGGCGTAAGCGTGCCGGTGGTGTACAAGTACCGGCACGCTTACGCCGTGCCGTTCGCCTTCTTCTTCGCCAACCGCTCCGTCCCGACGACGAACAGGACGACGGCCAGCGCCCCGAACATGACGACGCTCGGCACGTTGCTGTCGTTCCATGCCACGCCGTTAATCTGCACCTTCTCCACGAGCGACCGCAGGTCGAGCGCCTTCGGGATCGCCGGCCAGAACTCCAGGAACGCGACGATCACCTGGGCGATGGCCGCCCCCGCGATGTACCCGGACCCGAGCAGCACGCCGGGGCTGGAGTCGCCGTCGTCCGTGTTCCGCCGGGCCTGGTCGGCCGCCCACCGGACCAGGCCGCCGATGAAGATCGGCACCGACGCGGCGAGCGGCAGGTAGACGCCGACGGCGAACGGCAGCGACGGGACGCCGGCGAGTTCCAGCGTCACGGCGATCAGCACGCCGAGGACGACGAGGTTCCACGGCAGGTTGCGGTCGAGAATGCCGTCGATGATGAGGGCGATCAGCTCCGTCTTCGGCGCGTCGTACTTGTACTCGACCTTCGTGCCGTCGTCCTGCTCCTTCAGGTCGCCGTTCACGGCCGGGTCGCACCGGTAGACGATCTGGCCGGCGGCGTTTACCAGGAACCGGCCGGGCGTCATCTTCGCCGCTTCCGGTGCGCCGCCGACGACGAGGGCCGGATCGACCTTCTCCCGCTTGCCGACCACCAGCACGAAGTACTCGGCCGGGTCGTCCGCGTACTGGCCCGTCTTCACCTTGTCGGTCGCGGTCAGCTTCGCCACGTCCACCGTCACCGGCGGCAGCCCCTTCTTGGTGTACACCGTGCCGGCCTGGTTCAGCAGCAAGAGGACGAACCCGATGGCCACGGCGGACGCGAGCGACCCGATGAGGATCGCGTACTGCTGGTACAGCGGCGTCGCGCCGACGAGGTGCCCGGTCTTGAGCGCCTGCGACGTGGTCCCGCCGTTGCTACACGCCACGCAGACGACGCCGGCGATCGTCAGGGCGAGCAGCTTCGTGCCCTTGCCGAGTTCGACGACGCCGAGGGAGTTCAGCAGGAGCAGGATCAGGCAGGTCAGCAGGAGCGTCGCGACCGTCATGCCGGAGATCGGGTTCGAGGACGACCCGATCTCGCCCGTCAGCCGGCTAGAGACGGTGACGAACAGGAACCCGAAGACGAGGATCAGCAGCGCCCCGGCGATGCCGGTGGCGTTCAGCCCGAGGCCGAGGGACGGGGCGACCGCGAGCGCGAACACGAGGCCGAGGCTGCCCGCGAGGACGACCGACATCGGCAGGTCCCGCTCGGTCCGGAGGCCGCCGGCGGCCCCGCCGCCGGCCCGCATGTCCCGGAACCCGGCCACCACGGAGCCGAAGATCACCGGCAGCGCCTTCAACATGCTGATGATCCCGCCCGCCGCCACCGCCCCCGCGCCGATGTACAGGATGTACGCGTTGCGGACCTGCCCCTCGCTCATGTTCCGGATGAGGCCCACGTCCTTGCCGGCGTCGTCGAGCTTCGACACCGCCGGCGCGAGCGGCTTGTCCAGGTTCGCGCCGAAGAACTTGATCGTCGGCACGAACACGAGGTACGCGAGGACGCCGCCGGCCACCATGATGCTCGCGATCCGCGGCCCGATGATGTACCCGACGCCGAGCAGCGACGGGTTCATGTCGGACCCGACGGCCGCCCCGTCCAGCCCGCTGCCGGTCTCCGGGTCGTAGAGCGGTTGTTCCGTCTCGGGCTTCCAGAGCTTGAACGCGTTCATGCACCACTGGTAGGCGAACGCCATCCCGAACCCGAGGAAGAGCATCCGGGCCGTCGAGCCGCCCTTCTCGCCGGCGATCAGCACGTCGGCGCAGGCCGTCCCCTCCGGGTACTTCAGTTCGCCGTGCTTCTTCACGACGAACGCCCGGCGGAGCGGGATCATCATGAGGATGCCGAGCAACCCGCCGAGGACGCCGACGGTCATGACCCGCACGACGTCGATGTCGAACCCGAGCACGAGCAGCGCCGGCATGACGAGGCCGACGGCGAACGCGATCGACTCCCCGGCCGACCCGGCCGTCTGCGCGATGTTGTTCTCGAGGATGGTCGAGGTCCGCAGTTTGAACGCCTTCGAGAGCGCCTTGAAGACGGTGATGGACAGGACGGCGACCGGGATCGAGGCCGACACGGTCAACCCGACCTTGAGGACGAGGTAGACGGACGACGCCCCGAACACGATGCCGAGGAGCGTGCCGACGAGGATCGGCGTGAGGGTGAACTCTTTGGGCGACGCGGACGCGGGGACGAACGGCTGGAACGCTTCCGGCGGGGTGGACATGGCGGGTCTCGCGGGTCGGCCGGGGGACGGGAGAGGGGACGGCCGTGCGGGATAAGATTCGGGTTGGCCCCGGTCCCGGCAAGAGGCGGTCGCCGTTCTATTGTCGGCGGCGCGTTCCGGTGCTAAGATTCGCCGTGACGGAGAGGTGGCTGAGTGGTCGAAAGCACCGCTTTGCTAAAGCGGCGTGCGAGTAAAATTGCACCGCGGGTTCGAATCCCGCCCTCTCCGCATTCGAGAGCCTCGCTCGGAACGACCCTGGGAAACCGGGGTCGTTCTTCGTTTCGGGCCGTCCCTCGCGATGAGAAAATCGTGAAGACGCGATCCATGTGAGATGCCGCCGGCGGTTCGGTATAGTCTACTGGCATACTCCGCGCCCAGGCTGCCCCGAGGCCACCGCATGAGAGTTCTCCCGCCCGTGTTGGTCGTTCACCTAATGCTCGGTTGTACCAAGCCGCCCCCGCCGAAGCCGGACGCCCCGCCCGCCCCCGTCACCGTCGCCGTCAGCGAGAAGCGGACCGTCCCGGTCGAGGTGCGGACCATCGGGTCCGTGAAGGCCGTCGCGAGCGTCGCCATCCGGCCGAGGGTCGGCGGGCAGCTCACCGAGGTCCACTTCAAGGAAGGCGAGTACGTCAAGAAGGATCAGAAGCTGCTCGTCATCGACCCGCGGCCCTACGAGGCGGCGGTGAAGCTCGCCGAGGCGACGCTCGGCAAGAGCCTGGCCGTGCTCAAGGGGGCGGAACTCGACCTCGCCCGCGTGGAGAAGGTCGGCGTCGGCGGGGCCGCGTCGGCCGTGGAACTGGACGCCGCCCGCACCGCCGCCGCCACCGCCGCGGCGGCCGTCGCCGTGGACCGCGCCGCCCTCGACTCGGCGAAGCTCCAGGTCGGGTTCACCACCATCTTCGCCCCGCTCGACGGGCGGGTCGGCGAGCTGCTCGTCAACCAGGGGAATCTCGTCGAGGCGAACGGGCTGAACCCGCTCGTCGTCATCAACCAGGTCAGCCCGATCTTCGTGACGTTCGCCCTGCCGGAGCAGCAACTCCCGGCCGTCGCCCAGGCCCGGCGGGAGCGGCCGCTGAAGGTGGAGGCGTACCTCCGGGACGGCGAGCCGCCGATCGAGGGCCGGCTCGCGTTCATCGACAACGCCGTGAACACCGGCAGCGGGACCGTCCTGCTGAAGGCCGAGTTCCCGAACAAGGACCGCAAGCTCTGGCCGGGGCAGTTCCTGGACGTGGTGCTGACCGTCCGCGACCGGCCGGACAGCGTGACCGTCCCGGCGACGGCCGTGCAGTCCGGGCAGAAGGGGAACTTCTTGTTCGTCGTCACCCCGGACCGCAAGGCCGAACTCCGGCCGGTCGCGGTGGCGTTCGAGGTCGGGGCCGACGCCGTCATCGCGTCCGGGCTGTCGGCCGGGGAAACGGTCGTCACCGAGGGGCAGCTCCGGCTCGTCCACGGGACGAAGGTGGAGGTGAAATCTACTGCCGCGGCGCGGCAGGAGCGGACCGAGTGAACATCTCCTCCCCGTTCGTCCGCCGGCCGATCATGACCGGCCTGCTGACGCTCGCCGTCGTCCTCGCCGGGGCGCTCGGGTACACGGCCCTGCCGGTCAACGACTTGCCGAACGTGGACTTCCCCACGATCCAGGTGACGGCCACCCTGCCGGGGGCGAACCCGGAGACGATGGCCGCGGCCGTCGCGTCCCCGCTCGAGCGGGAGTTCACCGCCATCCCCGGCATCGAGGGCCTCACGTCCACGAGCGCCCTCGGCGTCACGTCGATCACGATGCAGTTCGACCTCGCCCGCGACATCGACGCCGCCGCCCAGGACGTGCAGTCGGCCATCGCGAAGGCGGCCCGGTCGCTCCCGGACGACATGCCGTCCCCGCCGTCGTTCCGCAAAGTCAACCCGTCCGACTCGCCCATCGTGCTCCTCACCCTGCGGTCCGACACGCTCCCGCTGTACGACGTGAACGAGTACGGCGAGACGTTCCTCGCCCAGCGGATGTCGCAGGTCACCGGCGTCGCGCAGGTCGTCGTCTTCGGCCAGCAGAAGAAGGCCGTCCGGGTCCAGGTCGATCCGAACGTGCTGGCCGTCCGCGGCGTCGGCCTCGACGAGGTTTCCACCGCGATCAAGGACGCGAACGTCAACCTGCCGACCGGTACGTTCCAGGGCCGCAAGCAGGCGTTCAACATCCAGGCGACCGGGCAGCTGACGGAGGCGAAGGGCTACCGGCCGGTGATCGTCACGTACCGCGGCGGCCAGCCCGTGCGGCTGGCCGAACTGGCGACCGTCTTCGATGGCGTGGAGAACGACAAGGTCGCCGCGGCGTCCACCGAGCGGACGGCGGCCGGCGAGCCGGGGGACGTGGCCCGGTCGGTCATGCTGGCCGTCTACCGCCAGCCGGGGGCGAACACCGTCGAGGTGGCGGCCGAGGTCCAGCGGCTGCTCCCGACGTTCCAGGCGCAGCTGCCGCCGTCCGTCTTGTTGAAGGTGCTGTCCGACCGGTCGCTCCCGATCCAGGAGTCGATCCACGACGTTCAGATCACGCTCCTGATCGCGTTCGCGCTGGTCGTGCTGGTGATCTTCGTCTTCCTCCGCAGCGTCCGGGCGACGCTCATCCCCAGCCTCGCCTTGCCGGTGTCGATCGTCGCGACGTTCGGCGTCATGCACCTGTTGAACTACACGCTCGACAACCTGTCGCTGCTGGCGTTGACGCTCGCCGTCGGGTTCGTCGTGGACGACGCGATCGTGATGCTGGAGAACATCATCCGCCACCTGGACATGGGCAAGTCCCCCCTGCAGGCGTCGCTCGACGGGTCGGCCGAGGTCGGGTTCACGATCGTCTCGATGACCGTGTCGCTGGTCGCCGTGTTCATCCCGGTGCTGTTCATGGCCGGCCTCGTCGGCCGGCTGCTCCGCGAGTTCGCCGTCGTCATTTCGGTCGCGATCGTCATTTCCGGGGTCGTGTCCGTCACCCTCACGCCGATGCTCTGCGCCCTGCTGCTCAAGGGCGGACACGCCGGCCACGGGGCGGCGCGGCCGGGCCTGTTCTACCGGCTGACGGAGGGGTTGTTCGACGCGGTCCTCGGCGTGTACGCCTGGACGCTGCGGCTCGCCCTCCGGCTGCGGCTGCTCATGCTGTTGTTCTCGTTCGCGTTCGTCGCCGGGACGGCGTACTACCTGTACGCCCTGCCGAAGGGGTTCCTGCCGAGCGAGGACACCGGGCAGATCACTTGCACGACCGAGGGGCCGGAGGACATCTCGTTCCAGGGACTGCTGGAGGCCCAGGCCCGCGTGGTCGAGATTTTGCGGACCGACGAGAACGTCGCCGCGTTCAGCAGCACCGTCGGGTCGAGCGGGTTCAGCGCGTCGGCGAACGCCGGCCGCATCTTCATCCGGCTCGTGCCGCGGGACAAGCGGGACCTGTCCGCCGACCAGGTGATCGCCCGGCTGCGGAAGAAGACGGCCGAGGTTCCGGGGATCAAGGTGTTCTTCCAGAACCCGCCGCCGATCCGGATCGGGTCGCGGACGGCCAAGAGCCTGTACCAGTTCACCATCCAGGGGCCGGACACGAAGGACCTGTACGCCGGGGCGGCGAAGGTCGAGGCCCGGATGCGGGCGATGCCGGAACTGCTGGAGGTGACCAGCGACATGCAACTCCGCAGCCCGCAGCTGAACGTGCGGATCAACCGCGACCGGGCGAAGACGCTCGGCGTCACCGCCCGCCAGATCGAGGACGCCCTCGCCAACGCCTACGGCTCCCGGCAGGTCACGTCGATCTTCACCCCGAACAACGAGTACCAGGTCATCCTGGAGGTGAAGCCGGAGTACCAGGAGAACCCGACGCTCCTGTCCCGGCTGTACATCCGGTCGGACGCGAACGTGCTCGTGCCGATGGACTCGCTCGTGACCGTGGACCGCGGCGTCGGCCCGCTGACGGTGAACCACTCCGGGCAGCTTCCGTCTGTCACGATCTCGTTCGACCTCCGGCCCGGCGTGTCGCTCGGCGACGTGCTGGCGGGCATCGACCGGGCCGCCCGCGAGGAGCTGCCGCCGACGCTGACGACCGGGTTCCAGGGGACGGCACAAGAATTCCAGAAGTCGGCGCAGGGGCTGGGGCTGCTCCTGATCGCGGCCGTGGTGGTGATTTACCTCGTGATGGGGATGCTGTACGAGAGCCTGATCCACCCGATCACGATCCTCTCCGGGCTGCCGTCCGCGGGCGTCGGGGCGCTACTGACGCTCGCGCTCTTCAACAGCGAGTTGAACCTGTACTCGATGGTCGGCCTCATCATGCTCATCGGGATCGTGAAGAAGAACGCGATCATGATGATCGACTTCGCACTGGAAGCGGAGCGGCAGGGGAAGTCTGCGCGGGACGCGATCTACGAGGCGTCGCTCGTCCGGTTCCGGCCGATCATGATGACGACGATGTGCGCGCTGCTCGGGGCGCTACCGATCGCGCTGGGGCTGGGGGCCGGGGCCGAGTCACGGCGGCCGCTCGGCCTGGCCGTGGTCGGCGGGCTGATCGTGTCGCAGGTGCTGACACTGTACTTCACGCCCGTCTATTACATCTACCTCGACAAGCTCCGGTTCGCGCGGGGCACGCCGGACGCGGCGTGACGCCCGCCGCCCGGCGGGTCAGCCGGGGTCGCGGTGGCCGGTCGAACTCGGCCGCAGCGCGATCAGGTGCTGAATCTCGTGAATCTTCGACCCGACGAACAGCACGTTCGGGACGAGGATTTCCTCCCGCCGGCCGCCGTAGGTCTGCATCTTCAGGTCGCCCGACCCCAGGCCGAGAATCCAGTGCTTGAACAGGTCGTCCCGCCGCTTCTCGAGGACGAGGTTCTCCGTGTCGTAACTCCGGGACGACGCGCCGAACACGGCCACGCGTGTGATCTGGCCGGGGGTGATCCGCCAATACTGCATGTGGTCGATGAGGAACGTCGTGACCGCCCAGATAAGGAACACGGCCGTCGAGAACCAGAAGTACGCCCCCTGGTTGAGGTAGATGTTCAGGTCGCCGAGCCAGCCGAGGATGGCCCCCCACGCCCCGAAGTAGGCGATCAGCACGGCCGCGGTAATGAGCGACATGAGGACCATGCCGGATGCGTACCCGCGGATGCTGATGTTCGAGATCACGATGACCAGGAACAACGTCAGGAAGAACAACACCCCGAGGTTGTTGCCGAAGTGGAAAACGACGCGTTCGTCGCCGATCGCCACCGGCTGTCCGTACACCCACGTGAGGATCGCCATCACGTAGCCGACGACCCAGACCGGCCACCAGTAGACCAGCGGCGAGTGGCCGACGACGATTACCTCGCGGTGCTCCGCCGGCTCGGGGGGCGGTTCCGCGGGAACGGCAACCGGCTGCGCGGCGTACCCCGGCGGGGCGGTGTAGGGCTGGGCCGGCGCGTTCGCCGCGGCCCCGGCTTGCGGCGTGTACTCGTTCACGGTCGTGCCTCGTAAGTTGGTTCGCGGGGGGGCGGCTCGCACGTTCGCGCGGGTAGGCTCGGTCAAGAAAGTCGGCAACCAAGATGCCAAAGCCGGGAATCATTCCCGCTTCGCCCCGGATCGCGGGTCGAGTATGCTCGTGGGTGTCTTCAACCAGGAACCCACCATGTCACTCAATCGCCGTCAGGCCCTCGCCGCGGTCGCCGGGCTGCCGCTCGCCGCGACGGCCGCCGCCCCGAACCGCGTCCGCGACGAGAACGAGAAGCCCGGCACGACCGACTGGCAACTCACCTACGTCAAGTTCGACGCGAAGGCGAAGTTCCGCTCGTCGCTCATCGAGGGCTATTGCAACAAGTCGAGCGTGGCGGCGGGCGAGAAGCTATCGTTCCGCGTCAGCACGCTGCCGGCGACGCCGTTCCGGATCGAGGTCTACCGCCTCGGGTACTACCAGGGCCACGGGGGGCGGCACGTCACGACGCTCGGCCCGTTCGCCGGGAAGCCGCAGCCGACGCCGCCGGTCGCCGCGATGCGGCTCCGCGAGTGCGGGTGGGAGCCGTGTACCGAACTGACGATCCCCTCCGACTGGCCGAGCGGCGTCTACCTCGGCAAGCTCGTCGCGGAGAAGCACCGGTACCAGAGCTACGTGACGTTCATCGTCCGCGACGACCGGAAGGCCGACTTCCTGTTCCAGTGCAGTACGAACACCTGGCAGGCGTACAACAAGTGGCCGGAGAACCACTCGCTGTACGACAACGACCACGCGTCGAAGAAGCCGCTCGTCAGCGGCGTGCGGGTCAGTTTCGACCGCCCCTACGCGAAGTACCCGCAGGTCGTGGACCACGCGCTCTCGCTCGGCAGCGGCGAGTTCCTGCTCTGGGAGTTCCCGTTCGCGTTCTGGATCGAGCAGCACGGCTACGACGTGACGTACTGCGCGAACGACGACGTGGACCGCCACGGCATCGACTTCCTCACGCGGGCGAAGGCGTTCCTGTCCGTCGGGCACGACGAGTACTGGACCCGTAAGCAGTACGACACCTGCCTGGAGGCCGTGAAGCGGGGCGTGAACTTCGGGTTCTTCAGCGGCAACTCCGTCTGCTTCGTCATCGACACGCCGTCGCCGCGGGTCATCGAGCGGGTCGGGCGGTACGGCGGCATCCGGCCCGGCGAGGAGAAGTACATGGAAGACCTGCCGGTGCAGGCCCCGACCGAGGCGGCGCTCATCGGGGCGCAAACCGTCTCGCCGTTCAACGGGTCCGGCGACTGGGTTTGCACGAAGCCGGACCACTGGGTGCTCGCCGGCACGGGCATGAAGAAGGGGGACCGCATCCCCGGCCTCGTCGGGTGGGAGTTCCACGGCGACCCGGCCGCGATCCCCGGCCTGGAGGTGCTGGCGGCCGGCAAGACGCTGACCGGCGGCGAGGCCGAGTCCCACTACGAGGCGACGATCTATCCGGGGCCGAAGGGGAACACGGTGTTCAACGCGAGCACCATCTTCTGGGCGATGGGGTTGAGTTCGCCGCCGGGGTTCATCCTGCCGCACGTCCACAACGGCCGGCCGCACGGCCCGGACCCGCGGGTGCAGCGGATCACCCGGAACCTGTTCGAGAAGTGGCGGGGCTGATCCGCCTTCCCGGCCGCGGCCGGATTCGCGACAATACGGGAAATCGAAGAGGAGCCGACCGTGGCGACCACGCACCTCGATCCGTCTCAGTGGGTTGACGACCCGGATTACCCAGACGACGACGGGAAGCCCATGAGCGACAACAGCCTCCAGTACGACTGGATTTCGATCATCAAGTGGGGGCTGGAGTTCCAATTCCTACAGAACCCCGAAGTCGTCGTCGCCGGGAACATGCTCTGGTACCCGCGGCGGAAGCTGCCCGGCGAGACGGCCCACGCCCCGCGGCAGGCCCCGGACGCGATGGTGATCTTCGGCCGGCCGAAGGGCTACCGCGGCAGCTACAAGCAGTGGCAGGAGAACGACGTGCCGGTCCACGTCGTCTTCGAGGTCTGCTCGCCGAACAACACCGACGAGGAGATGGAAGAAAAGCTCCAGTTCTACGACGAATTCGGGGCGGAGGAATACTACCTCGTCTACCCGGAGTTCCCGGCGTTCGTCGAGGGATGGCATCGGACGGACGGGCGTTTGGTGTCGATTCCGAAGATCAACGACTGGGTCAGCCCGCGGTTGGGCATCCGGTTCGAGGTCGCCCGCGGGCGGATGCACGTGTTCCATCCGGACGGGTCGAAGTTCATGACCCCGACGGCCATGGCCCAACGCGGCGACGAAGAGCACGAGCGTGCGGAACTGGAACGGTCGCGCGCGGAAGTGGAGAGGTTGCGCGCGGAGCGCGCGTTGGTACAAGTAGAAGTAGAACGGCTGCGGGCGGAGCAAGTCGCCGCCGCGGCCGAACTCGAACGTGTGCGGAAAGAAAAGTTGGCCGCGAAGTTACGGGAATTGGGCCTCGATCCCGACACGATCTAGCTCCACCCCGGCGTTACGCGCGCCGCGGCAACGCGGTTACCCCGACATGCTCGCCACGACCCGGAAGCTGCTGGAGCTGGTCCGCTTCTCGCACACGATCTTCGCGCTGCCGTTCGCGCTCTTGAGCGCGGCCGTGGCATGGAAGTACGAGCCGTTTCGGTGGCTCGACCTCCTCGGCGTGCTGCTGTGCATGGTGTTCGCCCGCAGCTTCGCGATGGCGTTCAACCGCCTCGCCGACCGGGACATCGACGCGAAGAACCCCCGCACCGCGACCCGCCACCTGCCGGCCGGGACGCTGTCCGTCGGCCTCGTCGCGCTGTTCACGGTCGCCACCGCCGCCGGGTTCGTCGCGGCCACGCTGCTGTTCGCGAACCCGTGGCCGCTGTACCTGTCCGGGCCGGTCCTCGTGTTCCTCGCCGGGTACTCGCTGACGAAGCGGTTCACGTCACTCGCGCACGCGTGGCTCGGCGTGTCGCTGAGTCTCGCCCCGGTCGCGGCGTGGATCGCGATCCGCGGCCCGGTCGAGATGCAAGACCCGCTACTGCTTGCGGCCGTCGTACTGTTCTGGGTGACGGGGTTCGACATCCTCTACGCCTGCCAGGACGCCGACTTCGACCGCAGGGAAGGGTTGCACAGCATCCCGGCCCGGTTCGGCGTGCGTCGCAGCCTTCGGATCGCCGCAGCTTGTCACGCGGTCATGTTCGGGCTGCTGTTCGCGCTGCTGATGACCTCGCCGGCGCTCAGCGGTCCGATCTTCCTGCTCGCGTGGCTGGCAGTTGGCGTGCTGCTGACTTACGAGCATTCGCTCGTGTCGCCGGAGAATCTGGCACAGGTGAACCGTGCGTTCTTCCAGGTGAACGCGGTCATCAGCATGGGCCTCTTGGCCGTCGGCGTCGTGCAAGTCTGGTTGAAGTGAGTCACGCCACCATTTCCTTCACCACCCGCCCGTGAACGTCGGTCAGCCGGAAGTCGCGGCCCGCGTACCGGTACGTCAGCTTCTCGTGGTCGAAGCCGAGCAGGTGCAGCATCGTCGCGTGCAGGTCGTGGACATGGACCTTGTTCTCGACCGCCGCGAACCCGAACTCGTCGGTCGCGCCGACGACCGTGCCGCCCTTCACGCCGCCGCCGGCCAGCCAGCACGTGAACCCGTAGTGGTTGTGGTCCCGGCCGTTGAGGGCGGGGAACTCGGCGACCGGCGTGCGGCCGAACTCGCCGCCCCACAGGATCAGCGTCTCGTCGAACAGCCCGCGCTGCTTCAGGTCGCTGATGAACGCGGCGATGGGTTGGTCCCACTGCCCGGCCAACGCGCGGTGCTGCTTCTCGAGGTTGTCGTGGTTGTCCCACGGCTGCCCGGCCCCGCTCCAGAGCTGCACCACCCGCACGCCGCGCTCCAGCAGGCGGCGGGTGTAGAGCAACTGTCGGCCGTGAACGGTTTCGCCGTAGAGTTCGCGGACCTGCTTCGGCTCCCGCCGCAGGTCGAACACGTCCGCCGCCACCGACTGCATCCGGAACGCCAACTCGAACGTGCGGATGCGGGCTTCGAGGTTCGCGTCGTGGGCCCGCAGTTCCTTGTGCTTCGCGTTCAGCTTCTGTACGAGGTCGAGTTGCTCCCGCTGCCGGTCGAGCGGCAGGTCGGCGTTGCGGATGTACGCGATCAGCTTCTCCACGTCCGCGTGCTGCGTGTCGAGGTACGTGCCTTGATACACCCCCGGAAGGAACGCCGACCGCCAGTTCTGCGTCGTGACGATCGGGAACCCGCCGGGACACATGACTACGAACCCCGGCAGGTTTCGGTTCTCGCTGCCGAGGCCGTAGGTTACCCACGACCCCAAACTCGGCCGCGGCAGCCGGCCGTCGCCGCAGTTCATGAGCATCAAGGACGGCTCGTGGTTCGGAACGTCCGCGTGCATCCCGCGGATGACGCACATGTCGTCGACGTGCGCGGCCGTCTTCGCGAACAGCTCGCTGACCTCGATCCCCGACTGACCGTACTTTTTGAACTTGAACGGCGACCGCATCGGCGCGCCCGTCTTCCGCTCGGTCCGCAGATTCGACCCGGTGAGCGGTTTGCCGTGGTGCTTGTCGAGCGCCGGCTTCGGATCGAACGTGTCCACCTGCGACGGGCCGCCGTTCATGAACAGGTGAACGACGTGCTTCGCCTTGGCCGGAAGCGGTGATTTCTTAGGCGCGAGCGGGTCCACGTCCGCGGCGTCCGCGAACACGCCGGCCAGGCCGAGCATCCCGAGGCCGCTCCCGGATCGGGAGAGCAGTTCGCGACGAGTGAGGTTCATGAAAACCGTTTTACCGCAGAGAGCGCGGAGGGCGCAGAGAAAAATCATTTGATAAAACTGCTGAAATGTTATTCTCTGCGCCCTCTGCGGTGAATCCTCTTGTCCGCCTTCGCCGACGCCCTGATCCTGACCGGCCCGACCGCGAGCGGGAAGACGGCCCTCGCGCTGGACCTAGCCGAGCGGGTCGGTGCGGAAGTCGTCGCGATGGACTCGATGACATTCTACCGCGGCATGAACATCGGCACGGCGAAGCCGACGGCCGAGGAACGGGCGCGGGTGCGGCACCATCTGATTGACGTGCTCGATCCGTGGGAGTCGGCGAACGTCGCGTGGTGGCTCGGCCGGGCGGCGGAGGCATGTGCCGAGATTCGCGGCCGCGGGAAGCGGCCGTTGTACGTCGGCGGCACGCCGTATTATTTGAAGGCACTGCTGCACGGGCTGTTCGAGTCGCCGCCGACGGACGAGGGACTTCGTCAAAGGTTGGAAGAGGAAGCCGCGACGCACGGGAACGCCGCGCTCCACGCGCGACTGGCGGCCGTGGACCCGAAGCTCGGGGCGAAGCTGCACGCCAACGACGTTCGCCGCGTGGTGCGGGCGCTGGAGGTCTTCGAGCTGACGGGGAAGCCGCTCGGCGAGTTGCAACAGACGTGGGACACGCCGCCCGCCGAGATTCCGTGCGTCTGCCTCGAATGGCCGCGCGAGGTCCTGTACGACCGCATCGACCGCCGCGTCGAGGCGATGATCGCGGCCGGGTGGATCGACGAGGTCCGCGGGCTGATGGCGAAGCCGATGAGCCGCGAGGCGGCGCAGGCGGTCGGGTACGCGGAGCTGATCGCGTACCTACGGGACGGCGTGCCGTTGGGCGAGACGGTCGCGCTCATCCAGCAGCGGACGCGGCAGTTCGCGAAGCGGCAGATGACGTGGTTCCGCGCGCTGCCGACGTGCCGGCCGGTGACCGGCGGGGCGACCGTGGACGAGGTGGTGCAGGAACTGGCGAACGGCACGGCGTAAGCGTGCCGGTGTGGGGCGAGTTGCACACCGGCACGCTTACGCCGTGCCGTTCGCCTTGAATTCGTGTTCCCATACAATCACTGCCTCTCCCCGATCCTTGAAAAGGTGTACCCGCCGATGGCCCGCGTGTTGATCGCCGACAACCTGGAAGCCGCCGCCGCCGAGACGCTCAAGAAGCTGGGCGTCCCCGTCGATCACCGGCCCGAACTCAGCAAGAAGCCCGACGAGCTGAAGGCCGCCCTCAAGGAATACGACGCCGTCATCGTACGGTCCGCGGCGAAGATCACCGGCGACATGCTCGCCGACCCCGGCAAGCTCCGGGCGATCGCCCGCGCCGGCGTCGGCGTGGACACCATCGACGTGCCGGCCGCCACCCGCAAGGGCGTCGTCGTCATGAACACGCCCGGCGGGAACACCGTCTCCGCCGCGGAACACACCATCGCGCTGCTCATGTCGCTCTCCCGGCTCGTGCCGCAGGCCGACGCCACCATGAAGAAGGGCGGGTGGGACCGCAACAAGTTCGTCGGCACGCAGGTCACCGGCAAGACGCTCGGCGTCATCGGGCTCGGCCGCATCGGCCGCGAGGTCGCCAAGCGGGCCGCCGGGCTGGAGATGAAGGTCCTCGCGTTCGACCCGTTCGTCACCCCGGACAAGGTCACGGAGATGGGGTACAAGCCGGCCGCGAGCATCGAGGCGATGCTGCCGGACGTGGACTACCTGACGATCCACGTCCCGCTAACGGACGAGACCAAGTCGCTGATCGGGCCGGCCGAGTTGGCGAAGATGAAGAAGACGGCCCGCATCCTGAACGTCGCCCGCGGCGGGATCGTGGACGAGAAGGCGCTCGCCGAGTGCCTCAAGGCCGGGACCATCGCCGGGGCCGGGATCGACGTGTTCAGCGTCGAACCGGTCGTGGCCGACAACCCGTTGCTCGCCGCGCCGAACGTCGTCCTTACCCCGCACCTCGGCGCGTCCACGGTCGAGGCGCAGGAGAACGTCGCCATCGAGGCGGCCGAACTCATCGCCAACTTCCTGCTCAAGGGGATCGTCGCGAACGCCGTCAACATGGCGGCCGTGGACCGGAAGGAACTCGACGAGCTGAAGCAGTTCGTGGACCTCGCCCGCCGCCTCGGGATGTTGCACGCGCAGATGAACCACGGGCAGATCAAGAAGGTCACGCTCACGTACAAGGGCGACCTCGCCGGCAAGAAGACGAAGCTGCTCACCAGCGCGTTCACGGCCGGGCTGCTCGAGTCCCGCATGGCCGGCGTGAACCTCGTCAACGCCGAGGTCATGGCCCGCGACCGCGGTATCGAGATCATCTCCTCGTCGTCACCGAAGAAGGACGACTTCGCGTCGCTCATGCAAGCCGACGTGGAGACGGACAAGAAGACGTACACCGCGGCCGGGACGCTGTTCGGCAACGAGTACCTGCGGCTGGTTCGGCTTGGCGCGTTCCGGCTGGAAGCCTATCTGGACGGCGTGCTGTGCGTGTTCAGCCACCGCGACCGGCCGGGCGTCATCGGGTTCATGGGCGGTACGTTCGGGAAGCACGACGTGAACATCGCGGCCATGAACCTCGGCCGGCAGGCCCCCGGCGGCGAGGCGATCGGCGTGCTCAACCTGGACACAGTCCCCCCGCCCGCGGCCGTGGAAGAGGTCGCGAATCACGAGCACATCACCAGCGTGTCGGTCGTCAAACTCCCCGCGGCCGGAGAGTTACCCGCCTGGCTCGGTTAGCCACTGTCGGGTTTTTTTGCCGGAACCGAGAATTTTTTCCGGTTCCGGCAGAATTCAGTTGCAGGCTCATGCGTTCATGTCAAAAATTTCGCATGGGTGGCGAGTGGGATGCCCATTCTTCCATTGCCACTTTAGTGCATCCGTGCTGAGACTAAGTGTGGCCGTTCCCCTGAGTGGGAACTGTCAAGTGCCCGACAGACAAGGCCCGTAATGTAATTTTTCGCCCGGCGTTCAGTCGCCGTGGAAACATGCGTGGGCCGCGAGCTAAGGTTACCTTTAGACTCGCGGCTCAGTCGCCCTGAACCGAGCCAGATGAACGCGTCTACCCCTCTCGCCGGGCTTTTCGCCGACCAGATGCAGGTCGGGATGGCTTATTTCCTGACCGCCCTCGGCGGGGTCGCGGCCGCCGCCGCGGCGTGGATCGTCGCCCTCCGCCGGCGGCTGCACAAGCAAGACGAGGAACTGCGGGCGCACTTCGCGAAGGAAAAGGAACTGGAGAACCGCATCCTCCAGGGCCAGAAGCTCGAGGCCGTCGGCCGGTTGGCCGGCGGCATCGCCCACGACTTCAACAACCTCCTCACGGTCATCAACGGCTGCTCGGAGTTGCTCGACACGACGCTGCCGCCGGACCACGTCTCCCGCGACCTCGTTGCGGACATCCGCCGGGCCGGGGAGCGGGCCGCCGGGCTGACGGCGCAACTCCTCCTGTTCAGCCGCAAGCGGCCGATCAACTTGCTGTCGATCAACCTGAACAGCGCCGTCACCGACGCCGTCCGGCTCCTCGGCCGGGTGCTCGGCGACAACGTCACGGTCGAGACGAAGCTGGCCGACGACCTCCCCGCCGTGAAGGCCGACTACGGGCTGATCCACCAGATCGTCCTGAACCTGGCCGTGAACTCGCGGGACGCCATGCCCTACGGCGGGACGGTCACGATCCGCACGGAAAGCAAAGACGCGGCCGACCGGGCCGTGGTCCGCCTGAGCCTCGCGGACACCGGCGCGGGCATGGACGAGGAGACGCAGAAGCAGGTGTTCGAGCCGTTCTTCACCACGAAGGAGCAGGGGAAGGGGACCGGGCTGGGCCTCGCGACCGTGTACGGGATCGTGCGGACGCTCGGCGGCGAGATCCACTTCCGGTCGGCCGTCGGCCACGGCACGACGTTCGAGATCGACCTGCCGGCGGCGGGCGCGTCGGACCACGGCGACTCGCGGGAGATGAGGAAGGTGGCCGTCCCGATCGACGACCCGACCCCGCTGCCGAGCCGGGGCGTGGTGCTGCTGGTCGAGGACGACGAGATGGTCCGCGGGCTGGCCCGCCGGGTGCTGACGCGGGACGCCTTCCACGTGGTGACGGCCGCGAGCGCCACGGACGCCGTCCGGATCGCCCGCCAGGAGCCGCAGTTGGACCTGCTCATCACGGACGTGGTGATGCCGGAGTTGAGCGGGCCGGAGGTGGCCGAGTTGATCCGCCAGTTCCGGCCGAACCTGCGGGTGCTGTTCATGAGCGGCCACACGCCGGACGAGATCCGCCGGCAGGGGTTGGACGTGGACGCGGAGGCGTTCGTGCAGAAGCCGTTCGCCGGCGAGGCGCTGATCGCCCGCGTCGAGGCGCTGTTCGTGAAGACCGTCCCGGAACTCGACCTCGGACCGGTCGAGTAGCGTTCCCCTTCTTATCCCCGCCGGTCCGTTTGGCGATTGACGTGACTTGGCGATCGCCGACGTTCAAACATTGCCCCCGGCAGGATTCGAACCTGCGACCACCGGTTTAGGAAACCGATGCTCTATCCCCTGAGCTACGAGGGCGCGGCCACCGTGATTGTACGACCCAGGGACACGGCCAACAGGCCGGAGGTGATCGGCTATTTCGCGGGGCGAATGGTGACGGTCAGCGGGTCGAGCCACCGCTTCGCGTCCGCGGCGTAATACAGGTACGCCCGGCTCGCGGGGCCGTGGTACTCGCCGGGCACGTCGGCGATCAGGTCGAGCGACAGGTCGATGGTTTGCTCCGGGCCGAGCGCCCGCCAGTAGAGGATCAACTCGCGGCCGTGTAGTTCCCAGTAGCTCAGCGTGGCCTCACCCTTCGCGGGCTTGGCGGTCAGGTCCTTCAACTGCTTGAAGTCCGGGGGCAGCTTCACACCGGCCGGGAGGCCGACGACGGCGACGGCCATGCCGGTGTCGGTTGCGGCCGGGTTCTGGAGTTGCACGATTAGTCGGACGCTGTTGCCTTCGACGACTTCCTTCGCCGACAGGGCGGCCGACAGCTTCAGCGGCGCGTCGGCAGCGCTCGGCAGCTTCTTGCAGAACGCCTCCCACGACACGTTCACCGGGTAGCTCTGCTTCGCCGTCGTCTCCAGCGTGACCTCATGCGGGCCGGGGGCGAACACCGCCTCGGCGTTGTCGAAGACCAGGGTCGTCGGCTTCAGTTCGTCGCTCTTGAACGGCAGGCGGCCGACCTCCTTGCCGTCCACCTTCACGACGATCTCGCCGGTTTCGGTCGGGCGGCGGTTGGCCCGGTTGTACGCGACGATGGCCTTCAGCGCCAGCACGGTCGCCTGCGTGCCGCCGAAGGAGCCGTGCGGCTGCCGGGACTTCACCAGGAAGCTGACCGCGTTGCCGAGGGCGACGGCGTGGTCCGGCGACTTCGCGTTCACGAACGCGAGGGCGGCGAGGGCCGTCGTCTCGACGACGAGGTCGCTGCCGCGGGAGCGGGTGATGGTCGCCTCCGCGCCGGGGAAGGAGCCGTCCGGGTTCTGCTTGGCGGCGAGGGCTTTCAACAACTCTGGCTTCGGCGTCACGTTCGCGGTCAGGGCGAGGCGGTACGGGTCGAGGCTCGTCAACGCCTCCGCGACGACCGCGGCCGTTTCCTTCGCGAGGTCGGCCGTCGGGTCGGCGGAGTGGATCGCCCAGGTGATGTAGGCGTTCGCCACGGCCGGCGGCACGTCGCCGAAGGCGTGGCCGTCCTGCTTGCGGGCGTACCCGCCCTTGCCGTCGCGGCGGGACAGGAGGAAGTTCCGCGTGCGGTCGATGAGCTGCGGATCGACCGGGAAGACGCGGGCCATGTCCGTGAACTGGACGAGGCCGTAGGCCGTCAGGCACTCGTGGGCCGGGAACGCGCCGAACCACTCGAACCCCTCGCGGCCGCCGCCGGCCTCCTTGCGGACCTCGAACCCGGCGAGGCGGTTGTACCCGCTCTCCAACAGGCCGCGGGCGCGGGACGCGAGCGCGGGGTCGGCGAGGTTCGCGTCCTTCAGGTACTCGAGCGCGAGGACGTTCGGGTAGTTGGTGGAGGACGTTTGCTCGAAGCAGCCGGACGGCTCGCGGAGCATCCCGTCGAGGCCGGACTGGATGTCGGCGAGCGCGTTCGTGAACACGGTCAGCCGCACGGCCAGCGTCTTCGGCACGAGGTCGGGCGGAATCGTGACCGTGGCCTTCGCCGTGTACTTCAGTTCCGCGTTGGCCGCGCCGCTTTGCGGGAAGCCGTCCGGCACGACGGTGACGGTCCGCTCGGCCGCGTCGGTCAGGGCGTCGGCGGACGCCGCGACGCGGACCTTCGCCTTACCGAGGCCGTTGACCCTCACCGGGGCGAGCAGCCGCGCGCCGGCCGCGGCTTCGACTGACAGCGGGGTGTCATCCCGCTCCGGGATCAGGTTGTCGGACCAGACGCTGACCTTCGCGTCGAACTTCTTCGCCGTCCCGTTGCTCACGACGACCGGCAGCTGCGGGCGGTCGCTCGAACTCAGTTCGGCGGGCAGTTTCACGTCCGCGGACAGCGGCTTCCGCACTTCGAGTAGGCCGGTCGCGGCCCCGAGGCGGCCGTCGAGCGTGTGCCCGGCGACGAGGACGCGGTACGGGTTCACGGCGTCCGAGACGTGGAAGTCGAGCGTCGCCCGGCCGTCGGTCGGCAGCACGAGGACGGGATGCCAGAGGACGGTTTCGGTGAAGTCGGTGCGGGTGGCGTCGTCGGAGGTCGGCTTCGGCGGGTGCGCGTACTCGCGGACGACAAACGGCGAATGCCGTGTGAGGGCTTGCTTCACACGGCCGAGGGCGGCGTCTTCGTCGGCGGTCGGCGAACCTTCCCGGCTGTCCCAGAAGGTCCGGGCCGCCCGCTCGCCGCGGTCGGGCTTGAGTTTGCTCGCGGACGCTTCGCCGCGAGCTTGGCGGAACGAGCCGGGGCCGATCTCGGATCGGGGGCGGGCTTGTGGCTGGGTGGTCGCGGGCACGTCCGGGACGGGGCTGGTCGGACCCCGTTCGCGGAGGTCGGTCGTGCCCCCACGATCCACTTCGGCCACAGTGGGCGAATCGGTGAGTCGGCTCTCTACCCACTGGTCATCGGGGACCGGCAACACGCTCAGCGAATACGTCAGAATGCCCCCCAGCGATAGCACCACAACAGCGGCCGCGACCCGAAAGAGTTTACGAGAGAGCAGGACATAACACCAGGCAGCGGTCAGAAGCACGGCGATTCCAATACTTCCGTAGGCCAGTCTCGACGACACTTGATTGCCGATTCGTATTTGCTCCGCTTGCGCCTGTGTTGTTGCTACCCTCTGGCTATCCCACTCTGGTAACTTCCTGTCCCGCTCGCGCTCGGCCAGCTTCTTCTCTGCCTCCAGTTGGTCGAGCTTCGCGTCGATCGGCTCGATGCCGTTCCGCTGACTCGCCGTCACACGATCGGGGCGGACGGACTCGGTCATCACGTCGGTGCGGCCGTTCGCTATCCAGAACCGTTGCTTCTCGGCGTCACTCGCAGCGCTCGACCGGAACCGGCCGTCGGCCTCCGCGAACCGCCGCCAGCCCTGCGTGCCGAGGAGCAGGTCGAGCGCCGCGGCGGCCTTCGGGTGCGGCGTCAGGATGAAGTCGGCGTGTTCGAGTTGGTCCGGCCGTTGCAACTCGCCGGCGAGCAGGAAGTGCGTCGGCAGCAGCCGCTCGGCCTTATCGTCGGCCATCGTCAGCACGCTCTGGTTCACGACGGCGGCCATCACGACCGCGGCCGTCGGTTGGTCCTTCTCGTTCGTCGCCGTGACGGTCAGCGTCACCTTGTCGCCGGGGGCGGCCGGCCCCTTGTGATTCGTGGCGAACGCGAGGTTCAGCTTCTCGGCCGGGCGGCGGAAGATCAGCCGCTCGGCGAGCGGGATCAGGTCGGCGCGGCCGTTGTTCGCGGCAGGTTCCTCGAAAACCGTCACGCGGGTGACGCCACCGACGGCGACCGGCGGCGGGGCGATGCTAACTTCGACGGCCTTGCCCGGCTCGGCGGTCAGCCGCGCGTGGCCGACGACGAACCCGCGGGTGTAGACGCCGACGATGAGGTTCCGCTTCGTCTTCGCTGACGTGACCGTCGCCTTCACCGGTTGCGTCGCGTCGATGACGCCGTTCGGGATCGTTAGCACAACGCCATCGGCCTCGGCCTTCGGCAGCAGGTAGCCGGTCGTGAAGTTCGGAACGTCGATCTTCGGCTCGACGGTCCCGACGGGGCGGAGCAGCTTCAGGGCGTACCGCTTGCCCGGTTGCGGGGTGAACGCGAACACGCCGAGGCCCTGGTTCGCGCCGGGGTGCTCGGCGTCGGTCAGGGTCTTCACGTCCGCGACGCGGTTCGTGCCGTCGGTGACGAAGCCCTCCACGTCGGCCGGGGAGCCGGTCGCAGTAGTCGCGCGGACGTAAACGCGGTTCGGCAACCCCTCGATCAGGTCGCCGCCTTCGGGGAAGAATTCGAGCGACAGCGTCTTCGACGCGAGCGGGATCGGCCGGACGATCGACTCCGCGTTCTGGTCCTGGATCAGCACCGTGATCGTTGCGGCCTTCAGGTCGTCGAGGTTCGGCAGCGTCAGGCTGATGTCGGCCGCACCGTCGGCGTTCAGCGTCACCGGAGCCTTCACCGGGATGCGGGCGTTCTTGCCGTGCGTCGCCGTCACCAGAATAGGGATGTTCGCCAGCGGCTTGCCCTGGTTCTTCACCACGACCTTCGCCCTTACCGGGTCGCCGGGGCCGTAAGTCTTCGCGTCGAACTCCAGCGTCTTCAGCAGCACGTCCGGCTGGTACCGCGCGACCACGACTTTCCGCGTGCCGATGGGCGTCGAGCCGGCGGGTAGGTCCTTGCCGGCCCAGCCCTGCGGCAGCTCGTGGGCGACGAGCGTGTACTCGCCGCCGGGCAGCGCCGCAGGCAGCGCGATGACGCCGCACGCGATGCCGCGGACGGGCGCGCCGTCCGGGCCGACGACCGGTCTCTCGATGCCGTCGCGGTTCACCACCGGCGTCGTCGTGCCGATGACCGTGGAGCCGTCGAGGACCGTGCCGTCCGGCTTGCGGAGGTCGAATCGGATCGTCAGGTCGCGGCCCGGCGGCTGGAGGCTCGTGCGGTTGAGCGTCAGGCTGCGGAAGTAGACCGGCTCGCCGGGCCGGTACAGCGGCTTGTCCGTGACGACGAGCGTGGTGAACACCGGGCCGAGCAGTTGGATCGGCTCCGTCAGCTCGGCCGTCGCGCCGTCGGCGGTCGTCGCTTTGATGGCGAGCGACAGGTCTTCCGCCCCGGCCGGGAACTTCGCCCAGAGGCTCGTCGGCAACCGCCACGACTTGCCGTTCGTGGGCAGCGTCTCGGTGTGGTAGACGGTGTTCCGCGAATCGCGGATCGTGACGGTCGCGGTCGCGGCGAGGTCGGCGCTCTGCTTCGTCTTCGTGGTGATCGCGTACTCGTTCAGCCCGCCGGGGATGGCGGCGACGGGGCCGGTCACTTCCAGGTTGAACGGCTGGGCGCGGGCCGCGATGTCGGCGGCCACCCACGTCTTGACTTGCTTCTTGTGCGACTCGCGGAGCTCGACGAGCCGACGGTCGTAGTCGGCAACGAGCTGCGACTGAACGCGGACGCGGTCCTGGTCCGCCTGCTCGATCTCGTCCAGCTTCTTCTGGGCCTGCGCGACCTTGTTGCTCTGCTCGCGATACGCCATGTAATCGCGGATCGCCGGGGACAGCAGCGCGAGTGAACAGACCAGCAGCGCCGCAGCGACGGCCCACGGGTAGGTCCGCGATGGCTTCCGCGCCGGCACGGGGGGCGAGGCCTCGGCGGGGGCCGCGAACGTCACGTCCGGAAACGGGGCCTTCGCCGCGGCCGCGAACAGGCCCTTCACCCCGGCCGCCTCGTCGCGGGCGGCGGCGCACGCCGGGCACGATTCAATGTGCGCGGCGACCTCGGCTTCCTCGGCCGGGTCGAGCAACCCGTAGAGGAAGTCGAGCACCCGCTCGCGACATTGTTCGCACCGCCCGGTCATGACCTGCTACACCTCGTCTGGGGTTCCGTCGGCGTCGGGGTTCAACACCTTCCGCAACTTAATCAGGGCCGTCCGCATCTGCGTCTTCACCGTGCCGACGGGAATCTCCCGCAGCTCGGCAATCTGCTCATAGGTCAAGTCGCCGTTCTGCCGCAAGAGAAAAACTTCCCGCTCCTCCGGCCGCAGGTCGAGGATGGCCGCCCGCAGCCGGGAGACGTTCTCGTTGTCCACGATCTGCTCCGCCGCGGAACTCTCGCGGGCCGGGAGGAGCACCTCCTCGGCGATCAACGGCTTCGCCCGCTTCGTCCACCCGCTCCGCTGGTGGTCGCGGGCGGCGTTCAACCCCACTCGAAAAATCCAGGCCCGCAGGTTCTGAACTTCCAGGATCGTCTCCCGTGCCCGCCAGCATTTGACGAACGCCTCCTGAGCGGAGTCCATGGCGTCTTCGCGGTTGCCTAGTACATACGCGAGGGTGCTAACGAGTTCATCACGGATTTGCTCGAACGTCTCGACCAGGAGCTTTTCCGTGGGCGTGGGTGTAGGCATGGGCACGGCGCGGGCCGGTCCGAGGGCGGGGGTCCGATTTTGCGGGTCCGGGGGGTTAGTCCGGCCTCGCCCGCCCTTTGCCATACGCTCCCTACCAGACAGACGGGGACGGGGCACTCAGCGATTGAACAGGCACAAAAACCCATCGTATTCGTCGAAGAAAACGCCCGGCTAGGGCCGCCGGGCGCGAAACTGCGCAAGGTGTGCGGGATCGAGGGGAAAACTACACCCCGCCCTGGGACCGCGGGCGTCCCGCCCGCCCACCTTCCCGGCCGCGGGGATCCGTCTTAAGTGGCTGGGAGCGTGGCGGGCGGGACGCCCGCGGTCCCAGCACCTCTACCCCAGCCCGTAGAACGCCTCCGCGTTGTCGTGCAGCAGCTTCTTCTGGTCCGCCGCCGGGCGGTCCTTGATGACCTGCCGCAGCGCCGTCAGCCAGTCGGCGTAGCTGCCGGCCGCCAGCACGACGGGCCAGTCGCCGCCGAACATCACCCGGTCCCAGCCGAACGTGTCGCAGACGTGGTTCACGATCGGCGCGATGTCGTCGGCCTTCCACGTCCCCTTCTCCCAGCCGTTCGCCAGGAACCCGGACACCTTGCACACCACATTCTTCTTCGCCGCCAGCGCCGCCGTGTTCTTCTTCCACGCATCAGTCTGTTCCGCCGTGAACTTCGCGTTCGGGTTGCCGCAGTGGTCCAGGATGAACCGCGTGCCGGGGCACTGCTCGACCAACTTCACGTAGTTCGGCAGGTCGGCCGGGCGGACGCACAGGTCGTAGCTCAGCCCGAGATCGCCGAGGAGTTGGATGCCCTTCACGAACTTCGGGTCCAGGCAGTAGTCCGGCGGCGTGCTCTCGACGTGCAGCACCTGGCGGATGCCCTTGACGTACTTGCTCCCCTTGAACTGCCCGGCGTACTTGGCGAACCCGTCGCCGTTCGGCCGCCCGGACACCACGGCCGCGACCGTCGGCGTCTTGCCGCCGGCGCACAGCTCGACGAGGTAGTCGGCCTCCGCCTGTTGCTGTTCCGGCACCACGTCCACTTCCATGTACACGGCCTTGACGACGTTCAGCCCCTTCGTGGCCTCGGCGTACTCGGTCGGCGTGAAGTTGGCGTCGTACACGGTCCCGGGCTTGAGCCAGCCGAGTTTGAACTTGCGGAGGTCCCAGAGGTGCTGGTGGGTGTCAACGACCGGGATCATGGCGGCGTCCTGAGCGGGGGAGGCGGTCGGCAGCAGCGCGGCGGCGGTGCCGACGGCGAGGAAGTCACGTCGGTTCATGGCGAGCGGCCCTCGGTGGTGGTGGCGATTGTATGCGGCCGCCGCGCGGAAGGGGAACCGTCCCGCCCGGAGCCGCCGGGCCGGACCGCGCGTTCCGCCCGCTCGCGCTTCAGCAGGAGAAGGAGCGTCTTCTTCGTCCGCGCGACCAGTTCGGCCTCCGAGGGCATCGGGCCGCCCTTCTCTTCCGCCAGCTGCCGGGTCCACTGCACCTACTGCGGGAAGTCCGGCCCGCGGGCGAGGACCTCGACGGCCTCCTCGTCCGCCATCGCCGGGTCCGATTCCATCGCTTCCGGTGCGTCGTCCAGTTCGTCGGCCGCCAGCACGGCGGCGAGTACGGCCTCGCACTCCGTCACGGCCCGCGCCGGGGACGACAGTGACGGCAAGTCCGCAACCGGCGGCAGGCCGTCGTCCGCCGGTTGCGGAGGGACGGTCGAACCGGCGAGGTCGCGGTTGTGCCGCAGCCGGGTGCGTTCCATCTCGAAGAGGGCGCGGGCGGCGCGTTCGGCCACGTCCGGGTCGGGGTCGGCGAGCCGGCCCTGGTAGAACAGGACGGCCGCGAAGATGGCGTTACCCCAAGCCTCGCCCTTCGCCTCCGGCGTGGGCGGCACGGGCAGCGGCGTCGGCGGCAGGTATCCGGCGATGCGATTCGAGAGAGGCGGCGGTGCAGTCGCGGTCATGGCGTGAGCCTCCAGGATGTGGGGACACGCGAGCGTAAGATTCGATGAACCAATGTCAAGTATGGCCGCATAATTTGTTCGACCTCAAGATTGGTTTTGACTCAGCCTGTGGGCGTTGCTACGCTGGGGCAAGACCAGCCCAGCGGAACCAAGTGGAATCCATCTTCGCCCATTCCGTGGATTGGGATGAACATCGACTTGGCGGCAGAGGAAGGCAGTAACTGGTTATAGGCCCGATTCAACCAACTGGCTTTTTTTACTGCGAGAAGATCATGTGGTGCTACGGAATACTCTTTGGAACAGGCGGTATCGTCATCCTTGCGCTCATCGCCAAATACTCTCGGGAGGCAGCGCGGTTGCGAGCCGATGAACGCCAGAGACAGTTTGAGGCAGAAATCGCGAGACAGAAGGATGCAATCCAAGAGGCAGAGTATCGCAAGAAACGTGCCGCCGAGGTCGCGAAGGATGCCCAGTGGGCGGCGAGAGGATCGGAAGCCGAGGCGAGGCTCGTCGACCTCATTCGCTCGGAAGAAATCCCTCTCAACGAGGCGGCAAGGCGACTTTATGCGCGTAGCAAATACACTCCGGCTCAGCCGATTCAAACAGAGGCCTTATACCGGATGCTAGGAACATTGATTTTGAAGGCTACATCCAGCCAAGATGCAAACGCTTACGAGCTCCTGCTCGGTGTCGAAGTAAATATGGTGTTTAAGCAACATTGGGAACAAACTCACCGACGACTTCTTGCTCGGTGTTCGGGCAAGCTTCGACTTCTCACAGCCAAACGACTACTTAAACTGGGTCACTACGAAAGCGCAAATATCGTCGCGGGGGAAAGTGTTCAAACGCTTGAGCTGGCTGAAATTGCCAGTATTAAAAATCCCACACCACACATTGATGAACTGTCAGCCATTCTAGCAGCTCTAAGTAAGCATATTTCTATAGAGCTTCTCGAACGTATTACGAAACTTCCCGACCATGTACAAAAGACGAGGCAGGAGTGCTGTAACACGGGAGGCGATAAATTGGAGTACGAGAACTGGGAAGTTGTAACTTGGACCGAGAACATTCCTTTGCGAGATATCAAGCAAATGGCCGCAGCTGAAATAGGGAAGCGCGTCTAGACTTTAGCCAAATGGCAGGACGGCTATAGCTGATAGGGCTGGATATAGACAATCGCATTTCACAATCTTTAATCTCCTCCATGTGATAACTTATTATTCCTTGACAGACAACTTGCTGTACTTTGGTGTCGATTCTCAACTTCACTCTTGACACGTAAGCACATGCTTACCTATACTGCCCGCATGGTCGTCACCCCCGATCGCGGGCCGGACGTGTTCGCCGCCATCAGCCACCCGGCCCGGCGGCGGATGCTCGACCTGCTCGCCGACGCCGACCGGTCCGTCACCGTCCTCGCCGGGCACTTCGACATGAGCCGGCCGGCCGTCTCCCAGCACCTCCGCGTCCTGCTCGACGCCGGGCTCGTGACCGAGCGGCGGGACGCCCGCGAACGCCGCTACCGCCTCCGCCCCGAATCCCCCGGCCCGGTCCGCGACTGGATCAAGCACCACGAGCGGTTTCGGGAAACCTAGCCGGCCTACGGCCCGGTCTTCCCCGGCGTGACGTTCCGCCAGATCGTGATCGCGTCCGCCCCCGGCGGCGGCTGGCGGAAGTAGCTGTTGCCCGTCACCAGGTGCATCCGGCCGTCGCCCATGAGGTCGCCGACGGCGCACGTCACGTGGTCGTAGGCCCCCGCTTCCAACGAGTGGCGGGCGAACTGGCCCGGCGCGGTCTGCCGCAAGAGGACGACGGAATCGAGGCCCAACTTGTCGCGGTCCGGGAGGTCCTTCGGCAGGAAGCTGACCGCCACCACGTCTTGCCGGCCGTCGCCGTCGAGGTCCGCGGCCACCGCCCGGTGCGCCCCGGCCAGGTCCGTCAGCGGGTGGTGGGCGAACGGGTACGTGCCGCGGTTCTCCAGCCACTGGACGCCGTGGTCCGGGTGGAGGGCCGCGCTGTCGAACGAGTCGCCGTTCGTGTAGAGCACGTCCAACCGGCCGTCGCCGTTGAGGTCCGTCAGCTGGATGCCGCTGGAGCCGTAGGCCGGGTGCGGGGCGGCGTGGATCGTTTCCTGGCGGAACCTGCCGCCCCCCTCGTTGAGGAAGGCCACGATCGTCTCGTGCTCCTGACTGAAGAGGGCGACGAAGTCCGGCTTGCCGTCGGCGTTCAGGTCGCAGACGGGCACGTGAATCGCGCCGTGCCGGGGGTCCACGGTGTGGGGCACGAACACCGGGTTCGCCCAGTCCTGCGTCCGGTTCTCCAGGTAGAGGACTTCCCCGACCGTCCGCCAGCCGAAGACGGCGACGACCAGGTCGAGCTTGCCGTCGCCGTTGAAGTCGGCCGCCTGCACGTCGGCGACGCGGCCCACGTCCTTGAGGAGCGGGACGGGGGTGAACGTGCCGTCGGCCCCGCCGCGGAGCCAGACGACCCGGCCGTTGCGGTCGTCGGACGGGTAGAAGGTTCCCAGGCAGGCGACGAGCACGTCCCGGCGGCCGTCGCCGTCGAGGTCCACGACCTCGGCCAGCGCCGGATTCGGCTGAACGTCCAGCACCCGCCACGTCGGGTTCGCCTCGTAGGGCCGCAACACGCTGACCTGGCACAGCCGCATGTCGCAGCAGAGCACGTCCAGCCGCTTCGGGTCGGAGAGGTGGACGAGGTTCACGTTGGAGACCCACGGGTCGGGCCGGCCGTTCGCCGGCCGGAAGCCCTGGCGGGCGAACCGCACGGGCGCGTCGCCGGGGGCGTTCTCGGGGCGGGGCCGGGGCAGCTCCAGCGGCGCGCGGGCCTCGTAGTAGCGGACGACGCTTTCCTGGGACGGGTGCGGGCCGGGCCGGGCGGGCGTCGCGGCGTGGAGGAAGTCGTACCCCTGCTGGACTTCCTTGCGCCAGGCCGCGCGGGGGAACGACTCGGGCGGCGGGTAGGCGTGACACGCCGCGCAGAGCGCGTGGACCTGCTCGGGGGTGGCCTCCGCCCCGGCGGCGGACGTGCCGGGGGTGGCCCGGAAAACGAACCACGCGCCCAAGCCGACGGCCGCGGCCAGACCGACGAACCCAACGAGCCGCACCATCGCCGCCTCCTTTTTTCGGGCCGTCGCCCCCTGTGGTGAGCATAAGCCGTCCGCGCGGCGCGGGCCAGCCCGTGCCGGGTTTCCCCCGCCGCGGTACGCGAACCACGTACATCAAGTCTTCGGCGGGAAGGGTTCGCGGTTCTCGGAGGTTCCCCATGCGTATTGCGCTCGCGTCGCCGCGGGTGGCCGTCAGCCTCGACGACGGCCTGCACAAGGTCGAGCGGCTCGCCGCCGACGCCGCCGGGCAGGGGGCGGAGATCGTCTGCTACCCGGAAGCCTACCTGCCGGGGCTGCGCGGCCTCGACTTCGACGTTCCCCCGTTCGACCAGAAGCAGCACGACCGGGCACTCGTGGCGGTGGCGGCGGTGGCGGTGCGGTACGGCATCGCCGTCGTCATCGGCATGGAGCGGTACGTCCCGGCCGGGCGGCAGATCGTCGCCTACGTCATCAACGCCGACGGGAAGCTGCAAGGGTATCAAACGAAGAACCAGCTCGACCCGTCCGAGGACGCGAACTACGTTCCCGGCGACGCCCGGCAGCTGTTCGCGGTCAACGGCATGACGTTCGGCGTCGCCATCTGCCACGAGGGGTGGCGGTATCCCGAAACCGTCCGGTGGGCGGCCGTCCGCGGGGCGAAGGTCGTCTTCCACCCGCAGCACACCGGGTACGAGACGGCCGGCGTCGTGCCGACGCAATGGGGCGCGGCCGACGGGCCGTACTACGAGAAGGCGATGATGATGCGCAGCCGGGAGAACACGATCTACTTCGCCAGCGTCAATTACGCGCTGCGGTTCCCGGAGTCGGCGACGAGCGTGATCGCGCCGGACGGCGAGTGCCAGGCGTACTTGCCCTACGGCACGGAGGGGGTGCTGGTGCAGGACATCGACGTGTCGAAGGCGACGGGCCTGCTGGCTTCCCGCTACGCGCCGGACCGCTACCGAGAGGTGAAGCCGGGCGGAGAGTTTGTACGCTAATCCGGACCATGAAGCACCGCATCCTCGTGACCGGTTCGGCCGGGCGGCTCGGCCGGGCGGCGGTCGCCGCGCTCGCCGCGAAGGGCCACCACGTCATCGGGTTCGACCTCCGGCCGACGCCGGGGCTGCCGAAGGAGCAATCCCTCGTCGCCACCCTCGCGGACGTGGCCGTGCTGCGGGCCGCGGCCGACGGCGTGGACCGCATCATCCATCTCGCCGCCACGCCGGACGACGCGAAGTTCCCCCGCGGCACCCCGCCGGACGACGGCGACAACTTCCTCGACGGCCTCGTGCCGAACAACGTCGTCGGGCTGTACACGATCCTCGAACTGGCCCGGACGCGGAAAATCCCCCGGCTGATCCTCGCCAGCACGGGGCAAGTCATCGACCGCCACCTCGACAGCGGGAACGTGCCGGTGAACGGCGGCACGCGGTACGCCCCGCGCTACCTCTACGCCTGCACGAAGGTGTTCCTGGAAGCGATGGGACAAGTGTACGCCCGCGAGCACGGGATCGAGGTCCTCGCGGTGCGGCTGGGGTGGTGCCCGCGGGACGCCGGGCAGGTCGCCGAGATCGCCGCGAGCGCCGAGGACCAGGACGTGTACCTCAGCCCCGGCGACGCCGGCCGGTTCTTCGTCGCGGCCGTCGAAGCGCCGGCGGTCCCCGGCTTCCACGTCGCCTACGCCACAAGCCGGCACACGGGCAAACTGCTCTACGACCTGTCCGAGACGACCAAACTGATCGGCTTCGAGCCGAAGGACCGGTGGCCGACCGGGGCGAGCGAGTTCTAATGCCTCCCATCGTACTCATCAACGCCGTCGGCCTCACGCCGCGGCTGCTCGACCACGCCCCCCGCCTGTCGGCCGTCGCGAAGGCCGGGTGGGTCGCGGACATGCCCGAGACGCTGCCGGCCGTTACTTGCACGGCTCAGGCGACCCTCCTCACCGGGCTGTCCCCGGACGCGCACGGCGTCGTCGCGAACGGGTGGCTGTTCCGCGACACCACCGAGGTCCGGTTCTGGCAGCAGTCGAACCGACTCATCCAGGCCGAGCCGCTGTACGCGACCGCGAAGAAGCTGGCGAGGGACCGCGGCCGATCCTTTAAGGCCGCGAAGCTGTTCTGGTGGTTCAACCAGGGCGCGGCCGTGGACATCAGCGTCACCCCGAAGCCGTGGTACGGGGTGGACGGCAACAAGGCGTTCGGCATCGCCGGGTCCCCCCGCGGCCTCACCGACGACCTCGAACGCCAGCACGGGAAGTTCCCGTTCCCCAGCTTCTGGGGGCCGACCGCCGGCCGCGGCTGCACGGAATGGATCGCGAACGCCGCCGCGTCGGTGCTGCTCGACGACAAGCCGGACCTGACGCTCGTGTACCTGCCGCACCTGGACTACGACCCGCAGCGGTACGGGCCGTCCGGCTGCAACATGCCGAAGGTCGTGAAGCAACTCGACGCCGCCTGCGAGCCGCTGCTGGACGCGGCGGAACGGGTCGGCGCGGCCGTGTGGGTCGTCAGCGAGTACGGCCACTGCGACGTGGACACGCCGATCCTGCCGAACCGGGCGCTGCGGAAGGCCGGGCTGCTCGAAGTCCGCGGCGGGCCGTTCGGGGAGCAGCTCGATCTGTACGACAGCCGGGCGTTCGCCGTCGTGGACCACCAGCTCGCGCACGTCTACGTGAAGGACGCCGCCGACATCCCCCGCGTCCGCGACGCGGTCGCCCCGCTGGAGGGGGTCGGCCGCGTCCTCGTCGGCGACGAGCGGGCCGAGGTCAAGCTCGACCACGAGCGGGCCGGGGAACTCGTGCTTCTGTCGAAGCCGAACGCCTGGTTCGCGTACCCGTTCTGGCTGGACGACGCCGTCGCCCCGGACTACGCGCGGGCCGTCGCCATCCACCACAAGCCCGGCTTCGACCCGTGCGAGCTGTTCTGGGACCCGAAGCTGTTCGCCCCGAAGCTCCGCGCCGCCCGGCGGCTCGTTCAGAAGAAGCTCGGGTTCCGCACGATCTTCGACGTGGTGCCGCTCGACCCGGCGGTCGTCCGCGGCAGCCACGGCCTCGCGGCCGCCGACCCGCTCGACCGCCCGATCCTCGTCGGCCACGGCCCGAACCCCGGCCCGAGCGTACCCATGACCGGGGTCCGCGACCTGTTGCTCAACGCCCTCGGTTAGGGTCTGTGACCCCCACCCTGACCCGTCTTTAACAAATCTTCTCCGGACTTCGCCTCCCCCTTCGCCGTATGTGCCGGCGTCCAAACGCGATCGGCCCTTTTCCTGCAAGATCAGAACTTCTCGATTTTTGAAGCGCTTGAAGGAGTTTTCTCGATCAGATAGATGGGCCTCGCGTTGGGACCGGGTTCCCATTCGTGGGTCGGTTTTTCACGAGCTTTTCCGTGTAACTTGTGGTACTAGTGTATCTAAGGTCCGCCCACGGCCGTAATTCAAGCATTCGCTCCGGTAATGATGCAGTCGAGCGAGCCACGGAAGATGGAATGATCGCCCGCCGGGAGCGGCTCACGGCCGCCGCAGGATGACGACGGCGGGCGATCCCGGAACCAGGGCTTGACCATGAGCCGTTCCACGCCGACCGGCCCCCGCCTTAGAGGCCCGTTCGGGCATCGCTCCGCCCCGCTCCGCGTCGCCGGGCTGTATCTGCTCGGCTTCGTCACCTGGATCCTCCTGTCGGACCGCGCGGTCGAATCCGCGAACTTGCCCGCCGCGGTGGCGAACCGCGTGCAATCGGTCAAGGGGATCGGGTTCGGCGTGCTGTCCGCCGCGTTCGTGTTCTGGCTCGTCCGCCGGGAGCTCCGCACCCACGTCCGGGCCGAGGACCTGCTCCACGCCGTCGCGGACGAGTCGTCGGACGCCATCGTCGTGAAGGACCGGGCCGGCCAGTACCTGTACGTCAACGGGACCGCCGCCCGGCTCGTCGGCCAGCCGCTCGCGCGGGCGCTGGACTCGGACGACGCGGTCACGTTCGAGGTCCACGCGGACGCGGCCGACACCCCCCGCGACCTCCTCGGCGAGCCGGACTCGGAAGTCCTCCGGCCGCGGCCGCCCGCCCGCGAGGGCAACGGCGCGACCCGGACCTACGCCGCCACGGCCGCCCCGTACCGGGACGCGGACGGCAGCGTCCTCGGCACGGTCCGCGTCGCCCACGACATCACCGACCGGAAGCGGGCCGAGGCCCTGCAGGCGAAGGGCGAGTTCATCCGCCACGTCCTCGACGCGCTCGCCGCCCACGTCGCCGTGATCGACGCGGACGGCACGATCGTCGCCGTCAACGCGGGGTGGCGGGCGTTCGCGAAGGAATGCACCGACGAGAACGGGGACGGGTGGTTCTGCGGCCGCCGGCACGAGAACTACCTCGACCTGTGCCGGCGGAAGGCGGACCAGGGGCACGCCGACGCCCGCGCCGTGGCCGACGGCATCCGGGCCGTCCTCGCCGGCAAGACCGACCGCTACCAGTTCGAGTACCCGCGCCGCACCGCCCAGGGGCGGCGGTGGTTCCTGCTCGGCGTCGCCGCCCTCCGCGGGGCGGACGGCGGGGCCGTGATCTCCCACACGAACATCACCGAGCGGAAGCTCGCCGCCGAGGCCGTGCAGGAGCAGGAGCGGCTGTTCCACAGCGTCTTCAACCAACAGTTCCAGTTCATGGCCGTCCTCGACCCGGACGGCCGGGTGCGGGAGGTGAACCGGCCGCCGTTCCGGGTCCGCGGGTACAAGCGGGAGGAGTACCGCGGCCGGACCCTCGGCGACATGCCCGGCTGGCTTCCGCCCGACAGGTGGCGGGCGGCGTGGGAGGGCCGGTTGCGGCAGGCGGCCGCCGGCGGGCCGGTCCTGACCGAGGACGCGATCGCCCTCGACGACGGCACCACCGGGCACGTGGACGTTTCGACCGCGGCCGTCCGCGCCGCCGGCGGCGGCGTAGAGTTCTTCATCGTCCAGGCCAGCGACGTGACCGCCCGGAAGCGGGCGGAAGAGGCCGTCCGGCAGTCGCACCAGATGCTCCAGATCGTCCTCGACAACATCCCGCAGGGGGTCGTGTGGAAGGACGCGCAGTCCCGCTACCTGGGGTGCAACCGCGTCGTCGCCCAGGCGATGGGGCTGTCCGACCCGGCCGAGATCGTCGGCCAGACGGACGCCGACCTCGCCCCGCTCACGCCCGAGCAGGTCGAGTTCTTCGTCGCGAAGGACCGAGAGGTAATGTCGACCGACACGCCGATCTACCACTTGATCGAGCCGATGACGCTGGTGGACGGGAAGGTCATCTGGCTGGACACGAACAAGGTCCCGATGCACGACCGCCGGGGCAAGGTCATGGGGCTGGTCGTCACCTGGCAGGACATCACCGAGCGGAAGCGGCTGGAGGAGCAACTCCACCAGGCGCAGAAGATGGAGGCCATCGGCCAACTGGCCGGCGGCGTGGCCCACGACTTCAACAACCTGCTCACCGTCATCAACGGGTTCACCGACATCCTGCTCGACGACGCCCCGTCGGCCGAGTTGCTCCAGGACTCGCTGACGGCGATCCGGCACGCCGGGGAGCGGGCGGCCGGGCTGACGAACCAACTGCTCATGTTCAGCCGGAAGGCGATCGTCGCGCCGCGGGTACTCGACCTGAACGAGGTCGTCGATTCCGCCGGGAAGATGCTCCGGCGGCTGATCCGCGAGGACATCGCGCTCGCCACCGCCCTCGGCCCGCGGCTGCCGCGGGTGAAGGCCGATCCGGGGCAGGTCGAGCAGGTCATCATGAACCTGGTGGTGAACGCCCGCGACGCGATGCCCCGCGGCGGCCGGATCACGCTGGAGACGGCCGCGGTCGAGCTGGCCGACGGCCGGCCCGACGGGGGCGAGTTCGTCCGCCCCGGCCACTTCGTCACGCTGTCCGTGGCCGACACCGGCGAGGGGATGACCGACGAGGTGCGGGCGAAGATCTTCGAGCCGTTCTTCACGACGAAGGAAGCGGGGAAGGGGACCGGGCTGGGGCTGGCCACCGTCTACGGCATCGTGAAGCAGGCCGGCGGGTACGTGGCCGTCGAGACCCGGCTCGGCGAGGGGACGCGGTTCACCGTCTACTTCCCGGCCGTTGAGGACACCGTGGACAAGGCCCAGCCGACGGTCGCCGTCGCGCCGGAGGGGACGGAGACGATCCTGCTCGCGGAGGACGAGGAGGGGGTCCGCACGCTCGCCCGGATGGCCCTCGAGATGCAGGGCTACACGGTGCTGGAGGCGGAGACCGGGTCCGCCGCGGCGGACCTCGCGGCGGCGCACGCCGGGCCGATCCACCTGCTCATGACGGACGTGGTGATGCCGGACAAGGGCGGCCGGGAACTGGCGGACCTGATCCGCGGCCGGCGGCCGGACGTGCGGGTGCTGTTCATGAGCGGGTACACGGACGACGCCGTGCTGCGGTACGGCGTGTCCGAGGGCGTGGACGCATTCTTGCAGAAGCCGTTCACCCCGCTGTCGCTGGCGCGGAAGGTCCGGGACGTGCTGGACGCGGTGGTTCACTAGCCGTTACAACTCGCCGACCACCCGCCGGACCAGCACCCGCAGCTTCTTCTCGGCCTCGTTCGCGACGTGGATGATCTCCGGCAGGCTCACCGGCTGGAGCGCGTCCGGCAGGCACATGTCCGTGATGACGGAGATGCCCATGCACCGCATCTTCCCGTGAACGCCGACGATCACCTCCGGCACGGTGGACATGCCGACCACGTCCGCGCCGATCGTCCGCAGGAACCGGTACTCGGCCCGCGTCTCGAGGTTCGGGCCGGACACGGCGACGTACACCCCCTGGTGGCACGGAATTTTTTCCTCCATCGCGATGCGGCGGCCGAGCTTCAGCAACTCGCGGTCGTAGGCGTTGCACATGTCCGGGAACCGGTCGCCGAGCCGCTCGTCGTTCGGCCCGATGAGCGGGTTGTCGCCGATCAGGTTGACGTGGTCCTCGATCAACATGAGGTCGCCCTTGTCGTACTGCGGGTTCATCCCGCCGCACGCATTCGACGCGATCAGGACGTTGCACCCCAGCGCCTTCATGACGCGAACCGGGTACGCGATCTGATTCAGTCGGTAGCCCTCGTAGAAGTGGAACCGGCCTTCCATCGCCATGACGGACTTGCCGCCGAGCGTGCCGCAGACGAGCTGCCCCTTGTGCGACGGGGCGGTGGAGCGGGGGAAGTGCGGGATGTCGCCGTAGGGCAGCACGGCCTCGGCGCGAATGTCCTCGACGAGCTTGCCGAGGCCGGTGCCGAGGATGATGCCGACGGTCGGCGACCCGGCCCACTTCGACCGGACGAACGCGGCCGATTCCTGAATCTGGTCGAACAGTGCGGTCATGGTCGCCTCATAGTAGTAGGCACACTCCGTGTGCCGTCCGCGGAATCGAGTCCGCGAGATTCCGCGAGGGCATTTGGAACCAGGTAGCAAACGGCACACGGAGTGTGCCTACTACTTTAAGTCCCGGTTGACGGGGCGGTCGGGTTTGGGGTACGGTCGTCAGGATACATGCCGCCGCCGAGCAAAGCCAACCCGTTCGCCCGCCGCGCGCCGGGCCGCGCCACCACAGAATACTTGACATGGATGGCGTGGGCACCGTCGTACCGCGCGCCGCGGCTGCGGGAGGTCACCGACTCCCCGCCGACGTTCGTCGGCGGGCTTTCGCCCGAAGGTCGTGTCAGCGGGCGGGCGTTCATCAGCCTTCGACAGCCTGTCCAAGAACTGAACCTCGTCGCCGTCGCGCCGTACATGGACGAACTCGCGGCCTGCCCGCACCTCGCCTCCGTCGAGTCGCTCGACCTCCGCGGCAACCACGTCGGCCCGGCCGGCATCCGCGCCCTCGCGGCGTCGCCGCACCTGCGGTCGCTCACGCACCTCGACCTCGCGAACAACTCCCTCGGTCCCGACGGCATCCGTGAACTCCTGTGCGCCCCGTGGCTCGGCCAGCTCCGTGGGCTGTCGCTCGCCGGCAACGGCCTCGACGCCGCGGCCCTCGCGGAATTGCTCGACGAGCCGGCGTTCGCCGACCTGACCGACCTCGACCTCGCGGACAACGGCATCGGCCCGGCCGTCGCGGAGAAGCTGCCCCGCACGGCCGTCGTTTGCCTGCTGACGAAACTCTCGCTCGCCGGCAACCGGATCGGCCCCGGCGGGGCGGCCGCGTTCTTCGCCGCCGACCGGCTCGACAAGTTGACCGCCCTCGACCTCAGCTTCAACGGCATCGGCCCGGACGGGGCGTTCGCACTGGCGGACTCGGAATCGTTCGCGAACGCCCGCGGCCTCGACCTGAGCTTCAACGACCTCGGCGACGCCGGGGCGGAAGCGCTGGCGTCCGCCGGCAACCTCTCGCACCTGCGGCGGCTGAACCTCCGCGGCAACCGCATCGGCCCGGCCGGGGCGAAGGCGCTCGCGGAAAGCTCGAACTTCGCGAACCTCGTGTCGCTCGACCTCGCCGCGAACTTCCTCGGCGACGCCGGGGCGGACGCGATTCTCTCCGGCGACGGCCTCGGGCGGTTGCAGGAACTCGAACTGTCGAACAACCAACTCACGGCCGTGACCGGCGACCACGGCCTCGCGCATCTCGCGGTCGACGATTTGGTCAAAGTCCGGCCCGTCGGTAAAAAAGCCGCGTAACGAAATGTGCCCACCGAGCCTTCTTCATATAGCCGCCGGCTTGCCGGCGGGGTTTGGGGTGGCGCAAAACCCCGCCGGCAAGCCGGCGGCTATATAAGGAACGTCATGGCCGTCAACCTGCCGCCGCAGTACCACGACGCGGACGCCCGCTACCACAAGGCGAAGACCGCCGAGGAGAAGCTCGTCGCCCTCCGCGAGATGTGGGTCATCCTGCCCAAGCACAAGGCGAGCGAAAAAGTTCAGGTCATCCTCAAGACGAAGATTAGCGAGCTGACCGACCAGATCGAGCAGGAGAAGCTCGGGCCGAAGAAGGCCGCGCCGGGCACGTTCAAGATTCCGAAGCAGGGGGCCGGCACGGTCGTGTTCCTCGGCCCGCCGAACGCCGGGAAGTCACTGTTGCTCTCGAAACTGACGAAGGCGATGCCGGCCGTCGCGCCGTACCCGTTCACCACCCGCGAGCCGATCCCCGGCATGATGGACGTGCTGGACGTGCGGGTGCAGCTCATCGACCTGCCGCCGGTCACGCCGGACGCCTACGAGCACTTCGTCACCGACTTCACGCGGTCGGCGGACGCGGCCGTGCTGTTCCTCGACCTCGCGGACGACGACGGCCCGGCGAACACGGAGGCCACGATCCAGCGGCTGAAGCAGGCCCGGCGGTTGCTCGTCACCGAGAAGTCGGCCGACGACGACCCGACGACGTACCAGCTCAAGACGATCCTCGTTATGAACAAGGCCGATGACGAGGCGGCCGACATCCGGCTCGAAATCGCGAAGGAAACGTTCGGGAATCGCTTCTCGACGTTCGTGACCTCCGCCGAGCGCGGCGACGGGCTGCCGGAGTTGCGGCAGGCGATCTACGACGCCCTCGGCGTCATCCGCGTCTACACGAAGCAACCCGGCAAGCAGGCCGACATGACGTCACCGTTCACCTGCCCGGCCGGGTCGTCGGTCGCGGAGTTCGCCGGGCACGTCCACAACGACTTCGAGGAGAACCTGAAGTCGGCACGCGTTTGGGGCAGCGCGCAGTTCGACGGCCAGACCGTCGGCCGCGATCACGTTCTGAAGGACAAGGACGTGGTGGAGTTGCACGTGTGACGCCTCCGTATATAGCCGCCGGCTTGCCGGCGGGGTTTTGCGACCCCCGAAACCCCGCCGGCAAGCCGGCGGCTATATAAAAGCCCCTCGCCCACGCTCTGGACCCCGCGATGCCGCCTCGCACCGATTCCCCCAGCTACGTCGTCCGCCACGGGGCGATGCGCTTCCTCGGCGAGTTCCTCCCGTCGCCCGGCGTCCCCGCGCTCAAACGGTCGCAAAAAGTCGTCGTCACCACCGAGCGCGGCCACGAGATGGGCGAAGTCCTCTGCCCCGCGACGCCGCAGGCCCTCGCCGCACTGCCGGACCCGACGCGCGGCACAATCATCCGCGTCGCGACCGACGCCGACCTCGCGAAGATCGCCGCGCTCGCGGCCGACCGGGACAAGGTGTACGACAAGTGCGTCGAACTCATCCGCCAGCACCGGCTCGCGATGCAGGTCGTGGACGTGGAGCAACTGTTCGGCGGCGAGCGGCTGCTCATGTACTTCATCTCCGAGAACCGGGTGGACTTCCGCGAACTCGTGAAGGGCATGGCCCGCGAGTTCCGAACGCGGATCGAACTGCGGCAGATCGGCGTCCGCGACGAGGCGAAGCTGCTCGCCGACTACGGCGACTGCGGCCGCCCCGTCTGCTGCAACACCCACCTCGCGGTCATGCCGCCGGTCAGCATGCGGATGGCGAAACTTCAGAAGGCGACGCTCGACCCCAATAAGATTTCCGGGCGGTGCGGCCGGCTGAAGTGCTGCCTGCGGTACGAGCAGGACGTGTACGAGGAGTTCACGAAGGAACTCCCGCCGGTCGGCAGCCGGGTGGTGACGAGCAAGGGCCAGGGCAAGGTGCTCGCCCAGGAGGTGTTGGCCCGGCGGCTGCTCGTGGAGTTCGAGGACGGCCGCCGGCAGCCGGTCGCGGCCGACGACGTGTTGACGCGTCTGTAGAACGGATTCGAGGGCGGTCCGCCGCCCCAGGCGAGGAGTTTGCGGTGAACCAGAAGTTACTGGACTTGATACAAGACGACCCGCGGTACATGTACGAGGCTTACGAGTTCGTCTGCGAGACGGTGACGTACACGCAGGAGCGGCTCGGCCGCGTGCCGGGCGGCCGCCGGGAGCCGGCCGAGGACAACCACGTCTGCGGGGAGGAACTCCTCCGCGGGGCGTGCGAGTTGGCGATCCAGCAGTTCGGCATGATGGCCCCGGTCGTGTTCAAGCTCTGGGGCGTCCACGCGACCGACGACTTCGGCGAACTCGTGTTCAACCTCATCAAGATCGAGCAGCTCAGCAAGTCCGACCGGGACGACCGCGAAGACTTCCGCGACGTGTTCGACCTCCACGCGGCCCTGGCCGACGGGTACGAACTGACGACCGCCGCCTACCCCGCCCGGAAGGTGGACCGATGAGCTTCGCCCGCATCCGGCTGATCGTGGCCGCGCTCGCGTTTGTCGGCTGGCTGGCGTGGCTGGCCGTCGCCGTCGCGAACAAGGGGACGGTGCAGATCGTCTCGACGGCCCAACTGACGGAGGCCACGCACGTCGTCGTTGCGGAGGTGAAGGCGACCGACGCCGGCGAGCCGCTGACGAAGGCGAAGGTGCTGAAGGTGATCCGCGGCCCGGCCGACGTGCCGGGCGAGATCGACGTGGAGCGGCTGGACAAGGCGGTCACGCCGCTGCCGGTGAATGACGCCCGCCGCATCTCGGCCGGCGAGTACGTGCTGCCGCTGGTGAAGACGCCGTTCGGGTGGAAGGTGGCCGGGCTGCCGCGGTCGCCGGGGTTCGAGGGGGCGTCGCCGGACCAGCCGCTGGTCTACCCGTGGACCGAGGACGTGCGGATTCAACTGCGGAAGCTGGGGGTTTTGAAGGACTAAACCTGACTTCCGAAGTCCGGCTTCGACTTCGGAAGTCCAAACGGCAGCGACGGCCTAACCCATCAATGGCGAGCGGTTGCGACCTCGACTTCCGAAGTCGAAGCCGGACTTCGGAAGTCAAGTCTCTGCCTCCCGCGCCCGCTGCTCGACCACCTCTAGCAACAACGGGTGTCGGCCCAACGGCTCCGCGAGTTTGAACGCCACGTCCGGGAACTTCGCCGCCAACTCTTCTCGAATCTCTTCCATGTCCTGCCGCACGTGGACGCCCGGCGAAAGGAAGTACGGCAGCATCGTCACCGCCATCGCGCCGGCCCGGACGCACGCCTCGCCGCCGGCCGGGATGCTCGGCTCCGCCAGCTCCAGGTACGACACTTGGACGTGCCCGTACCGGCCGCGCTGTCGCATCGCGGCGGCGACGTACTCCAGGTCGGCGTTCGCCTCCGCCCGACGGCTGCCGTGGGCGATCAAGAGCAGTGCGTTCATATCTTTAAGGTAGGCCAACCTTGCCGAGGCCGACCACCTGACTTCCGAAGTCCGGCTTCGACTTCGGAAGTCGGAACGGCAACGACTCCCGATGCACGCGACAGTGGCCGCACGGGATCGACTTCCGAAGTCGAAGCCGGACTTCGGAAGTCGGGCCGCTCGGCGGAGCAGACATGATCGGCACGCGGATCGGGAATTGGGTCCTCACCGAGGAGATCGGCACCGGCAGCGTCGGCACGGTCTACCGCGCCACGAACGCCGACCCGAAGTCCGATTCCGATCCCGCCGTTGCCGCCGTCAAGGTGCTGTCGCACCCGCTCGCCCGCGATCCCGCGTTCCAGACCCGGTTCCCGGCCGAGATGCTCGCCCTGCGGCGGCTGACGCACCCGAACATCGCCCGGCTCTACGACAGCGGCGTTCACGCCGGCCTCGCGTACTACGCCTCCGAACTCGTCGAGGGGACGGACGCCGCGAAGCTGCTCGCGAAGGCCGACCAGCCGGGGCTGAACTGGCCGACGTACTTCTTCCGCGTCGCGCTCCAGGCCGCGTGGGCGCTCAAGCACGCCCACCACCGCAGCATCCTGCACCGCGAGCTGAAGCCGAGCAACCTCGTCGTCACGGCCGACGGGCTGGTGAAGGTCACCGACTTCGGCGTCGCGAAGGTGCTGAACCAGGCCCCGCTCACGCTCCCCGCCGAGCCGATGGGCACGGCCGGGTATCTCGCCCCGGAGCACTTCACCGGCAAGCCGCTGACCCGCCGTAGCGACCTGTACGCCCTCGGCGGCGTGCTGTACACGGTCCTCACCGGCCGCCCGCCGTTCCACGCGGCCACGGCCGCCGAGTTCATGCACAAGCACTGCTACACCCTCCCCGACCGGCCGGCGAACTTCGTCCCGAAGCTGCCGCACGAACTCGACGACTTCGTCTGCGGGCTGTTGGCGAAGGACCCGAACCGCCGCCCGGCGAGCGCCGCCGCGATCATCGAGGAACTGGACCAGATTCGCGGCAAGCTCGAACGCAAGGGGGCGAAGGTTCTTCTGCCGCCGAGTCCGGAAGACCCGACCGGCGTTCACGCCCCGCTCCCGCAGCTTCCGGAAGCGACGGCCGACGCCGATACCACAAGCGACCGCCGGGGGAAACTGCTCCGCGCCGGCGTCCTCGGCACGCTGTTCCTCCTCGTCGTCGGCACGATCCTGTTCGCGTTCTTCCGCCCGAGGCCGTCGCCGGAATCGCTCTGGTCGGCGGCGGAACCGCTCATCGCGTCGGACAACCCGGACGACTGGGACAAGGCCCGCGACGAGTACCTCGACCCGCTCGCCCGCTGGCATCCGGACTGGAACGCGGACGAGGTCCGCACGGCGAAGCAGTTCCTGATCGAGCGGAAGGAACTGCGACGGTCGCTCGCCAGCGGCGGCCGGGCGAAGTACGCGTCGGAGGCGGAGCGACTGTACCACCGCGGGCTGAAGCTCGCGCAGGTCGGGGACGGCCCGGAGGCGAAGCGGACGTGGGAGGCGTTGGCCCGCGTCTTCGGCCCGGCCGAGGTCGAGCGGCGGTGGGTCGAGTTGGCGAAGCAGGGGCTGGCGGAACTGCCGAAACACCCGATGCCGCGGGCGAACACCGGCCCGGCGGCAGAGGCCATCGCCCAGGCGAGAAAGTTGCGGTCGGCCGGGCAGAGCGCGGAAGCAGACGCTATGTTGAAAGCAATCGAAGACCTGTACCGCGACCACCCGGACGTGTTGGCCCTCGTCCGGGCGGCCCAGCAGTGACCGATAGTTGCCCGTTCTTCCGGAGCCACGCTCGATGGCGAACCCGACGGCGACCGTGACCGAGTACTGCGGCGTCCTCGCCCGCAGCCGGCTGCTCCCGGCGGCCGACGTGGCCGCCGTCGCCGACCGGTGGCGCGGCGAGTCGAAGGCCACCGACGCCGAGGTCGATTCCTTCCGCAAGTACCTCGTCGCCCGCCGGCTGCTCACCGAGTACCAAGCCGCGATGGTCCAACGGGGCCACGCCGAGGGGTTCTACGTCGGCGGGTACGTCATCCAGGACCGGATCGGCAAGGGGCAGATGGCCGGCGTGTACAAGGCCGTCCACAACACCGGGCAGGTCGTCGCGCTCAAGGTGCTGTCGGCGTCGAAGGCCCGCAACCCCCACCTCCTCGGCCGGTTCCAGCGGGAGGCCCGGCTGCTCACGCAGCTCGACCACCCGAACATCGTGCGGGCCTTCCAACTCGCGTCCACGGCCGGCGAGAACGGCGGCCCCGGCGTGCATTACATCGTGATGGAACACCTCGAGGGCGAGACGCTCGACGAGGTGCTGGGCCGCCGCAAGAAGCTGACCCCGGCGGAGGCCGCGCGGCTGGTCACGCAGGCCCTCCGGGGGCTGCAGCACCTGCACGAGAAGCGGATGGTCCACCGCGACCTGAAGCCGGCGAACCTGATGCTCGTGCCGGCCGGGCCGGCGAAACAAGACTCGACCGCGGCCGCCACGCTCAAGATTCTCGACATCGGCCTCGGCCGGGAGATGTTCGACGACGAGAGCGTCTCGACGCAGGACCTGCACCTGACGGCCGAGGGCGCGCTGGTCGGCACGCCGGACTACCTGGCCCCGGAGCAGGCCCGCGACGCCCGCGGGGCCGACGTGCGGGCGGACATCTACAGCCTGGGGTGCGTGCTGTACGCCTGCCTCGCCGGGCGGCCGCCGTTCGTCGAGAAGAACGTGATGACGACGATGGTGAAGCACGCGACCGAGCCGCCGCCGCCGATCGCGCAATTCGCCCCCGGCACGCCGCCGGGGTTGCAGGCCGTGTTGGCGAAGATGCTGGAGAAGGACCCGGCCAACCGCTACCAGACGCCGGCCGACGCCGCGCTCGCCCTCCGCACCTACGTGCCGCCGGACGCGGCCGAGCCGATGACGACGACGATCCTGCCCGGCTACCAGGAGTTCCTGAACAGCGACGACGGGACGCAGCCGATTCCGGCGGCGATCAAGCCGGACCCGAAGCCGCCGATCCGCGTGAACCCGGACCCGCCGGTCCCGCCGGCGATGCCGCGGCCGGACTCGGCCGGGGCGAAGGTCCGGCCCGGCGGGATCGCGACGCCGACGGCCGCGCCGCCGAAGCCGAGGGCGAGCGTGGCCGGCCCGCCGTCCGGGAAGATCAAGATGGGGACCGGCCTCGCCGCGGCGCTGGCCGGGGCGAACGCCGGCGTCGCGACGGCGGCCCCGCCGCCGCTGAAGCCGCCGTCCGTCCCGCCGCGGCCGTCGCCGCTGCCGCCCGCCGGCCCGGCCCCCGCCCCGGTCGGCGAATTCGACGTGGAGTTGATGTCGTCCCCGCTCACGGACCCGGCCGACGTGCTGCAGGCGCGGATGGCGGAGACGAGCATCCGACCGCTGTACGACCTCGACCGCCGCGACTTCATCATGCTCTCGCTGGGCGCGGGGGGCGTGCTGGCGGCCGTCGGCCTCGGGCTGCTGGTGGCGCGGCTGCAGGGGAGCAAGATTCAGGGCGGCGACGAGGAATCGCAACCGGGGCAGCCGTAACAGACACCTTCAACGAAACCGGCTGTCGCGATCCCGCGGGGACATAGTAGTAGGCACACTCCGTGTGCCGTCTCCTGTCGGTCGCGGAAACCTGCACGAACTCACCGCGACGGGAAGGAAACGGCACACGGAGTGTGCCTACTACTATGACCCTCACCGCCCGCCACTACGCCACCCAGCTGCCGATCGCGCTCGCGGTCGAGGCCGGCCGCATCGTCTCGGTTTCCCCTGCCCCGGACGCGGCGGACCTGCCGTGGGTCGCGCCGTCTTTCTTCGACATCCAAATCAACGGCTGCCTCGGGAAGGGGTTCGTCTCGCCGACGCTCACGCCGGCCGACGTGCGGCTCATCGCCGACACGTGCCGCGACCACGGCATCGGCGGGTTCCTCCCGACGCTCATCACGAACAGCTTCGAGAACATCCGCCACGGCTTCGCGACCCTCACGCACGCCGTTGAGTCGGACGCCGACCTGGCCGGCCGGATGCCGGGCTACCACCTGGAGGGGCCGTACCTGTCCGCCGAGGACGGGCCGCGGGGGGCGCACCCGCGGGAGCACGTCCGCGACCCGGACTGGGACGAGTTCCGCCGCTGGCAAGACGCCGCGGGCGGCCGCATCCGCATGGTGACCGTCGCGCCGGAACGGCCGGGGATGCTGAAATTCATCGAGCAACTGTCGGCCGCGAACGTCGTCGTCGCCATCGGCCACACGGCCGCCACGGGGCAACAGATTCGCGACGCCGTGCGGGCCGGGGCGAAGACGAGCACGCACCTCGGCAACGGCTGCCACGCGACGCTACCGCGGCACGAGAACGTGATCTGGGAGCAGTTGGCGTGCGACGACCTGTTCGCGAGCATCATCCCGGACGGCCACCACCTGCCGGCCGCGGTCGTGAAGTGCTTCGCGCGGGCGAAGGGTGACAAACTGCTCATCACGTGCGACGCCGGGAACCTCGCCGGGCTGCCGCCGGGCCGCTACCGGGATTGGGGCACGGACCTCGAAGTGCTACCGGGCGGGAAGATCGTCGTGACGGGGACGCCGTACCTCGCCGGGTCCGGCAGCTTCACGGACACGTGCGTCGCCCACGTCATGCACGCCGCCGGCGTGTCGCTCGCCGAGGCGATCGCGATGGCGAGCGTCCGGCCGCGGGAATTACTCGGCCTGCCGGTCCCGCAGCTCGCCGCCGGCGCGGCCGCGGACCTGGTGCTGTTCGAGCTGACCGACGGCCAACTCCGGGTTCGCGGGGTCGTGAGTTGATCCCACGTTCGACGGCCCGTCGCCCTTCATATTCAAACAATCCGCCCCGCCGCCGCTTGACCCGGCCGGCGTGCCGTCCCACAGTTTCCTGTCGCCCGCCCACACCAGAAAGCCCTCGATGCCCGCCGTCCCTACGTCGGCCTCCCCGCTCACGCACCTGAAACGCGCCTTCGGCTGGAACCTCGGCAAGGTCGTGCCGTCCGCCACGGAGGCCGACGCGCTCGCCGCCGCCGGCATCACCGACCCGGCCGTGCAGCGGTACGCCGCCTGGCGGCGGAGCCTCTTGCTCGTCGCCCTCGTGCCGACGGCCCTCGCGTTCGCGTTGTCCCTCCTCGACACGATTCAAACCGGGTTCGGCGAACTCCGGCCGCTCGGCGTCGCCCTCGAAATCGCGTGGCTGCTCGCGGCGCTCGGCCTGCCGCTCGCGTGCCTGCTCGGCGTCTTCCGGTGGAAGCGGCCCGGCGCGACGGCCTCGGTCCTCACCGCCGCGTGGGGCGCGACATTTCTCATCCCGTTCGTGTACGCCCTCCTGCCGGTGAACGCCCTCTATCACGTCGAGCCGATCGAGCTGCCGAAAGTCTCGATCTCGGCGACGGCCGCGTCGCCTCCGACGAAGGGAGCCGAGACGGACGAGGACGACGAAGGGGACGAGAAGCCGACGACCCCGCTCGACCGGACGAAACTGGAAAAGGCCCTCGCGCTCGAGGAGCTGGCGGTCGAGTTCGTGCTGGCCGGCAGCAGCTACCTGCTCCTGTTGCCGGCCGTGCTCGCGCTCATCCCCGGCACGATGAACGGCTGCCTGCGGATCAAGTCGCTGCTCCCCGCCTCGCAACTTCCGGGGTGGCTGCTCGTCTGCGCCGCCCCGGCGTTCCTGATGTTCTGGCTGGTCATCCTCGTCCTGGCGAACCACCTCGCCCGCAGCCCGCTGCTCATCCTCGGCGTCATCCTCTGGTCCGGGGCGTCGATCTGGTACACGCTCCGCGGCCGGGTGTTCGTGCAGTCGCAGGTCGGCGAGGCGGATGCGGCGAAGATCGGCGGCGTGAAGCGGCTGGTCCTCGTCACCACGCTCGTCGGCCTCGGCCTCCTCCTCGCGTTCGCGGTAACGACGAAGGTGCTCGGCCTGAATCTCATCGGGTTCGACCGGTCGGCGGCGGTGGCGACGAAGATCGAGGAACTGAGCGAGGACGACGAGGTGAGTTTGGAAGACGTGCAGGCGGCGCTGGCGGAGTCGAAGTCGTTCGTGTACGCCCTGGACCTGTCGTCGTGGCGGTTCGTCGTGGACTTCCTGGCGAAGCTGCTCGTGGTGACGGCCGTGTTCGCGGACTTGGTGTTGCGGGCCACGGTCGTCGCGTGGCGGAACGATCAGGCGCTGCGGGCCGACCGCGGGGCGGCCGCGTACGACGCGAGCGCCACGGCCGCCGTCGCCGCCCTCTGAGCGGGTGACGAACCTGGCCGGGGCAGATTCAAAACGCGGACTTACCCCCGCGGTGGCGCGCCGTGTGCTACGGTGACGGAGGGACCGGAGGGCGGCCGCGTGGCGGACAGTCAGAAAACGACGGTGAACATCACCGCGGACTGGCAGCGGCTGGAGCGGCACGCCTGGGAGAAGTTCCGCCCCCGGCTCGAAGCCGTGCGGTCGCTGGCGGACGTTCACGCCCTCCTCGCCGACGCCCCGCCGGTCGGGTCGCCGAGTTCCCCGTTCTTTTCCAACCTCGCGTTCTTCCTCGTCACGTTCCGGCCCGCGCCGGGGACCGGGCCGGACGAACTGGCCCTATACGAACCACTCTTGCAACGGCTGGCCGCCGCCGGCGACCTCGACCGCCGTGACGCGGCGGTCGGCCTGGCCGTGATCCGGAACGCCGCGGTTTAGGAGGCCACACTCAAACGAAGAACCCCGGCGTGTCGGCCGGGGTTCGCGTTTTTGTTTCGGTCGGTCGTCGATCAATACCGGCCGCCGCGGCCGCCGCCGCCGTACCCGCCCCGGCCGCCACCGCCGCCGCCGTACCCACCCCGGCCACCGCCGCCGCCGCCGCGGTCTTCCCGCGGCTTGGCCTCGTTCACCGTCAGCGTCCGGCCGTCGAGCTGCGCCCCGTTCAGGGCCTGGATCGCCGCGTCCCCGCCGTCGGCCATCTCGACGAACGCGAACCCGCGGGGCCGGCCGGTCTCCCGGTCCATGATGAGTTGGACCTTGTTGACCGTGCCGTACTGGGAAAAGGCCGTCCGCAACGTCTCCTCCGTGGTGGAGAAGGACATGTTGCCGACATACAGATTGCTGGCCATACGAAGCTCGACGTGGAACGAGTGGAAGGCGGGATTTCGGCCGCGGCCTTCAGCAGTTGGAAATGACCGACTGATGGAATTAGTATACGCACGCCGCCGGCGGTTTACGAGCCGAGAATCGAGAATGGGGAAAGTTCGTCACGCCCCCCTTCTCAGTCACGGCCTTCGGTGTCCGGGGCGTTTGCGGGGTGGCCGGCTCAGAGTCTTCGATGCGCCGGTAAGGCGCGCCGGGGGCATCGAAGACTCTGCCCCGGCCACCCGAACCGCGTTGTTGGCGTGGTTTCCTGCGCGGCTCAGTAGGGAGTCTTCGCGGGTTCGCGCCGAATTCACTATTCCGTTCTTGCATTCCGCGCCCGAATCGGGTGTCATCTCAGGTAGCCCGTGGACCCCACGTCTGGCCGCACTCGCCGGGCAACCGACTGCGACTCCGCCGGAGGCGGACCATGAACCTGGCCCCCGACTTCTTCGACACCCGGACCCGCAACTGGCGGGCGCGGCTGGCCATCAGCGCCGACCTCATGCGGGAACTCAGCCGGTACTCGGACCCGCAGGAGATGTACCGCGTCTTCACCCGGCGGATGGGCCAACTCTTCCCGACCACCCGGCAGCTCACCCTGTCCCGCCGGGGGGTCGAGCGGCCGAACGTCCGCGTCACCCGGTTCAACCTGTGGAAGGACATGCCGGAGCCGTTCGCGAACTGGGACCGGTTCCCGACCGTCAGCGGCGGCGTCTTCGAGGAGTTGCTCTACGCCGACGAGCCGCGGCTGATCGGCGACGTGGAACTCAAGGACGGCGACCCGGCCGCGGACTTCCTGGAGGGGCAGCGGTCGCTCCTGGCGATTCCCATCTTCGAACACGGGTCGGCGCTGAACACGGTCGTCGTGACGCGGGAGGAGCCGCACGCCTTCGCCCCGGAGCAGGTCCCGGAGTTGGTGTGGATGACGAACCTGTTCGGCCGGGCGACGCAGACGCTCGTGCTGTCCCAGCGGTTGCGGGCGGCCTACGAGACGGCGGACGCGGAAATCCGCGAGATCGCAGAGTTGCAGCACTCGCTGCTGCCGGCGGAGCTGCCGACGGTTCCGGGGCTGGACGTGGCCGTCCACTACCGGACGGCGAACCGGGCCGGCGGCGACTACTACGACTTCTTCCCGCTGCCGGACGGCACGCTCGGCGTGCTGGTCGCGGACGTTAGCGGGCACGGGACGCCGGCGGCCGTGCTGATGGCCATCGCGCACAGCATCGCGCACGCGGCGACGGCGAAGCCGGGCCGGCCGGGGGCGTTCCTGACGCACCTGAACGCGAACCTGGTCGGGCGGTACAACCGGCACTCCGGCAGCTTCATCACGGCGTTCGCGGCCGTGTTCGACCCGGTGCGGAACACGCTGACCTACGCGAGTGCCGGGCACGTCCCGCCGCGGGTGCTGCGGGCGGACGGGTCGCGGGTGGCGCTGAACCGCGTGCAGCGGCTGCCGCTGGGCATCAGCCCGGCGGGGACGACTTATCCGGAACAAACCATCGACCTCGGGCCGGGCGATCAGGTGGTGCTGTTCACGGACGGGGTGACGGAGACGGTGAACGCGACCGGCGACGTGTTCGGCGTGGAGCGGCTGGACGCTCTCCTGGCGACCCGCCCGGCGACGGCCGAGGGGCTGTTGGACGGCCTGATGGCCGAAGTAGACGCATTCACCAACGGCCCGCCGGCCGACGACCGCACGGTCGTCGTGGTGCGGCGGGCGTGACGTGTCCCGGACCCGTGGAACCCGGAGCGGCAGCGAAGGGGTG
>JAESGS010000258.1_pt1 | contig 63223 bp, 49 predicted proteins | sample 9269761 | NCBI WGS metagenome assembly JAESGS01 (sample SAMN15741799, study PRJNA653493) | algae metagenome | isolation source: Cyanosarcina radialis HA8281-LM2 and co-occurring heterotrophs from damp... | place: USA: Makauwahi cave, Hawaii | collected 2011-01-06 | reverse complement strand
GTTAGATTATTGCCCGACTCAGGGGCATCGAAAGAGAGTCGTCGGGCGCGGGGAGTCCATGTATCCCGACGCTGAATCAGAGATTACAGCGCGGGACTTATTGCCCCCCGAACCCCCCATTAGTTAAAAGCCTTCTGTGTCATCCCTCACATTATCGCATATTGCTGGTGAGAAGCGAGGATCTATTGGCGAACTACGTCCCTTCGTTCGCCGCTCCTATCCCTCTCCAGGCTGCGAAGCGGAGCCTGGAGTCTCTCGGAAAAATTTGATGAAACGCACTAGTGAAACGATCGCTCTAAAATCTTCTCCCTACTTTGAGGTGCAATCGCTACCAGAATTATGGTCGATCGCCGCACGGCGTTTTGCCTCGGTGACGGCAGTTCGCGACCCTCGCAGTCAACTTAAAATCGAACTCACTTATGCCGAGTTGTACGAACAGATGCAATCCTTCGCCTCTGGGTTGCAGGCTTTAGGAATTCAAGTAACTTTAGCAGATTCCTTACCGCCGCGAGTGGTGCTGTTTGCCGATAACAGTCCCCGATGGCTGATTGCCGACCAAGGCATTATGCGATCGGGCGCGGCTAACGTAGTCCGGGGGGCACAGGCAGACCGCGAAGAATTGCTATTTATTTTGCAACAAAGCGATGCGATCGCCTTAGTGGTTCAAGATCTGGCACTACTCGATAAACTGCGGTCGGCATTAAACGATCTGCCGATTCAATTTGCTATCTTGCTCTCTGACGAACTTCCTCCAGAGGACTCGCTCAAAGTTCTCAACTTCACGGAGACGATCGAACTGGGTCGCTCTCGATCTTTGCAACCCGTCCGCCAAACTCGCGAAACCCTAGCGACACTGATGTACACCTCTGGCACGTCAGGCAGGCCCAAAGGAGTCATGCTGACCCACGGCAATTTGATGCACCAAGTCAATGGAGCCTTTACCGTCGTCCAACCGCAAGCTGGAGAGCGAGTCCTCAGCATTCTTCCCAGTTGGCACGCTTACGAGCGATCGTTTGAGTATTTCATCTTTGCCAACGGGTGTACGCAGATTTATACCAACCTCCGAATGGTGAGAACCGATCTCAGAGACTACAAACCTACCTATATGGTGGGCGTACCCCGGTTGTGGGAATCGATTTACGAAGGCATTCAGAAACAGTTTCGAGAACGATCGACCGTCGGGCAAAAACTAATTAATTTTTTCCTCAAGATCGGCCAGCACTACATTTTGGCCCGTCGCGATGCCAGAGGGTTGAATTTAGAACGGCTGGAGAGTTCCGAGCGTCAACGGGCGATCGCAGCCTGGAAAGCCTTTGTCCTAGACCCAATTCACAAACTCGGAGATAAATTAGTTTATCAAAAAGTCCGCGATGGGGTAGGCGGACAATTGAAATTTGTAGTTAGCGGGGGTGCTTCTATTGCCCAATACTTGGAAGACTTTTTTGAGATCGTTGGCATCGAAATTCTCGGCGGTTACGGACTAACTGAAACTGCACCGATTACCCACGTTCGTCGCCAGGAGCGAAATCTGCGAGGGGCTGATGGCGAACCCTTACCGGAAACTGAAACCCGTATTGTCGATCCAGAGACTCGCACGGACTTACCGATTGGCACCAAGGGACTAATTTTGCTGCGGGGGCCGCAAGTAATGACAGGATATTACAGAGATCCCGAAGCCACAGCGAAGGTCATCGACTCGGAAGGCTGGTTTGACACGGGCGACTTGGGCATGGTTACGCGCTACAACGATTTAATCGTCACGGGACGCGCTAAAGATACGATCGTCTTGACCAACGGAGAAAATATCGAACCGCAACCGATCGAAGATGCTTGTCTGCGAAGTCCATATATCGACCAAATCATGTTGGTCGGCCAAGATCGAAAACTTCTCGGTGCTTTAGTCGTCCCCAATCTAGAGCTAGTTGCAGAGTCGGTCAAGACCACCAATCTCTACAGTCCAGCAGTGCAAAACTTATTTCGGCAAGAGCTAAATCGACTGGTAAAAGAACGCCCTGTCTATCGTCCTCACGAGCGGATCGGTACTTTCCGACTTTTAGAGGAACCCTTCACGATCGAAAACGGCTGTCTCACCCAAAAACTGAGCCTGCGTCGCAATATTGTCATGGAACGCTACCAAGCGATCGAAAACGAAATGTTTGCAGAATAGAAAATCCCGATTGAGGAGGTTTCATGTTAGATCGATCGCCCGAACTATCTCCACACATTCTCCAAGCTGTCAGAGGCTTCATGGCTTTTGCCAACAATCCCAGTCAGACCGACGCTGTGTTCGATCTGGCCGATGGGCTGCGGCAGACCGATCTCTACGAGCAATTTCTCGAACGCGCGCATTCTCAACCTGCTGTCGATCGAATTATCCGAGAGCGCTATCTGGCTCCAGTTGACGATCTAGAACGATTGCTCGACGGTCCTCCAGACTCCTTGGGATACCAATATGCCGCTCAAATGAAGCGGATGGGTTTACGACCAGATTTTTATCCCCAGTTGGTAGTAGAAGATGACTACAGTTACATAGCTTTGCGCCTGCGTCAAACCCACGATATTTGGCACGCGGTGACGGGTTTCGGCACGGATTTAGCGGGAGAGGTAGGACTCCAAGCCTTCTTGCTAGCTCAAATGCGATCGCCCTTGGCAGTCGCGATTATGGCAGGATCGGCGATGTATGCCCTAAAATCTTCAACTCCTCTAAGTCCTTTGGTCGATCGCATACACCAGGGATGGCAGATGGGGGAGAAAGCGAGTCCGTTTCTGGCTCAGAAATGGGAAGAAAACTGGGAAAAATCGTTATCCGAGTGGCGGGACGACCTCAATGTTGAAGCTGTATAGCAAGATCGATCTAGCTGTTCTTAGGAGGGTTGAATTATGATGATGCAATCGCGCCGGATGGTTTTACAAGGCTTAGTCGCCAGTTCTGTAGTTATCGGTTTCGATCTAGTCGATCGAGAGTGGGTCACAGCCGCTAATGCTACCTCTAGGTCGATCCAAATCCCAGGACTCGACGGCGTGCTTTACATCGACGATGCCACTCGGAGGGCTGTAGCTGACGATTTCGGTCATATCATCCATCGTCAACCGCTAGCCGTCCTTCAACCTGGCTCCGTTGAAGATATCGTCCGCCTCATCCGTTTTGCTCGCCAGTACCGGATTCGAGTTGCCGCTAGAGGTCAAGGTCACTCGTGTTACGGTCAATCCCAGGTAGAAGCGGGAGTCGTCATCGATCTCAGTTCCCTGAACCAAATTCACGCCATCGGCAGCGATCGAGTCGAGGTCGATGCTGGCGTACTATGGAGTCAATTGCTCCGAGCGACTTTACCCCAAGGTTTGACCCCACCCGTACTGACCGACTACCTAGAATTATCGATCGGCGGTACTTTGTCGGTCGGGGGCATCGGCGGCGCTAGCCATCGCTATGGAGTGCAGGTAGATAATGTTCTCTCCTTACAAGTAGTCACTGGGGAGGGCAAACTAGAAACTTGTTCCCGTTACCAAAACCGCGAGTTATTTCAAGCAGTTTTAGCTGGGTTAGGTCAGTGTGCGATTATCGTTCGCGCCACCATTAGGTTGATTCCAGCGGCAACTCAGGTGCGGGTTTTTCAGTTGTTTTACGATAACTTGACTAATTTTACTTACGACCAAACCTTACTAATTAGCGATCGCCGCTTTCAGTATGTAGAAGGTCAAATAGTTCCCCGCGATGGCGGGGGATGGCGCTACCTACTAGAAGCTGCCAGCTTTTACACTCCGCCCGCTCTCCCCAACGAGCGCCTGCTGCTAATTGGATTGAACTACATTCGGGGGCAAGAACTGATAGAAGATAAGTCTTACTTTGATTTTCTCAACCGCTTGGCTCCCACGGTCGAATTTCTCAAATCGATCGGGGTGTGGTCTTACCCCCATCCTTGGATTAACCTATTTATTCCTGGAACCGCCGTCGTTAATTACATCGACCAGTTAGTGGCAACTTTAACCCCAGCCGATACGGGTCAAAGCCCCGTCCTCTTGTATCCCGTCAACACGAGCAAGTTCAAGCTGCCGCTGTTCCGAGTTCCCAGAGAGCCGATCGCTTTTCTGTTGGCGATCTTGCGCACGGCCGTACCGCCAGATGCAGCTACGGTTCGGCGTTTAGTTGCCGACAACCGCCGACTGTTTGAGTCGAACCGCGATCTCGGCGGTTATCGATATCCCGTGGACGCAATTCCTTTCTCTCGATCTGATTGGCGACAGCATTTTCAGCCATTTTGGGGCAGATTTGTCAGTGCTAAACGTCGCTTCGATCCGCACCAGATTCTTACACCCGGTCAGGGCATTTTTTGAGATTTAACTGCCAGGGCATAAATTCATCGATGCTGGGCAGCGAAATATAATTAGCAAAAAGTTATTTAAGCTTGAAGAAATAATTGGCTTTGTCCTAATTACCAATTATTTTATACAATGCTTGTTCAGCTTTATTGAAAGTTATCTTGCCTTTTGTTAAGTTTGCAAGCGTTAAAAATACTATTATGACTTTAAGTATTCGCGCTTAAAGCGGCTGTTATTTGTTCGGATATGGTCAAAGGATTAAATGGTTTGTTGATGACGCTTTTCACTCCTAGTTCAGCAAACTTTTGTTCGATAAATCTGCCTCTAGCTGTTAGTAAAATTACCGGAATGTCGCTCGCAATCGGCTCGGATCGCAATCGTTCTAAAGTTGTCAATCCGTCTATGTCTGGCATCATGACATCCAAAATAATGGCATCAGGTCGATCTCTTTGAGCTAGGCTGAGTCCTTCACTGCCAGAAGCAGCCATTATGACTTGCCATTTCCCCGTAATTTCCAAACAGGTTTGAATGAGTTTACGAATATCAGCTTCGTCATCAATTACTAAAATTTTCTTGGTGTCCACTGTTATTTTTCCCCCGATCGCTCCATTTAATTAATTATTCTATTGCTGCGGGCGATGGTTCGCTAATTCCATCGTTAAGGCTTGGTGATTGCTTGAAGAATCTACCAGCAAAGCTACCAACAACGAAAAGACCTAAGCTGATGGCGATCGATATGAAGACGAGAAACACCATGTTGCTGGGACGCGAAGGTTTCATCAGACGAACTATCTAGAAATACAAATTCTTCTGGAGAGATGTGTGTATTTTCTAGTTAGGACTATTTAGGTGGAAAAGTCGAGGAGAAATAATACCATTTATCAAAAGTAGTCGGAGACATTCTTAATCCAGTCCAGATATCCCGTCACTCCGTGTCGTCACTACTCCCATGAGGATATACGTCGCTTGGGAGAGTCCCGGATAGCTAGGGGGAAATACACTGCCAGTAAAGGTCCACAAGACTAAAAAGAAAATGCCCAACTCCTACTCGATCGTAGAGGCTGGGGAAGACTGCATGAGGAAAAATTAAGTCTAGGATTGATACCTTTAAAGTTAAAGCGTAAAAGTGGAAAAGTCGGGGAAAAATTACGATTTTCAAAGGCAAATGATGTTAAGAATGGCGCGATCGAGTTGGAATCGCTACAGCATCGCCGTCATAACTGTGGTCGTAGCGTTGATACTAACTCGCTCGATCTGGGAGCTAACCGCACCCCATTTGTATCCTCTGTTTCTGGCTGCTGTGATGGTGAGTTCTTGGTACGGCGGCATCGTACCGGGATTGGTTGCCATTGCTTTAGCTGTCGTCTGCGTTTACTTTTTTATCCCTCCGCTTTATTCGCTAACCGTCGATCGAGTTGACACCATCGGCGGATTAGTCCAATTTGTGCTGGTGGCATTACTGCTCGTCTTCCTCAACGCTAGATTGCGCTCTGCCCAACAGCGAGCCGAACGTCATGCTATAGAAGCGCGACACAACTACGATCGCCTGCGTCAAAGCGAAGAACGCTATCGTTTGTTAGTAGAAGGATTGACCAACTATGCTGTTTTCATGCTAGATCGCAACGGTCTAATTACGAGTTGGAATGCCGGAGCGGAGAGGATTTTAGGCTATCGAGAAGCAGAGATTATCGGTCAGCCTGTATCGCGGATTTTTACCCCAGAAGCGATCGCGCAGCGCATACCAGAGCAAGCCCTCAAAAATGCGGCAACTAAAGGAATGTCTAAAGACGAACGCTGGCACGTCCGCAAAGATAATTCGCGATTTTGGGCAGATGGCTTTATCACTGCTGTACGAGATGAAGCTGGAAATTTACGCGGCTTTGCTAAGATTTTGCAGGACTTAACCGATCGCAAACAGGCAGAGGAAGAACGGGAGCAATTACTAAGGAGGGAACGAGCCGCCCGTGCCGAAGCCGAAGCTGCCAACCGTACCAAAGACGATTTCTTAGCGGTGGTTTCCCACGAACTCCGCACCCCCATGACCGCGATCGTCGGTTGGGCTGGGATGTGGCGCGCGGGTATGCTAGACGAGGAGAGAACGGCTTTAGCAATTGAAACGATCGAGCGGAATGCTAACTCGCAGATGCAACTGATCGAAGACCTGCTCGATATTTCGCGCATTGTTAAAAGCGAAATATCGCTAAATTTTAGTCGAGTTGATTTGGTCAGAGTGACAATGGCAGCAATTGAAGCCATGCAGCCAGCGGCAGATGCTAAGGGAATTCATTTAGAGTTGAAGATCGCTCCAGTTGAGGAAGTTTCTTCCCCATCTTTCTTAGTTAGAGGAGATCGCGATCGCCTGCAACAGGTGGTATTGAATTTACTTTCCAATGCCATTAAGTTTACCCCCCAAAGTGGGCGCGTCGAGGTGCGATTGTCGCTCGTCGATAAAACAACGACTCGCTACGCTCAAATTCAAGTCAGCGATACGGGAGTGGGAATCGCCCCTGAGTTTCTGCCTCATGCGTTCGATCGCTTCCGTCAAGCAGATAGTACGAGTGCGAGAGCGAGTAAGGGTCTGGGTTTAGGACTGGCGATCGCGCATCATTTAGTCAAGCTTCACGGCGGTATTATTGGAGTAGAAAGTCCGGGTAAAGGACAAGGGGCTACTTTTACAGTCAGGCTACCTGTTTGGGAAAAATTGGAAGAGGTAGCGGAAGTAGAGGGAGAAAGGGCAGATACTACTATTTCTCTGACTGGTTTGCGGGTGTTGGTTGTAGACGACGATCGGGACGCGCGGCAATGGATGAGAGTAGTCCTCGAAGAACGTGGAGCAGAAGCGATAGCGGTGGGTTCCGTAGGCGCGGCACTCGAAGTCCTCGAACAGCAAAGACCAGATGTATTGGTCAGCGATATTGGGATGCCAGGAGAAGACGGCTACACCCTCATCCGTAAACTTAGAGAACTCGAACCAGAGATCGGAGGGCGCATACCTGCTGTTGCTCTCACGGCGTATGCTAGGGTAGAAGACTACCAAAAAGCTTTAGCAGAAGGCTTTCAGTTACACATTGCTAAACCGATTAGAGCGGCCGAGTTGGTGGCGATCGTCGCTAGCCTAGCCAGAAGAGATTGATAGATGCGATCGCCTCGCTTACCGCTCAAACAGACGTGCTAGAGCGCGTCTAGATCGTTGGCGAACAATCTTGTAGGGCAGCCGGGACGGCTATCCCACAACTGATGAGAGAAACGCTATAAGTAGGTCAGCCTGAATATTTATTGTTCAGGCAAGTCAGAAGTCAGAAGTCAGAAGTCAGAAGTGAAGAGGGTTTTGGACAACTTTACTTTTTGTTACATACTTAGTTTTTTTTGCACCTTTCTACTTATATCCTATCTTTTACTGCTTTTGGTGGAGGTCGAGAGAAACTAAAGAACTTATTACAGGTGTAAGTAGAAATTTTGCTACCGCTGGCAAGTAGCTCTTTTAAAAACAACTCTTACATCATGAGAATTTTAGTAGTTGAAGATGATAACTATATAGCCCAAGCTATTGCTGAGACATTGGGCAAACAGCAGCATTATTTAGTCGATGTCGCTGCTGATGGCCGCAATGGCTGGGAATTAGCAACAGCATTTCACTACGATTTAATTTTGCTTGACGTGATGCTGCCAGAAATAGATGGCATTAGTTTGTGCGGGCAACTGCGGCGAGAAGGTTATCAAACGCCCATTCTCATCCTTACGGCTAAAGATACCAAAACTGACAAAGTTAAAGGATTAGATGCAGGTGCAGACGATTACGTTGTCAAACCCTTCGATTTTTCAGAGTTATTTGCTCGGATTCGCGCCCTGCTGCGTCGGGGAAATTCCCCTCTGCCAGCAGTGTTAGAGTGGGAACTTTTGCGTCTCGATCCGAGTAGCTGTCAAGTTACCTATGACGATCGAGTTTTGCACGTCACCCCCAAAGAATATGCTTTTCTAGAGCTTTTCCTTCGCAACAGCCAGCGGGTTTTCAGTCGCAGCGCGATCGTCGAGCTTCTGTGGCATCTCGAAGAGCCTCCCCAAGAAGATACGATTAAGTCGTATATCAAAAGCCTGCGGCAGAAACTCAAAGCCGCCGGAGCGCCAACCGATTTAATCGAAACGGTGTACGGTTTGGGCTATCGCCTGAAGCCGCTATCTGACGGGCAATCTTCCCATCAAGAGCCGAACGAGCCAAATCTCAGCGCCATGAAGCAGCAAATTTTGCTGGCAGTGGCTAAATTTAGAGAAGCCCTCAAAGCAGAAATCGGCGATCGCTTAGAAGTTTTAGAACGGGCGATTAAAGCTTTAAGCAACGATTCGCTCTCGCCCCAACTCCAACAACAGGCAGAGCAACAAGCACATAAACTGGCAGGGACTTTAGGAAGTTTTGGGTTTGCTGAAGGTTCCCGACTGGCGCAAGAAATAGAGGATCTTTTTGGGGAACCAAATTGCTGCCCTCGAACTCAGGCTCAACGACTAGCTCAACTGGTTAAAGAATTACACCGTCAAATCGCGATCGCTCCAACTGAATTTCATGAGGCAGAGGCTATGCCAGTATAACAATCCTATTTGATTCCTCAACAGCCCTCACCCCCAACCATTTTTCTGTAGAGACGCGAGATCTCGCGTCTTTACATGGGAGAGGGGAGTCGAAAAGTTTACAACTCATTTAGGATTTCTATCTCTTTCTGAAGAGATAGAAATGAGAATTCGCCAACGAATTCGAGCCAAGTTTGGCACTGTAGGAATAAGCGCGATCGCTATTGGCGAACTCAACTAATCGAACTGCCAGAAGTTCTGGGCATCGATGCGATCGACCATTCTGGAATGCTAATTCGCGTGTGGATTAAAACCCGACCCCTACAGCAATGGAGCGTGGCGCGCGAATTCCGCTGTCGCCTCAAGCTGGCGATGAAAGAAAAAGGCATAGAAATTGGCACTCCTCAAGAGTTTTTGCACTTTAGAGATCCTTTGACATTAGACGGTTCTATTGCCCAAAGTAATAGCCGCTGAAGTTTTTAATTCTCCACGAGTTTTCCACTATTTGGGTTTAGACTTTTTTCAAAAGTTAGTTCTTAAATGTAAAGATGTTTAAATCGTTTTGCCAACCTTCTGTCAGTTCGGGGTTACTCGCCGTGGGATTGACAACAGCAATTTTCGGCTGGTCTTCTGTTCCCGCTGGGGCAGCAACTTTTCCCGATACTGAAAACCATTGGGCGCGTCCATTTATTGAAAGACTGGCTCAGAAAAATATTGTCGCTGGGTATCCCGATGGTACATTTCGACCGAATCAAACGGTCGATCGCGATGAATTTGCTGCGATCGTCCGTCAAGCTTTTAACCAGGAGCAACGACGGCAAATAGCTAGCGGCAGCGTCTATAAAGATGTTCCTCAAGGCTACTGGGCATCAAATGCCATTGAAGAAGCCTACGAAATGGGATTTATGTCTGGCTATCCCGGTGGCTACTTCCGTCCCCAACAGCCCGTTTCGAGAACGGAAGCTTTAGTATCGCTGATGCGAGTAATCGATCCGCCTACTAACCCACCAGTAGCATCCACCAGCGATCGCAACCAGCCTGTCCAGGCAACTACCCGCCAGCAACCTCAGCGTCGCCGTCGTGGCTCGATGATGCCTGTAGGATTTGTGTCTTTAATGCAGCCGTTGGTGACAACTAACAAAGCTCTCTCAGCACTTACTTCCCCGCAGACTGCGAGAACCAGTTCCCCGCCCGCAAGTCCATCTAGTGGAACTCCTCCATCGTTTGCCTTGAGTAACTATTACACCGATGCCAACAACATTCCATCATATGCTGTCGATGCAGTGGGAGAGGCAACCAAGGCCAACATTGTCGTCAGTTATCCCAATACCGATCGTTTTTATCCCAATCGACCCGCCAGTCGGGGAGAGGTGGCAGCTTTTATCTATCAAACCTTGGTCGGTCAAAATCGGGCAGAACCGCTGGCTGAAAATGTCGAAGCGTCTAAATACATTGTCACCCCTGAAAACAAGTGATACCAAATCCGGTTTTCAGACTCCCCAAAACAGCCCTCACCCCCAACCCCTCTCCCAAGAAGAGGGCTAACGTGTATACACATCTGGCCCTCACCCCCTCAATCCCCCTCTCCGATAAAAGAAACTTCCATTTCCCTCTCCTCGTAGGAGAGGGCAGGGTGAGGTGGGCGAGGGGGAAGAAAGACCAAAATTTGACTTTCTCCCCTTCTCCCAAGCTTGGGAGAAGGGGCCGGGGGATGAGGGCAAGCCACGTCCAGCCAATCTAGTGGGACTTATGTATACACGGTAGCAAGAAGAGGGAGAGGGGAGCCGAAGGCTCCTTTGAGGGCAAAGTGGAAAGTAGGTTTTGGTAATCGGATTTGGTATGACAAACAATTTTAGATTTTGGATTAAAAAAATATCCATTGACGAAACATTCGGTTTTCCACGAGTTTTCCACGATTTGAGCTTAGGAATGAAATAACTAACAAAATCGGTGGGAATAACCATGGTAAATATTTTCGATCGAAGCTCGCACTTACCTTCTAAAAAGGAATTTGCGGGCAATCTTCGCCCTATCAGTCGCATTAGCTACTGGATACATTTATTACTAGGTACTGCCTCTGGGATTACTTTGTTATTAGTGGCCTTTAGTCGCGGTTTCACCAATGAAAGTAGAAGTATTTTCATCGGTTTTAGTATTTTTCTAGCCGTGGCTGCTCTAATCGCAGTGGGATTTAGAGTTTACTGGGCTTTACGCTATACTCGCATGGCTAAACGATTGCAACAGCCAGATCCAACTTTACATCCTAAGAGAGAGGAAGTTATTCGCGTTCTCCGTATAGGCTTAATCGTTAGTTTAGCCGGATTAGTGTTAGCTTTTGGGGCATCGGAAATTACGACGGTAGCAGTATTGGCAAAATCGCTAGCACAACCGCAAGGAGTCGCCGTCTACGACCCAGAAAAGATCGTCAGAGGAATGGATCTTTTTTTAATACTTGCTGATGTGAATTTAATTGGCGCTCACATTCTTGGTAGTGTTGCTTCTCTAGGATTGCTCGATTGGATAACAAAAGAGTAATTCGCTGAAAAGATGGGGATTTTTCCACGAGTCTTCCACTATTGAAGTTTAACTTCAAACTAAGAACGATGTGCGTTGCACTGCAATTAGAATCGTTTTTCTTCCAGCGATCGCTCTAATCATCTCATTCTGAGGCGAGGCATTTTAACTAAAAGATGCCAAAGGCAAAAAGTTTGACTCTCCATTAATTACACCACTGCAAAAAAGGAGATTATCATGAATCGTTTATCTCGTTTGGCATCAGCCAGCGCCGTTTTCCTAACTTTTGGGTTGATAACGGGTACAGTTACCCCGAATGCGATTTCTCTAACCGCTTCAGCCCAAGAAACTCAACCAACTAGTCCCACTCAAACACTGCCTCCACCAACATCAGCTAACTTTCCCGACGTAGCTTCCGATTACTGGGCCCGACCCTTTATTCAAGGGTTAGCGGCGAGAAATATTATTACTGGCTTTCCCGACGGCAATTTTAGACCGGAAGAACCAGTCGATCGGGCGGAATTTGCGGCCATGCTGGCTAACGCTTTTGAGGGTAATCCCACTCGGCAGTTAACTGAAAATCAATTTAGCGACGTTCCCGGCGATTACTGGGCGACTTCTGCCATTAGAGAAGCTTACGAAACCGGATTTTTGTCTGGCTATCCTAATGGTGAGTTTCGACCGAATCAAGAAATTCCTAAAGTGCAGGCGATCGTCGCTTTGGCAAATGGTTTAAATTTGACCAGTGCCAATCCAGCTTCAGGGGATCTCAACACTTACTACACCGACGCGAACGCCATCCCAGAATATGCAGTAGGGCCTGTAACAGTTGCCACCCAAGGCAATTTGGTGGTTAATTATCCCAACGTCCAACAACTCAATCCCAATAGATCGTTAACTCGTGCGGAAGCCGCAGCCCTGATCTATCAAGCTTTAGTCAGGTCGGGACAAGCACCACCTATAGCCAGTAACGAGACAGCCGCTAGTTACATCGTCGGTACTGGTATAGGCGGAGATGCACCTACTTCACCTAGTGCTGGCAATAACAATATCGTAGCTGTGGCTAGTGGCAACCAATCTTTTTCCACCCTGACTCAGGCGTTGCAAGCGACAGAACTCGCCCAGCAATTACAAGGACAAGGACAGTACACCGTTTTCGCGCCCACGAACGAAGCTTTTGCCGCTTTGCCGCCGGGAACTCTCGACAGGTTATTGCTGCCAGAAAATCGAGCCACTCTGACCAGAATCTTGAGATATCACGTAGTTCCCCAAGCAGTGACGGCTAGCGAACTTCGCTCTGGAGAAGTGCAAACTCTTGAAGGCAGCAATCTCAATGCCAACGTCCAAGGGAATAACATTGAGATCAACAAAGCTAGCGTGGTTACTCCCAATATTGCAGCTAGCAACGGGGTGATTCATGCCGTTGACGAAGTGTTGCTTCCCCCCGATCTAGATTTATCTCAGTTGGAGCAACCGCGATCGCAAAATCAAGGCCAAACCAATGCCACTATTCAACCGAGGCTCAACTACCTGGGTGTCGGAGGCAATATTGGGATCGGTGGCGACTCGGCCATTGGAGAAGGTAGCTTTGCCGTTTATGGCAAAGTGGGATTGACCCCCAACATTTCAGCTAGGCCCGCAGTAGCGATCGATGACGATCCGACCATCCTGATTCCCATCACTTATGACTTCAATTTTCGCACCGTCGATCCGATCGAGGGCGAAGCGGTAGCTCCTTTTCCCGTCCAGCCTTTTATCGGCGGTGGTGTTGGGATTTCATTTAACGACGATACCGATGTCGGCCCCTTAATTACAGGCGGTGTCGATGTGCCTCTGGGAGACGATCTGATGCTGACTGGAACTGCTAACGTGCTGTTCCTCGACGATACGGATATCGGGCTAATGCTCGGTGTCGGCTACAGATTCTAGGAATTTTCAAGTTATCGGTTTGAAGTTCGGCCTTTTAGATCCCCCTAAATCCCCCTAAATCCCCCTTAAAAAGGGGGACTTTGAGTTCTTTTCCCCCTTTTGAGTTTTTTTCCCCCTTTTGAGTTCTTTCCCCCCCTTTTTAAGGGGGGCTAGGGGGGATCGACGAGGGTGTTAGGCATCAAAACTAAAGATATGTATACACCGTAGCCGAATGGGAGAGGGGACGGGGGTGAGGGCTGGATTAGATGCTACTCCCAATTTGTCACTCTCAAGCAACGAACATTTCAAGGCAGAGTCAATCCAAAATCCTTTCATCCAAAATCTAAAATCGAATGACTCGCTCCCCTAACGATCGACCTCAATCTAGTTCTAATCGGCGTTTGTGGCTGCTAATCTTCACCCGTACCAGCATCGCTCTCGGTGGAATTCTGCTGGTCGCCATCATTGCAGGCGTTTGGTACGCTCGGAATTTTATTAACAACAGGCTAGGACCGTTATTAGAAAGCAATTTGGAGCAATTACTAGGAAGACCTGTAGAAATAGGCGAAGTAGAGCGTTTTTCTTTTAATAGCCTGCGATTCAATTCGGCAGCCATCCCTGCCACTCCTAACGATCCAGACCGAGTAGTTGCAGAAGCAGTAGAAGTGAGGTTCGATCTGTGGCGACTCGTGACTAACCGCACTCTAGGGCTGGATGTGACCTTATTTAATTCCGATGTTTACCTCGAACAGGCACAAAACGGTCGCTGGGTCGATACGGAAATTCAGACTCAAGCAGGGGAAGAAACCGATTTCATCGCGATCGATCTAGAGACGATTCGGGCGGAAAATGCCGACCTAGTGTTAGTGCCAAATCCCGAACCCGACAGACCCCAAGGTGCAGTGGCGATCGCTCAGGTAGATGCAACTGCTCGCTTTTTGGAGCAGGATCGAGGGATTGGCTTTGAAGTTAGCGGTCAACCGACTACAGGCGGCAAAATCGTTGTTAATGGCGAGTATACCCCAGCGTCGGAACAAACCAAACTGGCGATCGCCGGACAAAACATCTTAGCTGCCGATGTCAGCCGCTTAATAGATTTGCCCGTCGATTTGCTGGCAGGTCGCGCCGATGCCAACTTAAAAGTCCAATTGCAGCCTAACCAAGAGCAACCTGTAATTGTAGGTAAGGCTAGCTTGAACGATGTCACGGCTCAAATTGCCGATCTACCGCAAAGATTTGTCAATACTCAAGGAAAACTGTTATTTCGATCGTGTCAGATTTCATCCGGTTTTAAAAACCTTGAAACCCAGCCCTCACCCCCTTCCCCTCTCCCAAGCTTGGGAGAGGGGTGCCCGCTAGGGCGGGGTGAGGGCAAACCAGGTGATGCTAAGCGGATTTCGTATCAAAATATTGCTCTAGAAAATTTTTCTACCAGCTATGGGGCAATTCCGGTTCGGCTCGATGGGTCGCTCAATACGCTCAAAGGTTACAACCTTTCGGGTCGAGTCCAACCTGTGAGCGTCAAAAATTTGCTCGGTACTTTAAATGTCGATTTGCCCTTTCCCACGGCGGGCACGGCCAGAGCCGATCTGCGCTTGCAAGGAGCGATCGATCGACCGATTCTCACGGGCAATGTTAGCACTATTAATAACGCCACCGTCGATCGCCTTGCATTTAGAAACATTGGCGCTAGCTTTCGCCTGATCCCAGAACAGCTTACCCTGGCTAATATTCGTGCTACGCCAGTCGTCGGGGGTTTGGTAACTGGTAGCGGTCGGATCGATTTAGAAAACCGAAACCAACTCGTTCTCAACTTTCAGGCAAGTAATGTACCAGGAAATGCGATCGCGCGGACCTACGGCGCTGACCCGGAATTTACCATTGGTGCGGTTGCGGCTACGGCCCGGATTTCGGGAACCCCAGGTAACATCAGAACTGTAGCCCAAGTAAGAGCGCCCAATGCTGCTTACCCAGGTCAAGCGGAAGTTGTCGTTACTAATGAAGGAACTACCCTGATTAGAGATGCTGCTTTTCAAGTAGCAGGCGGTAGGGTGCAAGGTAGCGGTCAAATCCGTAACGGCGAGTTTCAAGCAGTTGTCGATGCGGCTAACGTCGCTCTGAACCAGTTGTCGCCCGATTTACGAGGACAGTTAAATGCTAATTTGCGCTTGTCGGGAACATCTTTCGATCTATCCAATATCCAAGCCCAAGGACGGGTACGTTTTTCTCAAGGAATAGCCGTCGTCGAACGGCCCCTGACGGCACAAGTAAGATGGAACGGTCAGCAGATTATCGTCCAAAATGCCACTGCGCCAGGGGTAAACGCCAGCGGTACTATTGGGGTGCGATTGGAGGGAGAACAAGCACCGCAAATCGCTGGGTTGAATCTCAACGTCCAGGCCAATAACTATAACCTGCAAGCTCTCGATTTAAATCTCCCTGAAGCTCTTGACCTGGCGGGTACGGCAGATTTTACCGGGCGAGTAACTGGTACTGCTAACGCTCCCAATGCGGTGGGAGATATCCGACTGCAAAACCTGCAACTTAACGATATAGAGTTCGAGCCAATCTTAACCGGAAATTTAAATTATCAAGCCGAAGGGCAGACAGAATTGCAAGTCAGCGGCCAGCAAGATCGAATTGCTTTGGTTTTAGATCCTGACAATATTATTAACTTAGATTCTGCTTTTGCACTAGCAGGAGGCAGGGTGCAAGGTAGCGGTCAAATCAGTAACGGCGATTTTCAAGCGGTTGTCAATACTGCTAACGTCGCTCTTAACGAATTCTCCCCCGACTTACGAGGAGAGTTAGATGCTAGCTTGCGCCTGTCGGGAACATCTTTCGACCTAGCCAACATCCAAGCCCAAGGACAGGTAAGTTTTTCTGAAGGAATAGCCTTAATCGAAGAACCCCTGACGGCACAAGTGCAATGGAATGGCGATCGCATTATCGTCCAAAATGCCACCGCACCAGGGTTGAATGCCAGCGGTACTATTGGGGTGCGATTAGAGGGAGAACAAGCACCGCAAATCGCCCAATTAAATCTCAACGTCCAAGCAGATAATTACGACCTGCAAGATCTGGGTTTAAATCTGCCCGGTAATATCGCCCTGGCGGGGACGACAGATTTCACTGGTAGGGTAACTGGCACTCCTAACGCTCCCAACGCTGTAGGAGATCTCCAGCTACAAAATCTCACGGTTAACAATTTAGCCTTCGAGCCAGTCTTAACTGGAAATTTAAATTATCAAACCGGACAGCGGACAGCACTGCAAGTTAGCGGGCAGCAAGATCGAATTGCTTTGGTTTTAGATCCCGACAATCGCCCAAGTTCGTTTTTGATTCGACGGGATGAGGCTGTAGCCAGCGCTAGAACTCAAAACGGCAATCTGATTGTCAACGTCGAAGACTTTCCCGTTGCCGTGTTGAGAAACGCGATTCCAGGGGATGCCGTGCAGAATCTCGACTCGATCGCTGGGGATGTATCTGCTAGCTTAGTCATCGATCTAGGGGAGGATATCGCCGATTCTACAGTGGTTGGGGACGTAGCGATCGCTCAACCGAGACTGGGAGGAATTGCCGCAGAGGCATTCCGAGCTAATATTAGCTATCAAGATGGCGATTTAACCTTGCGCGGTGGTGAATTACTGCAAGGAGACAGCCGGGTCGCCCTCAATGGCAATTTCCAAGCTGGAGGGGCGTTTCAAGCGGTTGTCGATGCTGCTAGCGTGCCGCTCAACCAGTTTTCGCCCGACTTACGCGGAGAGTTAACTGCCAATTTGCGCCTGTCGGGAACCTCGTTCGATCTATCCAGCATCCAAGCCCAAGGACAAGTTCGTTTTTCTGAAGGATTAGCTTTAATCGAAGAACCCCTGACGGCACAGGTGCGATGGAACGGCGAACAAATTATCGTCCAAAATGCCACCGCACCAGGGTTAAATGCCAACGGCACTATTGCGCTGCAATTAGAAGGAGAACAAGCACCCCAAATCGCCGGACTTAATCTCAACGTTCAGGCCGACGATTACAACCTGCAAGATCTGGGTTTAAATCTGCCCGGAAATATCGCCCTGGCGGGGACGACAGATTTCACTGGTAGGGTAACGGGCACTCCTAACGCTCCCAATGCGGTGGGAGATATCCGGCTGCAAAACCTCCAAGTTAACGATTTAGCGTTCGAGCCAGTTTTAACCGGAAATTTAAATTATCAAGCTGGAGCAGGGGCACAATTGCAAGTCAGCGGCCAGCAGGATCGAATTGCTTTGGTTCTCGGCCCCGATAATCTTCCGTCTGCATTCTCGATCCGACGGGATGAGGCTATAGCCAGCGGCAGAACGGAAAATGGCAATCTCATCGTCAATATCTCAGATTTTCCCGTCGCCGTCCTCAGAAATGCAATTCCAGGGGCTGCTTTGCAGAATTTAGACGGGAATGTATCTGCCAACTTAACGAGCGATCTGGCCGAGAATATTGCCGAGTCTACAGTCTTTGGTGACGTGGCGATCGATCGACCGAGAGTAGGTACAATTGCCGCAGACGAATTCCAAGCCAACATTCGCTATCAAGATGGCAACCTGACCTTAAGCGCAGGTCAATTAATTCAAGGAGACAGTCGGATCGCGATCGATGGCGGTTTGCAAGCCGGAGGCGAGTTTCAATTCCAAATTGACTTAGCTTCTGTCAGAATCGAGCGAGTTTTGCCAGCCCTGGGGAACTTCGGGTTTACAGATGTTGCTAGCGGGCCCCAACCTGACGAACTCGCGGGAGCGGAAACCCTGGAAAATATCTCTGCTGGCGTGCCCGACGCTTCTTTATTGAATCAACTGCGTCGGTTTACAGAAATCCAAGTTTTGCTAGCACAACAACGGCGACAAAGGGAGCGAGAAACCACTTTACCCCCCCTGACAGCGTTAAATGGCACTATTGGCGGCGAAATTACCGTCTCTGGCTCTTTGCAAACAGGGATACAGCCTACTTTCAATGCCAGCTTCGAGCTTATCGGACAAGATTGGGAGTGGGGAGAGTATACCATTGACGAAGCGATCGCCCAAGGCACTTACAACGACGGTACTTTGACCTTACAACCTTTACGCATCGATCTAGATGAAGGTGCGATCGCTTACAGCGGCCAGTTAGGTCAAGAAGCACTAACCGGACAAGTGCAAGTCCAACAACTACCAGTAGAACTCATAGAACCATTCTTACCGAATCGATTGCCCGTGCAACTCGACGGGAGATTAAACGCCTTGGTTAACTTAGCAGGCAGTTTAAATAATCCCAGCGCCACCGGAGAAATCGCCTTGGTTGAGGGAACGATAAACGATCGCGCCTTGGAAACCGCACAACTCAACTTTACTTACGACGACGCGCGGTTGAATTTCGACAGCACTCTTGGGGTAGCCCAGACGCAGCAGCCAGTAGAAATTACGGGCAGTATTCCCATAGCGTTGCCCTTTGCTGCTGTCGAACCCGATAGCGATCGAATTAGCCTGCGAGCAAACGTGCGAGATGAAGGCTTGGCCTTATTAAATTTATTTACCGACGCAGTAACTTGGGTAAACGGTCAGGGGCAACTCAATGTAGAGGTGGGAGGAACTTTAAACCAGCCGATGGTCATGGGAACTGTGGCGGTGGAAAATGCCACTCTCAACGCCCAAGCGTTACCCGAACCCCTCACCAACGTCACGGGCACGGCTCGATTTAACAGCGATCGCCTTATCGTAGAAGGCATTCAAGCTCAATATAGTACCGGGCAAGTGATGGCTGAAGGCATTTTACCCATTTTTGCCAGCGCACCAGCCCAACAGTTAGCGGCCAATAATCCCTTGACTGTATCTCTAGTTGACTTAGATCTCGATCTCAATGGACTCTATGAAGGCAGTGTTAGCGGCAATGTCGTCATTACCGACACGGTTTTATCTCCCGATCTTGGCGGTGCAATCCGGTTGAGCGACGGTGAGGTATCGCTCGGAGGAGGCGAACCAACACTTACCACAGAAACCGATGCCGCCATTGTGGCAGCCCAACCAGGAACTCCTCCTGCTCCGTCTCCCATCGGCTTTGCCGGGTTGCAACTAATTTTGGATGAGAACGTTCGCATTACCAACGAGCCAATATTGAGCTTTGAGGGCGAAGGCGAACTGGAGATTAATGGCACTTTAGATAACCCTCGCCCCGTAGGAGTCGTAAACCTGACTGGAGGACAGATCGATTTATTTACTACCCAATTCACCTTAGATCGGGGATACGAACAAACGGCAACATTTACCCCAGAAGGAGGAATCGATCCCATTCTCGATATCAATCTCGTCGCCACCGTACCGGAGGTAACTGGCAGCAGAGTTTCCATTGCCCCTACAACCCCATTTCCATCTAGCGAGATTCAAGAAGTGTTGACCACAGGCTTTACTTCCGTCCGCAGCGTTCGGGTTGAAGCCACAGTCAGAGGCCCGGCCAGCGAATTAGAAGATAATTTAGAACTGACTAGCGATCCGGCCCGCAGCGAGGCAGAAATTGTTGCCCTCTTAGGCGGCTCTCTAGTTAATGCCCTCAGTGCGGTTCAAGCCGATCCCGGTCAAGGACTTGCCGTTGTCGGTGGTTCTACCTTATTTGGCTACTTGCAAGGAGATTTTAACGAATTTTTCTCGGCGATCGGAGTTAGCGAATTTCGCCTATTTCCTACCCTCGTTACCGATCCAGATGATGATGTTGCCGTACTCGGTTTGTCAGCCGAAGCAGTTTTCGATCTCACCGACGATTTTTCGGCTTCCGTGTCGTATATTATTGCTGCCGACGAACCGTTGCGTTATAACGTCATCTACCGGATTAGCGACGAACTGCGGGTTCGAGGTTCTACCAATTTGGCGGGCGAGAGTCGAGCCTTAGTTGAGTTTGAAAGCAGCTTCTAGTTAAAATTATCAATTAATTGTGAGATTACCACCCTTCTTTTTGAGATTATAAAATTTCAACAACGTCTTGGAAAACTTATCATGAACTTTTTAAGTCTAATTAGGAATACAACGATCGCCGTCACTATAGTAGTTTCCCTAGCAGGCTGCGATCGCTCCCCATCTGCCGAAAAGAAAATCCTCGGAACTTGGGAAACAACGAGCGAGGAAGAACCAGCAACATTTGTGTTTACCCCTAACAACCAATTATTTTTTATCGAAGGAGATGACTCGGCTGTGGCGAGCGGATATCAGCTTAATACTAAAACCAAACCGATGCAATTAAATATAAGTGACGGTCAGGAAAACGCTTTAGTCATTTTGAGTTTGTAGGTGACAACAAATTACGAATACAATTTGCACAAACAGAAGGAACCACACCAGATAGGTTCACTTCTCGATCGATGGTACTCGAAAAAGTTTCTGATTCGACAGCATTACCTCCGAACACGCCAATAGAAAGCGCCCCGTCACGATGAATCCGCTGGAAGTTACACGAGGTTTAAAACACTTTTTTCTGAGTCCGCGCAGGCGGACTTCGATTGTCTAGCCACGAATTCATTCGCCTAGTTTATAAAATACAAATATGCAGGCGATCGCCTACAATTTGCCTAATATAGCAATCCTAAATAATTTGTGGGATAGTGGTCTCGGCTGTCCCACGGCAGGCAAGATACTTGCCCCACAAGAAATTTCATCAACGCTTTAGAACTGCTATATATCTTAGAATATTTCCATAAAGCTTTTTGAATTCTGACTTCTTATGGCCCTCAGTCTGTACAACAGCCTCACTCGTCGCCAAGAACCTTTTGAAACCCTAGAACCGGGCAAAGTAAAAATATATTGCTGCGGCGTAACGGTATACGACTACTGCCATTTGGGTCACGCGCGGGCATACATCGTCTGGGATACAGTGCGGCGCTACTTATTGTGGCGAGGATATCAAGTTCGCTACGTTCAAAACTTCACCGATATTGACGACAAAATTCTCAACCGCGCTAGAGAAGAAGGTTCGTCCATGGCAGCCGTGGCGGAAAAATACACCCAAGCTTATTTTGAGGACATGAAACGCCTCAATATCTTGGAAGCAGATGAATATCCCCGCGCAACCCATACCCTAGATGGCATTAAAAGGCTGATTCACGAATTACAACAGACGGGATACGCCTATCCAGCCGATGGCGACGTTTACTATAGAGTGCGGCGCTTCCGAGAATACGGCAAACTTTCGGGGCGAAACTTAGAAGATATGCAGGCTGGCGCTAGCGGCAGAGTCGAAGTAGAAGATCCGGAAGTGGCCAAAAAAGAAGATCCCTACGACTTTGCCTTGTGGAAAGCTGCCAAACCGGGGGAACCATCATGGGAATCGCCTTGGGGTGGAGGTCGTCCGGGATGGCATATCGAATGTTCTGCTATGGTGCGTCAGTGCTTGGGCGAGACAATAGATATTCACTGCGGCGGCGAAGATTTGAAGTTTCCCCACCACGAAAACGAAATCGCCCAATCAGAAGCGGTAACGGGCAACCCTTTAGCGCGTTACTGGATGCACAATGGCTTTATCAACGTCGATGGCGAGAAAATGGCTAAATCTCTGGGGAATTTCACCACCATCCGGCAATTGCTAGATTCAGCCGCCGGGTTGGAACCTATGGCGCTGCGGCTGTTCGTTCTCCAAGCCCATTACCGCAAACCGATCGACTTTACCCCAGATGCGATCGCCTCGACGCAAAATAGCTGGCATACCCTCAAAGAAGGTTTGCAATTTGGCTACCAGTATGGCAAACAGTTAGGGTGGAGAGAGGGAGATGGGGAGATGGGGAGATGGGGAGATGGGGAGAATTCCACTCTTCACAATTCTTATGTAAAGAGGTTTGAAGCTGCTGTAGATAGCGATTTTAACTTTCCGGGGGGGTTGGTGGTGCTGTTTGAATTGGCTAAAGAACTCCGGCGAGAAGGAAATATTCTCGTTCATGAAGGCAAGACGGAAACCCCATCTGCAACTTTAGAATCTCAATGGCATACCCTCGTAAATTTGGCACGGGTATTAGGCTTGGAAGTTCCGCCTGAAGATGAAACTACCTCTGGTGTTGGCGGTTTAACCGATGCGGAAATTGAGTCTTTAATTCAGCAGCGGCAAGCCGCCAGGAAAGCTCGCAACTTTGCCGAAAGCGATCGCATTCGCAACGAACTCCAAGCCCAAGGCATCACTTTAATCGACAGTCCAGATGGTGTCACCCGCTGGCATCGCAACTAGCTTAAATTCTGGCAACAGGTCTTACTCCCCTTCTCCCAAGCTTGGGAGAAGGGGCTGGGGGATGAGGGCAATCATCGTCTTTGTAAAGTTATTAGACATTCTTCTTACCTCAATAGATTTTTTTGTATCATAGACTACAGAAAAACTATTTATTTTTATCCGTTATCGTCAGGCTGCTCTCAATTAAAACCATGCCCAGCTTTAATCGAAAACGGGTTATTGAGGAGAAAAATATGACAGTTCATACTTACAAACCTGAAGTCACTACCAATTATTCTTATACTCAAAACTGGTCTAGCGGGCAGCTTTACCAACCTTCTACCTGGGTACACCTGTTAGAACCTCTCAGCCCCTTGAGTTTTGATGAAGCTCTGCTGCTCTGCCAGCATTCTGAGGATGAATGGATTGCCTGGGTTCCAGACCATGGTGAAACCATTCTCAACACCAGCCAGTTTTGCCTGGGCTAGTCGCTAAAGTAATTCGCAATTAACAATTCGCAGTTCGCAATTCTAATAACCGTATGCCACCTTCTCTCAACATACAAGGCAGACGAAAGACTGTGTAGCCGCGAATACCCTGCGGGAAGGCTTGCGCCTACATTCGCCTAGATTGGAAAAGTTCGGACGATTTCTTTAGCTCGATCGAGCCAATCGAGATAAGTCTGTTCGCGCTGCATGACTAACTCTAGTACCAATCGGTGCATTTTTTGCTCGCGAGATGCTTCAGGATCGTCTAAAGCCGGAAGATCGATCGCCTCGCACTCCGCTAGCTTCTTTTGCCGCGCTGCCATCTCCTGCTCTAGCAAAGCAATTATTGCTTCGTTGGGTAGCTGGGCGGCAAAGTAGAGTTGCACTAACAAGGGTTCTCGGAAGATTGGTAAAGGCTGATGGGTTTCAAGCCACCGATTTAATGCTGCTTCCCCTGCTGCTGTAATCTGGTAGACCTTACGATTGGGGCGATCGTGCTGAATTTCTACCGTACAGGTAATCCAACCTTGCCCCTCTAGCTTATCTAACGTGCGATAAATCTGCGCCTGGTCTGCTGGCCACAGGTGGGCAATGCAGTTATCAAAGCACTCTATTTTTAAATCGTAGCCAGTCCGCTCTTGTTGCTGAAGCAGACCGAGAATAACGTAGGCCAGAGACATAGACGGTTTACCGAACTTAAAAGGGATACAAGCCCTACTCAGTTATTTCATATAATACTATGCTACTATAAGATTAGTCATATATAAGACAAGTAGCACAAATTTTTCTCGTTTCAGGAGTCGATCGTATGACAGTCCAAACTCAAACGCTCCGAACCGTTGCCGGAATCGTCAATAGCGTGGAAACGCTAGAAGGGGCAGGATTCCTAGTTCGTCGTCCCTTTCCCAAAAGTAGCTTCTCTTACTTCGACCCCTTTCTCCTCCTCGATGAATTGGGTCCGGTTAACCTCAAACCAGGTCAGGCCAAAGGCGCACCAGATCACCCCCATCGGGGCTTTGAAACCGTTACCTATTTATTAGACGGACGGTTAGAACACAAAGATTCTGAAGGGCATACTGGAGTATTAAATCCGGGCGACGTGCAATGGATGACAGCAGGTGCAGGAGTGGTGCATTCGGAAATGCCGGAGTCAGAATTTACTCGGACTGGCGGACGGCTTCATGGGATTCAACTCTGGGTCAACCTGCCCCAACGGGATAAAATGATGGCACCTCGCTATCAGGAAATCGCGGCAGAGCGAATCCCAGTGGCTCAAACGGCAGATGGCTCAGTTAAGGTACGGGCGCTCGCTGGAGAAGCATTAGGAGCCAAGGCGGTCATTGAAACCCGCACGCCAATAATCTACCTGCACTTCACGCTGCAACCGGGCGCATCCGTGGTTCAAAGAGTACCGCCAGCATACAACGCCTTTGCTTACGTACTGGATGGTTCTGGTTTGTTTGGCAGCGAAGAAGAAACTGGTAACGACGGGCAGATGGTAATTTTTGCTTCAGATGGAGATGAGGTAGTAATTACCAATCCTGCTACTGCCAGAGAACCGCTCGATTTCTTACTGCTGGCTGGAGTACCATTGAACGAGCCTGTAGTTCGTTACGGCCCGTTTGTGATGAACGACGCAGCAGAGATAGAGCAAGCGATCGCAGATTACCAACAAGGAAAGATGGGACGAATATATGCTTGACACACTTCAATACCGGATCGATCGATACCAACGCTTGAGCGAGTTACGGATGAAATTGCTGCGCTTGCACAAAATTTTGTTGGATGCCGAGCGCGTTGCCTACGAGCAAGTACGGGGCAAAATTACCAGCGGGGAAATGCTACGACTAGCGATCGATGGCGAGCAATTTGCCTGGTTGCGTCAGATTTCCCAAATAATCGTGCAAATCGACCATTTACTTCAGTCCGACGAGCCTTTGACCCCAGAAGCGATCGCTACTCTGATTGCTGACGTTCGGACTTTGCTCGTGCCAGACGAAGACGGAAATGAGTTTGCTATGAAGTACGATGCTGCATTGCAACGCTACCCCGACGTGGTGTTAGCTCATGCTGATGTCGTCAGGGTTTTAGCGTCAGATTTTCAGGGATAAATCGATGCAGTCGATCGAGGTTGAATTCTGACTTTCCCTATAAGATGGCGTTTCTTGGTTAGATGCTGAAATCATCGCAGATCCCCCCTAGCCCCCCTTAAAAAGCGGATGCAAGCGCGGCGAGGTTTCCTCGCCATGCTGCTTGCACCAAGCAGCGGATGCGCTGCGCGGAGTTTCCCTCCGCAAGCAAGCGCACCAAGCAGGGGGGAAAAACTCAAATTCCCCCTTTTTAAGGGGGATTTAGGGGGATCTAAAAGTCCGAACTTCAGACCGATAACTTATGTATACACCGTAGCCTCGCAGGGAAGGGGGCAGGGGGGTTAGGTCTGTTGGCGTACCTCACCAAAGCCATAAATGCTATGTCGATCGCGATCGTCTTTCAGGCGGCTCCTTATGTTATCTTGGAAGAGTTGTCTAAATTCGCACATTCAGGGTTTCGGGTGTTTCTAGCGAAGGTTTAACCGCCGATCGATCTTAGAAATACGCCTGAATGGAGGATTAACCCGAAAGGAGTAAAAAATAATATGCCAGTCGTCTCTTTAGCACAAATGATGGAGGCGGGAGTTCACTTTGGACACCAAACTCGCCGCTGGAATCCCAAGATGTCTGAATACATCTATACCTCCCGCAATGGGGTTCACATCATCGACTTAGTGCAAACAGCCCAATTAATGGACGACGCTTACAACTACATCCGCACGGAAGCCGAGCAAAATCGCAAGTTTCTGTTTGTGGGTACCAAGCGCCAAGCAGCAGGAATCATCGCCCAAGAAGCACTACGTTGCGGCTCTTACTTCGTCAACCAGCGTTGGTTGGGTGGAATGCTCACCAACTGGACGACGATTAAAACCAGGATCGATCGCCTGAAGGAATTAGAACGCCGGGAAGAAAGTGGCGCATTAGACTTACTTCCCAAAAAAGAAGCTTCCGTCCTCCGCCGCGAGATGGCCAAGTTGCAAAAATACTTGGGCGGGATCAAACTGATGCGGAAAGTTCCCGATGTCGTAGTCATAGTTGATTTGCGCCGGGAGTACAACGCCGTTCAAGAATGCCAAAAATTGGGAATCCCCATTGTCTCCCTGCTCGATACCAACTGCGATCCAGATTTGGTAGATATTCCCATTCCTGCCAACGATGATGCTATCCGGTCGATTAAGCTAATAATAGGGAAGCTGGCTGATGCGATTTATGAAGGGCGGCACGGTCAACTAGATGTCGAAGAAGCAGAAGAGGAATACGAAGACTACGAAGGGGCTGAAGAAGAAGAAGAGTATGACATCGACCCATCGTTGATTCCAGAAGGCAACGAAGAAGAGGAATAATTATCAAGTCAAAAGTCAAGCTTCGACAGGCTCAGCTACCAAGTCAAAAGTCAAAAATAATAGCTAATGACTAGCGGCTAATGACCGATCGATCGAGCAGTCTAATTGATTTCTAGATAACTTAGAAACAGTAATCATTAGTAGGAACTGAACCAATGGGGGAAATATCTGCAAAGCTCGTCAAACAGTTGCGCGATGAAACGGGCGCTGGGATGATGGACTGCAAAAAGGCTCTGAACGAAAATGATGGCGACTTAGCCAAAGCTAAAGAATGGCTGCGGAAAAAAGGGTTGGCATCAGCCGAGAAAAAAGGAGCGCGGGTGGCGGCTGAAGGTCTAGTCGGCAGTTACATTCACACGGGCGGCCGAGTTGGCGTACTAGTGGAAGTGAATTGCGAAACCGATTTTGTCGCTCGTAACGAAGCCTTCCAAACCCTAGTGCGCAACATTGCCATGCAAATTGCCGCTTGCCCGAATGTTGAATACGTCAAAGTAGACGACGTTCCTAGCGAAATCGTCGAGAAGGAAAAAGAAATCGAAATGGGCAGGGACGATTTAGGGAAAAAGCCTAAAAATATCAAAGAAAAGATCGTTCAAGGGCGGATTGAAAAACGCCTCAAGGAAATGACTTTGCTCGATCAGCCTTACGTCCGCGATCAAAATATCACGGTAGAAGAGTTGCTCAAGCAATCGATCGCTCAACTAGGCGAAAATATTCAAATCCGTCGTTTCGTCCGCTTTGTCTTAGGTGAAGGGATCGAGAAACAAGAAACCAACTTTGCCGAAGAAGTGGCCGCTCAAACAGGTGGAAAATAACCTCAATTAGAGAGGCAGTGCTTCTGCGTCTCTAAATTTTTGATGACAGGTCAACCGATTGTGGCTGACCTGTTTTTCCTTGAACGCGGAACATGAATGAAAAGAAAAATTTAAATTTATGGCCAGAGCAATTGAAGCAATCGAGCGAGATATGGCTGCGATGGAAGAGTCGGTAAAAGCGATCGCATCCGAATTGCATACCGCCTACACCAGCTACCTCAAGTGTTTGGGGCAATCAGTGCAACAGCAGCTAATTTCAGCTACTTATAATATTTGCACTCAGGGTTATCCAGAGTCGTTTCTGCAATTGTCTTTTTCCCAACGACAACAAGTACAAAAAGCTCTCCGCCGACTAGTTAAGCAAACTCAAGAGCAGTTACTCTCTCATTTAGAAGTTGCACCACAGGAAGAGGGAGGAGAGGGCGAGGAGCGCGAAGAGGGCGAAGAGGGCGAAGAATTATTCACTCAACACTCAACACTCAACACTCAACACTCTGCGAACAAGCCAGAAGAGCTAATGCAGTGGCAGAAACAACTCGAAGGTGCGATCGCTCAAACTCTAGAAACCCTTTCTCAAAAAACTAATCGCTTGTTGCAGCAAGCAGGAATTTTACCCAATAATATATCTACCTCGATTTTAGAAGTAGCTAAAAACGAGATATCTACAGAGGCGATCGATAATTCCCCAAATCTTTTAAACTTACTGGTGGAAAACAACAATCCCCCAGAGTTGTCAGAATCGACCATGTTGCAGATCGTGGCTTTAAACTTACGAGTATCTGACATTGAATTTAACGACCCCAGAGTTATGTCGGAGCGCAACCAGATTCGCCCTCTTTTATCTCGCTTAAACACCATTGGACGCGAATATCAGAAAAAACAGCGCGAACGTGTAATTGTCGAAGCCGAAGCAGCTTGGCGCAGAAGTTGGGACGAGGAGTAGAGAGGGGATGGGGAGATGGGGAGATGGGGAGATGGGGAGATGGGGAGATGGGGAGAAAATTAACAACTGACCATTGACCATTGACCATTAACAAATAACTCCTAAAGTAATGACTAATGACCAGCCAGATTGGGAGCGATTGCAGAAAGCCTTGTCAGTAGAAGCCGAACGCGGCTTTAGCGACTTGGTGGGCAAACAATATCGTTTTAGCGAGTTTCTCTGTCTGAGTTTTGGCAAACCACCAGCCAATACTTCTCAAGCGGAAAAACAGCGGTGGGTAGAAATGGCTGCTCAGTTTGCCCATTATTCAGAAATGACGACTAGCGATCGTCAACAGCTAGTAGCGGCAGCCCGTCGATTTATTGAGCAGATGCAGGAGGGCGAGAGGGTGAGAGGGCGAGAGGATGAGAGGGGAGACGCGGGGACGCGGGGACACTTCCTAACTCAACACTCAACACTCAACACTCAACACTCTGTGCCAAAGGTAAAGCAGCCTAGAACTACGCCTGTAGTGCAATCCTATAGCGGTGTTTCTCTAGAGCAACCCCTGAGTAATTTGGTGGGAGTGGGAGCGAAAAAAGCGGATGAATTGGCCAAGCTGCAATTGACGACCGTGCGGGATCTGCTGTTCTACTACCCTCGCGATCATATTGACTACGCCCGCCAAGTGAATATTTCTGAGTTGGAGGCTGGGGAAACAGTAACTCTAGTGGGCACGATCGATCGTTGTAATTGTTTCAGCAGCCCCCGCAATCAAAAGCTGACGATCTTCGAGGTGGTGCTGAAAGATCGCACTGGCAAAATTAAACTCAATCGCTTTTTTGCCGGAGGGCGCTTCAGCCATCGAGGTTGGCAAGAATCTCTCAAACGCCGCTATCCCCAAGGGGCAGTAGTAGCCGCGTCGGGATTGGTGAAAAAAAATAAATACGGTTTGACCCTGGAAGAACCAGAAATCGAAGTCCTCGCTCACCCAGGAGACTCGATCGATTCGCTGAATATCGGTCGCATAGTGCCCGTTTATTCGCTCACTGAGGGGGTATCGGCCGATGTCGTCAGACAGGCGGTGACGGCGGCGCTACCAGCGGCCAAACAAATCAGAGATCCCGTGCCAGCGGGACTGCGAAATCGGTATGGCTTGATGGAGTTGAAAGAGGCGATCGCTAATATTCATTTTCCGGCCGATATTGAGGCGAAACAAGCTGCCCGCCGCCGCTTGGTCTTCGATGAATTCTTTTACCTGCAACTCGGTTTCCTCCAGCGTCGCCAGAGGCTACGACAGATTCAAAATAGCGCCGTTCTCGCCCCTACGGGGAAATTGATTGACGAATTTCAGCACGTATTACCGTTTCAATTTACCAACGCTCAATCGAGAGTGATTAACGACATCCTCAACGACTTGCAAAAAAACACGCCGATGAATCGATTGGTGCAAGGAGATGTCGGTTCTGGTAAAACGGTGGTGGCAGTCGTAGCGATCCTCGCCGCCGTGCAGTCTGGCTACCAAGCCGCGCTAATGGCCCCCACGGAAGTATTAGCTGAGCAGCACTATCGCAAGTTAGTTAGCTGGTTCAATCTGCTGCATTTACCTGTAGAACTGCTGACGGGTTCGACTAAAGCTGCTAAGCGCAAGCAAATTCATTCTCAATTAGTTACAGGCGAACTCCCACTGTTAGTCGGTACTCACGCTTTAATTCAAGAAAAAGTGAATTTCCACCGCCTGGGTTTAGTGGTGATTGACGAACAACACCGCTTTGGAGTGCAGCAGCGGGCGCTATTGCAGCAAAAAGGTGAAGCTACCCACGTCTTGACGATGACGGCTACCCCAATTCCTCGCACCCTGGCGCTAACTTTGCATGGAGATTTGGATGTCAGTCAAATCGATGAATTACCTCCAGGCAGGCAAGCAATTCAAACTAGCGTCCTGACGGGTAGAGAACGCACTCAAGCTTACGCTCTGATCGAGCGAGAAATTGCCCAAGGACGGCAAGCTTATATAGTTTTACCTTTAATTGAAGAATCAGAGAAATTGGACGTGCGATCGGCTGTAGAGGAACACAAACGGCTATCTGAAACCGTATTTCCCCAATTCCAAGTAGGTTTGTTACACGGGCGCATGACCTCGGTTGAAAAAGATGAGATTATTAACTCTTTTCGCGACAACAAAATCCAAATTTTAGTTTCAACCACTGTGATTGAAGTTGGGGTCGATGTCCCCAATGCTACGGTGATGGCGATCGAAAATGCCGAACGCTTTGGTTTATCTCAAATCCATCAGTTGCGGGGGCGCGTCGGACGGGGTTCTCATCGTTCTTATTGTTTGTTGATGAGCAGTTCTAAAGGTCCCAATTCCCGCGAGCGACTCAAGGTGTTAGAAGAATCTCAAGATGGCTTTTTCATTTCCGAAATGGACATGAGATTTCGCGGCCCTGGCGAAGTTTTAGGCACGCGGCAATCGGGAGTAGCCGATTTTGCTCTTGCCAGTTTAGTAGAAGACCAAGAAGTATTGGAATTAGCGCGAGATGCGGCTGAAAAAATGATTTTGAAGGATGAAAATTTAGAGCGATCGCCCCTATTACTCGCTGAATTAGAATATCGTTATCAGCGTCTCATGGGCGGCACAATTTTAACCTGATAGTGTTTGTAGCAAGGCTCTAGTCATTTCGAGTAAGAATGAGATAGGTGAAGTTAGTCCTAGCAAGGGTTTGCACCATTCAAACTGTCTCATAACAAATCCGGTTATTACTAGCTACTTTTGCTTGGCGGTTGAAACCGCAGCTATACAATCGAAGTCCGCCTGCGCGGACTCAAGAATAAACGGCATTTTAAAACCGGATTTAGTATCACTTCCATCTGGAATAACTATAACATCCATTGCTCAATCGAGCAGTAGCAAAGCTGCAACTTTAGCGATAATTTTAATTTATGTTGCACGTTCAAGTCATTGTTGACTTACTTTGAGGTGATAACTTCAAACCGATGCTGATAACGTCTAATGTTTATTGCCTTGATTACATCATCAACAAATACAAGATGGTTTGCATTAAGCATAACTGTTAGAGGATCGAAAGAATCTATCACAAGCAACTTTTTTCCAGCTTCAAGACATGATTGCAGCGCATGATGGTAAGTTTTATCATGCTCGCATGGAAGATTTTGCTTGAAATACTCTGATAAGGACGCAATTAATATGTATAAACGCTCGTTAGGCTTTGGGTGTATTACTCCTTCTCTTTGGGTTAAATCTTGCACCATTCTAAATACCATTGCAATCGAATATACGTAAAATTCATAAGCATGTAGCCTTGAAGGGAATAATAAGTATCCGCCTAGCCCATTACTTCCAAGCGAATGTTCAAAAAAACCTATTAACCATTGCCCTGCTTGTCTATCTGCTTCAGCCTCAAAAGCTTTCCTAATTATTAATTCTTCAGGATAATATTGTTTTTTCTCGTCTTTTAGCTCGCTTAGGTATCGATCTCCTATTTCATCGTTTAAGTAATCTAAGTGTCCTAGAACAATATGCGATATTTCGTGGAGTATTATCAGGTAACTGCCAATAAAATAGGCATAATCAGCCAGTATTTCTCTTTTTCCTAAATGCCTTAGTCTTTTATCATTGATTTCACATTCCTCTACCCAAGGCAAGAGGTTAATTTCATCAAAAGCTAATGCTCTTGATGCCACCCAAAGACAGCGTGAAAAACCAGCTTTAATTGTGATTTCGTAAGTAGCTAATTCTTTACTTTTTCGTTCGGCTTTTGCATCAAGCTTTTCTGGATTAACTCTATCAATATTTAATTGAATAGATGTTGATTTACCAGAAGGAGTAGATATTTTTAGAGAGCTTAAAATTCTATGAAAGTGGTTTTCAATTTGAGCAAGTTGGGACTCTAAGCTGTCAAAGGTATAACCTAGTGCTTGTATAATAAATAGCTTTTTGTTGTTTTCCTGACTAATATGACTCATTATTATCTATCTAACTATTATGAAAGCCAAATATTTGCTACACACATTTTGCTCAATAAAATTACTAAATATGGTGTAACTAATGAAAGCTAATTTCTAGCTCAGACAGCATTATCTTAGGAATCAGAACTTTTGTGAAATCGGGATGTAAATTCAGGATATTTTTCTAAATCCTCTACCGACTCTACAGCGGGCATCTCGATCCAGTTTCCTTCTTCGTGCAGTTTGTCTACATAGGCATAGAAAGCATCGCGATCGTGTCGATGGTCGAGAACGTAACCAAGCAACTCCTTCTGACTCATAGCTTGAAAGTTAGGCTGACTCATCCAATGTACCTCCAGTTACCGTTGGGGTAGATCTCTATTATGTTTTCTTCACCTGCAAGGAAAAATATATTTCCCGTCCGCTCGTCCATGCGAACCAGATTTATAGGTAAGTAGAGCCTAGTGAACCAGCAACATAGCACGTAACATCTAGTTTTTTGTTCTGCTGTAGGTATAGTCTTAACTCCTCAACTTTTCTATGAGTAAAAATTATAACATTTTTCTCTTTAAGGATTGGAGAGCGATCGCCCGTATTACTAGCTGAATGATAATATCGCCAACAGCGTCTCATGGGCGGGGCAATTCTAACCTGAAACTCTTGGAAGTAAAGCTAAAGAACAGTGAAACCGTCTTCTTCTAGCGATCGCTCTGACTTGACAAAATCGCCAACTAACTTCTGGAAGCGATCGTCATCCCGAATCGTATCAAAATCTGGGTCAGTATTTGCTTTTTTCCTATATTTGGCTCTTAAGGCGATCGCTTGTTGTAAATTCTTGATAGCTTCGTCAACTTTGCCCCACAACGCATAACATTTAGCCCTGTGATACCGAGCAGGGAAATCATTTGCTTGGAGAGCTAGGACTTGGCCAAAGCTAGAGATGGCTTCCTCATAACGTTCCAGTTTGTACAGAGCCATACCTCGCAAGTGCCAATCAGCAGCACTATCTGGTACAAGAACTAGTGCTTGGCTAAAGCTAGAAATTGCTTCCTCATAATGTTCCAGTTTGTACAGAGCCATACCTTGCAAGTTCCAGGCATCGGAATTATTTGGTTCGAGGGCTAGTGCTTGGTCAAAGCTAGAGATGGCTTCCTCATAACGTTCTAGTTGGTACAGAACCGCACCTCTCAAGTTCCAGGCATCGGAATTATTTGGTTCGAGGGCTAGTAATCGATCGTAGCTAGCGAGCGCCGCCTCCCAGTCTTCAGCAATTTCTGATAAACAGGCTTGTTCAAAAAATAAACGTGCTTTTTGGTTATTTGTTTGATAGGGTTCTTCAATTAGAGCTTGAACTTTCAGAAATAGATCGCGATATTCGTCTCTGTTTAAAGTAGAATAATCTTCTCTGAGACTACGTTCCTGAATTGCCTGCAATGACTCCTGTTGGAAACGTTCGGAGTCCATAGCAAACTCGAATACCCCAGAACGCCAGTCAAAAAAGTCTGGGGCGCGACGAATCAAATATTTAAGGGCAAATAAGGGTACGAGGAAAACAAAAGAGAACTTGAAGCGATCGTAAAACTTTTCTCGATCGAGGTTCAAGCGTGCCAGAACGGGGGGTACTGACCGTTCGCTGTAGGAATAGCGTTCTTTAGGATTTTGCCAGAGGCGACTTTTTTCGTAGTCATACAGCGAATATTCTAACCCCTGAATAAATAAGATATCGATTTGATTTTTCCTAGACAGAGCATCTACCAACTCGTAAAGATTAGTAATTTGTTCCTTCAGCGACAAAACTTCAATCTGCTTGTCAGGCAAATCCTTCTCTACGCGCTGAATCAGTCGTTCTCCCTCGGCAGGAGAACACTGCGCGAACAGCAAATTGAACCCTCTAGCACGCTGCAAAGAGCGCAGCAGCGCCTTGTATTCTTGTTCTGGACTGACGATAACGTCCTTTGTCCAGTCGCTCGATTCTGGGTTCATAACGCTAACCTTTCAAGCGATCGAGAAGACCCCTCTCCAAACCTCTCCCCCACAGGGAGAGAGGCTTTGAATTTCCCTCTACGGGTGTAGTCAGGAAAGACTTTGAATTTCTCCCTACTCGTGTAGAGAAGACAAGCTTTGACTTTCCCCCCTTCCCTTGCAGGGAAGGGGGGCAGGGGGGTTAGGTTTCTTACGTTCATGGTGACAATTGAGCTAAAGCTTCCTTAAATTCTGGAACGTCTCGCAACACTGGATGTACGTCGTGCCAAGTTTCATCTTGCTGATATTCCAACAGACAACGATTAAATAGCAAACTCCGGTGGCGATCGTCGTTAAGAATCCGCTTAGTTCGATGCACCTTTGCCAACAACGCCCATTGGTCGTCATTCGCCGTGATGCGATAGGTATTACGCAGTTTGCTGACTGCCCGTTGTAACGATGCAGCTTGAATCGGCAGCTTGTCATCCTCATTGTAGTCAATCGCTGTTTGCACTAACAGGATTAAATTTCGGACGTGACCACCGCTAATCAAACACAATTGACGCAATGTATCTGGATGGTCGAAAATTTCTGTTTCCATCTTTAGCCCTCTGACTGCATCTAAGACATACACTCGCGATCTCAGAATTTCCTTGAGTTTTTGAATTCCGATTTCATGAGGCCGATCGTCTGGAGTTTGCACCATAATCGCAGGTAAAATCTGCTGATTGCAGTTATAGATTTCTGTCAAGTCGGTGGCACGGCTAGATAGAACTAAAGAAATCGGCACGGTATAAATAACGTGACAATCGAGAGCCTTCAGTTGTTCGCTGCGATCGATAAAAACTTCGTCATGATTCGTGCGTCCTCCATCCCGCATGGTCAAAGGAATTTTATCTAGTCCGTCGGCGATTACCACTAATTTGCTTTTCCCTGGTGGCAACTTCTGCTTGGCATCGGCAATAAATTGGTTGAGGGCAGTCACCAGGTTTTCGGTGTGGGGGTTGAGCAACTGTCGTAGCTTTGCCCTTTGACTGGGTTGGGTGCGAATATTAGTAGCAATCTTGGCAAATTGTTGAATTTGCAACTCGGCTGAGGCATTGTCCAGCATGATTTCAGTTTGCAATATCTCCTTGAGAGATTGCCAGCGATCTTGCAGCCAGCTTAAAACTGGTTTGGAATTAGCAGTTTTCAAACTCTCTAACAAGTGTCGGGTACACGCCAGCAAGATATCGGTGTATTCGACATCCTCTGGGTTAATATCCCCATCTTCTGCCGCAAAATATACCACTTGACAGCCTTTTTGCTCTAAATCGTTTGCCAGCCGCAGCAGTTCGGTAGATTTGCCGCAACCTCGATGTCCCGTGTATAGCTGACAGGTGGGTTTGTGCGATCGCTGAATCTTACTCCCCAGTTCTACCAAAATATCGCTACCGCCCCGCACTTCCCTGCAATCGACGTACAACTTAGAACCAGCAGGTAAAGGAGAAGGGTCAAACTGATTGTAGATATCATCTAGGATGCTCATGAGTTTCTGGTCTTGCTTGCCGCTAGTCTCATTAAAACCGCGATCGATCCCAACTCATGCAAATCGACGGATAATAACCATCCGTAGGGGCGCAAAGCTTTGCGCCCTTAGCATATGCGATATGTGTGGCCAAGTTTCGATCGCACCTCCAAGCTAGAATCTACCCAAAGCTGCTGTTCTTCCTCTCTGGCCTCTCACCTCAGTACGGCTTGATAGGTGGGTACAATATTGAGTAATAAGGCAATTTTATCTGTGACACCAGCCAGAGTTACTCCCGGACAACCGCTCAGCCCCCAACAACAAACGGGTTTAGCATTAGTCGCCCGCTTATATGGGGGGCGCGATGTAGTGCTGGCGATCGATCTGACAGAAAGCGTGGGGTTGAACGATGAAGGGCGCTTGCGACTGCGGCAAATCGTCCAAGACAGCCTGCAAGCAGGAGACTCAGTATATGTCGTGCCGTTTGCGGCTACGGTCAATCCCCTCTCGCCAAATGTCAATCCGATAGCCCCACAGCAAGCTTTTGCTTTTAGCGGGCAAACAAACGATCTCGATCGCATTCTCGCCGCCATCCCATTTCAGCCCGATCTCAATCTCCGTCAGACCGATATCGAGTTAGCCGAACTCACCATCTATCGAAGTCTGGCTCAACTCAATCAAGACCGCTTGCAACAAAATCTCCCCATTAAGTCGCAATCGGTGGTTTGGATTACCGACGCACCCTTATTTAGCAAATCTGGGGCCGATTGGACGGAAACGCCCGCTCAAAGTCCCTTTCGCGTCGCCGATTCCCTTCCCAGCCAACAGCGTCAGGCTTGGCTGCAAGCTTTGCCGTTGCGCGAAAGATCTCTAATTATCTCTGGCAGCGGCCAGCGGGAGTATCAGCTAGCAGTAGTAGACGTTCTCCCCACCGTCCAAGAATTTTGCACTCCAGCCCCAGGCGGACAAGAAACCTGTTTGGTCAACCCTTATCTTCTGAAACAGCTATGGCTGCCAGCTACAGGGTTGCTTGCAGTCGCGATCGCTTTGGGGTTTGGGATCGCTAAATTACTTAAATTGCGGAAAAAGTGGCAAATTGTAGTAGATTTTGAGTCAACCGAAAAAGACGAGGAGCAAATCTGTTACTTGCCAAACCACCAACGAATTGCGATCGGCGAATATGACTCTAGCTGTGTCGATGCTATAGATTGTCCTGGGGCGGAAGTCAGGGCATATTTAGAGCGCCAAGGGCAGCGTTTGTATCTCGTGCCAACCCATTTAGCACCGATCTATTGTAATGGTAGAGAAATTGAAAAACGCACTCCCATATCTGGTTCCCTGGTGAGAATTAATTGTCCCAACGCTAACCACCGAGATTTTGAGTTTTCTATTCAAGTGAAAAAATAGGGCATGGGGCATAGGGCATGGGGCATAGGGCATAGAGGGCGGAGAAAATAACAACTAGTAACTCCACACTCAACACTCCACACTTAACACTTCCAAAGCTTCTGAAATTATGACTCAAGCAACTAGTAACGAACGCCAATTCCGAGGAATCAATCGCAGTATTTGTATAGGATTGGGCGGTACGGGCCGAGATATTTTGATGCGAATTCGACGATTAATTGTCGATCGCTACGGAGATTTAAATAAGCTCCCAATCGTTAGTTTCGTCTACATCGATACCGATAAAGCCGCATCGCAAGTATCGGGCTTGCGGACGGGAAGCACTTATCACGGTGTCGATCTGAGTTTTCGGGAGTCGGAAAAAGTTAACGCTACCATGACTTCGCCGGAAGTAACTAATTTCGTGCAGGAATTAGAACGTCGATCGTCTGGCGATCGCCAAGGGCCATACGATCATATTGGTATCTGGTTTCCACCCCAATTATTGCGGAATATCAAAGCGGTAGAAGAAGGCGCTAAAGGGATTAGACCTGTAGGCAGATTGGCGTTTTTTCACAACTATAAAAAAATTCAAGCAGCGATCGAAACTGCCGAACGCCGGACTAGGGGACACGATGGCAATTTACTCAAATCTGGGTTGCGAGTCGAACCGGGTTTGAACATTTTTATTGTCGGTTCTCTCTGCGGTGGAACTGGCAGCGGGATGTTTTTAGATGTCGCCTACAGTCTGAGAAAAGCTTATGGCGATCGCGGCGCTCAAATTGTCAGCTATTTAGTAGTTAGTCCGGTATTATATGGCAACACTCCGAATATGAGTGCCAACACTTATGCGGCTTTAAAAGAACTAAATCACTACACTACTCCCGGAACTCGGTTTGAAGCTTGCTACGATATGCAAAACGTGACGATCGTGCAAGAAGAACGACCGCCGTTTGATTATGCCTATTTGGTGTCTCACCAAACCGCTGGAGAATATTCAATTCTAGATCAAAGTAAAATTGCTAACGTAATCGCTCATAAGATTGCTTTAGACTTTTCTGGGGAAATTGCGCCTGTAGTTAAGGGCATGAGGGATAATTTTCTGCAACATATGTTGCAATGGGACAACCACCCCCGGCCTAACGTTCAGCGTTACTTAACCTTTGGCTTAGCAGCAGTTTATTTTCCTCGCGATGTTATCGTCCAAATTGCCTTAACTAAAATTAGTTTCAGGTTGGTGAATTTTTGGGCCAATGGGGAAGGGCAAAGTCCCGATCCGCAGAGATTGCTGGAACAGTTTTTGATTCAATATCGCTGGCATACCGATTTAGTCCAAAGGGAAGGATTGACTACTAAAATTGCCGAAGCGGTACAAGAATCTAACAAGAATTTTTCCAGCACTATTAACGCTTGGCGAAATAAGATCGAAAGACCGATCGCGGAGTGCAAAACTAAAGAGGAACGTCTGAGCATTCGCCAGCAATTGCAAAGAGAGTTTCGCGAGCAGTTTCGCAAAATCCAACCCGGAGAAACAGAAAGCACTAGGGGTATTTGGCTGACCAGGCTGCAACAAATCAGACCTAACATTATCGAACAACTCAAACAAAATATCGATGATTTCCTCGGAGCTTTACTTTCTCCGAGTGATGTCAATTTCTCGATTAGAAATGCTCGGACTTGGTTAGATGCCCTGCAAACAGATTTAGGGATCGATCTCCGCAATCTCCAAGAAAAGATTACGAATTTTGGTGGCATGAAGCGACCGGAAACGGTAGAAAGAAAGTTGCGGGATTTCGAGCAAATTGTTGAGGATATCGAAAAGAAAATTGTCCCTCTCGGCAAAAACAACCAAATTCAATCGGAAGCCAAAAGATTTGTGCGGGAAATTAGCGATCTGTTCAAGCATAACTTTGACTTAGCAGTATTGCAAGAAGGGCTACAAATTGTCAGTGCTTTGCAAAAACACGTGCAATATCTCTCAACTCAAGTTGCAGCTTTTAGCAGCTTGATAGATAAACTCAAAAACGAGTATGAAAAAGAAGAAGCTGAACTCAAGCAATTGAATTTCGATGAAATGAGTGGCGAGGCGATTTTTGATAACGAAGATATCGAAAGTTGCTACAACACCTTGTTGCCACCGAATGAATTTCGATCGCAATTAGTATTGTTAAGCTCAGCACTAACAGAACCATCGGGTAAGGGAGAATCTCTTAGTAGCTTTATCAACCACGAGGAATACTACGGACATACCCTGAGAGAACAAATCACTCAAGAGCAATTGCAAAAGCAAATCGCCCTCACAGTCGATCGCTTATTTGGTTCTCGCAGTACGACAATTATCAAGTCGGTAATCAAGCGTTTAATGCACAAATATTCTCCCTTAGAGCGATCGACTCGGCTAGCCCAAATCATGCAGGAAGCCGAACCGATGTTGCGCCTCAATTTGAGCGATCCATATTTCCACAGCACCCCAGCAAAAGGGAGTAAATTGGTCGGATTTAAAGATACTGACGAGCAAGAGGTACGGCAATTCAAAGCTATTTTGGGACGGGAATTAGGCATTGCTGAAAGTATGCTCAAACCGACTCAATCGGAAGACGAAATCGTCATCGTCACTGAGTATGCAGGTTTTCCTTTGAGATTGATCGACGGCTTAGAGCAAATGCGCAATCCCTATCTGCGAGAAAAGAATTCTGCGGTTTCTTTTCTGCACAACAACTATAATGTTCTCTATGCTGACATTCTACCGCCCGACGCTCAAACGATGGAAGAATTAGAGGATGTTTTTTATCCGAGTTTGGCCTTCGAGCTAATAAAACAAAACCCAGAAAGCCAGGAGTTAGAATTTCAATATTATGACGATCTCAGAGATACCTACAGCGTCGCCTCTCTCAGCCCAGTGTGGAATCAGGCATTAGAAGAACTGGTGCATCGACCGGATATAAATGAGGGGTTAAAAAGAATATTAGACGATGCGATCGCCAAAATCGAAGCCAACCCTCACCTCTGGCAAGAAAAATACTTACCGCTGTTGCGGCAATTCGTCACTCAAGTCGATCGATTATTGGAAGAAGATCCAAACTATCCTTATAGAGCCAGTGTAGTCACAATTCGCGGAACTTCAGAGATTCTTGGTAAAGAGGGAGCGATCGATCGCTTTCGCAAAAAAATAGAGGAGCAATTAAAAGATTTCTCAGAACCAAATCCTGCTACTCCCAGATTAATTCCTGCCGAACTCGTAGTCGATTCTGTGGTAACTGCTGGCGATAACCGAGCTAAACGACGGATCGAACTCCAACAACTCAAACAAGATTTAGAAGACGGTTTGATGACTGAGGAAGAATTCGAGCGTCTCCGCCAAGAAATCTTTGAGAAGTATCCCTTATAAAAGTCAAAAGTTAAAAGTCAAAAGTTAAAAAATAGGAGGATATTTAATGTCTGAAAAACCTTTTGATATTTGCGAGCGGACTTTTGAGTTTTCTGTCAGAATTGTTAATCTCTGTAGCTTTTTGAGCGAAACACCTAGCGTTAAACGAGATTTAGGTAAACAATTACTTCGCTCTGGAACATCTATAGGAGCTAATGTTGAAGAGTCAAGAGCAGGAGAAAGTTCAGCAGACCTTATTCATAAACTACAGATTTCGCTTAAGGAGGCTATCGAAAAGCAAATGATTGTTTTTTGACTTTTGACTTTTGACTTTTTATCATGCCACCAATCCCAACCTATTTAATCGTTCTCTTAGCCGTCTGTATAGTTTTACCATCGATCGCGGCGGTAATCTTACGGTTTATTCTCTACCGATATCTGGCGATTAGGGCAGAGATCCTCAGAAGGATACTGAATGGCAGATCTCCTGGGAGAATACCTAGAATTTTAGTGGAATTAGAAGAAAACTATAAAGAAGCTAGCAATCATTTAGAACAAGTTAATAGCGGCGCTTTAATCGATCGCGTTTACTCTCAAGAAAAAGTTGGGTGGATAGCTTGCGAACAAATCGATTACTTTTGCCGGATCTTGCCTAACTTATTACTGTCGTTTGGACTGTTAGGAACTTTCTTAGGTATTACTATCAATCTTTCTGCCCTCAGTCAAACGATCGGGCAAACTCAAGTTAACAATTTTAATAGTTTATTGCCAGAATTACAAAAACCACTTCAAGGCATGGGAATTGCCTTTGTTACTAGTTTAATTGCTATTGGTTTTAGTGCTATTCTCACCTTAGTTAACTTTTTATTTAATACTGGTGCTGCCAAACATCAACTTCTGACTGCTTTAGAAGATTATCTCGATAATGTTTATCAACCAAGCTTGCCAGGTCGTACTAGGATAGATAAAGGAGTCGATCGACTAGTAAATGAGTTTAGCAGTTTTTTATATAGATTTGGCGATACCGTTCGAGATGCAGTAGAGCGATCTCTAGGAGAGAATATTCAGAAAATTGTCGATCTAAATCAGCAATCTCAGGAGCTTGCAATTCAAGTCTACAGCGAATTCAAATCATCTTCTAGTACGATCGCCAGAAGTGCCGACGAACTCAAATATGCTATTACTGCTTTTGAAAATGCGATCGCTGCTTTGATGAGAAGTACCGACAGATTCGAGCAAGCTTCTCAAACCTTTGAACGCACTACCGTACCCCAGAAGCTATTAGAAGCGACTACTAATCTAACAATTACACAACATAAATTTTCGGAATCAGCAAAAAAATTATCATCTTCATTTGAAGAAGTTACTACCTTATCGCAATCGGTGCGATCGATCGAAGAAGAGATCGGTTTTATCGTGAAAATATCAGAGCAATTTTCTGAGTTATATCAAATCAACCATCATTCTCTAAATGATATCCTCAATCAACTCCAAAGAAAAGCTCAAAACGTTCAATCTGCTGTCGAACAATTAGATGAAATGCCTCAAAATATTGGCGAGATTGTAGACGATAAAATGAAAGAATTTATCAATGATTTTACTAAAATAGATTTCTCAATTGACGATCGCAAAAATGAGGAATAAAGAGGAGATGGGGAGATGGGGAGATGGGGAGATGGGGAGATGGGGAGATGGGGAGATGGGGAGATGGGGAAGGAGAGGGGCAGAGGAGAAAATTAACTACTGACAATTGACAACTGACATTCTGAACTCCTGAACTCCTGAACTCCTTTAAGCTGAGCGTAGCCGAAGCTTGAACTTCTGAACTTCTGTATTCTTATGAGCCGACATTCACGTTACCGCGATCGCCATGAAGATTTAAATGTCTGGCCTGCTTTTACAGACTTAATGGCCAACGCATTTTTGATCTTCGGTTTACTTTTGTTATTAGCTACTCTGAGGTCGGCATTCTCACAAATTAACGAGAAGATTCCACCAATTATTATTATTGAAGATGAAAAAACTTATCGATTTGCCTCCGGTAGCGCCGAAGTTCCCCCGGCAATGAATAATTATATTCGGGAGAAAATCGTACCTGAAATTGAAAAAAACGCCCAGCAGTATCAGATTGATGTCGTAGAGGTCATCGGCCATACAGACGGTCAACCTAGCACTACTTCAGAGAGCAATCTAGATGTAAATATTGAGAAAGCAGCTAATGGAGAAATTCCCGTCAGCAGTCTAGAATCAGGCTCTAATGCTGACTTAGGATTGACGCGAGCTTTGGCAGTCGTGCGAGTATTGCGCGACATTCAATCTCAGAAAGGCAGATTAAAAAGACTGAATTTTCGAGCCTATTCAGCCGGACAGCTAATATTACCAAACGGTAAATTCGCTTCAGCCCAGCGGGAGCCGGATCGGACGCGGCGACGCATTGAAATTCGCTTTACCCGTCTGGGAACGTTAACTAAGGTCAAGTGATTGCGAGAGGGCGAGAGGGCGAGATGGGGAGATGGGGAGATGGGGAGATGGGGAGATGGGGAGCAGCCCTTCGACAACGCTCAGGGCAAGAGGGGAAAATTAACAACTGACAATTGACATTTTGAACTCCGAACTCCGTTGGCGCAGCCTGCGCTCGGCGCATACTCCGAATTCCGAACTCATTTAAGCGGCTAGTTCTTTGCGTGCTGGAGCGACGCGAACTGTAGTGAGATCGAGCGGTACTCTATCTGATTGAGCAATAGGAGCTTTTTCCAAGATCTTGACTTCAATATCGATCGCTACCAGATAAGAACCAGGTTCGCAGCCCACGGCTTCAGCAATCAAACTAGCCAATTCTGGGCGTTCGGCAGTGATGGGGTGGCGTAGAGCACAACGATCCCACTCGTGCTGAGCAGCAGGATTGAGATTCAGAACGTAGTGCTTGGTAATAGCTTGAGAAGACTCCATAGGTCGTTTGGCTATTTACTAACTGGAAGAACTTACTCTTTCAGTATAGTACACATGTACTATTTTGTCCACTTGGGTTCGATCTCAACAAGAGGGCCGAAGAGCAGAGGAGAATCTTTAACTTCACACTTCTCACTTCTTCTCACTCAACACTCAACACTCAACACTTAACACTTCCAAAGCCCCTAAACTCCTAAACTTCTTACCTAAAATCTTCTTCTATTCCGGGCAGGAGGTTGGAAATCGGCGCTATTGACAGGAACTCTATTTGTGGGTTGATTCACCGATGGAAAATTCGACGTGCTATTGTCAACCCTGCTAGTGGCGCTATTGTTGTTAGAGTTAAATCCGCCCGTATTGCCAGCATTATTAGTCAATGCTGGGCTGACAGGGTTGTTGGGCAATGTTGAGGCTCGATTGTCAGTGAAAGCAGGATTGATACCGTTATTTGGCAACCCCGAACCCAAATTATTAGGCACTCTTGAGTTGGGAGCATTATCTAGCAATCCCGAATTGCGATCGCCATTACCAAATCCCCGATTGACCCCATTAGCAGGCAAACTCGAACCTAAATTGTTGTTAATTGCTGGATTCGGGCGATTGTTGGGCAAATCCGCACCTCGATCGTTGTTAAATCCTCTATTGTTAGTGTTGTTAGAAGAGCCAAGATTGGAATTGTTAGAAAATCCCGAATTGCCGCCATTAGCAGGTAAACCAGAACCTAGATTGTTGGAAAATCCCGAATTGCCGCTATTAGCGGGTAATCCCGTACTAGGGCTACCATAAAATCCGCGCTCGTTCGGACTAGAAGGAGCGCCATAAACTCCACCGCTATTTGAAGTGACTGGATCGCTACCGCTGGTGGTCGATAATCCACCGCCACCGCGATTGGGGTAAGTTCTGGCCCATCCCGGTTGAGAATAAAAGCTTCCCCGGCTATTGTTAATTGGAATTTGACTGTTACCCGCTGGCGCTCCCCCTGGCGCTCCTGCTGGCGATCGCGAAGCGGTATTTCCTTGAGATCCAACTCTAGGAGCAAAACGGCTATCGATAAATCTAGGATCGTTAGTCGGCGTAGCTCCATTAGGTTGAGCGATCGCGTTTGGCCCTCCAGTTTGAGGCCTCACCTGAGATAATCCAGGGATATTATTATTGGCACCGTAAGCGTTATACCCAGCCCTGGGATTGTAGTTGCTGCCTCCCAAGTTACTGGGAAGATTGGAAAATAAAGGATTGCCCGCAGCGTTGGGTAGTTGCGGACCGTAGTTATTCCCCATCCCAGGTAGTTGCGGACCGTAGTTAGTGCTGCTGTTTGGTTGAGAGTTGTAAGGTAAGAGAGCAGACGAGTTAGAGTTGGGCAACCCCAAACCCGTACTCGGATTAGATAGCGATGGTGGCTGGCCGTAGTCTGGAACCGCAGATCTGGCACCATAATTAGGCGATCGAGGATCGGCGCTATAGTAGGGCAATTGAGAATTATTACCAAAACTAGATGCTCCCCCATTGGCAGATGGGTTAGGAGATTGCCCTATATTTGTTTTTCTGCGGTTGCTACTAGAGGGGACACTAGGTGCAACTCTGGAGGGTTGGGTGCTGCTAGATCTAGCTGTCGAGCGAGAAGTTCGCCTCTGGCTAGAAGTCTCAGGGTCACCAGAACAAGAAATTAGACCGCTAGAGATGGTCAAACCAACGATTAAGCCAAATAATTTTAGTTTTACGTTCATGATTACCTCTCATAACGGGACGAAGGAGGGGAGGGGGAAGATGGGGAGATAGGGAGATGGGGAGATGGGAGAGAAGTCTTAACTCCGAACTCTGAACTTAAATTCTTTTCTAGCTTATCTCATAAATCTTTGGCGGAGCCTAGCTACAAAAATATCTACTTCTGGGATGTTCGATCGAGCAGCTAAGACGATGAATAAACTCAAACCAGCGATCGCGGCTAAACTTAGTTGTCCCAATATTTGCAGAAAAGAACTCGCACCTAAAAACCGTTGATATGCCCAGCTAACTGCCCAACTAGTCAAGCCAGCTAAAATGCTGCTGCCCGTCAAACTCCCTATCGGCCAGATCCACTCGCGCCATCCCAAACCGCGCAGCCGCCGGTTTAACACCCATAATAGCGCCGCCATTGAGGTAAAATTTACCACTAATGTTGCCAGTACCAACCCAGGAGCGCCTAACCCTAAATAGTTAATAAAGATATAAAGCAGCACAGCGTTGAGGAAAATATTTACCAGGCTGATCCGAAAAGGGGTTTCAGCATCTCCCAAGGCATAAAATACCCGGACTAAAACATCGCGCTCTAAGTAAAAAAACATCCCGCTGGCAGAAACTATCAATACTGAAGTTACCAATTTAGAGGCTTGGAGATCGAAGGCATAGCGTTCGTAAATCAGGCGGACGATCGGAAAAGCTAAGGCGATGGTTAAGGCGCTCAGGGGTAGCATGGTCAGTGCTGTCAGGATCGTCCCCTGACGAATCCGCACTTTGAGATCGGGCCAATTTTCGGGAGCCGCCAGTTCGGAAAAAACTCTCAGAAAGGGTACCAAGATCGTACTAGAAATAATTCCTAGAGGTGTCTGCACCAACAGCACCGTGTAATTTACTGCTGCGGCTGCACCGGAAATCTTAGAGGCAAAAAATAGGGCAGTTTGCAGGTTAATTTGTAGCATTCCCGATGACAGAGTTGCGGGACCCAGGACGCTCATCACTTCTTTGACCCCAGGTTGCCGCCAGTCGAACCGCAGGCGCAAGGTTCCCATTCCGGCCCGCCACTGGGCGACTGCTTGGACTAACCACTGTAAAACCGCACCCGCCAGAGTTCCCCAAGCTAAAACTTGCGCCCCTAAGATGGCATATTTGGGGGTGGCGATTTGAGAACCGAGTTGCATCCCTAAAAAAGCCACGCCACCGATGACTGTAATGCTCGAAAGTAAGGGGCTAACTGAAGGCAACCAGTAGATATCAGAAGCGTTTAGAGCGCCAAAACCAATCCCTATAGATCCAGAGAGGAAAGCTATGGGAGCCATAATTTGCAGTTGCGCCACCGTCAGCGATCGCACTTCTGGGGGCAATCCTGGGAATGCTAGATCGATGAAAGTGCCCGCAAAGAAAAATATAGCGAGGCTCACCAACAGCAACACCACTCCAACTAAGGTGGTAACTGTTTCGACTAAAGGGGCGGCTTCAGATTTTTTGCGTTTGGCTAGAACGGTAACGATGGCGCTGTAAAACGGGCCGTTGATGCCTCCTAATAAAATTAAGAAAAAACCAGGGATAGAGTAGGCGTAGTTATAAGCATCGGCGACTGCACCGACCCCAAAAGCTGCGGCGATCGCTTGCTGCCTCACTAGCCCAAAAATCTTACCGATGAGGCTGGCAACAGCGATAATTCCGGCAATTCCAGCTAGGGAACGAGCGGGTTTTGACTTTTCTGACACGAACGGTTATCTTCTTGATGTTGAGGGCATCACTCAGTTTAACGCAGAGGTACGCAAAGGTATTCGCAAAGGTGCGCAGAGATGGTTTGAGAATGGTTAGCGATCGCTATACTTGTTTCTAAATCCTACTTATTACCCTTCGACAGGCTAAGAGTAAGCTTATTACTTATTACTTAATAATAATGGATTGGCTTTATCGTTATCCGCCTCTTTATTCTGGAATATTATTAAAGCGTTATAAGCGTTTTTTTGCCGATATCGAGCTAGCTTCGGGAGAAGTAATTACGGCTCATTGTCCTAATACCGGGCCGATGACTGGGGTTTCTCAGCCAGGGAGTTTGGTTCGAGTTTCGTCTAGCGACAATCCCCTGCGAAAATTGCGTTATACCTGGGAGATGATTGAGGTTAACGATACCGAGCCAACTTGGGTAGGAATTAATACGGGGCTGCCAAATAAAATTATTAAGCTCGCTTTAGAACGTCATTTGTTTCCAGAATTGGGCAATTATGAAAAAATCTATCCAGAAGTCGCTTATGGCATCGAGAAAAATAGCCGGGTAGATTTTCTGTTGACTGGAAGCGATCGAGAAAAATCAGTTTCAAGTCTCCCCGTGCCAAACGAAATCAATCCAAAATCGATTGACAGCGATCGACCGATTTATTTAGAGGTAAAAAATACTACTTGGGCGGCGGGTAAATTAGCTTTATTCCCCGATACGGTAACTACTAGGGGACAAAAACATCTGCGGGAACTTACGGCTCTACTTCCCCAAGCTAGGGCGGTGATGCTTTATTTAATTAATCGCGCCGATTGCGATCGCTTTGCTCCTGGCGATACTGCCGATCCAATTTACGGCGACTTATTACGTTACGGTATCAAAAAAGGTTTAGAAGTATTACCTTGTAGGTTTGCCACCACTCCAGAAGGAATTCTTTATTTAGGTAAAGCAGAAATTAATTTTTGAATTATCAAAAGCGCAGATTCTTTACTATAATTTAATAATGTGGGGATCGCTGGTCGCTAAACTTTAGAATTCTAAATATAACTCTGGCAAAAGTGAAAAAAACATCGCTGCATTACCTGAATAGTTTTTCCCCGATTACCTATTACCTATTGTCTATTATCTATGGTTGCCGAAAAAGCTGGTTGCTGGGTAGTTTATTGTTCCTGAGCATAGTGACTGGATGCGGAAGAGGTACAAACCTTCAATCTCCTACCTCGTCTCAGCAGGAAAGCAGCGCCCAATTGGCAACCGCAAATGCAGGGTCGTGGAAAACGATCGCAGGCAACGGAGTAGAACTATCCTTACCAGAAAGCTACATCGGTGGCAACCCTAGCAATGACAAAGATTTAGAAGCGATCGCCCAAAACCTCAAAACCATCGATCCTGACTTTGAAAAAACTGTAGAGGCCCTGAAGAAAAACTCATCCGCTATTGCTCTACTAGCTTTTGATACTCAAAATGCCAAATCGAGATTCGTCACCAACGTTAACATCACTCAAGAAAAACTGCCAGTAGGGACTAATATCGAGCAGTATCTAGATAACGCCGTCAAGCAACTTTCTCCTAGATTTCGGGTGGTGGATCAAAAAGTTGTGTCTTTAGAAAAGTATCAGGCAGGCCGGGTAGTGGCAGAAACCATATCGGGAGAAATCCCCATCAAAAACCTGTACTATGTCATTCAAACTGGCAACGAGTTTTGGCTGGTGACGTATGCCACGACTAAAAGCGAATTCGATCGACGGTTGCCCAACTTTGAAGAAAGCATTCGCACCTTCCACCTTTCGCCCTCAAGTATTTCATTGAAATTCAACTTCGTCATACCCCATCTCGCCCCATAGCCTAAATTTCTCACAGAACCAGCTTGGAACGGACAAGCGATCGGCCGAATAGCGATCGAACTCCCGCTATTGATGGCGGCTTTATTATTGGTTTGTATATACTATAGCAATCCTAAATCAGTTGTAAATTTCCGGCTCCCCTCTCCCAGACTTGGGAGAGGGGTTGGGGGTAAGGGCTGTTTCAGCATTCATAATTCAGCATTCAGATGGCCGATGCAGTTAAAAAATGTCATTATCGCTCACAAAGCTGGAGACAATACCAGTCGCAAGCTAGCCGAAAGATGCGCCCGTCAACTAGAAAAACTCGGCTGTAAAGTGCTGATGGGACCCAGCGGGGCTAAGGATAATCCTTACCCAGTATTTTTAGCTTCGGCCAGTCAGGCGATCGATTTAGCTATAGTCTTGGGAGGCGACGGTACAGCCCTAGCGGCGGCGCGGCAAGTATCCCCAGATGGGATTCCAATTCTGGCGGTAAACGTGGGAGGACATCTAGGATTTTTGACCGAATCGCTGGAAGTGTTTAAAGATACAGAGCAAGTTTGGGAACGGCTGATCGAAGATCGCTATGCTATAGAACGGCGAATGATGCTGCAAGCCTCGCTGTTTGAAGGCGATCGCACTAATTTAGAGCCTGTAAGCGATCGCTTTTTGGCCCTCAATGAAATGTGCATTAAACCAGCTTCGGCCGATCGAATGCTGACCTCGATTCTAGAAATGGAAATCGATGGCGAAGTCGTCGATCAATATCAGGGAGACGGATTAATTGTCTCTACGCCCACTGGTTCGACTTGCTACACGGTTTCTGCCAACGGGCCGATCGTTTATTCTGGCATGGAAGCACTGACGATTACGCCGATTTGCCCTTTAAGTTTAGCTAGCCGTCCCATAGTGATTCCTTCTGGTTCTGTAGTCAGTATTTGGCCCTTAGCAGATTACGATCTCAGTACCAAGTTGTGGATGGATGGAGTATTGGCAACAGCGATTTGGCCCGGACAGCGAGTAGACGTGCGGATGGCGAGTTGTTTGGCTAAGTTTATTATTTTGCGGGAAAACTATTCCTATTACCAAACTCTGCGAGAAAAGTTGCTATGGACAGGCTCGCGAATTCGATATCAAAACAACCACCGTAACGCTAATAATTCTTCATAAGTCGATCGACATTTATAGCTCTTAGACATGAACGCCCATATAGCCGTAGGTTGGGTTGAGCTTTGCGAAACCCAACATAGGAATTATAGGCTTTAAAACTATTACCATAACTCTAACTCTGGGATGTCTTAGTTCGTCGGTTTTAGCAACTACTCCCGATCGAACAAATAACTTTAAAACCTTTGCCGATTGGTGTCGCCATCGATCGAGTTTGTCTGCTGATGCCCGACATACAGTAGAAGAGTTATTAAAGTTAGTTCAGACTAAAGAATGTGCGATCGCCGATCGGAAGCTTTCTACTCTTAGCACGCTCGACCTAAGCAGCAAAGGGATCGAAGATCTCGGCCCCCTCTCAGGACTGACTAATCTTACTTACCTCGTCCTCCGCGACAATCCAATTGTCGATCTCCAACCTCTATCAAGACTGACCCATCTTACCGGCCTTTTGCTAATCGACAATCAAGTCGTCGATCTCAAACCCCTATCGGGGCTGACCGACCTGACACAGCTTTCGATTGAAAGCAATCGAGTCGTCGATCTTAAACCCCTATCGGGGCTGAACAAACTCAAAATGCTTGCCCTCAGCAACAATCAGATCGCCGACCTCAAACCTCTCTCAAGACTCAACAGCCTGCGCTCACTTTCCCTCATCGGCAATCGAATTACCGATATCAAACCTCTCTCAAAACTCAAAAACCTGGGTTTGCTTCTGCTCGACAACAATCAGATCGCTGACATCAAACCTATCTCAAAACTGAACGACCTAATTTTTCTTGGACTCAGCAGCAATCAGATCGCCGATATCAATCCCGTATCAGGATTGAACGATCTTACTAACCTTCAACTCGACAACAATCGCATCGGCGATCTCAAACCCCTCTCAGGACTGACCAAACTCAATACGCTTTCTCTCAAAGGCAACCCGATTGCCGATCGAACTTGCCCTGTGAAGCCAGGATCGATCTGTCAGTTTTAAAGATGCCCATTTCGATCCCGATCGCCAACTTTTACGGATTTTTGGGGAATACTATTGTATCTATAAGATTATCGATCGATTCCATTACTGTCCTCCTACAACTTAGGAGATCCCTATGTCATTGCAAGCAGGATTAGAAGCCCTAAACCAAGGGCGTTATCAAGAGGCGGTGCAATTGCTGGAACAATTCTCTTCGAGTTGTCCCGATTTGCGCTCTAAAGAATGTCTACAGGCTCAAATGAGTCTGGTGAAAGCGTATCAAGCCTTGGGAAATATCCCCAAAGCGATCGCTGTATGCCAACAACTATCGGCTTCTGGAGTTCCTCAAGTCCAGAACTGGGCACAACAAGCCCTGCAATCTCTCACTCCGACACAAATACCCACATTTATTAAGCCTACTCCTCAACCTCAAGCTGAACCTCAACCTCAGTCTCACTATCAAGCTCCTAGTCCGGTCCAAAAAGCTGGTCGAGTTGCTGTTGGTGGAGTCAGGTTGGCCATGGCAGGCGTAGGAGGCAATCTGGCCCTGGCTTCAATTGTCACCATTGGCTTGCTCTTTGGCATGGTGTTCGTCCTTTGTTTGGGCATCGTCCTAATTCAAAACAGCGACACCCCAGGTTTGGGGCTGACATTGGCGATCGTTTTGACTTTAATTTTTAACGCCGCTGTCTTTTTCTTATCTCCATTTTTAATGGACTTAACCCAAAACTGGCTTTATCAAACTCGCTGGGTTTCTCTAGCAGAAGTTGAAAGCAAAAGTCCAGAAACGGCCAGAATTATTCAGCAAATCTGCCAACAGAAAAAACTGAAGCATCCTCGACTCGGTATTATCGACGACCAGAACCCCACAGCCTTTACCTACGGTTCGCTGCCGAATACCGCCCGTCTGGTAGTGAGCGAAGGGTTGTTTACCTACCTCGACGATGATGAAGTTGCCACGGTTTACGCCCACGAACTAGGCCATATAGTTCATTGGGACTTTGCCGTGATGACGGTGGCATCAACTCTAGTGCAGATTTGCTATCTAATTTACGTTTTTGCCAATCGTATAGGTAGAAGTGCTGGCGACAAGCTGGGAGATGCCCTCCAGAGTGCTGGTCTAGTTGCCTACATCTTTTACCTGATCGGCACTTATATGGTGTTGTACCTATCGCGGACGCGAGAATACTTTGCCGACCATTTTGCGGCGGAAAGTACGGGCAATCCTAACGGTTTATCCCGCGCTTTAGTCAAGATTGCCTACGGCATCGTGGAAGAAGGCAAACGAGCCAAAGAACCCAGCCGCCTGATCGAAGGAACTCGCGCCTTGGGCATCTACGACCATAAAGCAGCAGCTACTAGTGGAACTGCTTACCGCGTGGCCTCAGATACCAGCAAAATCGGTCGCGTTTTCTTGTGGGATATGTTTAACCCTTGGGGTTGGTGGATGGAGTTAAATTCAACTCACCCGCTAACTGGCAAACGGGTTCGCGCCCTCAGCACCTATGCCGAACAGCTTGGTTTAGAAACTGAGTTCGACATGGGACGCATTATCGGCGAGGGAAAAACTCTAGACAAGCGCCGACTTTACAGTAACTTCTTCATGGATATCGTGCTTTACGGCGCTGAAACCATTGGGGTAGTTGCTGGTTTGATAATTGGCATTATCCTCTCTGGTGGTACGGCTAAAGCTGGTTTGTTGTGGGCTTGCCCGCTCATCGGGTTTGGCATTGGGGTCTTAGTCAAGACCTTCGTGATGTACCCAGACTACAAGCAAGCACCCCAGTCTGACGTTCTCACCTTAATGTCCGATCCTTACGCCAGTCCTTTGCGCGGGCAACCCGCCCAATTGCAAGGCGAATTGATCGGTCGCGGCGATGCTGGCTATACGTTCGGTTCCGATCTGAAACTGCAAGACCGCACGGGAATGCTATTTCTGCGGTATGCTTCTCGCTTCGGCCCGATTGGTAATTTCTTGTTTGGCATGAAGCGAGTGCAAAGCCTGATCGGGATGCAGGTAGGTGCTGTCGGTTGGTTCCGGCGCGGTGTAGCCCCATGGATGGATTTGATCCAACTCGACAGTCAAAGCGGCACGACTGTCAAGAGTTACCATCGCTTCTGGGGATTCATTCTCGGTGGCGGCGCGATCGCCTTGGGAATAGTTTTGGGTGCGATCGTCTAGATCTGACCTCTCCCCTAGCCCTACCGTGTATACATAAGCGATCGATTGTGCCGTTTCACACCAAGATCCCCCTAAATCCCCCTTAAAAAGGGGGACTTTGAGAACTTCCTCCTGCTTGGTGCGCTTGTATGCGAAGGGAACCTCCGCACAGCGCATCCGCTGCTTGGTGCAAGCTGTATGGCGAGGAAACCTCGCCACGCTTGCATCCGCTTTTCAAGGGGGGCTAGGGGGATCTAATGCAGAGTCTCTAAGGTTTCCAGAGATATGTATACACGGTAGCCCCTAGCCCCTTTAATGGAAGTTAAAAAAATAATTGGGTAATTCTTGTGGGATAGCCCTCTGGGCTGTCCCAGTCAAAGGGCTATCTCACAATTACCGGATTTAATTCTTAACCTTCATAAAAGGGGGGAATTCTCTCTCGTCTCCCTGCTTGGTGCAAGCTGCATAGCGAGGTTCCCTCGCCATGACTTGCATCCGCTTTGTCAGCATTATCGCTCGTTAGGCAAAGAGCCAATAATTATTTGCATTTCAGCTAATTAAAAACCACCTTAAGCATCGAATTTTACTATATAAATTTTTCTACTCTATATCTCTGAAAGCAGAGTAATTTTCAATTACTGCGGAGACTAAAATATCGCTTACAATTTTAGCAACAGGTGTTTTAATTTACATATGCAGGCAGATTAATACAAATGATTTTTTGGAACTATGAAACTCATAGCGCGTTCGATCGATAATTTATGGCGATTCCGGCAACAGATCCACAGCCAATTTAATCGGGCGGCGATCGCGCTGGTTGCGGTAGCGATACTTTTGATGGCTGGCTTGAGTTCAGCAGCCATTGCCGCCCCAAATAATGAGATCCTGCGCCAAGCGCCAATAGAAGTCAAAGTTAGCTTGGGTAACAACACTAACGAATTAAAGTTTGTTCCCAGCGATTTAGAGTTTGCCTCTGGCAAGCGTTACAAATTACTTCTAGATAATCCCAGCCCTCAGAAGCATTACTTCACTGCTAAAGACTTTGCCGATATCATTTGGACGCAAAAAGTCGAAGCAGGCAAGGTGGAAGTTAAAGGAGCAATTCACGAACTAGAACTAAAACCAGGTGCTAATGCCGAATGGTTGTTCGTGCCATTAAAGCCAGGAAAATATAGTTTGCGCTGTACGGTTCCAGGACATACGGAAGCTGGGATGACGGGATTAATAACGGTTTCGTAATGCTCGACCAAAACAATTGTCAATTCGCAATCCGCAATTCGCAATTGTGGTTTCAGAGCTACTGGATTCATCCATAGACCCAGAAAATATGTCTTTCTTATACAGAGCAATTGCCTTTAGGCATGGGGTTAATTGCGAATTGTGAACTGTTAATTGCGAATTGGCTTGGCGTAGCCTGTATGCAGTATGTATCGCTAAAACAGTTGACAGCGAAAGCCCAGTAGTAGAATAAAGGACAGCAGCATCTACACTCATAGGGAGAAGTTGACCTTGGACGAACTGCGATCGGCCCTAGAACTAGCTACAGATGAGGAGTTGACGGAACTAACAGAAATCCTGTTCCGCCCCAAGTTTAACCCTCTAGATTACGTCCAAACCCCCGACCCGATAGAAGTTCAAAGCCAAGATCGGCAAACTTGGCTAGATTCTATAGAACAGCGGTTTCGCTTCTTGGCAGCCGACGGCTTAACTGTATTAAAAGGACGCGCTCAACAAGTAACCTATCGGCAAGCACTGATTCGAGTGTGTCGCTATCTCAAAATCCCTTACTCGCATCAGCTTTCGACTACCGATTTAGAAGCAGAAGTATTTCTAGGAGTAATGGGCCGAACTTGGAAACGCCTGCCAGCGGCAGAAAAGAAAGCCATAACTGCCCGCGTGCAAAAATCGCTAGTTCGATCGCAACTCAAAGAACCTTTACCAGTAGAACTCCAGCGCGATCCGGTCGGTCTGATCGTTAAAGGTGGTAGCGCCTTAGCCCTCAGTTCGATTGTTCAACCATGGGTGCTGCAACAAATTGCCCGTCAATTTGCCCTCCACTTTGCCAGCTATCAAGTAGCCAAAGAAGCGATCGTGCGCGGCGGCACGGCAGCAGCGGCGCAATTTCAAAACTACTTAGCCCTTCAGACAGCAAGACAGGGAATGGCAGCGAGTGCGGCTCGTTACGGCACGGCCAGGAGTGTCTTAGCATTCGTCGGTCCAGTAATGTGGGCTTGGTTTTTTGCTGACTTAGGATGGAGATCTATTGCCACCAACTACGGTCGGATCGTACCCACCATCATTTACTTAGCCCAAATTCGCCTCCTCCGCTCGGAATGCTGGGAATTTGCCTGATCGATGATGAAATGGGAAATTATCCTACACCTAAAAAGATGAGGTTTGAAGATAAAATTATTGGGGTATCTGTTGCCCGCAAAAAGCGATTTATATACCATTAGTTCTTGACTTCATCACTTGGCGATCGACAAATAAACCTCTTTTAAAAGTTGATAGATACTCATTTCCCTTCGGGTTTATACCATTTCTCAATTGAGTGAAGTATATTCTTGTGGGATAGGCTTCTAGCCTGTCCCAGGTGTAGGCTGGAGAGCAACACACTAGAATAAAAATAATTTTTTCTGCGTTGCTAACTTTTCCTCATCCCCACCGCCACTTACGAACAGCTTGGAGATCGGCAACTATAGGGTTGATGGTTTTCCCCCTGATGCCTGTAGTAGGAGCGATCGGGCTAGCTTTAGCTTTAATCTTAGTTTGGCGACAAAATTTCCGCACCATTACCCAGCGTCCTGTTAATCGGGGATTGGCGCTCCTCGGTGTCGTGTTGCTCGTCACTGCCTGCTTTGCCGATAACCGCTTTGATGCCTTGGCTGGGTTAGGAAATTTCTTGCCTTTCTTGGCCTTTTTTGCTGGGTTTAGCGTCTTAATTCAAAGTACGACTCAGTTGCGGCAAATGGCATGGGCGATCGTCCTCTCTTCAATACCAGTAGTAATTCTAGGCTTAGGACAGATACTAGGGGGCTGGAGTGGGATCGATCTGCGACCTATCTTTGGTTGGATGCTCCAACCTGGTGGCAATCCCCTAGGCAGGATGTCTTCAGTATTCAACTACGCTAATACCTTAGCTGCCTACCTTCAGATTCCATTTGTTTTGGGGCTGGGTTTGTGGATTGAAGAGAGCAATAAACTACTATCACAAGTAAAAGCTAGAAGAAAGAGGGATAACGAGACAAGGAGACAAGGAGACATTCATTCTTCGCCCTCTTCCCCCTCTCCCCCTCTCCCCTTCTCCCCCTCTCTGACCTGGCTCGGCTTGAGCGCCCTGCAAATCGGCAGCGCGATCGCTTTGGTATTAACTAATTCTCGCAATGCCTGGGCAATAATTATCTTAAGCTGTCTGGCTTTTGCCCTTTACCAAGGCTGGCGCATTCTGGTAGGGATAGCGATCGCCATTGCAGCTAGCGTCATCGGAGCGGCTTTCGCTCCCAACCCCATTCAACAATGGCTGCGAGCGATCGTCCCGGCTTTCTTTTGGGCGCGGCTCAACGACCAATTGTATCCAGATCGAACGCCAGAAACGTTCCGCACGACCCAGTGGCAGTTTGCTTGGAAATTAACCGAGGCTCGCCCTTGGACTGGTTGGGGTTTGCGCAGTTTCACTCCTCTCTACGAAGCGCACAGTCACGTTTGGCTGGGACATCCCCACAACCTGGTATTGATGCTGACGGCTGAAACTGGCATTCCAGCAACGATTTTATTTTTGAGTTTAGTCGGTTGGGTGCTAGCTAAAGCTGTCTGGCTCTCGATCCGATTGTCGTCCGCCGAGTTGGCCCCGACTCGACTCTTTTTATTTACCTATCTATTAGCTTTTGGCGGTTGTATGCTCTTCAATCTGACAGATGTTACCATCTTCGATTTTCGGGTAAATACTCTGTCTTGGTTGCTGCTATCAGCAATTGGTGGAGCGATCGAGCAACATAGAGTTACAAATGGCATCACCAGCCTTTCTCATGAACGCTCAAAGTAAGTCGGCTGCAAGCAAAGATAACCTGGTTTACATCACCGCAGTTGCACCGCGCTACAAGTATTGGCTAGCATACATTAATCCACTCTGGCATTAGCATCCATAAGTGGCAATCTCGATCGACAATCTTGAATGCAAACACAAAACCTGCGCCCTATTAGCCGTACTCCTGGCCAAACGCTAACTCGTTGTGGCGATCGCCTTCTGGGGGTTTAAATGACTCAGGAGCGAGGCGCAGCAGATTTATCCAGATGGGCAAATAGCCATTACAATCTCTTGGGACTGCATCCGTCGGCATCACCTGCCGAAATTCGCCGCACCTATCGGGAGTTAAGCAAACGCTACCATCCCGATACTACCGATCTGCCAACTCAGATCGCCACTGCCAAATTCCAGCAACTCAACGAAGCTTATGCCACTCTCAGCAATCCAGAACGCCGCGCTGCTTACGATCGCCAAATCGGCTATTCTCGCATCAGTGTCATCCAACCGCCTCCAGACTTGAACCTGGTAGTAGATCGAGATCGATCGAAGTATTCCTCTTCTGCCTATCTCGATCCTACCGATCGCCCGCTTTCTAGCGGCGAAATTTTTGTCCTATTTATTTTGGGTTTAACTTTCGTCGGTTGCCTGATATTAGCGATCGCGATCGGCTTAACTAGAGGAGATTTCGCTGTTCGCATATCCACTTTCCCTACCATCTTTTTAGAGGCGGCAAATCTGGCTCCGCTCTGGGGGATTTTTGACTTTTGACTTTTGACTTTTGACTTTTGAATTGATTTATGACTCTTCCCGATGCCGATCTTCCCCTTTATAGCCATCCCCTACCGGAAATTGAGGAGTGGCTCAAAAGCCAAGGCTGCGAACAAGATTCAACCGAACTCCACTGCTGGCGAGTCGTGCGCCCTTTGTGGAAAGCAGAAATCTGGCTGGATGTAGAAGAGTTAGTCGTGCGCTACCTCGAAGCTGGTGAAGGAAGCAAAGACATTTCGCGCTCCTTCAGATATTCCCTAACTCGTCAAGACATTGAAGATGCCGTTTTCGCTGGACCATGAAAAGAGTTCTCGACCAAAATCCTTGAGGTTTGCCCTCTTTCATGGTCGATCGCTGCTTGTTGTACCACTGGTTAATTGACTTCAAATGCGGCTCTCCCAGCATTAGGGGGGAAACCGTGCCCATTTCACCACCATTTAGCCTGACTTCAAGGAAATTCGATCAATAATGCCAACTTTATCGTCTTCGTACCAAATGACATCAATATTTTCTACTTTGCCCTCGATCGCCAATTCTTTGCTATTTAACTCATCTACCAATTTTTTACAGGCTTTGGCATCGGGGGAATTAGCTACCCCGATGTGAGGGACGAAGGGAATATCTAGGCGCAACTCCCTTGCTAGCAATCCGGTATACAGGCGATCGTGTAATTTGACGACATTGCTATGACCTTCATCTGGAACTAAAAAAACATGAGTGTAATCGCTAAAGGCATCGTCACCTAGAACGGCACATCGAATGACGAACTCGAACGCTTCGATCTCCTCTACTTGCTGCCTGATATGAGCCACAAACTTGGTTTCGTCGATGTCAAAGACGGGAAATACTAAAGTAAAGTGCGGCTCGACCACATCTATATATAATGCGTCGTACTTTTGGCGCAGGCTTTGCATCCAATCTCGGTCTGCTGCGGAAATCTTGGGATATGCGATCGCCAGTAGAGATCTGGGCATAGGGCGTAACGAGGAGTTTCAACGCTTAATTTACAACAAAATAAGTGATCGTTACGATCGAATCGCACCTAGCGACCGATCGAGTATAACTTTTCTGAAGGTTAAAGACACTCTTCGTCCGCGAGTCAAAAGTCTGTCACCATGCCGATCTGATTTTCTAGCTGGAATGCCGTGCATCCATTGATATCTGGCCTCATTTTTTAAGATGATTAGACTTCTAGGCTCTATCCAAATTGATTTTTTGTTTTTGGTTTTTTACTATTAACTTAACCAAGGCGGCAACCACTTCAAAAAACATCTATTTCCGTGCTGTTCGGTAACTTCTGCTCCCAATCGCTGATAAAAACTTAGCCCTCGAAGGTTACGGGCATCAGCATTCCAAGCAATATGAGTGCAGTCGTTTTCTTCGGCAATATTAGCCAGATAACGCATTAATAGCATCCCCGCTCCCTGGCTCCTCATATCTTCATCGACGTAGAGATCGTCGAGCCAAATGCTAGGCTGGCCCGCAAATGATGAATACCTAAATCCATACAAGGCAAATCCGATCGCTTTTTCCTCAGATTCGGCAAATAGCACTGAAGCAAATGGCAGCGTGCCAAAAATGGTTTTGCGGAGCTTGTCTTCAGATACTTGCAACTGGCCCGAAAACGCACCGATAGAGCGATCGAATTCGGCTTTCTTGTCGATAAACGAGAAAATTAGCGACACATCATTAGGAGTTGCCCATCTAACTTTCATCTGTCCGTTCGATTTTAAACGAGGGTAACTTCTCCAGTGTCGAGATCGTAACGCCCGCCAATTACTTTGAGTTTGCCTTCTAGCGATCGCTCTGACAAAATTACTGAATTTTGCTTCAACTGTTCGATCTGATAGTGGACGTTGGCGACTACCGCCTGCTCGATAACATCGCCATCTTTATCTTTTACCTTGCTTATAGCTGGAGCGATCGCTTTTACCAAAGCACTGACATTATTAGAAATCCGTTCGTTTTTAATCGCTGCTGTCACCGCACCGCACCGTTCGTGACCTAAAATCATCACTAAAGGGGTATTCAGCACGGCTACGGCATATTCCAAGCTACCGAGGACTTCAGGGGTAACGACGTTGCCAGCGACGCGCACGTCGAATAAGTCTCCCATGCCTTCGTCAAACAAAATCTCTGGGGCTACCCGCGAATCGGCACAACTGAGGATGGTGGCGAATGGATGTTGTACCTGCGCCAGTTCTTTCAGGCGTTCCTTCGATCGATCGGGGTTTTTTAGCTGTTGCTGCAAGAACCGCTGATTGCCATCTAACAACCGTTTCAGTGCTTGTTCCGGGTCGAGGGATTGGGCGATTTCCTCGGCTCGCGCTGGTGCTGTCTGCGTTAACCATGCCCCGCTGCCTGTTGCTGCTGCCGTCAAACTAACTCCTGCTAGTTGCAAAAAATGACGGCGATCGATCGAATTTTCCATTCTCTCCATAACACCTTATTGAATGATGAATCATGAAGGGTGAAATCGATTCAGCCTTCATAATTTTGATTACATTGAAGCTACGCATCTTACCGATCGAATCTCCATGGCATCAGAGATATAACAAGTACCTCCAAATTTATTGAGGATCGGTTTGATATTTTCGACTAAAGCTTTGATTCTGTCGGGCAGGCAAAAAGCAATCACGCAAACGATGCTAGCAAGATCGTCAGATGCTTCCCCCCTAGAATTTTGACCGCTGACATTTTCGATCACGGTGTAACCTTGAATCTGGGATTTTTTTAACCCTTCTACGATTTTTCCCAGTTCGACTGAACTGGCAATTATTTCTACTCGTTTGACCTCGTGCACGGGTTTCATCTCCATAACATATTGATGCCGTAAAGGTATAGCGGAATGCCGACAATTATATTGAAGGGAAACGTTACTGCTAGGGCGCTAGAAACGTATAGGCTAGGATTAGCTTCTGGCACTGTTAGCCTCATGGCGGCTGGAACTGCTATATAAGAAGCACTCGCACACAGTACGGCAAACAACAGTGCGTCGCCCCGTGGCATCCCGATAAACTTGGCTATAAATAATCCAATTATAGCATTTACTAATGGGACTAATATGGCAAAAGAGATCAGGAACATCCCAGCTTTTTGCAAATCTTTAATTCTTCTAGCCGCCACCAATCCCATATCTAATAAAAAGAAGGTCAAGACTCCGTAAAACAGCCCTTGAGAGAACGGAGATATGACTTCCCAGCCATGTTCTCCTGTGAGCATTCCGACTAGTAAACTACCAACTAACAGAAAAACCGAACTATTGAGGAAAGCTTCTTGCAGCACCTCCGACCAAGAAAAGTCGCGTTCTTCTTCGCCATCGTTGGCGGTGAATACCTTGACCAAGATCAACCCCACAATAATGGCTGGAGATTCCATTAAAGCTAGGGCGGCGACCATGTAACCGCCAAAATCTATGCCCAGTTGGTCGAGAAACGAACTCGCGGTGATAAAAGTGACGGCGCTAATGGAACCATAGGTAGCAGCGATCGCAGCGGCGTTGTATACGTCTAGTTTGATCTTGAGAATGAAAAAGGTATACACGGGAACAGCACAGGCCATCACCATTGCTGCTAAAATTGTCAGGATGACTCCCTGGTTAATCCCACTTTTGACCAGTTCGACTCCTCCCTTAAACCCGATCGCAAATAGCAGATAAAGCGAAAATAGCTTGGGCAAAGGTTGAGGAATTTCTAGATCTGACTTGACAAAAACAGCAGTCATTCCTAGAAAGAAAAACAAAACTGGTGGATTCAGGATATTAGATGAGATCAGGCTTAAATCCATGTTTACCTCTCCTCATATTTGTAAAACCAAACACCGCAATAAGTTTTTATAATCATTGGCGGAGCGACTACAGTTACATTTACAAATTACTATACATTACTGGGGCTAGTAATTATATTTACATCTCGGTCATTAGTTCCTGACACTATTGTTTCTTTTGTTAAGATATAAAACTTTATCGTTAAAAGCCAGATATCGTTTGTATAAAAAGTTAGAAAAATATGAGCGATCGACAATCAATTGTAGCAATCCCAAGCCGAGCGAGCTAGCTGTTGAGACTATGCGTTCTTCCCAATAGATGTGACCAACTTGATGACTGTCTAACAAAGTACGGTAAAATGGGTTGCATCTGGCTCGAAGCTCCGTCTCAGATTGTATGAGGTAATTACCAGCGCCAATAAGGACGGCCTCGCCAAAAGATGCCCACGAGCGCAGAGATCCCTTGAATTTCGTTAAAATCGATTAAAGAAAATGGTATAGGCAGTAGGGATTTAACCAAAATCAGCAGGCCCAAACAGGGAGCTAAAGCCCATAGTGTGGACGTATTAATAACAACTCGTCCTCGGTATAAACGTTCGAGAAAGTAAACTGCTAATGCTCCTACACCAATACCGATAGCAACAATTGTTATCGTTCCTAGTGGAGGTGCATAGAGACTCGATAGGGCTTCTCGAAGATTGTCAGACTGCTCGTAGCCCAATGACAATAGTAATTCTACTAAGATGACTGCCAGATTAGTCAGAGCAGAAACTTCCAGCAGCGATCGCCAAGGGATAAATTTTAAACTACGCATAATATTTGTTATTTTTCACTATCTAAATCGATCTCAACCAATCTCTAATCTCATTTATTAACCAAAAGCGTTCTAATGTAGCTAATGGAGTAGTAGTAAATTTGCGTTTGCCATCTTCCATAGTTACTCCTCTAGCTACTTTGTTATCCTTCATTTCTTCTTCATAAATTTTGTAGGTTAAAACTGTTTTCCCTCGCAGCCGCCGATAACACCAACCAAATAACATCCAGCGAATCTCAAAATTTTCCCGATCGAAATATAGTTCGGTTTGCTTAAAAATGGGGAGAACGATCGACGCGATCCCGAACCAGCCGAAGATCGAGATTAATAAAGGAAGATACCAGCTATCTGGGAAGCGCACAAAAACAAAAGGAAATAGAGTAGAAACGATCGCCGCTAGCAATAAATAAACTCTCACAGCTTTTTTACCGCGCCTGGGAATTCTAATCTCTAATTGGGCAGCAGACTTTTGCAGTTGAATTTTGCTCCCCGCAGGTTTGGGATTGGTAATCGGCGGACTGAGCTTGTGTCTATTTTTCAAAGCTTCCAAAGCTTCCCTTGCCGTACTCAGTCGTTCTGTCAGACTAGGCTCGGTGAGTTTGCCAATCCAATTTACTAAACCGGGATCTATACTAACTCGATCGACAAATTCAATGCGGGCATCCCGCTGGGGTAGATCGGCCGGAGCCATACCAGTCAATAGGTGAATTAAAGTTGCCCCTAAAGCATACAAATCTGAAGCTGGAACGGCTCTACCGCCAAACTGTTCCATGGGGACGTAGCCATAAGTTCCAACTACAGTAAAGGTAGCACCTTCGAGTACGGCTTGGTCTTGCACCGCTCCGAAGTCAACCAGATAAATTCTTTCATCTTCACCCCAAATCAGATTGCTAGGTTTAAGAGGACGTTTGAAAAGTCGGTTAGGCAGTAAAAAAGCTCACTCAGTGTAAGCTGCAAATAGCAAAATCGACAGCCCTGAGAGAGCCAACATGAGTAAAGCATACCCCAGTAACCTAACTTACGC
>JAESGS010000257.1_pt1 | contig 63585 bp, 44 predicted proteins | sample 9269761 | NCBI WGS metagenome assembly JAESGS01 (sample SAMN15741799, study PRJNA653493) | algae metagenome | isolation source: Cyanosarcina radialis HA8281-LM2 and co-occurring heterotrophs from damp... | place: USA: Makauwahi cave, Hawaii | collected 2011-01-06 | reverse complement strand
CCTCCCTAACCCTCCCCCCAAGGGGGGAGGGAACAAGAAAACCCCCGGTGGGCCTCGAAGACTCGGCCCACCCTTCGACACCCGCCCGCGACCTCTTTACCCCGAAGGGGTTACACAGGTCAGCCCAGGGCAACGCCCTGGGTAACGAGCCACCCGACGCAACAAGCCCTGAAAGGGCGCGACAGGTTGACGCTGTCGCGCCCTTTCAGGGCTTCCCTCCGTGGCACTCCTACCCAGGGCGGCGTCGCTGCGCTCCTTGCCCTGGGCTGACCTGTGTAACCCCTTCGGGGTAAAAAATCCGACCGGGCCTGCTGGAGCTGCGGCGGGCTGTCGCGCGAAGATTCGACTCGAACCATTCAAACAAAACGGGCGGGGCATCACGCCCCGCCCGTCGCGTTCATCCTGCCCGCCGTCAGTCCCCGCGGAGTTTCAGGCCGAGGCTCGTGAGCTTCTCCTTCACCTCCGTCAGCGACGTGACGCCGAAGTTCTTCGCCTCCATCAGCTCGTCGGAGGTCCGCTGGCACAGCTCGCCCAGCGTCGTGATGCCGAGCCGGTTCATGCACTTGCGGGCGCGGACCGACAGGTTCAGGTCGCTCACCGGCTTGCTCATCAGCGCCTGCTCCTCCGGCGACAGGTTCGACTGCGGTCGGAGCTTGAACTCGTGCTGCTGCCCCTGGTCCAGCGACTGCCCGATCCGCAGCCCCTTCTGGTTCATGATCGCCCGAATCTCTTCGAGCGACGTTTCGCCGAAGTTCTTGCTCGCCAAGAGCTGCGGCTCGTTGATCCGGGTCAGGTCGCCGAGCGTGCGGATGTTCATCCGCTTCAGGCAGTTCCGGCTGCGGACGGACAGCTCGAAGTCGGTGATCGGGACCTCCATCACCTGCTTCCACTGGATGCTGACCTTCTCGTCCTCCGGGCTGTAGAACTGCGACAGGGACGCCTCCGCGTCCTTGCGGAACAGCTTCGCCCGCTCGTCGTGCGGGTCGGCCTTCGTCAGCCGCTTGTAGCAGTCGGCCGCCTTGTCGTACACGCCGGCGTCCTCGTACAGGACGCCGAGGTTGTACAGCGTCCCCTTGCTCACCGGCGGGTGCTTCAGGCACCGCTCGTAGTACCCGATCGCCTCGTGGTCGTTGCCGGCCAGGTCGTTGAGGAACCCGAGCCGGAACAGCGCCCCGGTGTGGGCCGGGTCGAGGTCGGCGGCCCGCTCGTAGCCCTTCGTCGCCCGGACCACGTCGCCCTCGGCCTCCGCGAGGCCGCCCTCCTGGTAGTGGTACTCGGCGTTGTGCGTGGCCATGTCCTTGACCTTCGCCAGGATGGCCCGCGCCTCCGTGTTGTGCCCCTGCTGCCGGAGGACGCCGGCCCGCTGCAGCTGCACCTGCTGGGCGGCGTACCCGCTCTTCTCGGCCTTGTCGAACGCCTTGATCGCGTCGTCGAACTCCTGCCGGGCGGCGTACGCCCGGCCGAGGAAGAACGCGGCCAGCGGGCCGTCGGACTGCTTCAGGTGCTCGACGGCCAGGTCCATGTGCCCGAGGTAGAACTGGGCGACGCCGATCTTCAGGTGGATCTTCTTCTGGGCCGGCCCGGCGGACACGGCCAGCCGCTTCTCGAGAACGTCGTGGATTTCCCGCAGGTTCTTGATCTGGGCGGGCGACTGGGCGAGGCCCTCGCGGAGCCGCGAGACCATGCTGCCTTCGAATTCTTCCCGCTCGACGAGGAGGGCGCGTAGGTCGATGAGTGTTTCCGTCACGGTTCCGTCTCTCCCGCCGGGCCTTGCCGCGCGTCGGCCGACCGCGCGAGAACCGGCGAACAAGATGATGGCCGAACTGAAACTATAGCGGCCGGCGGGGAGCAGTGGCAAGGGGAGGGCGACCCGGAGTTCCGCCCTGAAAGGGCGGTTCTTGTAGCGAAGGCCGTCGGGCCTGGGGCCGACCGCCGGCCAAACGCTACCGGCCCTGAAGGGGCCGTGCGTTTCTCACGCACGGCCCCTTCAGGGCCGGGATGTTCGTCTTGGTATCCAGGCCTGACGGCCTTCGCTACAAGAACCGGCCCGTCAGGCCGGAAAACCACTTTACCGCGCCGGCCGGCGGGCGCGGGCCGGGGTGCGGCCGCGGCCACCGCTAGTGCCCATGAACTTGAACATCAACAGCACGACGACCGCCCCGGCGAGGCCGCCGCCGGCGACCTTGACCATGTGCATGTCGTCCTCCGCCTCCGCCGCGGGCTCCTCGGCCGGCGGGGGGGCGATGAACGAGAACTCGTCCGTGAGCTTGCCGGACTCCTTCTCCGCCTTGTCGTAGTTCTCCACGTCCGCGAACGCACTGACGACGATGATCGCCCCGCCAGGCCCGTACGCGAACGACTGGTAGTTCACTTTGTCCTTCTGCCCGTCCGCCTCGCCCTCCAGCCGGACGCCCATCGTCAGCACCTTGGTCTTCTCGTCCCACTTCGGCGGGTGCGTCCACGCGGCCACCTTCGAGCTGATGCTCAGCACGCCCTTCCGCGGCCGCCGGCCCTCGTGGAACCGCCGCTGCCAGTCGAGCAGCTGCGCCCGGACGGCCGGCTCGGCGATGTTCTTCGCGTCGATCCCCTTGAGCGGGTCGTCGGTGACGACGAGCAGCACGGCGAACCACGTCGGTCGGTCGGCCTTGCCGATGTACCCGGCCTCGTCCCCGAGGACCGGGAACCCGGTGAGTTCGCCGAACTCCTCGAGCTTGTCGGCGACGACCATGCGGTAGTCAGTCGGGACGCGGAACGTGGCCTTGCCCTGGATTTCGGTGGTGAACGGCCCGACGCGGGTGAGCCGGCGGAAGCTGGCCTCGTCCAGGCCGCGGGGCGGGGCGGCGGCGAGGGTGACGGCGAACAGGCCGGAGACGGACACGGCCGCGAGCAGACGGTAGCCACGCATGGGAGCACCCGGAACGGGAACGCGGCCCCGGCGGTATCGCCGCGAACGGGAAGGGGCCGCCCCAAATCTAGGTCGGCCCCGGCGGGTGTCAAATCGTTCTGGGCGATACTTTTCGGCGCGGGTGTCAACCCGTCAACGGAAGTTGGCAGGGAGTTACTACTTGCCCCGGTCGCGGGCGAGCTTGGCTGCCTTCGTGGGAACGGCGTCCGGGTGGCCGGTGGCCAAGTCGTCTAGTACGGCCCGTGATTGGGGGGTGTCGAGAAATTCCAGGACGGCGACGGCCCGGGTCGCCCGAACCCAGGTGGCCTTGCGGTCCCTTTTCCCGATGTTGGCCACGGTGATGGCGGCAAGTCGGTTGATGATCTTGCCGCAGGTGAAGCAGAACACTTGGTTGTCCGGGGAGTACCAGTGCCACTCCCCTTCGGCGAAGGCGTCGATGGGCAGGTCGCAAAGGACGGCGGCGAGTACCCGATTGAGGTCAGGATTTAATAGGGCGTCACAAAGTTCCTGCTTCGTCATCGCCAAGCGGGGATCGAGGTATGCGAACGTGCGGTAAGCATTCTCCACCCGTTTCGCGTCGCCGCGCCCTAAGTCCCGGAGTAACTCGTCGAGGAGTTGCTTACTCAACCGGAGCGATCGGAGGTGTTCGGCCGTGAACGTGACGGCGGCCCCGCCGAAGGCGGCGAACCGGAGGGCGGCACGGCTGGCCACGTACTCGTCCGTGCTGAGGAGGTCGGCCCACATGGACTCAAGACCCTTGCGCTGTTGCTCGGAGGTCGGCTTGGGCGACGGGGCGGCGGCGACGGCCGAGACGCCGAGTGCGAGACTCCCGGCGGACATAAAGTGACGGCGATGCATGTTGGCTCTCCCAAGCTGGATTTCAATCGAGCGTGGCCACGTCACCGGCGGACGGCGTGACGGCGGCCCAGAAAGCGCCGCTCTCGATTCCAGGGCGGACGGTACGGACGCTGCCGTCTAGGAAGGCGACGATCATACCACCGGCGTGGGGTGTCTGAGGGATGCGTGGGTTGCACTCGTCTAACGGTGGCCGAACCTGAAACGTGATCCCAGGCTGTGACGGTGCGGTCTTGGGCGGCGTGCCGGATACGATCGGGAAAACGTCGGGCCTCTTGGGGATGTCGCGGTCGGCGAAAGAAGGTCGCCGCCGATCCGGGTCTACAGTCTCCCCGAGCACGACGATGAAGAGCGTGGCCTTACACGTACTGTAATGCTCTGCGAACGCGATCGTGTTACTTGTCCCGTCTTCGATGCGTGTGATTTGCGCGCCGTCCGCGAATGCCGCCGCATTGCATGCAAAACTCGATACGGCCCGGAACGGTTTGAAAGGCTTGCCGTCGGCACTCGTCCATTGTGCGGTTCCGGCATTCGCCGGCTGCCTATCGACCGACGGGTCGGCGGGGCTCAACAACATCGGCACAGGCTTGTATGGGCTTTCAGGGTCGGACGTGTACCCCTCGGCATACTCCTTGCCGAGTGCATGCCACACGCATGACATGTGAACGGAATACCGCCGACAATCAAGTAGCCGGTCCCCATTCGCGTCGGCGATCTTATGTACGGCGAGCGTAAGTTGGCGCAAGTTGTTTTGGCTTTGTGTTCTGGCGGCCGACTCCCTTACCTTCTGAATTGCGGGTAACAGTAAACCTACGAGAACGCCAATGATCGCGATGACGACGATCAATTCCAATAGCGTTGCCCCGTGGCGGCGTGGTTGAACCATACATGTTCCCCAGTCCTGACAGGATACATTCTTTGTGTTGGTCGCAACAGCGATCAGTGTAACACAAGGGGAACACACACGAGATGTTCCCCTTCATGACTGCCCACGAATCGGGTCTCATGAGTTAGCTCAAGTTCACGGTTTCAGTACTCGATTTCTTACTCTGCGTTTCCTGCACGCCCACGCCCGTCCACCGTGTCCAAGTCGTTACTAACCATACGTCGAAGCTCCCAACACTTGCCGTATAGACCGCCTCGGTACAGATACCGCCCGAGACCTGGCCAAGTGCGCCATTCAACTCCTGTATGGCGGCGTTTGATGCAGTCGATCCCGCAGCCCGCGACTGGTACACGACCAGTGACCCCCAGTGCGACCAGGCCGGTGTTCCCGTCGGCAGCGTATGTTTGCCGAAGACTTTGACCTTGGGGGGAATCATTCCCTGACTGTTCACACCTTGCGGGTAACCGGTCTGGAACTCCACTTTCCCAGGTTGGTCCACCGCTCCGAGTGTCGGGAGCATCACGTTCGTGAGCGTGAACGCGGAAACCAGCACTACGGATGTGGCCTTGCTGCGAAGAAACATTTCGTTCTCCTCAAGGAAGTGGGCTGCGGAAGTGGGCTGCGGAAGTGGGCTGCGGAAGTGGGCTGCGGAAGTGGGCTGCGGAAAAATTAACAAAACCGGAAACGCGAAGCAAGAGAAAAAATGCAAAATATGGCCGACATTCGCAAAAATGTTCGCTCGACCCAGGTGACCTCGGCCCGCCAGTGTTCGCAAACACTGGCGGGCTCGAGAAATACTACTTTCCCAGCGCCGCCCGCTTCTCGCCGATCAGCTTGATGAGCGCCTTGTGCGGGTCGGCGAACTTCGCCAGCCCTTCCCGCATCAGCGTCTCCTCCAGGTGGCCGATGTTCACCTTCGCGTCGATGTCCGCCAGCACGGCCGCGGCCGGCAGCTTGTCGATGTTCTTCGAGATCGTCCGCCCGCTCGCCTGCACGGCGTCGTTCGTCGCCGGCGGGTTCGTCTCGATGTCGCTGCCGGCGAACGCCTCCACGTACTTCCACGCCGGGTCTTCCTTCTTCTTCGTCCCGGTGCTCGCGAAGATCATCTCCTGCTTCCGCGGGAACCCCTTGTCCGCCCAGAAGTCCTTGTTCAACTTCCAAATCCGCTTCGCGTTCACGATCCCCACCTGCCCCTGAGCTTCCGGGATGAGGCTGGCGTTGTGCTGCTCGGTGTACACGTCCACCCGGCTGACGAAGATGCTGTACACCGTCTTCACCGCGTTCTTGTTGCGGGCACGCAGCGCCCCCTTGTAGCAGGCGTTGCGGGCGGCGCGGTACTGGCTCTCGGAGAAGATGAGCGTCACGTTCACGGCCACGCCGTGGGCGACGAGTTCCTCCAGCGCGCCGAGGCCGCCGGGCGTCGCCGGGACCTTAATCATCCGGTTGCAGTGGCCGCTCGACCACCGCCACGCGAGGTCCATGTACTTCATCGTCCGCTCGATCGTCGGCAGGTTCCGGCCGGTGTCCTCGAGCAGCGGGTCCAGCTCGAAGCTGACCCACCCGTCGTCCCCCTTCGTCTCGTCCCAGACCGGCTTGAACACGTCCTGCGCGGCCTGCACGAGCTTGTCCGTCATGGCCCAGGCGATCGTCTCGTCGTCGTGGCCCTGGCTTGCGAACGCGGCGATGTCGCTGTCGAACCGGCCGGTCTTGAGGAGGTCGGCGATGATGATCGGGTTGGAGGTCGCGCCGGTCGCGCCGAACTCGCGGTTCTTCTTGATCTCGGTCGGATCGACGGAGTCGAGCCAGAGCTTCGTGCCGGCGGCGACGATGGATTGGAGCGGCGTCATGGGAATCTCCGAACGTGGGTGAGCGGCGTCCGGGACATGATACGGAAGAACCGCGGGCCGTTCCCGGCCGCGGGGCGGGGAAAATCGCGGCCGTCGGGCCGGGCGCGGAACGGCGGGTCAACACCGCGGGGCCGTGCCCGGTTACCCGGGCTTGCGGCCGACGGCGAGGTCGAAGACCGCCGGCTGCCGCAGGCCGAGGGCCACCCAGACGAGTACGCCCATCACGAGCGGGGCCACGAACGCGTCCCCGACCCGGACGTGGGTGCAGATCGCGCCGCCGAGGTAGCCGGTGATCAGGATCGCGGCGACGAACGCCGCCCGCGGGACCAGGAACAGGAGCGCGATTGCGACCTCGACGATCCCGATTTTCGTCATCACGTCCGTGGTGAAGCCGAGCTTCGCGAACATCTCGGCCTTGCCTTCCCACTCGGTGAACTTCCCCATCGAGCTGAAGAGCAAGAACGCGGTCAGCAGCCCGCTCAGCACCCAGCCGACGATCCGTTGCGTTCGTGAGCCTTGCATTTCTGTCCCTCGGGTTACTTCGTCCGGGTGTACACGCCCGACATGAACTGCTTCCAACTGCCGTCCGGCTGCCGGGTCTGCGACTTGAGCGTGCGGCGGCCGTCGTCCAGGAACTCGAAGATGTCCTGGTAGTGCGCCATCCCGCCGGCCTCGGTGAACGTCGGCCCCTCGCAGTCCATCGTCAGCACCCGGCCGTCGGCGTCCAGGGAGCCGTTGTACACCCACAGGTGCGTCATCATGGAGGCGACGAACGTGCCGACGAACCGCTGCTGGACCGGGTCGTACCCGAGCGTCATGAGCGACGTGCCGTGCTCGTTCGTGCCCTCGCCGAGCGTCCAGAGGCCGCCGAGGGAGCGGACGACCTCCGTGCCGCTGTGCTTCATCGGCGGCTGGTCCGGCCCCATGATGCACTCGGTCTCGTAGGTCCACTCGCCGACGAGCTTGTGCAGCCACTGGTGTTCCGGTTGCGGGGTAACGGGTTGCATGCCAGGTTCCTTTCGGGGTTGAGGTGTACCGATGTTTACACGGCATACCATCGGCCGCGATGTCGGTTGGGCATCAGTCGAATGCCGGGATTCGGCCCTCACCGGTGCGACGACTGGGGGGCGGTGGAATCGACAGCGCCGGCCGGAATTTTTGGAACGAATGAGACGGGTCCGGACGTGCGGGTCGTGTCAATTAGGCGGGCCGGCGGCGATGGCCCGGTGTAGCCAGGCGCGGGCGTAGGCCCAGTGCCGGTCGGCGGTACTCGGCGACACGCCGAGGGCGGCGGCGGCCTGGTCGGCGGTCAGCCCGGCGAAGTACCGCAGCTTCACCAGTTCGGCCTTCTCAGGATGGCTCTCCGCGAGCTTGTCGAGCGCCTCGTGCAGGGCGAGCAACTCGTCGTCCGGGGCGGGGGCGGCGACGCGGTCCGGGTCGAGCGGCTCCCGTTGCCGCTCCCCGCCTCGTTTCGCGGCCAACCGGCGGCGGGCCTGTTCCACGAGGATGCGGCGGATGGCCTCGGCGGCGGCGGCGAAGAAGTGCCCGCGGCCGTCGAACTGCTGGTCGCCGACGAGCCGCAGGAACGCCTCGTGGACGAGGGCCGTGGCGTCGAGCGTCTGCCCCGGTTTCTCGTGCGTGAGCTTCGCGGCGGCGAGCTTGCGGAGTTCGTCGTAGACGAGCGGCAGCAACTCCGCGGCGGCCTGCCGGTCGCCGCGGTGGGCCGCTTCGAGGAGTTTCGTCACGTCGGTCATGGGTTCGGTTCTGCACCGGGACTTCGGTGGTGTACAATCTCGATCATCCGGAGGCCCCCATGCCGCTGCACGACCACTTCCACCCGCCGGTGTCCAACCGCCGCCATTGGAGCGAACTCCACGGCTGGTGGCCGGGCGAGATCGCCCGTTACCTGTTCGACCGACTCCCGCCGGGGTTTCAGGCCGCGCCGCGGCTGTACCTCGGCTCGTCGTTCGAGGTGGACGTGTCCGTCGCCGAGGACGACGACCGCCCGGCGGAAGCGGACGACGCGGGTGGCACCGCGACCCTTCCGGCCGTGGACCCGCCGTTCACCATCGTAACGGACCTACGGGGCGTGGACGAATACGAGGTTCGCATCTACGATCCCGACCGGGAACGGACCCTCGTGGCGGCCGTCGAGATCGTCAGCCCGTCGAACAAGGACCGGCCGGAGAGCCGGGCGCAATTCGTCGGCAAGGTGTCCGCCCTGTTGCGGGAGGGCGTGTGCGTGGCGATCGTGGACATCGTGTCCGACCGACTGGCCAACCTGTACGCCGAGTTGCTCGCCCGGATCGACCAAGCCGATCCGCGGTTGGGGGCCGACCCGTCGCCGCTGTACGCCGTGACCCTCCGCCGGCGGAAGCCGAAGAAGAAACGGCCGCTGCTCGACGTGTGGTACTTCCCGCTGACCGTTGGTCACCCGCTGCCCACCATCCCGTTGTGGCTGTCGCCCACCCTCCGTATCGACCTGCCGCTCGAACCGAGCTACCAGGAAGTCTGCCGGCTGTTGCACATCCCGTAGCCGGGTCGTCACTTCTTCCCCCGCCATTCGGCCGCCTTCTCCGGCCGGTCCGTCGCCGCGTACAGAGCCACCAGCCGGTCCGCGATTATGAGCGGGCATCCCTTCTCCCACAGCGGGACGCCGGCGAGCCGGGCGACGAACTCCGCGTGCGCTTCCAGTAGCAGCGGCTCGGCGGCGGCGTACTTCTTCTGGTCGCACAGCGCGAACCCGAGCCACGCCTTGTACTTCGCCGCCGTCCAGTGCTTCGCGTCGGCTTCGATTTGCAGCTTCAAGGCGTCCCGGAAGTGCCCCTCGGCCTCCGCGTGCGCCCCGGCGTGGGAGCGGGCGAACCCCGCGTCGAACGTCGCGCGGGCCGCCCGCAGCCCCGGTACCTCCGGCCGCTTCCGCACCTCGGCCAGCACGGCCGTGCTGATCGCCGTCGCCAGGTCCGCGCGGCCGGCCAACGCCGCCGCCTTCGCCGTGCTGCCGTAGGCCGCGACGGAGGCCGCGTCCGTCTTCCAACCGCTCGCCTTCTGCCGGGCGAGTACCTCCGCGGCCAGCTTCGCCACCTCGTCCTTCCGCCCGGCGTGGAGGTGCGAGAAGGCCAACGAGTTCGTCACCTGCAACACTCGTAACTCGCCCGCGTTCGCCGCCCGGACCCCGTCCAGTTCCCGCTCCAGCGCCGGGATGCGCATCTCCGCCCACGGCTTCATCCGGTCGAACTGATTCTTCGACTCGTAGGTGTTGAACGCGGTCCCGCTCAACCGCAGCCACGCGTCGGCCGTCGGTTGATCGGCCGGCTTGTACTTCGCGTCCAGTTCACGGTACACCGCGAGGGCGTCGTCATGCCGGTCGGCGGCGACGTGGCCCATGACGACCTGCGTGGCGAGCGCCACCGTCGCCGCCGTGAGCTTCTCGCCGACCACCGTCTTTCGGAGCAACTTCTCGATCAGCTCCGCCTTGACCGCCGCCCACTTCTTTGCCTCGGCCGGGCGGTTCGTTTTTTCCAGCAACTGGACGAGAACGTCGAACGGGTAATTCCGGTGGCGGTATTCGAATTCGGGAATCTGGTGGGCGTGGTCGGCGACCTCACGGCAACCGGCGACCAGGTGCGGCTCCGCCTCGGCGTAGTTCTTCTCGACGAACAGCAAGATCCCGAGGCTCGACCGGGCCGACCCGAGCAGGAAGCTGCGATGGGCCGGCCCGCGGGCGGCGACGATCACGTCCACGGCGGCGCGGGCGTGCTCGCGGGCGGCGTCCACCCGGCCGAGCCTCTGCTCGGACTGTTGCAGCCCCTGGTAAGACCGGCTCTTGTCCTCCGGCGTGGCTGCGACCTTGACGTTCATCTCGAACAACCGGGCCGCGGTCTCGTGGTCCCCCTCGTTGAACGCCTCCCACGCCTGCGTGTGCCGGCTGCCCCACGACGCCGCCCCCTTGCCTTGCTTCTCCAGAGCCGCCCAGTAGTCGTCGGCCGCGCGGCGGGCGTCGGCCGGGCGGTTTATCGCCTTGTAGAGGTTCACGAGCGCCCGCTGTGCCAAGGCGGCGTCACCTTGGCCCCAGGCCGGCGATTGGCCATGGAATTCGACCAAGTCGCGGACGGCGTCCACGAGCAACGGCTCGGCCTCGGCATACTCCTTACGACCCGCCAAGTGCCGGCCGAGGTAGGAACGGGCCCGCCCCGTGTACCAACTGCGGAACGTCGCCGGCTTTCCCGCGAACATCACCTCCAGCCCCTTTCGGGAGTGGACGAGTGCCGCATCCATCCTGCCAAGTTTCTCCTCCGTCTGTTGCAGGGCGTGGTACGTCAACAGTTTCCGCTCCGGCGAGTCGGACGCCTGAAGGTTCGCCTCGAACAGCTTGGCCGCACCTTCAACGTCTCCCATGCCGGACAGGAGGAAACCGGATTCGTGCCGGGCGATCCAGGTGCTGCGGTGGTAGGGATCGCCCCGCTGTTCCCACGGAATCATGATCTCCCGCCAGGCCTCGAGTGCCTTGTCGGGTCGATTCCGCGCCTTGTACGCCATCGCCAGTTCGCCGAACGCGGCGCTGAGCATCGGATGGTCCTGGCGAATCTTGACCGACCTGGCGGCGTCACGGAGGTCTTCCATCTCCCGGACCGCCTCGGGAATTTGCCTGTTGTACCGGTACGCCATCGCCAGGTGGCCGGACGCGAGTAGTGTGAGTTTGTCCGCAAGGCCGAAATAGCCGATCCCTTCTTTCTTCAACGCTTTCAAGAACTCGACGGCGTCGGCCGCACGACCGTTCAACGTCATGTTCCGGCCGTGCATCACGAGCACCTCGAACGTGAACGGGTCCTTGCGCCCGAATGCCGGCTCGGCTTGCCGGAGGATGGTCGCGTACTCCCGGTCGGATTGGTCGTACCGACCGCGGTAATGGGACGCGTTCGCCTTCACGAACTGCGCGGCGAGCGTTCGCCGGTCGGCCGGACCCCGCGCGGTCAGGTACAACGGGACGGCCCGGTCGAGCAACGCGAGGGCCTTATCGTCTTCCCCGACGCCGAAGTACGCGGAAGCGATGGCGTGCAAGACCTCGGCCTGGACGAACGGCAGGTTCGGGAACTTCGCCTCGATCTTGTCCGGCGTCAGTTGCGCCGCCGCCCGGTCGAGCAGTTCTTCGATGGTCGGGTTCGGCTTGACGTCGAAGTCGCCGCCCGCCGGCGAAAGCGAATTCGCCTGTTCCACGAGCGAGGCCTGTCGCAGCAGGTCGTCCTGGAGGAAGCTGCGGACGGCCTCGGCCGCCCGCTTCTCCTCCTCCGCCCGCTTCTGCTCGGCGAACGCCCGCCTCTGCTCCGCCAGCGCCCGCTGCGCGGCCTCGTGGGCCAAGTCGGCCATCTCCTCGGCGTCGGCGGCGCTGGCGGCCGCGTCGATCGCCTTCGCCCGCGCGTCGGCCTCCGCCCGCACCGCCCGGTCGTAGGCGAAGTAAATCCCGGACGCCCCGACGTAGGTGAGGGCCAGGAACGCGGCCGCCACCCAGACCGCCGCCCGGTTTTTCCGGTACGCCTTCCGCAGCCGATAGCCGAGCGTCGGCGGACACGCCTCGACGGCGTCGCCGGCCAGGTACCGCTGCACGTCCTTCGCCAGCCCGTTGGCCGTGTCGTACCGGCGGGTGCGGTCCTTCTCCAGCGCCTTCATCACGATCCAGTCCAGCTCGCCGCGCATCAGCGCCGACAGCTTCGCCGGGTCGGACTGCCGCGTCGCGGCGATGCTCGCCTTCGCCTGCGACGTGCTCAGCCGCTGGCTCGGGCGGGGCGGCTCCTCGTCCCGGACGATCCGCAGCACCTCGTCGATGGCCGCCAGCTTCAGCCGGTCCCGCTCGATCGGCGGGCTGCCGGCGAGAAGTTCGTACAGAAGCACGCCGAGGGCGTACACGTCGGCCCGCGTGTCCACGTCCAGTTGGTTGAACGTGGCTTGTTCCGGGGCCATGTACGCCGGCGTGCCGACGAGCGTGCCGAACCCGGTGTACAGCGTCCGCTCCGTCAACTGTTGGCCGATTGCTTTCGCGACGCCGAAGTCGATGACCTTCGCCACCGGCGTCTCGTCGTGCAGCGCGATCAGCACGTTCGACGGCTTGATGTCGCGGTGGATGATCCCCTTCATATGCGCGTGTTGGATCGCCTGACAAACGGGGACGAACAGTTCCAGCCGCTCCCGCGGCGTCAGCTTCCGGGCGTCCGCGAACTCGGTGATCGGCGTCCCTTTGACGAGTTCCATCGCGAAGAACGGCCGGCCGTCCGGCGTCGTCCCGGCGTCGAGCACCTTCGCGATGTTCGGGTGGTCCATCACGGCGAGCGCCTGTCGCTCGGCCTCGAACCTCGCGAGCACCGCCTTCGTGTCCATGCCCGGCTTGATGAGCTTGAGCGCGACCCGCCGCTTCAGCGGCTCGTGCTGGTCGGCGACCCAGACCTCGCCCATGCCGCCCTCGCCGATGCGTTCGAGCAGCTTGTACGCCCCGACGCGGTCGCCCGGCTTCGCCGCCGCGACGGTGTCGGCCGGGTGGTACGCCCCGGTCCGGCCGAGGTCCGCCGGCGGCCGGTCGAGCGGGTTGTCCGCCGCGTGCGCGGCCAGCAGCGCCTCCACCTCCGTACGGAGCGTGGGCTTGTCGGCGCAGGCGCGGTCGAGGTACGCGGCCCGGTCCGTCGGGTTCGGGATGGCGAGGGCGGCGGCGAAAACGGACTCGTCGGTCATGGCCGGGCCTCCGGGGCGGTGGCGTCCCCTACCATGCGCGATCCGCGGGCGAAACGCATCAAGGAAATGTGAGATTCTTTACGGCCGCCACTGGTTGGCCCGGACGTTCTGGGCAGCGAGGCGGGCGGTTTCGTCGATCCGCTTTGCCCGCGTTTCGGGCTTCTTGGCGCTGACGATCCACTCCAGGATGCCGCGCTTCACGGACTTCGGGAACGCGTCCCAGTTCGCCTTCGCCCCGGCGTACTTGCGGAACGCCGTCGTCAAGTCCGGTGGCACCTCCAGCGCCTCGACGGCGTCGAGCGCTTCCCACGTCCCACACTTCTTCGCGGCCTCGACCTTCGCGATCCCGGCCGGCTGCATCAGTCCGGCGGCGAGCAGCTTCTCGACGCGGGCCTTGTTCGTCTTCGCCCACTTGCTCTTCGGCTTGCGGGGCGCGAAGTAGAGCATCGTGCGATCATCGTCGAGCTTGCCGGGCTTGCTGTCCACCCACCCGAAGCAGAGCGCTTCCTCGACGGCGTCGTCGTAGGCGACGGCCGGCTTGTTGGTGTGCTTCTTGAAGGAGACGAGCCAGACGCCCTGCGTCCGCGCGTGGTTGGCGGCGAGCCACGCCCGCCACGCGGCGCGGGTGAGCGGGTGGACGGCGTTCGGCGGGAGGGCGGGCATGACGGGTGCTACTCGGCCATTCCGAGGGCCCGGTCGGGGCGGAGCCTGACGGATCGGACGAAAACCAACGGCCGCTTGGTGTGGACGGCGTAGGTAACGATCTTGTACTCGGTCAGCCCGCGGTACAGACAGAGTTCCGCGTGGTGGTAGTCGTGAAGTGGATCACCGAATGCCTTCGGCCGACGGGCGAGCCGATTGTTCAACAGCTTCAAATCGTCGAGGTACGACTGGAGGAGGCCGGCCGTCGCGGCGACTTTGCCCCACGCCCGAAACTGATCCCGTACGTCGGCGGGAGTCACGACCCGATAGGCGGGAATTCCGTTGCCCGCGGCCATCAGCGGCCCTCGCTCGTTTCGATGTCGCGGATGATCTCGTCCATGTTCAGATCGACCGCCGTGGCGAGGGCGGCTTCCATCTCCGCTTCCTCTTCCGGGGTTGCAACCGGCAGCAACGACATCATTTGTCGTTGCAACACTTCGTTCTCTTCGCGTAGACGGGCCAGTTCTTCGGCCGAAATCGAGCCGACGATCTTTCCGTTGGTGTCGTGGACCTCGAACTTGCCGGGCACGGGGATGTCGTTCATGCCGCAACCTCCGTCGATAGGTACGCACATCATACCAAATGTGGCGGCGGGCCGAAAAGACCGGCCCGCCACTTCACATCACCCCGCGTACTTCGCGGTCCCGCCGCCGCTCAGGTCGGCGGTCGCGGTACTCAGCGTGCGGATCGTCTTCTTCGCCACCTCGTCGGCCAACTGCGCGATCACCGCGTCCAGCTTTAGGTCGCGGGTCTCCTTGTCCGCCACCCGGTCCCGCAGCGCGACCGTACCGGCGGCCGCGTCCTTCTCGCCGACCACGATCATGTACGGAACCTTCTCGACCGACGCCTCCCGCACCTTCGCCCCGATCTTCTCCGACCGGTAGTCCGTCTCCACCCGGAACCCGGCCGCCTTCAGCTTCGCCTCGATCTCGCGGCCGTAGGCTTCCGACTTCTCGCTGATGGTCAACACGCGGACCTGCTCCGGGGCCAGCCACAGCGGGAACGAGCCGGCGAAGTTCTCGATCAGGATGCCGGTGAACCGCTCCATGCTGCCGAACGGCGCGCGGTGGATCATCACCGGGCGGTGCGGCTTGTTGTCCGGGCCGGTGTACTCCAGCTCGAACCGCCGCGGCAGGTTGTAGTCCAGTTGCACCGTGCCGAGCTGCCACTCGCGGCCGATGCAGTCCTTCACGATGAAGTCGATCTTCGGCCCGTAGAACGCCGCCTCGCCGACGCCGATGCTGAAGTTCAGGCCGGGGGTCGTCTCGACGACCGCCTTCAGCGTCGCCTCGGCCTTCTCCCACAGGTCCGGCTCGCCGACGTACTTGTCCGACCCCGGCTCGCGGACGCTGACGCGGACGCGGTACTCGTTGAGGCCGAGCGTCTTCAGCACGAGCAGCACGAGTTCGATCTCGCTGCGGAGCTGCGGCTCGACCTGCTCCGGGGTCATGAACAGGTGGGCGTCGTCCTGGGTGAAGCCGCGAACGCGGGTCATGCCGCCGAGTTCGCCGGACTGCTCGAACCGGTAGACGGTCCCGAACTCCGCGAGGCGGATCGGCAGGTCGCGGTAGCTGTGCGGCGACGCCTTGTAAATCTGGATGTGGTGCGGGCAGTTCATCGGCTTCAGCAAATAGCCCTCCTGCCCGCTCATCCAATCCTTTAGCACCTTCAGCTTCGCGTCGCGGTCCTTCGCCTCCTGGTACTCCAGCCACAGCGCGCGGGCGTCGAGTTTCATCTCGCCGACGGTGAACCGCGGCAGGTCCTGGTCCGGGCCGTCCGGCGACCGCCCCTCGCTGACGGCCTGGATCGCGGCGAGGAACGCCTTCTCTTGCTCGTCGGTGAGTAGCTTCTTCTCCAGCAGCGTGTACCAGGTGTCCACGGTCTGCACGGTCGGGTTGAAGTACATCGGCGGGAACTGGGCGTCCGCGTAGTACGGGAAGTGGCCGCTGGTCCGGTACAGCGTCAGGTTGCCGATGTGCGGCGTGTAGACCGGCTGGTAGCCGCGCTTGACGAGTTCGTCCTTGATGAAGCCTTCCAGCAGCCCGCGGACGGTCGCCCCCTTCGGCATCCACAGGATGAGGCCCTGCCCGGCGACCTGGCTGATGGTGAACAGCTTCAACTGCCGGCCGAGGACGCGGTGGTCCCGCTTCTTCGCTTCTTCGACCTGCTTCAGGTACGCGTCGAGGTCCTTCTTGTCGAAGAACGCGGTCCCGTACAGCCGCTGGAGCTGCTGCCGCTTCGCGTCGTTCTTCCAGTACGCCCCGGCGATGGACAGCAGCTTGAACGCGCCGACCTTCCCGGCGTGCGGGATGTGCGGCCCGCGGCACAAGTCGATGAACTCGCCCTGCCGGTAGAAGCTGACGCTCTCGTGGCTCTTGCCGAGCGACTCCTCGATGTGTTCGACTTTCAATTTCTGCTTCAGGTCGCCGACGAGCTGCTTGCCCTCGGGGACGGATTTCTCGAACCGCTCGAACGGCTCGGCCGCCTTGACGATCTTCTGCATCTCCTCCTCGATCCGCGGGAAGTCGTCCTCGCGGATCGGGGTCGGGGTGTGGATGTCGTAGTAGAACCCGTTCTCGGTGGTCGGGCCGAACGCGAGTTCGGTGCCGGGGAAGAGCCGCATGACGGCGCGGGCCATGATGTGCGCGGCGCTGTGCCGCAGCACGTCGAGCGACTCCTTGTCCTTGTCGGTGAGCAGGGCGAACTCCGCGTCGGCGGTCAGCTCGCGGTCGAGGTCGAGGACGTCGCCGTTGACCTTCGCGGCGACGGCGGCCTGCGCGAGCCGCTTGCCGATCGACTCGGCCACGTCGCGGGGGCGAGTACCGGGCGGAACCTGACGAACGGACCCGTCCGGCAACTTGAGAGAGAGCATCGCGAAACCTCCAGGGGCCGGCCGCGCGTCGCGCGCCCGAACGAATGGGCGTGCCCGCGGCCGGAGCGGGTTTTATATAGCCGCCGGCTTGCCGGCGGGATTTCGGTTGCGGACGGCGTCGCGAACCGTTTTCATATAGCCGCCGGCTTGCCGACGGGGTTTTGCGACTCCCAAAACCCCGCCGGCAAGCCGGCGGCTATATAGAGATCGGCTCCCACCGCGGGTTCACCCATACCCACCGTCGGCATCCACCTCATCTGGACGACCTACGGGACGTGGCTGCCCGGCGACGACCGCGGCCACTGGTCGCCGCTGTTCACCCTGTACGGACATGTCCGCGAGCGCGGCGGGCAGTTGAACGTGCCGGACGGGACGACCCGAAGGCAATCCGCGGACGCGCTAACCGAACCCCCGATGTGGCTGACCGACGAGGAGCAACTCGTTGTCGCGGCGGAGCTGGCGAACCACGTCCCACGTCTCGCACTCGCCGGCCGACACCCGGCCGCTCGCGTGGGCGTGTGCCGTCGAGCCGAACCACGTCCACCTGTTGGTCAGCCCGTTGAACGAGGAAGTCGCGAAATACGCCGGCCGTATGAAGGGCCGAACCAGCAGCGAGGTGAGGAAGCAGCCGCGGAACCAATCGCGGCAGCGGATTTGGACGGCGGACTACTGGAAAGTGTTCCTGTTCGACATGGAAGCGGTCGCCGTCGTGAAGCAGTACATCGAGGACCACAACGTCCGCCGCGGGCTACCGGCGGCCCCGTTCCCGTGGTTGACGCCGCTCGTGATATAGCCGCCCGCCTTATATAGCCGCCGGCTTGCCGGCGGGGTTTGGGGACCGCGGAAGTTCCGCCGGCAAGCCGGCGGCTATATAAATTCGTGCCCCACCGCGTAGAACCCGCCCCCCGGCGGGCACTCTTCTTTCGTGAACACCCGGCTGCTGCACTCGGTCCTGACGCACGCGACGGCCCTCGCCAACGGGTCGGCCGCGGCCGACGCCGCGCTGCTGCGACAGTTCGCGCAAACCCAGGACGCGGCCGCGTTCGCGGAACTCGTCCGACGGTACGGCCGGCTCGTGTGGGCCGTCTGCCGGCAGCTCCGGCCGACCGACGCCGACGCGGAAGACGCCTTCCAGGCCACGTTCCTCGTCCTCGTGAAGTCGGCGGGGAGCGTCCGCACGAACGCCCTCGGCCCGTGGCTGCACACGGTCGCGCACCGGGTCGCGTGTCGGGCGGCACGGGGCGACGGCCGCCGCCGGAAGCGCGAGCACGCCGCCGCGGCCCCGGACCGCGACGCGGCCGTGCCGCCGACGGCGTGGGACGCGCTCACCGCCGCCGTCCACGACGAGGTGGCGAAGCTGCCGGACCATTTGCGCGTCCCGTTCGTCCTCTGCTGCCTCGAAGGCCGCGGCACGACGGACGCCGCCAAGCACCTCGGCTGGAAGCTCGGCACGCTCTCCGGCCGGCTGACGCGGGCGAAGCAGGAATTGCTCGACCGCCTCGCGAGGCGCGGCCTCCCGGCGTCGGCCGTGGCGGTCGCGGCGTTCGCCGGCGGCAGCGTCCCGGCCGCGGTGGCGGCAAAGGCGCTCGACCTGATTCAACTGGAAACGATCCCCTCGACCGTTCTCGAACTGGCCAAAGGAGCGACGATCATGTCGAAGACGAAACTGTTGGCCGCCGGGTTGCTGCTCGCGGCCGGGCTGGCCGCGACCGTCGGCGGATGGCTGGCGACCGCGGGCGCGCAGGACAAGCCGAAGGAAGTCCAAGCGGCCGAGAGTCGCTACTGGGAGGCGAAGCTGAATGCAACGCAACGACTCGCGGCGGATTTGGCGGAGATCGAGAGGGCCAAGGCGAAAGCCGCCGCGAAGTGGGAGTACCACTACCACGCGATGTTCTTCGACAAGAACGGCCGGGCCGCGGGGATGAAGGCCGCCGACTTCGAGGCGCTGCTCGAAACGATGGACGCCGACGGCTGGACCTACCTCGGCCAGTCGGACATCGTCGGCGTCCAGGGCACGGCCCTGCCGACGCACGTGTTCCGCCGCGCGAAGGGTAACGCCCCGAGGGTCAGCAGCGTCCTGCTCCGCACCAAAGACACGACGCCGGCCGGCGTGAAGGAGGTCCGCGACACGATCCTCCAGCGGATGCGGAAGGACCCGACCGAGACGTTCGCCGCCGCCCTCGCGACCGTGCTGAAGGCCCGCCCGGACCTGGCGAAGGACGTGGACGCCTACGGCCGCACCCTGCTCGAAGTGGACGTGCTGAAGGCGCTGTTGGCGGAGGCCCGGCAGGCCGCCCCGGACGCGTCCAAGAAGAAGGCGGACGCCCTGTTCCAGAAGCTCGACGACGCGATCGCGAAGGAACAACTCACCCTTCAACTGACCGAGATCGATCGCGCCGTCGTGAAGGGCAAGGCCGAGGCCGCGCTGAAGGAGGCGGAGTTGGTGCTCCAGACCAAGACCGCCGACGAGAAGACGCGGGCCGAGAACCTCCTCAAGAAGTTCGAGGCGCAGAAGGCGCTCAAGGACGTGGCCGACGCCGCCGAGCAGCGGGAGGCCGCGGCCCTGGCCGCGGACGTGCGGACCGTCCGCGACCGCAAGACGGTCCGGTTCGCGGCCGCCGACTACGGGCTGACCGGCAGCCAGCTCATGGACGTGATGATGAAGGCTATCGACCGGAAGTTCGACCCGAAGACGAACACCAAGCCGTTCGACCTGACCGGCCGGACCGATGCCGTCGAGGCGGTCAGCTCCGCGGCCAACGTCGAGTGGCTGAAGGCGTTGATGGACACCGCGAAGGCGAAGCCGGCGTCGCGGTAAGGCGGCGTCTTGGCGAGCGGGGGGCGTCAGCCCCCCGCTCGCCCCCGAACCACGTCACGCCGTTCCGCGAGTGGACACGTTCGTCGGCTCCCTCGCGTCCTTGTCCCGCTGGTACTTCTGCCACAGGAAGAACGCGAGGACCAGCATCAGCACCACGAGAACGCCCAGGAAGACGTACCGCGCCGTCGATCGCTGATACCGCTCCCAACCGCTCGGCTCCTCGTTTTCGTCGTCCTCACGTCGCCGGGCCTTTTTCCGCGGCCGGTCGTCGTCGTCCTCCTCGGGATCGCGTTCCGGTCTTCGTTTCATCACAAATTTCCTCCGGAAAGTGAATTAAATTTCGGACTGTTGTTAACGTGTTGAAAATTAACACCTTGCGAGAAGTTGTGAGAGGAAAAACGATGCCGGACAGTTGCCTTTCGGAGATTGGTGTCTAGATTATGAAGTTAGGGGGAAGGAAATTGGGAAGCCTTCCCCTTTGGCCCCTCGCAGGCCGACATTTTTCCTCATTCTCTGTCCTCCCGTTCCCACTCTACTCTCTGAGGTCCGCATGCTGTCTCTCTCCCGGTCGCGTGGCGCCCGCCGCGCCTTCACGCTCATTGAGCTGCTGGTGGTGATCGCGATCATCGCGATCCTCATCGGCCTGCTCCTCCCCGCGGTCCAAAAGGTCCGCGAGGCCGCCGCCCGCACGCAGTCCACGAACAACCTGAAGCAGATCGGCCTCGGGTTCCACAACCACAACGACACGTTCAACAAACTACCGTACCACGGCCGCCGCGGAGCCGGGGTCGCGAACCAGCCCTTCAACTACGGGTTCCACAACTCGCAGTTCGAGGGGTCGGGGTCGTGGGCCACGCAAATCCTGCCGTTCATCGAGCAGGATGCGTTACACCGGGCGATGGCCATTACGGCCACCAGCGACACGGACAAGACGTGGTTCGGCGTGACGGCCAACCAGCCGATCTGGCAAGCCAGCATCAAGACGTACCTCTGCCCCGGTCGCGGCCGCGGCGTCGGGTACAAGAACGCGGGCAACTCGGGCGGGACCGGGCCGGCCACGGACTACGCCATCAACGCCCGGATCAACAAGGGCAATTGGTTCGGCACGCCGGGCGTCAACGGCGAGGGTAACGGGGCGTGCTGTGGCGGCGCGGACAACCGCAAGACGATTCAGGGCATCACGGATGGCTCGTCGAACACGATCCTGGTCGGCATCAAGGCGTCCCGTGCGGCCATCTACAGCAACCTTAGCGACTCGAACTGGGACGAGTCGATCGTGCAAGGCGACTGGGGCGGGCACACCCGGTCCGGCCGCGGGGCGGACGAGGTCATCAACAGCGTGACACTGCGGTCCTCGAAGCCGCTCGTGAAGGACGACCCGAACAACGACTTCGCCGACAACTGGGGTAGCGCGTTCGCCGGCGGCACGCTCTTCCTCATGGGCGACGGCACGGTCCGCGGCGTCTCGTACAACGTGGCCCGGCAGAACCTGAACGCGGCCCTCAACCCGAGCGACGGTTCGACGCTCAGCCTCGACAACTAACCGCGTTCTCGAACGCGAACGAGACACCCTGGCAACAGCCGGGGTGTTTTTTTGCGCCCGCCCGCCCATTTCCCGTTGCCCCGCCCGCGCTTCCGGTCACAATAATCGCTGCCACGTCACGAATACCCCGTTCGGAGGTGCTCTCATGGGCCTGCTCGACCGACTCCGCGGCGAGTTCATCGACATCCTCGAATGGACCGAGCCGTCGCAGAACGAAATCCTCGCCTACCGGTTCCCCCGGTACGACAACGAGATCAAGAACGGGGCCAAGCTCATCGTCCGCGAAGGGCAAGCGGCCGCGTTCGTGAAGGAGGGCACGCTCGCCGACGTGAAACTGCCCGGCATGTACACGCTCGACACGAACAACATGCCGATCCTGTCGAAAATCCTCGGGTGGAAGTACGGGTTCGAGTCGCCGTTCAAGTGCGAGGTGTACTTCATCTCGACCCGCCAGTGGACGGACCAGAAGTGGGGCACGCAGAACCCGGTCATGCTCCGGGACGCGGAGTTCGGCCCGGTCCGGTTGCGGGCGTTCGGCAACTACGCGTTCAAGGTGACCGACCCCGGCACGTTCCTGAAGGAACTCGTCTCGACCGACCCGTCGTTCGAGGCGTTCGAGATCACCAACCAGCTCCGCAACACCATCGTCTCGAAGTTCGTGGACGCGATGGCGGCCGCGAAGATCCCGATCCTGGACATGGCCGGGAACTACGAGAAGATGAGCCAAGTCGCGCTGCAGCGGATCTCGCCGGAGCTGGCGAAGATGGGGTTCACGCTGACGCAGTTCAACGTGGAGAACATCTCGCTGCCGCCGGAGGTGGAGAAGGCGCTGGACAAGCGGTCCGAGATGGGCGTGCTGGGGAACCTCGACCAGTACACGAAGTTCCAGACGGCCGAGGCGATCCGGGACGCGGCGAACAACCCCGGCGGGGCCGCGGGCCTGGGCGCGGGGTTCGGCGCGGGCATGGCCATCGGCAACCAGATGGGGGCGGCGTTCGCGCCCGGCGCGGCCCCGCCGCCGCTGCCGGCCGCGGCGAAGTACCACGCGGCGATCAACGGCCAGGCGGCCGGGCCGTTCGAGGCGGCGGCGCTGCAGCAGAAGATCGCGGCCGGGGAGATCACGCGTGCGACGCTGGTGTGGAAGAGCGGCATGGCGAACTGGGTCGCGGCCGAGACGGTGCCGGAACTTCAAGCCTTGCTGGGTCATTTACCTCCGCCCCTGCCGAAGTAGCCCCTATATAGCCGCCGGCTTGCCGGCGGGTTTTCGTCCCTCCAAAACCCGCCGGCAAGCCGGCGGCTATATACCTCATGTCCGACCCGCTCCAGAAAACCCCGACCGTCACCAACGCCCCGCCGGAGGGGAAGAAGTTCCCGTGCCCGCAGTGCGGGGCGCGGCTCGACTTCGACCCCCGCGTGCGGGGGTTGGCGTGCCCGTACTGCGGGCACAAGGAAAAGATCGCCAAGCACACGTCCGCGGCCGTCCTCGAGCGCGACTACCTGAAGTACCTCGACAAGCAGGAGACGGACGCGACGCCGATCCCCGGCCGCGAGACGCAGACCCGCTGCACCGGGTGCGGCGCGATGGTGCTGCTCGAAGAGAAGGTCGTCACCGACCGCTGCCCGTTCTGCGGCACGCACCTGGAGAACAAGCCGGTGGCGGTGGTCGGGATGATCGCCCCGGAGTGCATCCTGCCGTTCCGCGTGGACCTGCGGGACGCGCGGGCGGCGTTCACGAAATGGCTCGCGGGCCTCTGGTTCGCGCCGTCGCAACTGACGAAGGTGGCGACGCTCGGCCAGCTGTCCGGCGTGTACGTGCCGTACTGGACCTACGACACGATGACGTACACGTTCTACGACGGCGAGCGGGGCGACAACTACACCGACTACGTGACCCGCACCGTGACCGACGCGAACGGCAACCGGCGGACGGAGACCGTCCCGGTCACGCGGATCGAGTGGACGAGCGTGTCCGGCGAGGTGCAGCACTTCTTCGACGACGTGCTGGTGTGCGCGTCGCACAGCCTGCCGCAGGACCTGATCGACGCCGTCGAGCCCTGGGACGTGGGGAAGCTCGACGGGTTCCTGCCGGAGTACCTGAGCGGGTTCCGCACGGAGCGGTACGCGATCGGGCTGAAGGAAGGGTTCCAGGTCGCGAAGTCGCTGATCGAGCCGACGATCGACCGGCTGGTGCGGCAGGACATCGGCGGCGACCACCAGCGGGTCCACGAGCAGAAGACGAAGCACTCGGCGATCACGTTCAAGCACCTGCTGCTGCCGCTGTGGGTGGCGGTGTACCGCTACCACGACCGGACGTTCCAGATTCTGGTGAACGGCCGCAGCGGGAAGGTGGTCGGCAAGCGGCCGTGGAGTGCGTGGAAGATCGTGCGGCTGGTCGTGCTGATCGCGCTCGCCGTCGGGCTGGTGGCGCTGGTCGCGTCGCAGGTCAGGAAGTGAGACGCGGGTTGGAGCAAGCGGCCGCGATACGCGTACCGCCGGTTTTCAGCCTGAAAGGCTGGGACATGTCAGCCCAGGGCAACGCCCTGGGTAGACGGCCGGCCAAATGCAACCAGCCCTGAAAGGGCGTGACAGCCGCACTGTCACGCCCTTTCAGGGCTTTCCTCCGGGAATGCCCCACCCAGGGCGTTGCCCTGGGCTAACATGTGCCACCCCTACGGGGTGAAAACCATGACCCGCGGCGCGATTAACTTTGTGCCGGCGGCGTCTCCGGCGGCGCGTCCTTCTTCTCGTCTTCCTTCTTCTCCGGCTCGGTGCGGCCCTTGAAGAACACGGCCAGCTCGCCGAACGTGTTCAGCGCCGCCTTGCCGCTCTTCTTCTCGTCGGTCAGCTTCACCACCGGCCGCGGCTTCGCCGGCTTCGGCGGGGGCGGCGGGACGGCCGGCTGCGGCGGGGCCGACCCCTCGCCTTGCGGTGGCCGCGGGCGGTCGAACCGCCGGCTGTTCGGGCCGCCCGGCGCGCCGGGCCGCGTCCCGCGGGGCGGCCCCTGGTGCGCCGGCCGTGGCTGTTGCGGCCGCGGGGGCGGCTGTTGACGCGGCGGCGGCTCCGGCGGCCGGCCCATTTGCCGCTCCTGGCCCGGCGGGATCATGGAGAGGGAAATCTTCTTGTCCCCCGGCTTCACCTCCATCACCCAGACCGTCACCACGTCGCCGACGGACACCACGTCGTAGGGGGACTTGATGTACTTGTTCGCCATCTGGCTGATGTGGACGAGGCCGCTCTCCTTCACCCCGATGTCCACGAACGCCCCGAACGGCACGACGTTCAGCACCGTGCCGGTCAACTCCATGCCGGGCTTCACGTCCTCGAGTTTGAGGATGCCCTTCTTGAACACCGGCGGCGGCAGCTCGTCCCGCGGGTCGCGGCCGGGCCGGGCGATGGCGTGGAAGATGTCGATGAGCGTCGGCACCATCACGTCCAGCTTCTTCGCGACCTCGTCCGGGTCGGCGGCGTTCAGCTTGCCGCGCAGCTCGTCGAGCTTCGCCTTGTCCTTGAGGTCGGCGGGCGTCAGGCCGAACTCGGCGAGGACCTTGCGGGTCAGGTCGTAGCTTTCGGGGTGAACCCACGTCATGTCGAGCGGCTCGTCGCCGTCGGCGATCTTCAAGAATCCGGCCGCCTGGGTGAACCGGACCTCGCCCATCTGCGGCACGGCCTTCAACTGCTCGCGGGCCTTGAACGGGCCGTGCGCCTTGCGGTACTCGACGAGTTCGCGGGCGGCGAGTTGGTTCAGCCCGGAGACGTGGCGGAGCAGCGGCACGCTGGCCGTGTTCACGTCCACGCCGATGTGGTTGACGCACGACTCGATGACGGCTTCCAGCGACTCCTTGAGGTACTTCGGCCGCAGGTCGTGCTGGTACAGGCCGACGCCGACGTGCTGCGGGTCGATCTTCACCAACTCCGCGAGCGGGTCCTGGAGCCGCCGCCCGATCGACACCGTGCCACGGGTCGTGGCGTCCTTGTTCGGGAACTCTTCCTTCGCGACCGGCGACGCCGAGTAGTCGCTGGCTCCGGCCTCGTTGACGATGACGTAGGCGAGGTCGGCCGGCGCGTCCGGCAGGCCGTCGAGGACGATGACCTCGGCCGGCGGCGGCGGGGGCGCGGGCGGGGCGGCGGTCACGGCCGTGGCCGTCGCTTCCGTCGTCGTCACCGACTCGGCCGTCGCCTCGGTCGGCGTGGAAACGGTCGTCGCCTCGCCGAGGGGCATCGAGCTGACGCTCTCGGCGGTGATGGCCGGCGGCGCGACCATCACGGCTTCCGCCACCGGCGCGGGCACGTCGATCGTCGGGGCGATCACGGCCGTCGGCTCGACGGTCACGGATTCGGAATGCGTCACCGTCGGCTGCGGGTTCAGCCGGCGGTTCTCCAACTCGGCGAGGAGGTCGGAAACCACCTGTTCCGTCTCGCGGCAGGCCGTCCCGTTGCCGATGGCGATGACGGTGAGCGAGTGCTTGCGGACGAACTGCTCGAGCTTCCGCTTCGCCTCCTCGACCTTCTTCTGCGGCTGGTGCGGGTAAATGACCGAGTCTTCGAGCAGCGCCCCGGTCTCGTCCAGCGCGGCGATCTTGCAGCCGGTCCGCAGGCCGGGATCGACGGCGAGGACGCGCTTCCCGCGGAGCGGCGGTTGCAGCAACAGGCCGCGCAAGTTCCGCGCGAACACATCGACGGCGTGGTCCTGCGCCCGCTCGGTCAGGTCGCGGCGGATTTCGCGCTCGAGGCTCGGCAGCACGAGCCGGTCCACGGCGTCCACCATCGCGGCGATCAGCACGTCCCGGTGCGGGTGGTCGGCGAGCGGAAGCTGGTCCGCGGCGATGTGCTTGGCCCGCTCCGCGTCCACGTCGAACTTCACCTTCAGGATTTGTTCCTTCTCGCCGCGGTTGACGGCGAGTACCCGGTGCGGCGGGATCATCCGCACCGGCTCCTTGAAGCTGAAGTACTCGCGGAACTCCTTGCCCTTCTCCTCCGGCAGCCCCTCGGCGCGGGTCGAGACGAGGACGGCCGTGTCCCAGGTGAACGCCCGCAGCGGCCCCCGCACGTCCGGGAACTCGGAGATCACTTCCGCCAGGATGTGCTGCACGCCGATGAGGATGTCATCGACCGTGTTCAGCTTCAGGTCCGGGTTCACCATGCCGGGCAGGATTTCGGCGAGGTTCGCGACGACCTCTTCCTTGTTCCAGATCGCCTGGGCGAGCGGTTCGAGGCCCTTCTCGCGGGCCTCGGTGGCGAGCGACCGCTTCTTCGGCTTGTACGGCAGGTACAGGTCTTCGAGCCGCTTCGGGTGGTCCGCTTCGAGGATGGCGGCGAGCAGGTCGTCGTTCAGCTTCCCCTGGTTGGCGATCGTCCGGAGGATGGTCTGTTTGCGGTCGCGGAGGGACCGCAGGCCGGCGACGCGGGCCTGAATCTTCCGGATCGCAACTTCGTCCAGCCCGCCGGTGCGCTCCTTCCGGTAGCGGGTGATGAACGGGACGGTGTTCCCCTCGTCGAGCAGTTGCACGACGGCCTCGACGTGCATCCGGCGGATTTGCAGGTCCTGCGCGAGCCGCGACAGGTCCGGCGGCTGCGGCGCGGGCGGGACCTCCGGCACGGGCTGCGGCGGCACCGCCTCGGCCGCCGGCGCGGCCGGGGCCGGCTCGGGCGGGGCCTCGGCGACCGGCTCCGGCGGAACCTCGGCGGCCGGCGGTTCGACGGGCGGCGGGTCCGTCGGCGGCGGGACGGGCGGGTCGGCGACCAGGGTGGCGTCGGCGGCGGTGGGGTCGGACGGCGTCATGCGTGAGCTTCCGCGAGGGTTACAGCGCGTGTCCAGCCGGGGTCGGCGGGCGGGAGATCAGAGTGTCGCTGGTTTACGGGGGTTCGCGGAACGAGTCAAGAATTTGCCCGGCCGCGGGGCCGGGGTTTCACCGGACGTTCGAGGTGACGGCGGCGGCCCGGCCCGCACCCGCGGCCCCGGTTCGGAACCTTGATTCCGCCCGACCGCGCGACTAATTTGATCGGAAGTCGGTTCGGACGACCTCCTTTCCGTCGCCCCGTCGTGTGCTAGACTTCATTCTTCCCCACCGCCCACCGTGTCTCGCCCTCTGGAACGGCACTGATGCACCAGACACCCCCGCCGGACGCCGACCGGACGATGACGGCCACGGCCGACCAGCAGAAGCACACCGCCACCCTGTCCCTCGCCCCGCCGTTCCCGGCCGGGTACGAGAACCTCGGCGAGATCGGCCGCGGCGGCATGGGCGTCGTCTACCGCGCCCGCGACCTCGCCCTGGACCGGGAGATCGCCGTCAAGGTGTTGCTGGACGACTTCCCGGCCGAGAGCCTGGCCGCCCACCGGTTCCTGGAAGAGGCCCGGATCACGGCCCAGCTCCAGCACCCCGGCATCCCGGCCGTCCACCAGGTCGGGATGCTCGGCCGCGGCCGGCCGTACCTCGCCATGAAGCTCATCCGCGGGCTGACGCTCGACGTGATGCTCAAGAAGGGCGGCGTCAACCCGCTGTCCGTGTTCGAGGCGATCGCCCAGGCGGTGGCCTACGCCCACAGCCGCGGCGTCATCCACCGCGACCTGAAGCCGCAGAACGTCATGGTCGGGGCGTTCGGCGAGGTCCAGATCATGGACTGGGGGCTGGCGAAGGTGCTGCACGCGCCGAGCGGGTCGAAGCCGGTCATCGACGTGCCGGTGACGGCCGAGCACCGCATCCTGAACGTCCGGTCGTCGGACTCGCAGACGCAGCAGGGCGAGTTCATGGGGACGCCGGCGTACATGGCCCCGGAGCAGGCCGTCGGCGCGACGGACAAGATCGACGAGCGGTCCGACGTGTTCGGCCTCGGCGGCATCCTGTGCGCCATGCTCACCGGCCGGCCGCCGTTCAGCGGCGGGGACGCGGAATCGACCCGGCTGCTCGCCGCCCAGGGGAAGGTCGAGGACGCCTACGCCCGGCTCGACGCGTGCAAGGCCGAGCCGGACGTGGTCGCGCTGGCGAAGCGGTGCCTGGCCGTCACCAAGGCCGACCGGCCGGCGGACGCCGGGGAGGTGGCGCGGGCCATCGCCGAGTTGCGGACGGCGGCCGAGGAGCGTGCCCGCAAGGCCGAGATGGAGCAGGTCGCCGCCGCCGCCCGCCGCCGGGTCCTGTCGCGGGCGTCCGTCGTCGTGTTCGCCGCCCTCGCCGTCGGCGGGTGCGCGGCCGTGTTGCAAGCGATCCGCGCGACGAACGCCGAGCGGGAGACGGCCCACCAGCTGGTCCTGACGAAGGACGCCGAGGCCGCCGCCCGCGCCGGGGAGGAGAAGGCCCGGCACGCCGCGGCGGAGGCCAAGACCTCCGCCGCGAAGGCGCGGGAGGCGGAGGAGGTCGCGAAGAAGTCCGAGGCCGAGGCCGTGCGGCTGGCCGCGGTGGCGAAGAAGTCCGAGGCCGAGGCGAAGGACGCCGAGCAGAAGGCGCGGGCGGCGGAGGCGGACGCGAAGTCGTCCGCCGAGACGGCCCGGCTGGCGCAGGAGGAATCGAAGGCCGCGGAACTGAAGGCGAAGGCCGCGGAGGCCGACGCGACGGCGTCCGCGGCGACGGCCCGCGCCCGCGAACTGGCCGAGAAGGCCGCGAAGGAGGAAGCCATCCGCCAGGAGCGGACGGCCACGGCCGTCCTGTTCTTCCTCCAGGACCTGCTCGCCCCGGCCAGCGCCGACGGCGTCCTCGGCCGGGACAAGCTGCCGGACCCGAAGATCACGCTCAAGGAGTCGCTCGACCGGGCGGCGAACGACATCGAGGTCCTGTTGACCGGCCAGCCGCTCGTCGAGGCGGCCATCCGGAACACCATCGGCCAGGCGTACATGGAACTCGGCGCGGTGTCCGAGGCCCGGCAGAACTACGACCGGGCGCTGGCCCTGTTCGAGCGGCACGGGGCGGCCGACCACCCGGTCGCGCTGTCCGTCCTGCACAACCTCGGGTTCCACTACCGGGCCGTCCGCGGGGGCGAGGCGGAGTCCGAGGCGTACTACCGCCGGGCGCTGGCCGGCCGCGAGAAGCGGATGGGGCCGGACCACCCGGACACGCTCCGGACCGCCAGCTCCCTGGCCAGCATGTACGACACGCAGGGCCGGTACGAGCTGGCCGAGCCGCTCTACCGCCGGGCGCTGGACGGCCGGGAGAAGACGGCCGGGGCGGACCACGCGGACACGCTGAAGCTGGCGAACAACCTCGGCTACCTGTACTTGCTGATGGGCCGGCCGGACCGGGCCGAGCCGCTGCTCGTGCGGGCGCTGCGGGGCAAGGAGCGGTCGCTGCCGCCAGACCACCCGTCGCTGCTGTCGAGCGCCAACAACGTCGCCGCCGCCTACGCCGCCCTCGGCAAGCACGAGGAGGCGGAGGCCCGGTTCCAGTGGGTACTGGAGAAGCGGGAGAAGGTGCTCGGCCCGGCGCACCCGCACACGCTCCTGACCGTCCACGGGCTGGCCGCGGCGTACCGCGACCGGGGGAAGCACGCGGACGCCGAGGAGCTGTTCCGGCGGGCGGTCCGGGACCGCGAGGCGCTGCACGGCGCGGCCCACGAGGAGACGCTGGAGAGCGTCGTCGGGCTGGCGAAGCTGTACGACGCGGCGGCCCGGCCGAAGGACGCGGAGCCGCTGTGGCGGAAGGCCGTGGCCGGGTACGCGCAACTGCGGCCGGCCTCGTGGGAGGGGCCGGACGCGCGGTCCCGGCTGGGGGCGACGCTGGTGGCGCTGAAGCGGCCGGCCGACGCGGAGGCGGAGCTGACGGCCGCGTTCGAGGAACTGTCGGGGCGGGAGGCGACGCTCCCCCGCCACCTGCGGGACGCGACCTTGCGGGCGGCGGCGGCCCGCGCCATCGACGGCTTCACGGCGCTGAAGAAGGACGCCGACGTGACGGCTTGGCGGGCGAAGCTCGCCGCCATCCACGACCTCGCCCCGCCGCCGCGGGAGGCGAAGTAGCCGCGACCCCACGTGGCGGTGGGGAGCGCGGCGGCCAGACTTCCGAAGTCCGGCTTCGACTTCGGAAGTCGAGGGGAACGAGGGGCGTCTGCCCACCGCGCGAACGCCGCGGCGCGGGATCGACTTCCGAAGTCGAAGCCGGACTTCGGAAGTCTGGGTTTTCTCCCGCTTTGTCCCCGGTCCCTCCGCACCACGTCGGGTGTCGCGGCTAGACGATCCTCTCATTCCTGTTTCCTCGCCGCCCGCCGTCGCGTTACACTGGAGCTTCCCCGCCCCTCCCTTCCCGGAGGCCGACCGTGCTCACCTTCTTCGGCTCCCGCGACCCCCGCCGCCCTTCGCGGCGCGACATCCTCCGCGTCGGCACGCTCGCCCTCGGCGGCCTCACGCTCCCGCAGCTGCTCCGGGCCGCGACCCCTGCCCGGCCGAAGGCCGTCATCCTCGTCTGGCTCCGCGGCGGGCCGAGCCACATCGACAGCTACGACATGAAGCCGGACGCCCCGCCGGAAATCCGCGGCGAGTTCCGGCAGACCGCTACCAACGTCCCCGGCATTCAGATTTGCGACCTGATGCCGCGGCAGACGAAGATCATGGACAAGCTCGCGATCGTTCGCGGGATCAAGTCCGCGGACATCGGCGACCACACGCCGCACTACATCCTCACCGGGTTCCCGGACCGCGGCAAGCGGCCCGTCTTCGGCTCCGTCGTCAGCCGGCTGCAACCGCGCGCCGACGGGATGCCGCCCTACGTCAGCCTCATGTACGAGCCGCCGAAGCTGTACGACACGGAAGGCCCGACGTACCTCGGCAACGCCCACCGGCCGTTCGTCCCGAAGCGGGAGGGCCTCGCCAACCTCAGCCCGGCGAAGGGCGTCTCGCTCGACCAGATCGCCGACCGCCGCGGCCTGCTCAAGAAGTTCGACACGCTGAACCAGCAGGTCGAGTACAACGGCAACACGTCCGGCATCGACGCCTACACGCAACGCGCGATGGAGATGATCGTCTCGCCGAAGGTCCGCGACGCCTTCGACCTCCAGAAGGAAGGGCCGGCGGCGTTCGAGCGGTACGGGAAGTATTGCGAGAACCTGCTGCGGGCGCGGCGGGTCGTCGAGGCCGGCGTGTCGGTGGTGACGCTGAAACTCGGCGACTGGGACACGCACGAGCACAACTTCCGCGACATGCGGGAGCAGCTGCCGCAACTGGACCAGGGGCTGCACGCGCTGGTCACGGACCTGCACGACCGCGGGCTGGACAAGGACGTGGCCGTCGTGGTGTGGGGCGAGTTCGGCCGTGCCCCGCGGGTGTCGCGGATCGCCGGCCGCGACCATTGGCCGGACGCCGGGGCCGCGGTCATTGCCGGCGGCGGGTTCAAGGTCGGCCAGGTGATCGGCGAGACGGACGCGCACGCCGGCCAGTCGAAGGGCCGGCCGTACACGCCGGCGAACGTGCTGGCGACGCTGTACCGCCACCTCGGCATCGACCCGGCGAAGGCGTTCCCGGATCACAACGACCGGCCGATGCACGTCCTCGACGACCGCGAGTGCGTGAAGGAGTTGCTGTGAGATACGCGCCGGCACCGGGTTCCACCCCGGCGAACCGGGCCGCCGGGCACGGCCCCGCGGGTGCTACCGCCCGTCCGGCGCGACCCACTTCTCCGTCGGCGGCGGCGGCGTCCACGCCGCGAGCGCGTCCAGTAATTCGCCGATGCCTTCCCGCACGATCAGCAACTCGCGGTGCTTCGGCTTCAGCAGCCCCTCCTCGACGACGTGGTCGAGCCACGCGAGCAGCGGGGTGAAGAACCCGCCGACGTTCAACAGGCCGACCGGCTTGCGGTGGATGCCGAGTTGCGCCCACGTCAGGATCTCGAACAACTCGTCGCACGTCCCGAACCCGCCGGGCAGCGCGACGAACGCGTCCGCCCGGTCGGCCATCAGCGCCTTGCGGACGTGCATCGTGTCCACGACGATCAGCTCCGTCGCCTCCGAGAACGCGATCTCCTTCGCCGAGAGCATGACGGGAATCACGCCGACAACTCTTCCACCGGCGGCGACGGCGGCCGTGGCCACGTCGCCCATCAGCCCGACCCGGCCGCCGCCGTAGACGAGCGCGAGGTCCCGCCGGGCGAGTTCCGCCCCGAGGTCGCGGGCCGCGTGCGAATACAGGGGGTTCGTGCCGCGGGACGAGCCGCAGAACACGCCGACGGCTTGCATCGTCACGTCCCGGTCGCCTTGCGGAGGACGCCGGCCGTCGATTTGAGGATGCGTTGCCGCCGCCGCTTGACCGGCTCCTCGGCCTCGGCCTGCTTCTTCTTCAGGTCGTCGAGATTGGCCGTGCAGTGCGGGCAGCCGATCGTCTTCAGGTGGAACGTGATGTAGTCCTGCACGTCCGGGTCGAGGGCGTCGAGCAGGTAGCCGCCGAGCTGTTGGCGGGTCGGGCACGACAGCCGTTCCCGCCGCCAGATCGCGCCGACGGAGTGCTCGCCGCGGTCGAGGTCCTGGCGGACCTGGGTAAAGAGATCGCGGACGGCCGGCTGCTCGCGGAGGGCCTTCTCGACGAGCGGCAGCTCGTCGTCCGGCAGCGCCTCGTGGATGTAGTCGCGGAGCATCTCGCGGGTGATCGGCGGCATGGCGTGCGGACCGGCGGGGAAGCAATGCGGGGATTATAGCGGGAAGGGGCCGACTTCCGAAGTCCGGCTTCGACTTCGGAAGTCGAAGCCGGGCGCAAGGGCTACGGAAGGGCGGGTCATGGTTTTCAGCCCCCTCTTCGGGGCTTTCCCCGAAGGGGTAATAGGCCCGCCCTTCAGGGCGGGTGTGCGGTGGCGAGGATCCAAAGCCCCGTTCACGGGGCTTCTCGACGTTCCCGCTTTAGCGCCGGGACCGCCGGCGGCTCGGCGGCTGAAGCCGAACGCCGAGGACCCCGGTGAACCGGGGTCGGGGGTGGTTGGCCCCGCGTGACCCGCCCTGAAGGGCGGGCCTACTACCAATTCGGGGGAAGCCCCGAAGCGGGGCTGAAAACAGTGGCCGCGGACACCGCCACCGCGCGAATCGACTTCCGAAGTCGAAGCCGGACTTCGGAAGTCAGGGCCTCACCCCAACCCCTGGAACACCGTGTGAATCGCTGCCATCACGCGGTCCACCTCCGTGCGGAACCGCCCGCCCGCGGACTGCGGCCCCTTCGGCTCGAACCCCAGTCGGCGGGCCAGCTTCTCGCACTCGTCGGCCGCCTCCGGCAGCTCGATCAGCGGCCGGTCGGTCACGATCCGCAGCCGGGCCTCCACCGCCCGCAGGAACGAGTACCCCACGTTCAGTGTCAACGCGGTGTCAGTCGAGATCAGCTTCGCCGTCGCGAGCGCGTCGAGGGCGGCCCATACGTTGGGCTGCAAAATTTCCGGCCGGTGGCGGCCGTGCTCGAGTTGCAGCCACTGGACGAGGAACTCCACGTCCGTCAGCCCGCCGCGGCCGCGTTTGATGTTGCGCGGGCCGGCCTTCGCTTCCAGCTTCGCCCGCATCGCGCGAATCTCCGCCGCCCACGCCGGCTGCCACGCCGGGCCGAGCGCCGCCGCGCGGATCGCGGCCGTAAGCTGGTCCGTGAACTCCGGGCCTCCGCGGACGACCCGCGCCCGCGTCATCGCTTGGCGTTCCCAGAGCTGACAGCCGGCGTCCGCGAAGTACCGCTCGAACTCGGCGAGCGGCAGCACGAGGCTGCCGGACTTGCCGGTCGGCCGCAGCCGCATGTCCACGGCGTACAGCCGGCCCATCGGCCCGGCCCGACTCAGCGACTGGATCACCTTTTGAAGCAACTCCGTGAAGTAGTGCTGGTGCGTCGTCGTGCCGCCGGGTTCACCGTCCGGCCGTATCGTCGTGCCGTCCACTGAATAAAGCAGCAATAAATCGAGGTCGCTGTGGTAGCTGATCTCCCGGCCGCCGAGCTTGCCGAGGCCGACGATGGCGTACTGACAGTCCGGTGTCACCGCGCCGAGCTTCGCCCGGACTGTCGGCTCGACGAGGTCGCACACGGCCGTCAGCACGGTGTCCGCCAGGTCGCTGAGGGCGGCCGTCGTCTCGCGGATGGGCGTCTTGCCGAGCAGGTCGGCGACGCCGACGCGGAGCAACTCCTTGTCCTGGAAGCTGTGCAGGATCGGGTCCGGGTCGGTCGCGCCGCGGAGCAACTCGTTCAGCTCGTCCCGCAGTTCCCGCGCCGTCCGCGGCTGGTTCAGCACGAGGCTGTCGAGCAGTTCGTCTGCCATGCCGGGGTTGTTGATGAGCAGCCCCGAAAGGAACGGGCTGCCGGCGCACAGGTCCACGTACAGCTTCAGCGTCGCCGGGTTGAAGCTGAACAACTCGTACAGCACGGCCTTCGCGCCGAGCGAGGCGGTCACCTGTTCGAGGCTGTTCAGCGCCGCGTCCGGGTCCGGCGTCTCGGCGACGGCCCTTAGCAGTTGCGGCGCGATGCTGGCGAGGAAGTGCCGGCACCGGCGGTGCGACAGGAACCGGACCGACTCGTGCGCGAGTAGCGACAGGTTCTGGTACGCGGCCGGGATGTCGCGGAACGGATACCGACCCAACACCTCGCGGACGGTCGCGTCGTCCGGGCCGGGGTCGAGGATCAGGTCCGACTCCGGTTCGGCCTCGCCCTTCTGGTTCGCGAACGTCTGGTGCAGCAGGTGGTCGAGGATGACGCGGTCGCGGCTCGTCTTGTCGTGCAGGTCATTCAGGAACAGGTCGAGCGGCTCGATGAGCAGCGTCCGCGTCTGCAACAGCGGCCCGCTCGTCGCCTCGTCGAGCGGCGACCGCCGCTGGGCCGGGTACTGGGTACTCGGTACCGGGTACTCGGTGCCCGGCGGCGCGAGGTTGGCGTCGAGCCGTTGTTCCGCGTCTGAGGTCCGCGTTCCGAGGTCCGCGTTCCGAGTTTGTGAGTAGCCCATCCGGATGGCCAGCTTCGCCAACTCCGCCTCGCCCTCCGGCAGCCGGTGCGTCTGCATGTCGAAGAGGAGTTGCAGCCGGTGCTCCGTCTTCCGTAAGAACCGGTAGGCGTCGGCCAGGATGTACGTCTCGTTCCCGGTCAGGCAGCCGGCGATTTCCAGGCTTTCGAGGGCGAGCAGCGTGTTCCGCTGGCGGACGGCCGGCAGGTCGCCGCCGTTGAGCAGTTGCAGGAACTGCACGGTGTACTCGATGTCGCGGATGCCGCCGCGGCCGGCCTTCACGTCCCGGTCGGCGTCGCCGGACCGGGCGGCGCGGTGCTCCATCTGCCGCTTCAGCGCCTTCACCTCGTTGATCTCGGAGAAGCTGAAGTACTTGCGGTAGACGAACGGCTCGATGGCGGCGACGAACTCGCGGCCGAGGTCGAGGTCGCCGCCGCACGGCCGCAGCTTGATGAGCGCCTGCCGCTCCCACGTGCGGCCCATCACGTCGTAGTAGCTCCGCGTGCTGGCGAGCGTCCGCGCCAGCGGGCCGGTCTTACCCTCGGGCCGCAACCGGAGGTCGATGCGGTACGCGAACCCGCGGTCGGTGTGGCTCGACAGTAGCCGCAGCAGCTCGGTGACGACGCGGGCGAAGTAGTCGGCGTTCGGGACGACGCTGATCCGCTTGCCCGTCGTCTCGCCGTCCTCGTCGTAGACGAACATGAGGTCGAGGTCGGACGAGTAATTCAGCTCGTCGCCGCCGAGCTTACCGAACGCGAGGGCGGCGAGCCGCGCCGGTTCGCCCGCCGCCGTCGGCGTGCCGAACTTCCGCGAGACAGTTCGCATCGCAGTTTGCAACCCGACCTGAATCGAGGCATCCGCGACCCGCGCCAGGTCGCGGGTGATCTCTTCCAGTGGCCGGTCGCGGATGACATCGTTGATGCCGATGCGGAGCACTTGCAACTGCCGGAACTTTCGGAACGCGCGTAACAGGCTCGCGTCGTCCGCTGCGGCGTCGGTCATCGCGTGCAACTGGTGGACGAGTTCGAGCGTGGACGGGTTTCGGCCGGCCGGCTTCAGCACGACGTCGAGCGCTTCCGGGTACAGCACGAGCGTGTCGGCGAACAGTTGCGACGTGGCGAGAAGGTGGAGGAGGGTTTCGAGGCCGCCGCCGTCCGGGTCTAGGAGGGCCGGCAGGTGGTCGGCGGTCGCCGGCTGCGCGAGGAGGCGTTCGAGGTGGTTGGCCGCCATCGCCGGGTCGGCGGTCAGCGGCAAGAGGCGGGCGACTGCCGCGGCCCCGGCGGGGCCGAGTTGTGCGGCGAACACGGTCATGGCGTCCCGTCAGGGATGCGGACGTGGACGCCCCGCATCATCGCCCGCTGCACGGCCGCGATGACCTGTTGCGCCTTCTGCCGTGCTTCCTCCGCGAGCTTAACGTCCGCATCCGGCTGCTGCGCGAGCGCCGCCCGCTGTTCCACGATCGCCCGGCTGGCGGCGCTGGCCTGCTCGATGTGGTGCTTGATCTTCGACTCAAGGCCGATGAGCGGCGATCGTTCCTCGTCGGTCGCCGGGCGAATGTCCGGTGGGTCTGCGTGCTTGGGGAAGGTCGCGACAGCTTGCTTCACCAATTGGATCAGGTCGTCGAGCAACTGTGCATCCGGCTCGCCTTCGGCAGGTGTCAGTTGCAGGAGAAGGCCGACGGCAGAATCGTGCGGCATCTTACACCCCCGCCGGGACGAGGGCCGGAACGAACGGTTGCAAGTCGGCCAAGGTTAGCGGCTGGCCGCCACGCGAGACGTGATACTCGTTGAGGGCATTGAATACGTTGAGCGTTTCCTCGACGAGTCGTTGTTCGAGCGACTCTTGTTGAGACACACCGATGTAGAAGTTCGTAGGTGGTGTCGGAATAAGATCAGCAGGCCAACCAAGCGGCGGTCCATCACGCCAGAGGGGACCAAACACTTCCTGGGACACGGGTGTGTCGTTGGTCCACGCTTGCCATTCCGCTAGACTTTTCAATCTGTCGAACTCCTCACGCACTACTTTTTTACCTGACTCGTGGAGCAAGTTCCACGCATGTGCTAAAGCACCCCAAGCAAGATTGACTTGCCGTGGAGTATCTTCGGCGTATGCCGTGTTGATCGCTAATGCCGTCACAAATGCAATTTTGGATGCTCTCTCTCGACCTTCATTCAAGGCTCTAGTCGATACATGATGTGCGGCGTCAGCCGCGCCTAGACGGAAAATACCTGCAACTTCTGGGTCTCGAACTGCTTGATCGGCTGCTTTTGTCGCGGCCTTCAAGGAACTAAGGACTTCAGCTAGATAATCATCTGAAATGTCAGGCCAAGATTCCTGCAAGAGAGGTAAAACCCTGTTCGCACACCTGGCCGCAAACGCTACCCTTGCCCACCAAGGTAAATTCGCAACTTCCCCCTCAGTAGGCAACACGGGCGGATTCTGGTACGCATACCTAGCTGCACAATTCCCTTCCAGCGCGTCAATCGTGTCGTGAAACGCTTCTTCCGAATCGTCGTTGAATCCCGGCGTGCCCCGTGCGGCCTCTTCCATTCCGAGCAACTCGTCGCGAATTTGGTTCGTCAGCCGCCCTTCAGCCAACTCCACACGCACGAGGCGGTCCAACTCGCTCCACGGTTGGGGCGAGACGAGGGCCGAACGGAGTGCGTCGAGTGAAATCATGTTCGTGAACCTACGGGAGCTTCTCCCACAAGTCGCGAGTGTCGGCCAGCAGTTGTTGAAACTGGGCCAACGTCACGGGCCGCGACGGTTCGATCAAGCAATGCGGCGGACGGTCGGGGTTCGGCATCAACGCCGGGCCGAGAGCATCCGTGTCGATGGCGAACATCGCCTCGTTGTTTCCGATCCTCAGACTCCCTTGTACGAGCGAGGTCGATAACCCTTCGCCCGGCTTCACCAAGTCCGTGTCCGTTGCCGCGTCCACGTCCGGTCGCCCTGGACCCCCTTGCGGGCGAACGACGAGCATGTACCCACGCGTCCCCACCAGGGGTTTGCCGTCCGTGTCAACTTTCATGACTCGGTACAGTTTCACGGGCGACTCGCTTCATTCCCATCTTACCGTGGGCATCAAATTGTGTTTAGCCCGATCCGCCGCGGCTTCGCCGGCGGCGCGTCGCCGGTCACGCCGACCCGCTCGCCCGTCACCACGTCGCCGTAGAGCGTGAACGGACTCGCGTTCGCGATCCGCACCGGCACGAGCGCCCCGACCAACCGCTCCGGGCCGTCGAACACGACGCCATGGTCCGTCATCGTCCGGCCGAGCAACTGCCGTACCGGGCCGGTTTCCCGCTCGCCGTGGCGGCTCGGGCCTTCCACCAGCACCTCGGCCAGCTTGCCGACTTGCTCCTTGTGGTCGGCGTGGCTGTTCGCGTTCTGCACCGCCAGCAGGTCGTTGTTCCGCCGCTTCTTCACCTCCTCCGGCACGTCGTCCGGGAACCGCTCGGCCGCCTTCGTCCCCGGCCGCTCGCTGTATTTGAAGATGAACGAGTTCTTGAACCTCGCCTCGGCCACCAGGTCCATCGTCTTTTGGAAACTCGCCTCCGACTCGCCGCAGAACCCGACGATGAAGTCGCTCGTCACCGACACGCCGGGGACGCGCTCGCGGCAGCGGGCCAGCATGTCGCGGTACTCCGCGACCGTGTAGTTCCGCTTCATCCGCTTCAGCATCTCGTCGCACCCGGACTGGGCCGGGACGTGCAGGTACTTCACTACCTTCGGCAGCTCCCGCACCGCGTCGAGCAGGTCGTCGGTCATGTCCTTCGGGTAGTTCGTCACGAACCGGACGCGGTCGAGGCCGGGCGTGTCGTGCATCGCGGCGATGAGGTCGCTGAGCCGCGTGCGGCGGCCGTCGCCGTGGTCGAACGTGTAGCTGTTGACCGTCTGGCCGAGGAGCGTCACCTCCTTGCACCCCTGCTCGACGAGTTGCCGGACTTCCGCGAGGATGTGCTCCGGCCGGCGGCTCTGCTCCGGGCCGCGGGTGCTCGGCACGACGCAGTACGTGCAGAACTTGTCGCACCCGATCTGGATGCGGACGAACGCCTGGAACGGGGTCGGCCGCATCGACGGGTCGCGGGTCGGGTCGTAGCTCTCGAAGCTCGCTTCCACTTCATGTCGGCCGCCGTCCGCCCGGCCGAGGCTGAGCGCGAACTGCGGCTGCCGCGTCCGCTTCACCTCCTCGACGAGTTCCGGGATGCGGGCGAGTTGCCCCGTGCCGACGACGAGGTCCACGTAGGGGGCGCGGTCGCGGACGGCGTGCTGGTCCTTCTGGGCCATGCACCCGATGACGCCGACGACGACGCCGGGGTTGGCCCGCTTGTGCGGGGCGGCCCGGCCGAGGGCGGAGTACGTCTTCTCCTCCGCGTGCTCCCGGACGGAGCAGGTGTTGAACAAGAGCACGTCGGCGTCGGCGGCCGTGTCCGTGAGGTCGTACCCCTGCTTGCGGAGCGCCCCGACGACGAGCTCGCTGTCGAGGACGTTCATCTGGCAGCCGACGGTTTCGATGTAGACCTTCTTCGCGTTCATGGTTCGGGTGTCCGCTATCAACGGGGCCGAGGGGTGGGGAAGGAGTGAATTGTATCAAACCGCGTGCGGCCGGCTGAAACGCAAGGGGCCGCGGCGAGGGTGACCTCGCCGCGGCCCCGGCCGACTCGACTCGTTATTCCCCCAGCATCTCGCGCCGGACCTCGGCGGGGGCCGGCTCGTAGCTGTGCGGCTCCAGCCCGCTCGCGGCCCGGCCCTGGCTGAGGCTCCGCACCCGGTCCGCGTAGTCGAACAGCAGCCGCAGCGGAACGAACGCCTCCACCTCGAACGTGTCGCCCGCGCCGAGCGCCTCCTGCCGCTCGATCACGCCCCGCCGCTGCGTCAGGTCGCCGATGACGTTCCCCAGGAACTCGTTCGGCGTCGTCACCGTCACCCGCATGATCGGCTCCATCAGCTGGATGTTGCCGTCGATCGCCTCCCGGTACGCCTGCGACGCGGCCTTGAGGAACGCATCCTCGCTGCTCAGGTTCGGGTCCGCCGCCGCGCCGGTGATCGTCGCCTGCACGTTCATCATCGGGTAGCCGAGTTCGCCCGTCTGGAGCGCGTCGAACAGCCCCCGCTCCGCGGCGGCCGCGAACAGCGGCGGCAGCGTTTCCGGGCCGACCGAGTTGTTCACGATCACCGGCTTGTCCGTCTTGAAGTTCGTGAACGACACCCGCAGCTTCGCGAACGCCTGCTTGTCCCCCATCCGGTCCACCTCGACCTCGACCGTCTTCCCGGCGATCAGTTGCTCGCGGAAGCTCACCCGCGGCTTGCCGACGCGGACCTTCAGCCGGAAGTCGCGCTCCAGCCGGTGGCGCTTCACTTCGAGGTGCAGCGTCCCCATGCCGCTCATGACCGTTTGGGCCGTGTCCTTGTCGAGCTTCACCTTGAACGTCGGGTCCTCGAGCTGCAACAGGGCCAGCGACGACGCGAGCTTGTCCTTGTCCCCGCCGCTCTCCGGCTCGATGGATTGACTCACGACGGCTTCCGCGAAGGAGATCGCCTCTAGCAGGATCGGGCTGGCCGTTTCGCAGAGCGTGTCGCCGGTCACGGAGTCCTTCAGCCCGAGCACGCAGACGATGTCCCCGGCCGGGGCGCTCTCGACTTCCTCCAGGTCCTTCAGCGGGTTGGCGTGGACGTGGAAGATTTTGGCGATGTTCTCCTTCACGTCCTTGCCGGCGTTGTACGCCCGCATGTTCGGCTTCATCACGCCGGAGTAGACGCGGATGAAGAACCGGTTCCCGTTCGGGTGGCCGACGGCCTTGAACACGAGGCCGCAGAACGGCTCCTTCGGGTCGGGCTTCCGCTTCTCTTCCTTCTTGCCCTTCGGGTTCACCCCGACGACCGGCGGCCGGTCGAGCGGCGACGGCAGGTAGTACGTGATCGCGTCCAGGAGCGGCTGGACGCCGATGTGCTCGCGGCCGCTGCCGGCGAGCACCGGGTAGATGCGGCGGGCGAGCGTCTGCTCGCGGACGAGCTGCCGGACCTTCGCCGGGTCGGGGGCCTGGCCTTCGAGCAAGGCGCTCGTTATGAGGTCCTTGTCGTCGGCCTCACTCAGCACGTCGAACAGCTTCGTGCGGTAGTCCTCCGCTTCGAGTTGGCTGTCCTCCGGGATCGCCTCCACCTTCATCGTCTTGCCGTAGTCGGACGGCTCGAAGTAGATCGCCTTCATCTCGATCAGGTCGATGACGCCCTTGAACGGCGTCGGGCTGTCCTTCGCGGACCCGTACCCGATCGGGATGACGACCGGAACCGGCCGGCCCTGGCTCGCCGGGTCGGGCGTCAGCCGCTGGCGGATGGTGGCGAGCGTCTTCGCGAAGTCCGCCCCGACCACGTCCATCTTGTTCACGAACACGACCCGCGGGACGCCGTACTTGTTCGCCTGCCGCCACACCGTCTCCGACTGCGCCTCGACCCCCTTCTGGCCGTCGAACACGCACACGGCCCCGTCGAGGACGCGGAGCGACCGTTCGACCTCGGCGGTGAAATCGACGTGCCCCGGCGTGTCGATGAGGTTGACGGTGAACCCCCGCCACGGGAACGGGACGCACGCCGAGTAGATGGTGATGCCGCGGGCCTGTTCCTCGGCGTCGTAGTCCGTCTCGGTCGTGCCCTGGTCCACGCCGCCGAGCTTGTGCTTGACGCCGGCGTAGAAGAGCAGGTGCTCGGTCGTCGTCGTCTTGCCGGCGTCGATGTGGGCGATGACGCCGATGTTGCGGAGCTGTTTGAGGTCGTCGGTGGGGGAGGATTTCGCCATGGCATCGCTCGCAAGGCCGTCAGCGGACCGCGAAGAGCGACGCCGAGGACACGGGCATTTTACGGACGGGGGAAGGGCCGCGGGTCACTTCGGGGCGGGCAGCTCCTTGATCTCGATGTTCCGGTAGCGGATGCGGTCGTGCCCGGCGCAGTGGAACGCGATCCCCCCGCCGTCCGCCGGCATCTGGTCGTCGGTGAGGTCGGCCGTCCGCACGCCGTTCACCTCGACGGTGATCCGGTTACCCAGGACGACCACGTCGTAGCTGTTCCACGCCCGCAGTGGGATACGGTCGGCCGGCGTCTTCATCGGGAGGTCGGACCCGCGGGCGCTCAGCCGCCCCATCTCGTCGCCAACGGCGTTCTGCGGCGACCCGAGCATGATCCGGTACGGCGGGCGGTTCGGCGGCGACCCGAACAAGAAGACACGGCTGTTCCAGACCTCCGACTTCGTCGCTTCAAAACGGAGGTGGAAGTGCCGCGGCTTCACCCCGACCGGCACGATGTTCGTGCCCCCCGAAGAGTCCACGCCCTTCGGCCACTCGCCGACGATGGCCCCGTCCTTGACGGCCCAATTCGCCTTCGGGTTGCCGACGACCTGCCACCCCTCCAGGTCCTTGCCGTTGAACAGCGACTTGAACTCCGGTTCCTTCGGCGGGGCCGGGGCGGGCAGCTCCTTGAACTCGACGCTCTTGAACATCACCGTCGCGTTGCCGGGGCAGCCGAGGGTGAACGGCCGGCCGTCCGCCGGCAGGTCCGGGTCGGTGTAGTCGGCCGTCCGCTTGCCGTTCACGTCCACCGTCACCCGCGGGCCGGACACGATCACGTCCAGCGTGTACCACTCGGTGTTCGCGACCGGCAGCGGCCCGCCGAGCAGCGGGGCCGCGGCGCGGGTTTTCCCCGTGGCGTACTCCAGCCGCCCGACCTCGCGGTCCGGCTGCGGGGTCGTGCAGCCGGTGAACACGATGTACCGCCCCGGCCCCGGCCCGCCCCACGGCCACGCGCCGGGGTTCTTGTTGTTGGCCGTGTACTTCATGTCGCAGAACAGGGCGACGATGCCGGCCCACCCGTCGGACTTCTTCGTGACGAGCCGCAGGTGGTAGTGCCGCGGGGCCAGGCCCTTCGGCCACGCCAGGATCGTCCCGCCGGCGTTCTTGAGGAAGCTGCCGACGAGGACGCCGTCCTCGACCCGCCAGCTCCCCTGGCCCATGCCGGACGTCTCCCACCCGGTCAGGTCCTTGCCGTTGAACAGGGCCTTGAACTCGGGCGGCTTCGGCGGGGCGTTCGGGTCGGGCAGCTCCTTCATCTCGATGGTTTGGAACCGGACCGTCGTGCCGGCCGAGACGTGGACCTTCAGGTCGCCGGGGCGGGCCGGCATGTCCGGGTCGGTGTGGTCGGCCGTCCGCTTGCCGTCCACGTCCACGGTGATGCGGTTGCCGCGGACGATCACGTCCAGCGTGTACCACTGCCGCCGCTCGGCCTTCACGTCGAGCTTCGCGCGGGGGTTGCCGGGGGCGATCAGCCGGCCGACGTAGGCGGTGGCCGGGTCCGTGCTGCCGAGGGTGATGCGGTACAGCCCGCCGGGGCCGTGCAGGTTCCGCGGCCCCTCGCTGTACAGGTACAAGAGCGCCCCCGGCCCGACCGGGCCGGCGACCTTCACCCGCAGGTGGTAGTGCCGGGGCATGGGGCGAAGCTTCCGCAGCGTCGTCGGCATGGCCGGCGGCTTGGTTTTCATCGCGCCGAAGAGTATCCCGTCGGCGACCTTCCACGACGTGCCGTCCTGGTTGCCGAGCCGCTCCCACCCGGACAGGTCCTTGCCGTTGAACAGCGGGACGAAGTCCTTCTCCGGCGGGGCCGAAACGACCGGCGGCGGGGGCGGCGGGTCGTCGTCCTCGTCGTCAACCGTGGGAACGACCGGGGTGGCCGCCGCGACCGCCGGCTCGACGGGCTTCAACTTCGCGGACACGACCTTGCGGTCGTTGTGCGCGATCTCGACCGTCTCGCCGGCGACGGTGACGCCGTTCCGCTTCACCTCCAGCTTCCGCGTGCCGGCCGGGACGCGGATTTCGGCCGACTGATTCCCGTCGGCCCACTTCACGCTCACCTTCCCGTCGTCCACGAACACCTCGGCGTCCGGGGCGAGGTCGGTCAGCTCGATGGTCCCGTCCTTCGTCTTCACGAACAGCGTCGAGGCCGCGATCACGGCGGCCGCCAGCCCTGCCAGCACCGCCGCGGCGACGGCGGCCGGCTTCTTCCACCCGCCGCGGGTCGGCTCGGGGGGCGGAACCCAGTCCACGGTCGTGCCGCCGGTGGCGAACGGTTCCAGTGCCAGCGCGACCTCGGCCGGCGTCTGATGGCGGTCGGCCGGGGCCTTCGCGATCATCTTCAGCGCGATGTCGGCGAGCTTCGGCGGCACGTCCGGCCGCTGCGCGTCTAGCCGCGGCGGGGCGTCCTGGGCGTGCGCCATCAGGAAGCCCGTCGGCGAGTCCGCGACGAACGGCGGCCGGCCGGTGAGGAGCGCGTACAGCGTGCAGCCGAGGGCGTAGATGTCCGTGCGGATGTCCGCCGACTTGCTGTCGCGGGCCTGCTCCGGCGACATGTACGCGAGCGTCCCCATGACGACGTTCTCGCCCGTCAGCGGCCGGCTCTCGTCTCCCCCCCGCGACTCGTCCCGCGCCTTCGCCAGGCCGAAGTCCACGATCTTCACGACCGGCTTCCCGCCCACGGTCGTCAGTAGCAAGTTGCTCGGCTTGATGTCGCGGTGGACGACCCCCCGCTCGAAGGCGTGCTGCAACCCGTCGGCCGCCTGCGCGACGAACCGGCAGGCGTCCTGAATCGGCAGCGGGCCGGTCTTCGCCAAGTGGCCGTCGAGGCTGTCGCCGGCGAACTCCATGCTCAGCACGAGCAGGTCGCCGACCCGGTGCGTGGCGTAGGGCGTGACCACGTTCGGGTGGTTCAGCTGCCCGATCGCCTCGATCTCCTGTTGGAACCGGGCCATCGCGTCGGCCGAGCCGATCCGGGCCGGGATGACGACCTTCAGCACCTCGTCCCGCTTGAAGCTGACGTTGCGGGCGAGGAACACGGCCCCCATGCCGCCCTGCCCGAGCGGTCGGACGTTCTCGTACTGCGGCAGCGACCGGAGCCGCGCGAGGATGTCCGCGGCCGCGCCGGGGACGACCGGCGGGCCGTCGGTGTCGCCTTGGACGGCTGTGCCGGTCGGCCCCTGGTCGTCGAACGCCCGCGACCCGCCCGGCCCGACGGCGCTTTGCAACCGGTCGAGGAACCCGTCCCCGCTGACCTCCGCGACCCGCCGGCGGCAGTCGTCGCAGACCGTCAGGTGGCGGTCGATGACGGTGCTGGCCGCGTCGTCGAGCGTGCCGAGGCCGTACTTCGCGAGGGCGTCGTCGGTGGGGTGCTGGTGGGCCGCGGTCATGGGAGTCTCCGGGCGGGGCGGGACTATTCTTGTTCGCCGGCGGGGGAACTACAAGGGAAAGGTCGCGGCCGGCGGAAACCTGACGGGAATCCGGAAAGAATTGCCCGCGGCGTTCTTCGCCTTCTTCCCTCCCCCGTCGGAGTCGGGGCTAGAAAGGGAGATACCCCGGCCCGGCCCCTCGGCACGGTCGGGTTCCGAACCCTCAACTAGCCCCCGGTGACGCCATGACCCACGCGGTCGTCCTGCTCGCGGTCCTGATCCTGCTCGCCGTCCCGGCGGCCGCGGCCGACCCGCCGCGGCCGCTCGTCGTCGCGCACCGCGGCCTGCTCCTGCACGCCCCGGAGAACACGCTCGCCAACTTCCGCGCGTGCCTCGAGCTGCGGCTCGGGTTCGAGTTCGACGTGCGAACGACGAAGGACGGCCACCTCGTCTGCGTCCACGACGAGGACGTGACGCGGACGACCGACGGCACGGGCAAGGTGGCCGACCGGACGCTCGCCGAGGTCCGCCGGTTGGACGCCGGCCGGTGGTTCGACGCCGCGTTCGCCGGGGAGAAGGTCCCGACCGTGGATGAAGTTCTCGCTTTGGTCGGCGAGTACCGGCGGCACGACGTGCTCATCGCCGTCGATCTGAAGGCGGCGGGCGTGGAGGCCGGCGTCGTGCGGCTGGCCGAGAAGCACAAGGTCCTCGACCGGCTGCTGTTCATCGGCACGACGATCGAGACGGCCGCGGTCCGCGACCGGTTGAAGGCGGCGGCGGCCGCGGCCCGGACGGCCGTGGTGGCGAACGCGGCCGACGAGTTCGCGGCGGCCCTCGGGGGGGCGAACGGCGACTGGGTGTACTTCCGCTACCTGCCGTCCGAGAAGGAAGCGGCCGCGGTGCGGGCGGCCGGGAAGCGGTCGTTCATCGCCGGGACGGCGGTGAGCGGCCGTGTGCCGGCGAACTGGCGGCGGGCCGCGGCCGTCGGCCTCGACGGCGTCCTCACCGACTACCCGCTGGACCTCCGGGCGGAACTGAGGGCGAAGAAGTGACCCCCGCCGACCGGCCGCGTTGACCGGCGACACCGCCACCGCCGCCACCGCCACGGGTGGCCCCCCGTGGCGGAGTCGCCACCTGGGTTGACGCGACACCTATAATATCTATTTGTACACATTGGGCGTCGGTGTACTCGACGACCGGGTACTGGCCGCCGCCGGGTTCACTGTGATAGCGGACGACCGTGCCGACGACCCTGGTTCCACGACGGGAGAGGAGGGCGGAGCGGTAGGACAAGCCGACGCCGATGGCGAGGAACGGGCCGCCCACGACGAGCATCACATACCCGACAATCTCGTCGCTCATGGCCGCCCCATCCTCCCGCGCCGCCGGTCAACCGCGGACGGCGCACGAAACCCATCGCCACGGCGGGGCGGCGCGGCGTGAGCGCGACGCCCGCCGTTGATCCGGGCAGGCGGTCCCGCGCGGGTGCCGGTTGACCGTTCCCCGAACGCGGTTTACGTTGAAGGTGTTGACGGAGCGACACCTGCCCCGGATCGGAGTTCTTCGTGAGCCAGAGTCGGGCCGACGACGCCCCCGCCGAGCTGTCCCGCGCGACGGCCCAACGGCTCAGCTACTACCTCCGCTGCGTCGCCGCCGTCCCGGCCGGGGCGACCGTGTCCAGCTCCCAGCTCGCCGCGTCCGTCGGCGTCAGCGACGCCCAGGTCCGCCGCGACCTCGCCGCCCTCGGCCACCTCGGGCAGCGGGGCGTCGGGTACGACGCGGCCGCCCTCGCCGCCATGATCCGCCGCACCCTCGGCACCGACCGCGGGTGGCGGGCCGTCCTCGTCGGCGTCGGGAACCTCGCCCGCGCCCTCCTCCGCTACCGCGGGTTCCGCGACCAGGGGTTCCAGATCGTCGGCCTGTTCGACGCGGCCGCCGACAAGATCGACCACGAGGTCGAGGGCCTCCGCGTCTTCCCGATGCCGAAGCTGAAGGAACAGGTGGCGTTGCTAAAGGCCGACCTCGGCGTCCTGACCGTCCCGGCCGAGGCGGCGCAGACGGTCGCGGACGAACTCGTGCGGGCCGGGGTGAAGGGGTTGCTCAGCTTCGCCCCCGGCATCCTCCGCGTGCCGCCGCGGGTGAGCGTGGTGACGGTCGATCTCGCGATCCAGTTCGAGCAGCTGGCGTTCCTCGTGAACCACGGCCCGACCGACGGCGCGTGAACCGTTCGTAGAACCCGGAGCGGTAGCGACGGGGGTGTTGGTCGTGTCCAACACCCCGTCGCTACCGCTCCGGGTTCTACAGAGTGGCCCCGCTTCACTTGACCCGGCCCCGTCTTTCGGCCACGATAGTGGCATCCCACCCCGCGGCGTTCCGCCGTCCGCTCTTGGCGAACGAATTCCGATGAAACTCACCCTCGCCGCCCTCGGCCTGCTCTGCCTCGCCCCCTTCGCGGCCGCCGACGGCCCGAAGCTGACCGTCTACCCGCCGTCGATCGCCCTCGACTCGCCGCGGGCGGAACAGCGGGTCGTCGTCCTCGGCACGTCCGCCGACGGCCGCGTGACGGACCTGACGCGGGAGGCGAAGTACGAAATCCGAAGCACGAAATCCGAAACGGCCCGCGCCGATGGCAACGTCGTGCGGCCGGTCGCGGACGGCACGGCGACGTTGACCGTCACCGCGCACGGCGCGACGGCGACCGTTCCCGTCACCGTCAGCAAACAGACGGCCGACGAGCCGGTGAACTTCGCGGCGGAGGTCGAGCCGATCCTGACGAAGGCCGGGTGCAACGGCGGGAACTGCCACGGGGCGCAGCACGGCCGCGGCGGGTTCCGGTTGTCGCTGTTCGCGTTCGACCCGGCGTTCGACCACGACCAGATCGTCCGCAGCAACGAGGGCCGCCGCGTCGTCCTTTCCGACCCGGACCGCAGCATCGTGCTGGCGAAGCCGGCCCTCGCGATGGAGCACGGCGGCGGCGAGAAGTTGAAGCTGAACTCGCGGGAGTACGCGACCGTCCGCCGGTGGCTCGAAGACGGCGCGCCGGAACCGCCGGCGAAGGAAACCACGGTCGCCAAGCTTGAAGTCTTCCCGCCGGCGCGGGTGATCTCGCCGAACGAGCAACAGCAGCTGGCCGTCACCGCCGTCTGGTCCGACGGCCGCCGCGAGGACGTGACGCCGCTGGCGCAGTTCGACGCGCTGAACGAGGCGGTCGCGGCGGTCACGCCGGCCGGCCTCGTCACCGCGAAGGCGACCGGCGAAACGCACGTCATGGTCCGGTTCATGGGTCAGGCCACCGTCGCCCAGGTCACGCTCCCGTTCGCGAAGCTCAAGGACTTCCCGAAGCTGCCGGCGAACAACTTCATCGACGAGAAGCTGATCGCGAAGTGGCGGGACCTCGGCCTCGTGCCGTCGCCGGCCGCGACGGACGCCGAGTTCCTGCGGCGGCTCTACCTCGACGCCATCGGCACGCTGCCGACGCCGGACGAGGTGCGCGCCTTCTTGAAGGACGCGGACCCCAAGAAGCGGGCGAAGGCGATCGACGCGGTGCTGAACCGGCCGGAGTTCCTCGACTGGTGGGCACTCAAGTGGGGCGACCTGCTGCGGATCAACCGGCAGGCGCTCGACGAGAAGGGGATGTGGAGCTTCCACAACTGGGTGCGGGCGGCCGTCCGGGACAACAAGCCGGCCGACGAGTTCGCCCGCGACATCCTCACCGCGGAGGGCAGCACGTACACCGACGGCCCGGCGAACTTCTACCGCGTCGCCCGCAGCCCGGAGGACTGGTCGGAGGCGGTGACGCAGGTGTTCCTCGGCGTCCGCGTGCAGTGCGCCAAGTGCCACCACCACCCGTTCGAGAAGTGGAGCCAGGACGACTACTACGGCATGACCGCGTTCTTCGCCCGCCTGGGGACGAAGACGAGCCAGGAGTTCGGCATCTTCACCCGCGAGACGGTCATCTTCCTCCGGCCGACCGGCGAGGCGACGCACCCGCGGAAGCGAAAGGTCGTGAAGCCGCACCCGTTCGACGGCCCGGAGGTGGACGACGAGTTCGACCGCCGCAAGAAGCTCGCCGACTGGATGACGACGCCGGACAACCCGTTCTTCGCGAAGAACATCGTCAACCGCTTCTGGGGCTACCTCATGGGCCGCGGGTTGGTCGAACCACTCGACGACCTGCGGGCGACGAACCCGGCGAGCAACCCGGAACTGCTCGACGCGCTGGCGAAGGATTTCGTTCAACACAAGTTCGACGTGAAGCACCTGCTCAAGATGATCTTCAACAGCCGGGCGTACCAGTTGTCGTCGGCCGTGACGGACGGGAACCGGGCGGACGCGACGAACACGCACTTCACCCGGTACACGACGAAGCGGCTGACGGCCGAGCAGACGGCCGACGCGCTCGATTCCGCCACCGGGACGCGGGAGAAGTACCCCGGCCTGCCGCTCGGCACGCGGGCGGCGCAGCTGCCGGACCCGGAGGTGCGGTCGTTCCTGCTGGACACGTTCGGCCGCCCGGCCCGGCAGGTGGTGTGCGAGTGCGAGCGGACGACGAAGCCGAACATCGCGCAGGCGATGCACCTCATGAACGGCGACTTCCTGAACAAGAAGATCGCCGACCCCGCCGGCCGAATCGCGGGGCTGGCGAAGGCGAAGCCGGCGGCGGCGGTCGAGGAGCTGTACCTGGCGACACTCTCGCGACCGCCGGCAGCGGAGGAGACGGCGAAGGCGCTCGGCTGGATGAACGGCGCGGCGACGGCGAAGGACGGGTTGCAGGACTTGCTGTGGGTGTTGCTGAACAGCCGAGAGTTCCTGTTCAACCATTGAGCCGCACCCGTCAATGGTTTTCAGGCTGAAAGCCTGGCACATGTCAGCCCAGGGCAACGCCCTGGGTCGGACAACCGCGGAGGGCAAGCCCTGAAAGGGCGACCCAGCGCAACCTGTGCTGCCCTTTCAGGGCTTGTTGCGTCGGGTGTCGGCCTACCCAGGGCGTTGCCCTGGGCTGACATGTGTAACCCCTTCGGGGTAAGAACCGGCCGCCTGTGTCGCCATGTACGGTCGCAACAGCGCCAGCCCCGCGAGGTACGCCGTCAGCCCCGCGAACGCGGGGACGAGGTGGCCGAGGTCCGTGTACCCGACGGCGTAATGTACGATAATCGCCGGCGCGTACCCCGCGACGCCGGCGACGAGCATCGTCCGCCACAGCCACGGCTGGTTCGCCCGAATTCCCCAAAGGCACGTCAGCAGCTGCACCACACCGAAACAGATCAGCATCCCGCCGAACGTCGCCCGGTCGTGCGCGATCAGCGGCAGCAGCCGCGGGTTCGCTTCCGCGAGCGCGGCCGACGTGGTTCGCATGAACGCGAGGTCTTCGGGCACGAACACGACCGTCATCCCGAACCCGCCGATGACGACGCCCGCGCCGAGTACGCCGACCGCGTGGAGGATCAGCAGGAACTGGCCCCACAGGCCGCGCTTCCAATTCCGATTCGTGCGGGTCGGCTGGTTCCTAATGGGTTGGTGCGGCCCGAGGTCGGCGTAGACGGCGAGCAGCAGGAACTGGAACAAGATGCCGGTGACGAATGCGTGCAGCACGTCCAGGTAGCCGAAGCCGAGGAAGAAGAAGAACGACAGGAACCCGACGCCGGCGGAGCTGACGACCGCGACCTGCGCCCAGTGCTGCCCGCGGCGGACCCCGCCGAGCGACAGGCCGACGTAGAACAGCCCGAGCGCCACCATCGTACCGGCGAGGGTGACGCGGTCGTGGGCCATGAACGGCAACAGACGCGGGTTCACGTCCCGCAGTTGGGCGCACGTCATGCCGACGAACTGCTCGTCGTAAGGCAGCACGACGCGGGTGGCGGCGATGCCGAGCGCGAGCAAGGAGCCGACGGCCATGCCGACGCCCATGAGCAGCGTCCAGAACCACGACCGCTTCGCCGGCCGGGCCGGCGGCGGGTCGGGGTCGTCGCGGGTGGCGCGGTCGAGGACGGCCTCGTTGATCGCCTTCACCAGCCCCGGCCCCGTGAAGACGAGGCCGCTGTCCAGTTCGACGAGGTTTGCGCCGGCGTCGAGCAGCGCGAGGGCATCGGCCGCTTCGTGGACGCCGCCGCGGGCGACGATCGCGAACGCCGGGCCGAACCGCTTGCGGACGGCGGCGACGAGCTTGATCGCCGGTTCGAGGGCGGGTGAACCGATCACGTTCCCGCCGTCGATGATCGCACCGGCCGCACCGGCGATGATTTCCAAGTCGGGTGAATCCGTGACGACCGGCAAGAGCGGTTTGCCCCCTGGGACCGCGGGCGTCCCGCCCGCCCACCTTTCCTTGTCCGGGGACTCATCTTTCGCGGCTGGGGCCGTGGCGGGCGGGACGCCCGCGGTCCCAGGCCGGAACAGCCGCGCCGGGACACCGACCAGCGCCGCGTGCGGCGACACGACCTTCACCAACTCGGCCAACTCGTCCGCCGTGTCCGCGGTCAGCCGCACGAGCAGCGGCACGCCGGCCCGCGCGGCTTCCGCCAGCTTCGGGACCGCGGACGCGATTCCCAGCGGCGGGTGCGGGTCCGGGAAGGAGATCGTTTGCGAATCGTCGTGCCGCTCGACCCGCGGCGGGGTCGGCGGTTCGTTCAACCCGACCGGTCCCACGTCCAGGAAGCCGACGCCGAACCGGGCGAACGCCGGCAGCGCCACGGCCTCCGGGTCCAGCCCCGGCCCGAGGCCGACCGGCGACGCGAACCGGACGCCGAGGATCGTCACGCCGAGCCGCGGGTCCGGCCGCATGTGGCCGAGCAGGTCGATGACCGTGCCGCCGAGCGGCAGCCGGGCGAGCCGGCCCATGACGCCGAGCGCGACGGCGCGGGCCGTCCGGGCGGGCAGCCGGTACAGCAACGGGCGGGAGACGGTGCGGTAGAACCAGTCGGGCATGGCGGATCATCCCACGACGGGAACCGCAAGGGAAGGGGCGGCCGCAACCGGCATCACCCCGCGAACAGCCGGTCCAGCTCCGCGGCGCGGCGCATCAATTCCAAGACGCACGCCTCCTCCGTGGCCCCCTCCGCGAGGACCGTGCAGACCGGGTGGCCGGCCGCGATCGCGTCCCCGGCGTGCGGCAGGTCGGCGAAGTCCGGCCGCCGCCACACGTCGGTGCAGCGGGCCAGCGACTCGTCCCACGGGCCGAACGCGGGGAACGTCAACCGGCGGGGGGCGTAGTAGATCGCCTTGCCGACGACGCGGGCCGGAGCGTCCAGTCTGGGGTCGCGCCGGGTGGGATCGCTCTCGGCCGCCGGTTCAAATTCCCGGAGGTGTCGGCCCAACAGCGCCACCCCGGTCCCCAACTCGTACACCTCGGTCGAAGCCGGATACCGCGGGTTGAACTCGACCGGGCAGACCTGAGAATCGCGGAGGATGAAATCGACCCCGAACAGTCCGATCATCCCCCACGTTTGACACCACTCCATGATGTCATCGAGCTGGCGGCCGACGCCTGGGCCGAGGTCGAGTGGCCCGATGCTCCCGGCGTAGTGGAACGGGCGGGCGTGTAACCAGTTCTCGCCGACGAGTTGACGAGAGCAACCGACCAACTCTACCCCTTCACGGAGGCCGTGGAAGAGGGCCGAGTAGGACGGCCCGTCCGCCCATTCCTGCGCGTAGATCGGTTCGTCGTCGGTCGCGGCCCACTCGGCGGGCGTCGTAACGCGGACGCCGAACCCGGCCGCGCCCTTGAGTGGTTTCCGCAGCCATCGGCGATCCGCGGGCAACGCCTCGCCCGGTCGGACGACCGCGAGCGGGGCTTCGAGCCACCGGGTCCACTCCAGGGGGTCGCGAACGGTTTCCAGGTTCTCGGCCAACACGCCGCGAAGCGGTCGCGTTGCCGAAATGATTTCGACGACGTGCGGGTAATTCTCCAGCCCGCCGGTGTACATCCACGGCATCGGCGGCAGTTGCCGCGCGAGTTCGACGAACCCGTGCGGGTAGTCGCTCATCGGGAGCTTCCGCACGTCACACAGGCGCTGCGTGTCGGCGTCGGCGAACAGGTCGAGGACGACCGGCTCGAACCCGGCGCGGAGCGCGGACCCGGCCGCCGCCCGGCCGCTCGCGCCGACGATCAGCAGCCGGTCGCGGGCCATGGGGTTCCTTCAGTGTCTTGTCTTGGTTTTCTTCCCTCCCCCCTTGGGGGGGAGGGCTAGGGAGGGGGGTAGACCTCCCCCCCGCGGTGAGGATCGCGTTTGCAACGGGGCGCGCTCAACCCCCCTCCCTAGCCCTCCCCCCCAAGGGGGGAGGGAACAAGAGTCGGGCCTCGCAAAGCCTCGCCCGCCGCTCGCTACTCCTTCACCGCCTCGATCGTCGGGAGGCCGAGCCAGCCGCGGAGCTGCTGGACCTCCTTGATCCGCATCACGCTCAGCACGTCCGCGTAGTCGTCCGTCCACGCCCGCACCTGCGGCACCACGACCATCTCCCGCCACCGGTTCGGCTTCAGCTCGTGGTCGAACGTCTCCGGCCGGTACTTCGTCGTGTACTTCTCGTCCCGGAAGGCCGCCAGCGCCTCCGGCTTCTTCGCCAGCACCACCCACGTCGATTGCGACTTCCCCGGCGGGTACTCCTCCGTCTTGTCGAACCAGGTGTCGTTGAACTCCAGCACCGGCACGCCCAGTTCCTGCGCGATCTTCGCGACCACCAGCTCCAGCCGGATGTACCGGTTCGAGATGTGCAGCGCGACGATCCCGTCGTCGACGACGCGGTCCAGGTACAGTTGCACCGCCTCCTTCGTCAGCAGGTGGACGGGGATCGAGTCCGAGCTGAACGCGTCGACGAGCAGCAGCTTGTGCTTCACGTCCTCGGCCTGGAGCTTCAGCCGGGCGTCGCCCATGACGAACCGCATCGTCGCCCCGCGCCGCTCGGCGTCCTTCACGTAGGTGAAGTTCTTGTCCGTGTCCGCGACCATCGCCTTCACCACCGGGTCGATCTCGTAGAAGGTGAGCGTCTGCCCGGCCCCGGCGTAGCACGACACCGACCCGGTGCCGAGGCCGACCATCGCGAAGTCGGCCCGCGGGTAGCGGTTGTACGTCACGTCGAAGACGTGGCCGACCGGCCCGTTGCGGTGGTAGTACGTCAGCGGCTCCTGCTTGTAGTCCCACGTCGTCCACGCCCCGGCCTTCGCGATCACCGACCACGGGTCGAGCGGGCCGGCCACCTGGACGGCGTTGAATTTCCGGCTGCTGTTCGACAGCCCCTCCAGTTCCAGGAACGCCGGGACGCCGGCCGCGGCCGTGGACTGGATGCCGTGCAGCGTCGTACCGTGGACGAGGCGGCGGCGGTTGTAGTGCTCCGTGATGTCGTAGACGCCGCCGTCCTCCGTCAGGTAGCGGGTCACGTCCGAGGTCTCCTCCTTCACCTCCATGATGCCGAAGAAGCTGCGGGCGCGGTCGATCGTGTCGCGGGACTCCTGCCGGAAGTGGCCGACGAACAGCAGGGCGGCCACGCACAGCCCGAACCGCAGCGGCCGGTCGATGAAGAAGAAGCAGATCATGGCCGGCATCGCGTACAGGATGAGTTCCTTCACCCGGTCGCCGCGGAGGGCGATGTTGACGCCGCTAAACTTGAGGCCGCCGGACAGGTTGTCCGCGATCCAGGCGCAGAGTTGGTTGAACCCGCGGAACGCCGGCAGGGCCGTCAGCCCGGCGACGAGCGCGAGCATCACGCACGGGATGACGAAGTCGAGCAGGCGGTTCCGCTGCTCCTTCGCCGGCGAGGCCGGCGTGTCGTCGAGCCTCGGGATCAACATGCACCCGACGGCGATGGTGATCGGGTACTCCCACGCCTGCCGGAACGCGACCGGGGCGACGAGGGCGTTGAACACGCCGCCGAGCATCCCGCCGAGGGACATCCAGAGGTAGAAGTTCGTCAGGTACGCGATCGACGGCCGGTCGCGGGCCAGCTCCGAGTGGCAGAGCAACGCCGTCAGGAAGTACGCGACGAGGTGCAAGAGCAGCGAGTAGAAGACGTTGTCGATCTTCGTCGTCGAAACAAGGACGAACACGAGGAGCAGCGTCACGACCGGGCTGATGTTGCCGAGGACGGGGCGGAACCAAGACGGCGTTCGGGCGAACGCGATGATGAACGTGACGAGGTAGAGGGCCAGCGGGCCGACCCACAGCAGCGGGATGGACGCGATGTCGGTCGTCATGTGCGTCGTCACGCCGAGCATCAGACTCGACGGCACGAACGCCAGGCCGAGCCACCGCAGCTTGCGGGCGAGTGTCGGCGGCGGCTCTGTCGGCGCGGCGGACTTCACGGCCACCACTTCCGCCTGTTTCACAGAGTTCCCGCACACGTACACGAGCGCCAGCAGCGCCACGAACCCGCCGAAGAAGAGCCACGCCTGTTCGACCAGTCGCAGGCTCGGCTCGGTGACGAGCGGGTAGCCGAGGAGCGAGATGAGGCTACCGGCGTTGCTGGCGGCGTACAGGAAGTACGGGTCTTTCGCGCTCGGGTGGCCGCTGTACGCGAACCACCGCTGGAGCAGCGGGGCGCTCGTCGAGACGGCGAAGAACGGCACGCCGATGGCCACGGTGAGCAGCGCCAGCACGCCGAACATCGGGTACGCGGTGTTGTCCGGGGCGAGGGATTCGACGACGGGGATGGGCGAGTTCTTCGGCCCGAGCAGCGCGGCGAGCAGCATGACGCCGACGGACCCGCCGAGGACGGCGAGGTGCAGGGCGACCTGCCGCCGCGGGCCGAGCTTGGCGGTGAGCTTGTGGGCGTACAGGTAGCCGAGGAGAAGCACGGCCTGGAAGAAGACCATGCACGTGTTCCACGCGGCCGGGCTGCCGCCGAGCAGCGGCAGGATCATGCGGCCGATCATCGGCTGGACCATGAACAGCAGGGAGGCGCTGACGAAGAGGGTGAACGCGTACAGGATTGGCACGGGCCGATTCCCCGACGATGGGCGGTGGTGCGAGTCTCTCCACGGGTTGTATCGAGACGGCCGGGCGCGGGGTAGAAGTGGGGGTGACGGGAAAGCCCCGGCACGATCGTGCCGGGGTTTCGGGGGCGGTTACTTCTTCTCCTTCTTGGGTTCCTCTTTCTTCTTCGGCTCCTCCTTCTTCGGTTCGGTCACCGTCACCTTCGCGAAGTCGGTGTGGTACGCGAAGTCCTTCCCGCCGCTCTTGGCCGTGCCGCGGAGGTAGAACGTCGCCGGGCCGACGGCCGCGGCCGCGGCGGGGTTGACCTCGATCTCGACCTCGCTCGCCCCCTTCGGGATCGGCTTCAACTTCGCCGTCACGTTCGCCGGCAGGTTCTGCGCGGCCAACGCGATCTCGTCCGCGAACCCGTCGGCCCGCTTCGCCGTCACCTTGCCCTTCACGGCCCCGCCCTTCAAGACCTCCGGCTTCTCGAACGTGATCGCGAGCGTGAACAGCGGCTTCTCGGCGGCCGTCGCGTACATCTGCGGCGCGAACTGCGGCGGCACGTTCGGCAGACCGGCCAGGGCCGGGCGAACCACCTCCGCGAGGTTGGCCGTCTTCGTCACGTCCTTGCCGTCGATCTTCGCCGTCGCCTTCACGATGAACGGGATCAGCCCCGGCTTCGCCCCCGGCTTGAGCGTCACGGTCATCAGCAGCGGCGTCGCCGGCAGCGGGTTCGCCGCCGCGGGGAGCGTCAGCGTGCCGACGAGCGAGTCCGACACGACCGCCATTTCGACCGGCAGGTTGAACCCGTTGAGCTTCGTCAGCCCGACGACGGGGAGCTGCGCCACCCCGCCGCCGGACACGTCGATCCGGTCGAGGCCGAGCGCGACTTCAAAATCCGGAGCCGCGGGGCGGACCGTGAGGTGGTACACCTCGGCCGAGCCGTACCCGTAGTTCAGGTGCTCGGTGACGGCGTAGAACTCGCCGTCGGCGGCCGGCGTGAACTCGGCCCGCGCCGTCGCCTGGGCCGGGTTGGACTTCGCCAGTTCCGCCCCCTTCGCGTCCACGACCTTTAGCAGCACCTCGGCCGGCGAGTTGACCTCGTAGGTGCGGGCGATCAGTTCGAGCTTCTGCCCCTTCTTGCCGGGGAACGCGAAGTAGTCGAGGTCCGCCTTCTCGGCGAACCGGGCCGACACGCCGCCGGGCACGGGCAGCTTGTTCGCCTTCGCGAGTTCGTTGTTCGGCTCGGCTTCGACACTTTCGGGATGCGGGCTGACCAGTACGGGGATGCCGACGCCGCTCGGCCCGCCGTCCCGCTTCGGGGCCGCGAGCATTGCCGTTCCGGTTCCCTTCACCGCGACCGGCTTCACGCCGTCGAGGCCGGGGCCGGTGAAGTTCACGTTCGCCGTCTTGTCCTTCTCCACGGCGAGCGGGTAGGCGGTCGTCGCGCCGGGGAAGTCGCCGATGCGGAGGCGATACGTGAAGTCGTTGCCGCCGCGGTACGTCGTGTCGCGGATCTCGACGATCACGTCTGTTGCCGTCGGGAACGTGTGCGTCAGCCGGGCGTCGGATTGCAGCCCCGGCGTGTCGTCGGCGTACAGGGCGGGCAGCTCCCGGCCGGTCTTCGCGTCGTGCAGGATGACGACGGGGTCCAGTTGCGAGCCGAGCCGCCGGGCGACGGCCTCGAACGTGAGCCGCTGGCCGGGGGACACCTTCACCTGGTAGAAGTCGCTCGACTCGACGGCGACGCTCCCCATGACGACGCACGGGGAAGTCACGACCATCGGCGAATTCTTCTTGTTGTTGCCCGGCTTCTTCTCGATTTCCGGCAGGTCGTCGATGCTGAGCGATCGGGCGTTCGAGACGCCGTTCTTGGTGACGACGCGGACTTGGTACAGCCCGACGGCCGAGGCCTTCGGCGTCTCGACGGAGACGGTCACGCGGTCGGCCTTCACCGCGTCCTTCACGAGCGTGGCCTTCGCGCCGTCGGCGGAAAAAAGCACGGCGGTCGCGTCGGCGAGGTTCGTGCCGACGAGGGTGAGGTCGGCCTTGCCGCCGGCCGGGACGCCGAGGTTCGCGGGGCTGGTCAGGACCGGGAACTGCGGCGGCAGTGTGGGGATCGCGGGCTTCTGCTGCGCGACGGACGGCACGGATTGCGACGCCACGGCGGTCACCGCGGCGAGGAAGGCGAGCGTACGATAGGGCATGGCGCGGACCTCGGACGGAAGAGCGAACCGGCGGGATGCCGTGATGATACTTCCGCGGCGCAGGGGCGTCGAGGAAAAGCCCCGACTTCCGAAGTCCGGCTTCGACTTCGGAAGTCGATCCCGCGGCGAAGCATTTACGGCGGCCGCATCCGCTCCTCCGTCCCATCGACTTCCGAAGTCGAAGCCGGACTTCGGAAGTCTGTACCGATTCTGCGGCCGCGATTGACCTTGGCGCGGCGGCCGTTCGACGGCACAGTACGCCCCTGCGCTCTAAGCTCCTGACAGGAGGTATTCACGGTGCGAAACTTACTCGCGTTGCTCGGGTTGGCCCTCGTCCTGTTCTTCGGGATCGGCTACTTCCGCGGCTGGTACACGTTCAACTTCTCGACCGGGACGGACGGGAAGACGAACATCCAGATCGGCGTGGACCAGTCGAAGCTCGGGACCGACCTGAAGGACGGCAAGCAGTGGGCCGGGGAGAAGATCGACCAACTGAAGCAGCCGAAGACGGACGCGAACGTGCAGCCGGCATCCGGGACGCAACCGGCCCCCGCGAGCCTGCCCGCGCCGGTCGGGGCGCTGCCGCCGCTGCCGGGCAAGAAGTAGCCGGCTTTCCCGCCCTGAAAGGGCGGTTCTTACAGCGAAGGCCGTCAGGCCTGGTACACGAGCAACGACAACATCCCGGCCCTGAAGGGGCCGTGCGCGAGAAACGCACGGCCCCTTCAGGGCCGGGGCGTTTGCGATGTGTAGTTTCCAGGCCTCACGGCCTTCGCTATAAGAACCGGCCCTTCAGGCCGGAAAACTCACGGCTCGTACCGCCTCAGCAGCAGCCACTCCAGCAGCCAGCCCAGCAGGTTCAGGCTCGCGTCCCGCACGTCGCGGCCGGGGGCGAACTCGCTGACCGAGACGCCGGCCACCTTCTCGCCCCACACCGCTTGCACCAGCGCCAGGAACTGCGGCGGCGACAGGCCGAACGGCATCGGCTGGCACACGGCCGGCAAGAACTGCGGGTCCAGCGCGTCCGCGTCCAAATCAATCCACACTCGCGGCGCGGCCGCCACGTGTTCCCGCAGCTCCGCGACCACGCCCTCAAAGTCCGCCGCCAGCCGGTCCGCGGCGTACACCGCCGCGAACGTCCGCCCCACGTGCTTGGGCGTCAGGAACAGGTCGCGGCTTCCGACGTTCACCACCCGCGGCAGCGGCCCGTCGGCGTGCAACAGGAAGTTCCCGTGCGACAGCTCCGGCGTGCAGTCGTGCAGGTTGTACACGTCCAGGTGCGCGTCGAACTGCACCACCAGCGTCTCCGGGCCGAGTTCCTCCAGCACCGGCAGCACGCTCAGGTGGTTCCCGCCGAGCCACAGGAGGAAGTCGCCGGCCGCCAGCGCCTTCTTCGCCGCCTGCCGCCCGGTCGCCCGCCACGCCGCCGCCTCCGCCATCGTCTCGAACCGGAACTCGCGGACCTTCAACTTGTCGCGGAACGCGGTCGGACGAATCTGCCGGGCTTCCTTTTTCGTATCCGATAGCACCTCGCGGAGAACGTCGCCGAGCAGTTCCGCGCCCGCCCCGGTGCCGGAATTGCCGAATAGATCGAATGGGAAGACGACGGCGGTGGTTCGCATAACCGGTGCGGGCCTCAATCTCGGCCGGACCTCTGGGACGGAGTTCCCGGTCAAGATATGATGCGGGAAGTCGGTGAAGGACTCGCAACCCGGACGATCCCCATGCGGCGAATCGGCGACGTGTACATCGCGGGGACGGCTACCGTCACGGCTGACGTGACGCTCGGCCGCGGCGTGAGCGTCTGGTTCGGCGTGTCGATCCGCGGGGACGTGGCCCCGATCACCATCGGCGAGTTCACCAACGTCCAGGACAACGCCGTCGTCCACTGCGACTTCGGCCGGCCGAACGTCATCGAGCCGGAGGTCGTCGTCGGGCACGCCGCCGTCCTCCACGGCGTCCGCGTCGGGACCGGCACGCTCGTCGGCATCGGGGCGAAGCTGCTCGGCGGCACGGACGTGGGCGAGGAGTGCCTGATCGCGGCCGGGGCCGTCCTGCCGCCGGGCATGGTCGTCCCGCCGCGGTCGGTCGTCATGGGCACGCCCGGCCGGGTCGTCCGGTCGGCGACGGCCGCGGAAATCGCGAACACGCGGGCGATCAACCTCCGGTACCGGGACCTCGCCCGGCGGTACGCGGACGGCGAGATCGCCCGCCCCTACGGGTAACCTCTCAGCAGTTCGGACGGTGCGTATGGCCGCGGAAATCGAAGACGAAGACGCCGAGTCCATCTTCAACTCCGAGACCGACGGGGAGACGACGAGCATCTTCATGGACGTGGTGCCGCCGGACCTGCCGGACCCCACGGACGTGCAGACGGACAACGACCTGCTCGACCCGCGGATCGTCCAACGGCGGGCGGACATCGACGTGAAGCAGGCGAAGGTCGCGCACCTGCTCGAGGAGATGCAGTGCGAGGGCGTCGTGTTGCTCATGCCGGCGCACGTCACGTGGTTCACCGGCGGGATGAACGTGCGGGGCCTCATCGCCGACGGCGAGCGGCCCGGCGTCTACACGAACGGCCGGCAGCGGTGGCTGCTCGCGAGCAACATCGACGCCCAGCGGCTGTTCGACGAGGAACTCGACGGCCTCGGGTTCCAGCTCAAGGAGTGGCAGTGGAGCGTCGGCCGGGCGGTGCTGCTCGGCGAGCTGGTCCACGGGAAGAAGTTCGCGACCGACCGGCCGTTCCCGAACATGCCGATGATTAACGACAAGCTGCGGCCGGAGCTGCGGCCGCTGACCGAGTTCGAGCAGGCGCTGTACCTGTCGCTCGGGAAGGCGGTCGTCCACGCCATCGAGGCGACGGCGCGGGGCATCGAGCGGGGCGAGTCGGAGCAGGAGATCGCCGGCCACCTAGCGCACCGGATGTTCCGGCACGGGGTCGAGGCGACCGCGATCAGCGTGGCGGCGGACGGGCGGGCGAAGAAGGTCCGCCGGGCCGGGTTCACCGAGGCCCAGGTGGCGAACACCTGCTTCCTGCAGGCGACCGGCTGCCGGGACGGGCTGTACGCGACCGTCAGCCGGACCGTCTGCTTCGACGCCGCGGCCGACGCGTTCCGGCAGGAGTACGACGCGGCGGCGAAGATGTCCGCGATCTACCGGGCGATGAGCGTGCCGGGCGAGTCGATCACGACGGCGACGGAGACGGCCCGGAAGTTGGTGGTGAACGGCCCGTTCGAGTACGAGTGGCGGCACTCGCAGTCCGGGTACGGGGCCGGCCGGTTCCCGGCCGAGGAACTCCGCCGCGGCGGGGTGGACGAGAAGTTCGGGCTGGGCTGGCCGCTGGTGTGGCAGGCCAAAATTGGGGCGGCGGCGGTTGTAGACACGGTGGTGGTGGACCAGCACGCCCCGCTCCCGGTGACGCCGCCGGAGGTCTGGCCGTTCAAGCGGATCAAGCTCCGCGAGCAGTTCATCGACGTGCCGGACTTGTTGGTCCGGTCGTGACGACCGCTTCACAACAAGGGACCGCGGGCGTCCCGCCCGCTTCGCTCCCTGACTGTGAAGACTGATCCCCGGCGTCGGGAAGGTGGGCGGGCGGGACGCCCGCGGTCCCAGGCAAAACCCACCCTACCTTCTCTCTCTGAACAACTCCGCCAGCTTCGTCGCCGCCGCGTCGTAGGCGGCCTTGTCCGCCCAACTGTTCCGCGCGGTCAGCACCTCCGCCGGCACGTCCGGGCAACTCGTCGGCACGTCCACGCCGAACACCGGGTCCGGCACGAACGGCACGTCCTTCAGCGCCCCGGTCAGCACGCCCGTCAGCAGCGCCCGCGTGTGGCTTAGTTTGTACCGCGCCCCCGTGCCGTTCAGCCCGGTGTTCACCAGCCACACGGGGACGTTGAACCGGTCGAGCTTCGCCTTCAACATCTCCGCGTACCGCTTCGGCCGCAGCGGCAGGAACGGCTTCGCGAAGCACGTGCTGAACTCCGGCTGCACGCCGGTCACGCCCGCCTCCGTGCCGGCCACCTTCGCGGTGTACCCGAGCAGGAAGTGCTCCATCGCCAGCGCCGGCGACAGACGGGAGAGCGGCGGCAGCACGCCGTAGGCGTCGTAGGTGAGGAAGAAGATGTTCGCCGGGTGGCCGCCGCGGCCGGTCGGCTCGTAGTTCGGGATGAACTCGATCGGGTACGCGCCCCGCGTGTTCTCCGTGTACGTCGTGCTGTTGAAGTCCGGCGTGCCGGTCGCGTCGTCGATCGGGACGTTCTCCAGCACGCAGCCGAACCGCAGGGCGTTCCAGATTTGCGGCTCCCCGGCCGCGGACAGCTTGATCGTCTTCGCGTAGCAGCCGCCCTCGATGTTGAACACGCCGTCGTCGCCCCACCCGTGCTCGTCGTCGCCGATCAGCCGGCGGTTCGGGTCGGCGGAGAGCGTCGTCTTGCCGGTCCCGCTCAGGCCGAAGAACAGGGCCGTGTCCCCGGCCGCGCCGATGTTCGCCGAGCAGTGCATCGGGAAGACGCCGGCCCGCGGCAGCAGGTAGTTCAGCACCGTGAAGATCGACTTCTTGATCTCCCCGGCGTAGTGCGTCCCTGCCACAATCACGAGCTTCTGCGCGAACGAGATGGCGACGCAGACGCTCGACTTCGTGCCGTCGCGGGCCGGATCGCACTGGAAGTCGGCCGCGTGGATGACCGTCCACTGCGGGCGGAACGCGGCCAGTTGCGCGGCCGTCGGCTGGCGGAACAGGCACTTCGCGAACAGCGCGTGCCATGCCTTTTCCGCGATGACGCGGACGGGCAGCTCGTGCTTCGGGTCGGCGCACGCGAACCCGTCGAACGTGAACAAGTCGCGGTTCTGCAGATAGGCATGGACGAGGTCGCGGAGCCGGTCGAACGCGGCCGGGTCCATCGGCTGGTTGCCCGTCCAATCGACCTCGCCGTCGGTCGTCGCGTCGCGGACGGTGAACTTGTCCTTCGGCGAGCGGCCGGTGCGGGCGCCGGTGGTGGCGGCGAACGCCCCCATCGACGTGAGCCGGCCTTCCTGCCGCTGGACGGCCGCCTCGACGAGGGCGGCGGCGGACCGGTTGGCGTGCAGGCGGGCGTTCGCGATCATGACGGCGTCCGGGAAAAAAGTCTCCCCCCGGCGCGGCGGTCCCGCGGGCCGAGGGGAGAGAGGGTGATTATAGACGGAAATCGTCGGTGTCGGTTCGTGAACGGGATCGCGTTTCGCCCCGCGTTTCAGTGTTTTATTCCCTCCCCCCTTGGGGGGGAGGGTTAGG
>JAESGS010000256.1_pt1 | contig 63719 bp, 54 predicted proteins | sample 9269761 | NCBI WGS metagenome assembly JAESGS01 (sample SAMN15741799, study PRJNA653493) | algae metagenome | isolation source: Cyanosarcina radialis HA8281-LM2 and co-occurring heterotrophs from damp... | place: USA: Makauwahi cave, Hawaii | collected 2011-01-06 | reverse complement strand
AGGCCGACGCGCAGGAGGCGAAGCTGACGCACGCCGGGGCGGTCCTCGGCACGCCGAGCTACATGGCCCCGGAGCAGGTCCGCGGGGAGGTGGACAAGATCGGCCCGGCCGCGGACGTGTACGCCCTGGGCGTGGTGCTGTTCGAGTTGCTCACCGGCCGCGTCCCGTACCGCGGGGCGGTCGGCATGGTGATGGGGCAAATCCTGACCGCCCCGGTGCCGCCGGTGGCCGAGTTCCGCCCGGACGCCGACCCGCGGCTGGCCGCGATCTGCCGGCGGGCGATGGCGAAGGAGACGGGCGACCGGTTCCCGTCGATGACGGCGTTCGCGGCCGCCCTGGACGAGTACCTCCGGCCGGCCGACCAGACCGCCCCGACCGTCACCGCGGTCTGGTCGGACGTGGTCTCGGAGGACCCGCCGGCCCGGTCGCGGTCCCGGTCCGGCCGGTCGTGGCCGCTGGTCGCGGGCGGGCTGGTGGCGGTGGCGGCCGGGGTCGCGGCCGTGTTCCTGCTGGCCGACCGGCGGCCGAAGCCCGAGCCGGGCGGCCCGGTCGCCGCCGTCGAGGTCGAGCGGCCGACGGACCCGCCGCCGGCCGCGGCCGACCCGCCCGCGGCCGCCCCGGTCGTCGCGCCGCCGGCCGAGGCGGTCCGGCCCGCCCTGCCGCAGCTCCCGGACCTGACCGGGGTGAAGCCGCTATTCGCCTACGACTTCCGCGACCCGAAAACGACGATCGACGGGAAGCCGGTCCGGCTCGACGGCGGCGCGTTCCTCCTGCGGCACGCCGGGGCGAACAACTGGTCCGCCGTGCCGGGGACGTTCGGCCGCGTGCCCGACCAGTTCGTCGTGGCGCTGAAGTTCCGGTTCGTGGACCCGGACGGCGGGGCGCTGCACTGGCACTTCGACGCCCGCACGCCGGCCAAGACCCGGACGGCGTTCAAGTTCACCCCCAACGGCCCGTTCGTCCAGCAGTCGCCGAACGATAGCGTTTCGATCGTCGGCGGGCGGCACTTCAGCATCGCCGCGGCCAACCCGCGGGGGCAGTTCGACGAGTACACGGTCGTCGTCCGCGGGCGGCGGGCGGAAGTCCACCTGAACGGGACGGCCGCCGGCCTGCCGTTCGACCTGCCCGCGGTCGTCGGCCCGGCGGACACGGCGTTCGAGTTGTGGCGGAACAAGGAGGACAAGCCGCCGGTCGTGGAGTTCGCGTCGCTAACCGCGTGGCCGCTGCCGGGGGCCGTCGCGCTCCCGCCGGCCGACCCGCCGCCGCCGGCCGACCCGCAGGCGGCCGCCCTCGCCGCGCTGAAGGCGGACCCGAACGACCCGGCCGCCAACTTCGCCCGCGGCAAGCACCTCGCCCTGACCGACTACCGGTGGGACCTGGCCCTCGCGTACCTGGAGAAGGCCGACGCCGCCGGGTGGAAGGCGGCGGCCGCGGCCGAGAAGGCGGTCGGCCCGCTCCCCGGCCCGCTCCGGGCGGCCGGCGACGCCTGGTGGGCGGTGGCCGACGGCCTCGCCGGCCGCGACCAGTTCGGCGTCCGCCGGCACGCCGCCGACCTGTACCTGAAGGCCCTCCCGACCACGGGGGGGACCGACAAGGAGCCGAAGCTCGACCGCGTCCGGCTGATCTACGGCCCGCCGGACGTGGGCAAGGTGAAGCCGGTCCTCGACCTCGACTTCCGCAAGCCGGCGGACGCGGCGAAGGTCGGCCGGAAGCTGGACGCGGGGGCGACGGCGGCACCCGACCGCGGCGGGCTGAAGGTGACCGTGCCGGCCGAGTCGCTGGCCGGCAGCCCGGCCCTCGGCCAGTTGCCGAAGGACTTCGTCCTCGAGCTCGTCGGCCGGCCGACCGCGGCGAACCCGAACACGGCGACGTACATTCAGTACCTCGGGGTGCGGTGCGTCGCGCCGGACCTGTCGTGCTTCGCCGTCCGCGCCTCCGGGCCGCCGCGGGCCAACGTGCGGGAGTTGGTGACACTCGGCGAGTACGAGCGGGCGGCCCTCCGGCATAACGCGAAGGCCCACCGCACCTACCGCATCCCGCACGTCCGCCGGACGCCGGCCGCGGCCGACGCCGTCACCGTGGTCGTCAAGGACGGGTGGGCGGAGTGCTACCTCAACGGCGTCCTGGTCCGGTGGACCGGTATCGGCGGCTTCAACGACTGGGAGCGGCAGCCGCCGGCGGTCCGGCTCGCGCGGCCGGCCGAGTCCTACGCGGTCGAGTTGCTGTTCGACAACTACCTGACGGTGACGGGGGAGTTCGCGGTCGAGTCGTTGAAGGCGTGGCCGGCGGACGGGGTGAAGTCGTTCACCGAGCGGGCCGCCGAGGGGGACCGCTGAGGCCCGGCCGGCTCGCCCAGGGCGGCCAGCAGCTCGGCCACGCCGGCCGCCCGCTTCACCGCGTCGAACCGGGCGAACGTGCCGTGGGCGGCCGCCATCCGCAGCCACTGCTTCACCCGCTTCACCGCCCCCGCGTCCGCCCCGGCCGGCGTCCACGCGAGTAGCCGCCGCACCTCGGCCGGCCAGTCGATCGCCGCGACCCGCGGGGGCGCGATCAGCCCCAGCTCGGCCGCCACCCCCGCCGCCAGCCGCGGGTCGGCCACCGCCCCGCGGCCGAGCATGAAGTGCCGGCAGCCCGTCTCGTCGCGGCAGCGGCGGAAGTCCGCGACCGTCCGGATGTCGCCGTTCGCCACCACCGGGACGTTCAGTTGTTCGCGGACCCGGCCGACGAGCGGCCAGTACACGGGCGGGGCGTACCCCTGCGTCCGCGTCCGGGCGTGGACGGTGACCCACGCCGCCCCGCCCGCGGCCGCCATTTCCGCGTTCTCGAAGATTGCGTCCACCCGGTCCCACCCGAGCCGCAACTTCGCCGACACCGGCACGCCGGCCGGCACGGCCGCCCGGACGGCCGCGACGATGTCCCGGATCCGCCGCGGGTAGCGGAGCAGCGTGGCCCCGCCGTCGTGCCGGTTGACGGTCGGGGCCGGGCAGCCGAAGTTCAGGTCGATGGCCGCCGCCCCGGCGGCGGCGGCGACGCCGGCCGATTCGGCCAACAGGCCGGGGTCGCCGCCGAGCAGCTGGACCTGGACGGGCAGGCCGGTCGGGGTCCGGCCACCGGCGCGGAGTTCCGGGACGTGGCGGAGCAGGACGCCGCGGGGGAGTGGGACCTGGGCGACGCGGAGGAACTCGGACACGGCGAACGTGAACGCCCCGCCGGCCCCCTGGACGGCCCGCATCGGGGCGTCGGTGACCCCCTCCATCGGGGCGAGGACCAGGGCGGGGGCGTCGGGCCGGAGCATCGGGTTATTCTAAGCGCCAGGAGATACAACTGGAACTGATCCCCCGGACGCGGTTCGACGGCGCGAAGGCGTGGCGAGCGACCCGTCAGAACAGCTCGTGGATCGGGTCCGGGTCGTCGAGCACCGGCGTCGGGCGGCCGGTCGGGTCGATGAGGTGCAGCTTCGGGTCGATGCCCAACACCTGGTAGATCGTCGCGTGGACGTTCGACGGCGTCACGGCCCGCGTGTGCGGCTCCGTGCCGAGCTTGTTCGTCGAGCCGACGACGCGGCCGCCCTTCACGCCGCCGCCGCCCATGAGGCAGAACATCGCGTTCCCCCAGTGGTCGCGGCCGGGCGTGCCCATGCTCATCGGCGCGCCGCCGTTGCCGCCGTCGTTCATCTTCGGCGTCCGGCTGAACTCGCCGCACAGCACCACGAGCGTCGTGTCCAGCAGCCCGCGGTCGGCCAGGTCCTCGAACAGCGTCGCCGTCAGCGCGTCCACCTTCGGCAGGTAGTCCTCGTACCCCTTCTTCAGGTCCCAGTGGTGGTCCCACCCGCCGAGGTGGACGGTCACGAACGTCGAGCCGGCCTCCACCAGCCGGCGGGCGAGGAGCGTCGATTGGCCCCACCCGTTGCGGCCGTACCGGTCGCGGAGCTTCGGGTCCTCGCGGCCGAGGTCGAACGCCTTGCGGGCCGTCGCGCCGGTGACGAAGTCGAACGCCTCGCGGGAGAACCGGTCCATCGCGCCGGACTCGGCGGCCGGGGCGAGCTGCCGCTTCGCCGCGTCGAACCGGGACGAGAGCGAGCGCCGGTCTTCGAGCTTGTCGAGCGTCAGGCCGTTCGCGAGGTTCAGGTTCTGGACCTGGAAGCCGGGGGCGTTCGGGTCGCCGCCGGTCGGGAACGGGTTGTTCTGCGGGCCGAGGGTGTTGCCGCCGAAGTAGCCGGGGTTGAGGCCGATGCTCGCGGCGTAAGGCACGGCGACGTAGCCGGGCATCCCCGGCCGCCGCGGGCCGAGTTCGCGGTTGACGATCGCGCCGATGCCAGGGAACTTCTGCCCGGTGTTCGCCCCGCTGACGCCCAGGTCCTTCGCGGTCAGCATCCGGTGGCCGCCGGCGAAGTGGTCGCCGGTGTCGTGGTGGAGCGACCGGACCATCGAGAACTTGTCGGTCAGCTGCGCCTGCTTGGGGAAGAGTTCGGTGATGTCGAAGCCGGGGACGCGGGTGCGGATCGGCTTCCAGAGGCCGCGGTACTCGGCCGGGGCGTCCGGCTTCATGTCGTACATGTCCATGTGGCCCGGCCCGCCGTCGAGCCAGATGAGGATCACGGACGTCTTCTTGCTGGTCGGGGACGCGTCCTTCGCGGCGAGCAGTTGCGGCAGCCCGACGCCGGCCATGCCGGCGATGCCGAGGGACAGGAAGCTGCGGCGGTCCAGGCCGTCGCAGTAGCGGCCGGTGCGGCCGAGGTCGAGGCGGAACATGGCAGGCTCCGGGACGTGAAGGCGGGGCGGGACGGCGGGGCGGTCGCCGGGTGGGGGTGGACCTTGAGCATCGCAAACCGGCCGGGCCGTGTCAAGCGGCCACAAAGTAGTAGGCACACTCCGTGTGCCGTCTGCTGTCAGTTGCGGTAAGTACATCCGGGTCGCTGCGGCCGACCATAGTAGTAGGCACACTCCGTGTGCCGTCTGTTGTCGGTCGCAGCGACTCGGGCGAACTCGCCGGGTGCATGAACGAGACGGCACACGGAGTGTGCCTACTACTATGACCGCCAGCGGATGACGAACTCCCGGTCGGACCGCGGCTCCAGCGTGAACTCGCGGACGTGGTGGTTCTCCAACTGGTCGAGCACGTCCGTCGCCTCGTCCAGCGTTTCGACGGCGCACTGCCGCCACTCGTCCGGCGGGGCGGGCGGCAGCGGGGCGTGCGTGTCGGTTAGCGCGTCATGCGGTTCCGTGTCGGACATGGCCGTCCTCCGTGGGCCGGGAACCTCGTCGCCGCGTCGATGTGCGTCACGGGGGACAATCAAGTAGCGGGCCGTCATCCTAGTGAGCCGGCGTCAGGTCGTCGCGGCCTCGGCCTCGATCTGCTCGACCTTCTCGATCTTGCGCTGCATGAGCGCCGCCAGGTTGGCCGGACTCAGCGACCGCGGGAACGGCGTCGGCGCGTCGGCCGCCACCCGCGGCGGCGGCTCGGCCGGCATCCGCGTCCGCAGCGACCGGACTTCCTCCAGCAGCATCGCCCGCTGCCGCTCCAGGTCGGCCTCCCGCTGCTCCAGTTCGGACTGCAGCGTCTTCTCCATCTCGTCGAGTTCGGCCATCCGCTTCTGCATCGCCAGCTCGGCCCGGCCGACCTCGATCAGCCGGCGGTCGAGCGTCGTCTGCTTCGCCTTCATCTCGGCCCGGATCGTCTCGGCCTCGGTCTTGCGGAGTTCGAGCTGCTGCACCGCCGGCCGCAGCTCCGCGACCAACGCCGAGAGCGTCGCCGCTTCTTCTTCCAGTTGGTTCCGGCGGGACTCGAGTTCTTGCAGTTTCTCCTCGCGCTCGGAGAACCCGGCGGACAGTTTCTCGACCTGCTCCTGCCGCGCCGCGGCGGCGGCCTTGCTCTTCTCCAGCTCCACCTCCTTGCGGGCGAGGTCGCCCTGCCGGGCGTCGAGGTTCGCGGCCAGGCGGCTGAGGTCCATCGACCGGTTGATGCACGACGCCTCGTGCTGCGACTCGGCCAGCGCGTTCTCCTTGCGGACCCGCTCCAGCCGGGCGAGTTCCTTGTCCACGTACCCCTGGAACCGCACCTTCTCCGCCTCGAACCACCCGGCCATGCCGGCCGCGTCCTCGGGCTTCGGCTTGACGGCCGGCGGCGCGTACTTTTGCGGCGGGGCGGCGACGCTCACCGGCGTGACCGGGGCGGCCGTCGCGAGGTTCGGGGCGACCGGCATCGGCTCGACCCACACGCCGAGGTCCGGCAGCGCCGCCGGCGGCGGCGGGGCCTCGGACGGTTCGACGATGAACGTGGTCTGGCAGATGGGGCAGGTGGCGTTCTGGTGTAGTGCCTGGTCGGGGACGAACCCGCTCGCGCTACACTTCGGGCAGGTGATCGAGATCGGCATTGGCAGCCTCGCCGGGACGGATTCCTAAGGAACGGCCGAAAAGTCGCGCTGGGGGCGCTTTTGGGAACTTAGCACCGTTTCGTGCCGAACGTGGGCGGGCCGGCTGCGGTGGGGGCTGAAATTGTACGGGGATTATTCCCTCCGACGAAATACTAAGCGAGGCGGTGAAAAGGAAGGGGCGAATCCGCTCGAACTCACGGACGCGGGCGGCGACGAGATGGGATCGTTGAGTTGCGACCCGAGATGAGGTGGGGATCGCGGACGCGGCGGGAGGACGGCCCCGACTTCCGCAGTCCGGCTTCGACTTCGGAAGTCGATCCCCCGCAGCGGCGTTCACACAAACCCGTCGGCGCTGGTTCCGCTCGACTTCCGAAGTCGAAGCCGGACTGCGGAAGTCGAGGCCCAGGCCCACACGCCACATCGGCCCCGGTTCTGCTCTTACAACCGGCCGGAAACTCCGCCCACGTTCCCCGGCCCGCCCTTGTCTCGCTCTAACGGCCGGTTTATGATCCAGGTGGGGAACGAGTTCGTACATCGGTTCATTCTCCGCCCATCTCGCGGCCCTCTCCAAGAATCGGGCGAGCGATCGCGCGTTCTTCGCCGCGTTAACCGCCAAGTGACTCCGAAGAGGACCACCCCCGTGCAACCCGGCACCCGTCCGTTCCGTTCCCGCAAGTCGGACCCGAACTTGAACGTCGCCGACCCCGACGCCGCCAACCAATCCATCGTGGACACCCCCCGGCCGCCGACGGACCCGTACCCGGTCAACCCGGACATCCTGCTCCGCGACGAGCTGGCCCGCGTGTCGTTCCTGGTGCGGGCGTTCCTGCTGCGGTACGCCCCGCGGCCGGTCGCGGAGCCGTCCGGCTCCCGGCCGCTGCCGGCCGCGTGCGAGGCCGTGCTGAACGACCCGTTCCGGTGGATCGACCCGCAGGCCGACCCCGACTCCGCCGGCCACTCCGCGTACCTGATGGAAGCCGCCCGGCTCGAACAGCAGATCATCCAACGCCTCCGCCGCACGCGGGAAGAGGTCCGGTTCAAGCTCCCGGTCTGGGAACTGGTCCGGCGGTTCGGCCTCGTCCCGAACCTGCAGGCCGTCGTCCCGCCGTACTCGACGGACGTGCCCCGCGACGGGCTGGAGGAAGCGCCGGCCCCGGTCCGCGACACGGTCGCCCTGGACGTGCTGCTCCTGTCCCTGCTCATCGCCCGGCTGCCGACGTACCGGGCGGCAATCGCGGCCGTCGCCCCGGAACTGAACGGGGCGACGCTGACGGTCGAGATCGCCCTCCGCATCCTCCAGCCGAACGTGCCGCCGGCCGAGTACCGGTGGCAGGAGTTCAGCCCGACCGGGCCGCTCGTCGGCAACCAGCTCATCACCCTCACGCCGACCGCCGGCCTGGGGCAGGAGTCCGTTCAGATCGACTTCCGCGTCGCGCAGTTCCTCGGCGGCAAAGAGCCGTCGCCGGACCCGGTCCTCGGCGAGGCGGCGGCGTTCGTCCACAAGTGGCGGGGGTGGGACAGCGTCCGCCTCGACCCGCCGGTCGTCGAGCAACTCCAGCGGCTCTCCGCGTGGTGGTGGCAGGACCGCGAGGGCGTGCCGCTCGTCGCGCTCTTGCAGGGGCCGTGGGGCGCGCCGTTCCTGGAGGTGGCGCAGGCGCTCCTGACCCGCGAGTCCCGGACGGCGAGCGGGACGACGAAGGTGGCGTGGCCGGTCCTCGTCGTCGATGCCACGGCCGGGCTGCGGTCCCCGGACTGGGCCGAGTTCGTCCGCCGCGTCTACCGCGAGGCGACGTTCCGCCAGGCCGTCGTCCTCTGGACGCACGCCGAGTGCCTGCTGACGGACAACGCGGCCGACGGCAAGTGGCACGAACTCATCCGCCGGGCCGAGCAGGCGTCCACGTCCACGTTCCTCGCCAGCCAGATCGGGTGGGACCCGACCGGGTTGTTCCGGCTGCCGCAACGGTACTTCGTTCGCGTGGACCTGCCGATCCCGTCCCCACAAATCCGCCGCGGCATCTGGAAGAGCCGGCTGGCCCGCGAGCAAAACGGCCTCGCCTCGGACGCCGGGCCGGCCGAGCAGGCGGCGCTCGACCTGCTGGAGACGTTCGAGTTCACGCAAGGCGAGATCGAGGACGCCATCGCGACGGCCCGCGGGCTGGCGCTGGTCGCCGCGGACGTGCCGGCCGAGCACCGGGCGGCGCAGTCGGCCGACCACCTGGCGGAAGCCTGTCGGCGGCAGGCGGCCCGGCGGTCGGTGTCGTTCGCCCAGCGGATCCCGCCGCGGCTGACGGCCGACGACCGGGCGGTCGAGCCGAAGGAAGTCCTCCGCCGCCGGGTCGTCCTCCCGGTCGCCCAGGCGCACCAACTCGGCGAGCTGTTCGACAAGATCAGCCACCTGAACCACGTCTACCACGACCTCGGGTTCGAGCAGCGGATGGCGCTCGGCCGCGGCATCGTGGCGCTGTTCACCGGGTCGCCGGGGACGGGGAAGACGCTGGCCGCGACGACGCTGGCGAAGTTGCTCCAGAAGGACCTGTACAAGGTGGACGCGTCGGCCGTGGCGAGCCGGCACGTCGGCGAGACGGAGAAGAACCTCGGCCGCGTGTTCGCCGACGTGCAGGGGGCGAACGCCATCCTGTTCTTCGACGAGGCCGACGCGCTGTTCGGCAAGCGGGGCGAGGTCGTGCAGGCCTCCGACCGGTGGGCGAACCTGCAGATCAGCTATTTGCTTCAACGCATCGAGGAGTACAGCGGCACGGTCATCCTGGCGACGAACTACCGGGAGAACATCGACCCGGCGTTCTTCCGCCGGATGCAGGTGCTGATCGACTTCCCGCGGCCGGACCCGGCCGGCCGGCTGAGCATCCTGGAGGGGCTGTTCGCCGGGATCAAGCTGTCGATCGCGGACGTGGCCGGCCGGGTGGCGGAGACGCCGGACGCGGTCCGGGCCGTCCTGAAGCCGGTCGCGGACCGGTTCGAGCTGTCCGGCGGCAACCTGAAGAACGTGGTGGTGGACGCGGCGTTCCGGGCGGTGGCGAACACGACGACCGGCCCGACGGTGACGATCCGCGAGCTGCTCCTCGGCGTCGCGCGGGAGACGCAGAAGGAGGGCAAGCCGCTGTCCGTGGTGACGTTCGGCAAGGAGTGGTACGGGTTCGTGGAAAAGGAGCTTCGGCTGGGCCGCGCGTAAGGCGAGCGTCGGGGCGTAAGCCCGACGTGGCTTCCCAGGTTCAGTACGTCCATTTACCAGTAATCGCCATTCCCCGGCCGTGCAGCCACGTCGGGCTTACGCCCCGACGCTCGCCTTGACCGTCACGCCCCGTCATAAGCTCGTTGCAAGTCCGCGATCACCAGTTTCTTCATCCCCAGGAGCGCCGCCATCATCCGCTGCGCCTTCGCCGGCGGGCCGGCCATCAGGTCCGCCACCACGGTCGGGACGACCTGCCACGACACGCCGTACTGGTCCTTCAGCCACCCGCACTGCTGCGCCGCCGGGTCGCCGCCGGCGGACAACTTCTCCCAATAGTGGTCCACCTCCGCCTGCGTCGCGCAGCTCACCTGGAACGACACGGCCTCGCTGAACTTGAACTGCGGCCCGCCGTTGAGCGCCGTGAACGGCTGCCCGTCCAGCTCGAACGCGACGACCATCGCCGTCCCCGGCGTCTTGCCGTGGAACTCCCGGCCGGCCTCGGTGTACCGCGACACGTTGGTGATTTTGGACCGCGGGAAGACGGCCGTGTAGAACGCGGCGGCGGCCTCGCCCTGCTCGTCGAACCACAGGCACGGGGTAATTCTCGTCACGACGGCCATGAGTTTCTCCTGGAAGGGGCGACACCGGTACGTCGTCCGGGGGCGGACAGAATCGACAGCAAAATCGGGACCGCGGGCCGACTGCCAGTCTGACAGGCCCCACCGCCACCGCCGCCACCGCCACGGGTGGCCCCCGTGGCGGAATCGCCACCTGGGTTGACGCGACCGGTATAATGTAAATTCGTACACAAATTTCGAGGCAGCCGCATTCTCGTTGTCGGCGGGGCGACTTCGGTTAGACTCGTCTCGGATGCTCGACCTCACGCGATTGCTCGAAGCCGCCCACGCCGGCGACGCCCGCGCGGCCGCCGCGATCCTGCCGCTCGTCTACGCCGAACTCCGCACGCTCGCCGCCGCAAAACTCGCACACGAGAAGCCGGGCCACACGCTCGACGCCACCGCCCTCGTCCACGAGGCGTACCTGCGGCTCGGCGGCGACCGGCCGTTCGCCGGCCGCGGGCACTTCTTCGCCGCCGCCGCCGAGGCCATGCGGCGGGTCCTCGTGGACCACGCCCGCGGCCGCGGCCGCCAGAAGCGGGGCGGCGACCGGCGGCGGGTCGATCTCCCCGACATCCCCGGCCGGGCCGACGCCGACCCGGACCCGCTCCTCGACCTGGACGACGCCCTCGTCCGCCTGACGGCCGAGGACCCGGCGGCGGCGGCCGTGGCGGAGTTGCACCTCTTCGCCGGGCTGCCGATCGACGACGCGGCGGCCGCCCTGGGCGTGTCCCGCGCCACCGCCTACCGCAACTGGACCTACGCCCGCGCCTGGCTGCAAGACGCCCTCGGCGGGAATTCGTGAGACGAATCCCCGCCGAACGTCGCATGGGAAGGGTGACCCCGGAGGACTCGCCGTGCCAGCCGACCCCGCCGCCGTGAAGTCGATCTTCCTCGCCGCCGTCGCCCTCGCCGACCCGCCCGCCCGCGCCGCGCTGGTGAAGGACCGGTGCGGGGCCGACGCCGAGTTGCTCCGCCGGGTCGAGGCCCTGCTCGCCGCCCACGACCGGGCCGCGGACGAGGGCCGGACCGCGTCCGCCGCCGCGCCCCCGAACCCGACGGCCGACTACCCCGGCCGCGACGAGACGGTCGGCGCGGTCCTCGGCGGGAAGTACAAGCTCGTCGAGGCGATCGGCGAGGGCGGCATGGGCAGCGTCTACATGGCACAGCAAACCGAGCCGGTGAAGCGGGCCGTCGCGGTGAAGGTCGTCAAGGCCGGCATGGACACAAAGGCCGTCCTCGCCCGGTTCGAGGCCGAGCGGCAGGCCCTCGCCCTGATGGACCACCCGAACATCGCCCGCGTTCTCGACGCCGGCAGCACCGCCGGCGGCCGCCCGTTCTTCGTCATGGAACTCGTCAAGGGCGTGCCGATCACGCAGTTCTGCGACGACCGGAAGCTCACCCCGCGGCAGCGGCTCGAACTGTTCGTCCCGGTCTGCCACGCCCTCCAGCACGCCCACCAGAAGGGCGTCATCCACCGCGACGTGAAGCCGTCGAACGTGCTGGTGGCGCTGTACGACGACCGCCCGGTGCCGAAGGTCATCGACTTCGGCGTGGCGAAGGCGGCCGGGCAAACGCTGACGGACAAGACGCTGATGACCGGGTTCGGCGCGGTCGCCGGCACGCCGGAGTACATGTCGCCGGAGCAGGCGAGCCTGAACAACCTGGACATCGACACGCGGAGCGACGTGTACTCGCTCGGCGTGCTGCTGTACGAGCTGCTGACCGGCAGCACGCCGGTGGACCGCAAGTCGCTCGGCCGGGCGGCGCTGCTGGAGGTGTTGCGGATCGTCCGCGAGGTGGAGGCCCCGCGGCCGAGCGCGAAGCTGAGCACGAGCGACGCGCTGCCGAGCGTGGCCGCGAACCGCGGGACGGAGCCGGCGAAGCTGTCGAAGCTGATGAGGGGCGAACTCGACTGGCTGGTGTTGAAGGCGCTGGAGAAGGACCGCGCCCGGCGGTACGAGAGTGCGAACGGGCTGGCCCGCGACGTCCAGCGGTACCTGGCGGACGAGATCGTCGAGGCCCGCCCGCCGAGCGCCGGCTACCGGGTGCGAAAGTTCGTCCGCCGGCACAAGACTCAGGTGCTGGCCGCGGGCCTGGTGCTGGCGGCGCTGCTGGCCGGCATCGCCGGCACAACGGTCGGGCTGATCCGGGCCACCCGGGCGGCCGAGGCGGAGCGGCTGGCCAAGCTGGACGCCGAGGAGCAGAGGGCGAACGCCGAGCGAGCGGCCGGGCGGGAGACCGCCGAGCGGACGAAGGCGGAGGCGGCCCGCGAGCAAGAGGCCCTCCAGCGGAAGTTAGCCCAGACCAACGAGGCCGAGGCGAACGCGGTCGAGCGGTTCTTGAGAGATAACGTGTTCGCGCTCGCCGAGCCGAAAGGGCAGCGCGGCAGGCCGGGCAAGGACGTGACGTTGCGGGACGCCATCGTGGCTAGCGTGCCGGCCCTGGAGACGGAGTTCCAGGACCAGCCGCTGGTCGAGGCCCGGCTGCGGCGGACGCTCGCCGGCACGTTCAAGTACCTCGGCGAGTTCGAGTCGGCCCGCGAACAGGACGAGCGGGCGCTGGCGATTCACAAGCGGGTGCTGGGCCCGGACCACCCGCACACGCTCTCGAGCATGAACAACCTGGTCGTCAGCTACGCCATCCTGAAGCGCCACGCCGACGCCCTCAAGCTCGGTGAGGAGGCGCTGGCGGCCCAGAGGCGGGTGCTGCCCCCGGACCACCCGGACACGCTCCGGAGCATGAACAACCTGGCCAACAGCTACGCCGCCCTGAAGCGCCACGCCGACGCCCTCAAGCTCCGCGAGTAGACGCTGGCCACCCGCAAGCGGGTGCTGCCCCCGGACCACCCGGACACGCTCCGGAGCATGCACAGCCTGGCCGCATCCCTGATCCGCCTCGACCGCGGCGGCGAGGCGGTCCGGTTGCTGGACGAACTCATCGCCAAGGCCCGCACCACCCCCGCCGTGGACCCCTGGCTCGTCCCAGGGGCCTTCGCCCTTCGCGCGAGGCACTTCCAGAAGGTCGGCGACCCGGCCGGCTGCCGGACGACGGCCGAGATGTGGGAGCAGCTGGACCGAACGGACGCCGGGAGCTTGTACGACGCCGGCTGCTTCCGGGCGGTCGCGGCGGCGGTGCGGGCGAAGGCCGGCGGGGCTGACGCCGGGCGGCTGGCGACGGCGGACGCCGACCGGGCGATGGCCTGGCTGGCGAGGGCCGTCGCCGCCGGCTGGCGGGACCGCGGCCACATGGAGACGGACGCCGACCTCGCCGCCCTCCGCGGCCGGGCCGACTTCCGGGCGCTGGTCGCCACCCTCCGCGAGCAGGCCCCGCCGCCGCGGGAGCAGAAGTGACCGCCGCGAGTGCCGAGCGGTCGTGTACCATACCACCGGAGGATTGTGACATGCCCCTTCGCGACCATTTCCACCCGCCCGTCAGCCGCCAGGTTTCCTGGGAGGAAATCCACGGCCAGTGGCCGGCTCGAATCGTGATGCAATTGAAGGAGCAGTTGCCGCCCGGCTTCGTGTCAGGGCCGAAAGTGCATTCCGGTGCTCGAGTCGAAGTTGACATCGCCACCTACGAACGGGACGACGTGGCAACGGGCTTCGGGCACGCCGAAGCCGGCGGCGGGGTGGCCACCGCCGCCTGGACGGTGGCGGAGCCGAGCGTGGCCGTCGAAACGGACATCCCCGACGACGACGAGTACGAGGTCCGCATCTACGACGCCGAACGCGAGCGGACGCTCGTGGCGGTGATCGAACTCGTCAGCCCGGCCAACAAGGACCGCGTGGAGCGGCGGAACCGGTTCGTCGGCAAGTGCGCGGCCCTGCTCCGCCAGGGGGTGGCGGTCAGCATCGTCGATGTGGTGACGACCCGACAGTTCAACCTGTACGCCGAACTGATGGCCTTTCTGGGGCAGACCGACCCGACGCTGAACGGCGCGCCGGCGGCGACCTATGCCGCGTCGTGCCGCTGGGTGTTGGGCGAACGGCGTGGAAAACTCGAAACGTGGTCGCACGTGCTGGCCGTGGGCCGGCCGTTGCCGACATTGCCGCTGTGGCTGTCGCCGAAGAAGGTGGTGCCGCTCGACTTGGAACAGAGTTACGAAAAGGCCTGCGACGATTTGAGCGTCCGATGAGTTCGATCCCGGCCCGGTGGCTCACGGGCCTTCGACCGGCTCGTGGTGTAGAATGGCCGCCGGAGGATCATGTCATGCCGTTACGCGACCACTTCCGGCCCCCGGTGAGCAAACGCGCTTCGTGGGAAATGCTCCACGGCATGTGGCCCGCGGCGATCGTCCAGCAACTTCGCACAACGCTCCCGCCGGGGTTCACGGCCGGCCCGCGCGTCCATCTCGGGACCTTCTACGAGATCGACGTTTCGGCCTACGAAACGGACGACGGACCCCGGCCCCCGAACGGGACCGCCGACGCGGGTGACGGCGGGGTGGCCGTCGCCTCGTGGACGGCGACCGAGCCGAGCGTGGCCGTCGAGGTCGATCCCGACGAGGAGTACGAGTACGCCGTCCACGTGTACGACGCCGAGCGGGAACAGACGCTGGTGGCGGCCGTCGAGATCGTCAGCCCGGCGAACAAGGACCGGCCGGAGAAGCGGAACAGCTTCGTCGCCAAGTGCGCGGCCCTGCTGAAGGCCGGGGTGTCGGTGTGCGTGGTGGACCTGGTCACGGTGCGGCACTTCAACTTGTACACCGAGATGATGGCGTTCATCGGCCGGGGGCACGACGACCCCATGAGCCGGAACCCGCCGGCGGCCTACGCCGCCGCGTGCCGGTGGGGGCCGCGCGGCGGCAAGACGCGGTTGGAAACGTGGTCCCACGCCATGACCGTCGGGCAGCCCCTGCCGACCGTCCCGCTGTGGTTGAGTGCCGACATCGTCGTCCCGCTCGATCTGGAAGCGAGCTACGAACGGGCCTGCCACGATCTGTGGATTACGTGAATCACCTCTCCGAAAGCTTCGACCGGCCGATCGAGCTGTACGCCGCCCATAGGGGCGGAAGTGTCCGTCATGCGATCCGCAGCAGCCGGCACACCTCCTGGTAGCTCGGTTCGAGCGGCAGTTGGATGGGGAGGTCCGGGCCGAGCCAGATCGGAATGGTCGGCAGAGACTGGCCGACGGCCAAGGGGAAGCACCACAGGTCGAGGACCGGCCGCCGCTTCTTCGGCTTCCGGCCGAGGAGGGTGACGGCGTACACGGGGGCCGGCGGGTCGCCCAGGCGGGGGTCGGTCTGGCCGAACCGGGCGAGCAACTCGGCGTACAGGTTGGCCTGGTGGGTCGTGACGATGTCCACGATCGAGACGCACACCCGCTGCCGGAGCAGCGCATCGACCTTGCCGATGAAGTTCGCCCGCGTTTCGGGGCGGTCCTTGTTCGCCGGGCTGACCAGCTCGATGGCGGCCACCAGCGTTCGTTCCCGGTCGGCGTCGTACACCCGGATTTCGTACTCGTCCAGCTCGGACAAGTCGGCCGGCACGGTGAGCGGCGGGGCGGGGGCGGTGAGGGTGGCGGTGCCGCCGTCGCGGTCCGGGGCGTGCGGTCGGCGGTCGTCGTCCTCGATCATCGACACGTCCACCTCGAACGGCGACCCGTGATGGATCTTCGGCTCGGCCACGAACCCGGGCGGCAGGAGGTCGAACAGCGTGCGGACGATTTCCCCCGGCCACTGACCGTGGACGGCGTCCCAACGGTGTTTGTCGTTCACCGGCGAGCGGAAATGGTCGCGCAGCGGCATGGGTAACTCCTCTTCCACGATTGTATCCGAAGACCGAACGCGGCCCCGCTCGCCTAAGTCGCCGCCCGCGGCTACCGCATCAGCCACGGGACGATCAGCCCCGCGGCGACGGCCGCGGCTCCCGCGGCCATCAGCCACCGGGATGGCGGGTCCGTCGTCCGCGTCTCGCGGGTAACCGGGAACGGCAACTCGCCGGCCCAGAACGGGTGCGGCACGAACCGCCACGACGACGCGGACGGCAGGCTGAACTGGTACACCCGGCCGCCGTGCCAGACCATCAGCGTCAGGCCGGGGCCGAGTTCCGCCCGCACGGTCACCACCGCCGCCCGCTCGAACTCGGCGTACGGCAGCGACCAGTCGCCGCACGTCAGCCGGTCCGGGCCGAGGGCCAGCTCCCCCCGGCGGGCGAACATCCAGTTGAACGACGACCGCACGCGGTCGCCCTCGCGGTACGTGGCCTTCGTCCGCGTGCGGAAGACAACGTCGTCCATTGGCCGGCCCCCGCCGAAGTGATGATGAGTTGTACTTCGGCCCGGCGGGCGATGCCATTTTAACAAAGAAACCGGGGGCGGGCCGCGCGGCCCGCCCCCGGTTCGGTTTCAGTACCGAGTACACAGTACCCGGCGTCACTCGGCGTCGGCCGCTTCCGCGACCAACTCCTCGCGGGCGATGCCCTTCTTCTTCAGCTTCGTGTGCAGCGTGTCCCGCGACATGCCGAGGATTTGCGCCGCCCGGCTCACGTTCCCGTTCGTCTGCTTCAGCGCCTTGCGGATCGCCCACGTCTCCAGGTCGTCGATCGCCAGGCTCGCCGGCATCTCGCCGGTGTGCGACGGGAGCGCCTCGGAGATCGGCGTCACCGCCAGGTCGCCGGCGTCGATCGTGTCCCCCTCGCACATGACGGCCGCGCTCTCCAGCACCGCCCGCAGCTGCCGGACGTTGCCGGGCCACGTGTACGCCTGCAACTTGCGGATCGCGGCCGGCTTCAGGTGGAACGTCCGGCGGCACTGCACGCTCAGCCGCTCCAGGAAGAACCCGGCCAGCTCCGGGATGTCCTCCGCGTGGTCCCGCAGCGGCGGGACCTTCAGCGGGATGACCTTCAACCGGAACACGAGGTCCTGGCGGAACTTGTTCGCCTTCACTTCCTTGTCCAGGTCGCGGTGCGTCGCCGCCACCACCCGCACGTCCACCTTCACGTCCTTCGTCCCGCCGACGGGCCGGAACGGCTTGCCCTCGATGACGCGGAGCAGCTTCGCCTGACACTCGAGTGACAGTTCGCCGACTTCGTCGAGGAACAGCGTGCCCTCGTCGGCCTGCTCGAACAGGCCGGGGTGGTCGCGGTCGGCCCCGCTGAACGCCCCCTTGCGGTAGCCGAACAGCTCCGCTTCGAGGAGCGTCGGGGCGATGGCGGCGCAGTTGACGACGACCAGCGGCCCGGCGGCGCGGGCGCTCTGCCGGTGCAGCGCCTGCGCGACGAGTTCCTTGCCGGACCCGCTCTCGCCGTGGATGAGCACGGTGAACGGCAGCGGCGACGCCTTCGCGATCTGCTGCCGCAGCGTCATCATCGCGTTGCTGTCGCCGATGAGTTCGTCCGCGGTCGGGACGGCGGCGCGGAGGCGGTTGTTCTCGGCCTCGAGCTTCCGGCGGTGGCGGTGGAGTTCGAGCGACTTGCCGAGGTACCCGGCGACGGCCTCGATGAACCGCACGTCCCGGTCGGCGAACCCGCTGCCGGTCCGGTAGACATGGACGGCGGCGTACAGGTCGCCCCGCGCCGCCAGCGGCAGGCAGAGCGCGTCCTGGTACGCGAACAGGCTCTCGGTCGGCGGCCGCGGCGACTCGTTCTTCGTCGGGTCGTTGAACAGCCAGACCGTCTTCCGCTCGTTCCGCACCCGCTCCGTCAAGCGGCGGCTGAGCTGCACGTCCACGGCGGCCGTGTCCGGCTGGATGAACTTCGGCGTCGGGTCGTTCGGGTCGAGGTTCAGGTAGCCGGCCACCTTCGCCGTCGTCTGGTGGACGATGACGCGGAGGGCCAGCCGGATGAGTTCGTTCGCGTCCTTCGTGTCCACGGCCGCGGTCATGAACCGGGTGAGGGCGGTCAGCTCGTCCACCTTCAACTGGCTGGCGGCCACGTCCGCGTCGCTCGGCCGGTCGAGGAACCGGTCGGTGGCGTACCCGCCGGTCTTCGTGACGTTGACCGGCTCCGGCGGCGGCGTCCGGCGGTCCGGGGTGACCTTCGCCTTCTGCGGGATGGTGTTCGCCAGCTCGCCGGTCCGCACCGTCAGCGGCGGCGGGGTGACGGCCGTACCGGCCGTGCCGGCCAGCGTGTTGAACCGGACGACGGCGTCGCCGATCTGGATGACGAACCCGTCGTTGAGTTCGGTCGCCCCGCTGACCTTGTTGCCGTTGACCTTCGTGCCGTTGAGGCCGAAGTCGCGGACGACCCACCGGCCGTCCTCGAAGTAGACCTTCGCGTGCAGCCGGGAGGCGAGGTCGTCCTTGATGACGACGGTACTGTCCCGGCTGCGGCCGAGGGTGGCCGGCTGGCCGGGGGCCAGCTCGAACGTCGCCGGGGCTCCGTCACCCGTTTCCACGCACAACCGTGCTCGCATGTCGTCCTCGCGATAAATCGTCGGCTCTCGAAGGCTCGTGGGCGGCGGCTCACAGTATTGTTGAAACTTCCGTAGCATAGCACGTAGGCACGACCGACACGAATTCGGCGACTCGGTTCCGCTCCGGGAATGGATTTTCGCCCGCGGCGGAACACGACCCGCGCCCGCAACCTTTCGACGAGTGAACCCATGCAAACGATTCTGGAAGGCAAGGCCTACGTCCTGGGCGACAACATCGACACGGACCAGATCATCCCGGCCGAGTACCTAACGTACAACCCGGCGATCCCGGCCGAGTACAAGATGTTCGGCAAGTTCGCGCTGGCCGGCGTGCCGCAGGACGGCCGCGGGCTGCCGAAGGGCCACGTCCCGTTCCACGGCCCGGCGGACGAGTTCGTGTCGCCGTACCGGATCGTTGTAGGCGGAAAGAACTTCGGGTGCGGCTCCAGCCGGGAGCACGCGCCGATCGCGCTGGCGGCGGCGGGGATTCAGTGCGTGATCGCGGAGTTCTACGCGCGGATTTTCTACCGCAACTGCGTGAACGGGGCGTACCTGATCCCGGTCGAGTGCCCGTCGCGGCTGATCGACACCGTGTGTACGGGCGACGAACTGCGGGTGGATTTGGCGACGGGCGAGCTGCGGAACAAGACGACGGGCGACTCGTGGAAGCTGAACGGCCTGGGCGAGGTGGCCCCGATCATCGAGGCCGGCGGCGTGTTCGCGTACGCGAAGCAGGTGGGCATGCTGAAGGCGTGATTGCGAACGCCTGGTCAGTAGCCGGGGAGCGGGTAAGTAAGTAAGAGCCGGTCGGCTACGACCTCGTTTTCGAGCGTCCGCCCGGCCATCTGGAACCGCCGAAGCATCGACCGCCCGCAGTTGACCAGGGCTTCCGTCTCGAACAGACCGGGCGGTATCGGGACGTTACAAATCTTGTCTCCGGACCGCTTCGTCCCGTCGATCGAGAGGGCGACAAAGACGCCCCGCGCCTTGCACCGGTCGATGGCGTCGAACAGCTTCGCCAAGCTGAACGACTGCGCCCCGTACAGGATGGCCTGCGTATCGACGTAAGGCGGGTCGCAGTAGACCAGATCACCTCGCTTCGCCGTTGCCATGACCTCGGCGTAGTCGGCGTGGTCGAAGCGGGCGTTCCGACACCGCACCCGCCACTCGTCAACCCGCCGGGCGAACGAGGCCGGCTCGATCGGGACGTGGACGCCGCACGGCGTTGACATGTACCCGTCCCTCTTGCGGAACCGGACCACGCCGCCGTAGCAGGACCGGCACAGGTAAACCAAGTCGGTGCCGTTGGGCCGCGCGTTGTACGCCGCCTTCACCGCTTCGTAGACCGCCTCCTTCGGTTCGCGGCGGGTGCGGTCCCAGCGGTCCGCGTACCACCGCTTCAACTCGTCCGGGCGGTCCGTTAGGGCCTGCCAGATTTCCGCCAGCGGCTTGAATGCGTCGGACCCGACGGCCGCGGCCGGGGCGAGCGTGGCGAGCACCGCCCCGCTGCCGAGGAATGGCTCGTAATAAGTCTCGAACTGGGCGGGGAAGTAGGACACGATCTCGTGCGCGAACCGCTGCTTGTTCCCGATCCATTTGAGGAGTTGGGCCTTGAAGGGGGCGACTTCCCGGCGTTGGACGGCATGAAAGAGGGACGGTTGCATAATGACCTTTTGTTCAATTCGCACACCTTAGCGTCCCGGACATTGTATCCGAATTTGGGATGCAAAATCAAGTTTGGTCGAGTGTGGTCATGGAGAAGAGCATCTTCACCCCGGCCCAGGACGCCTTGCAACTCGTCCTCCGTCAACTCCGGATGGGGGCCGGCCTTCGGCAAGAAGACCTGGCCCGGTTGCTCGGCGAGCCGCAGTCGTTCGTTTCCAAGTACGAATCGGGCGAGCGACGGCTCGACTTGATCGAGCTCCGGCACATTTGCGGCGCGGTCGGGATCACGCTCCTAGACCTGGTGACCCGTTTCGAGGAACAACTCCGCACATGCAGCCCAACAAATCGTTCGTCGGCCTCCCCAAGTCGTTCTGGGCGAACGTCCGCACGATCGGGCAAGAGGTCGGGTACACCGAACGGCCGCGGCGACAGGTCGGCGTAACCGGGCAGGCCGGGCCGATCAAAATTCCCACGGCCGCCGAAGTCCGAGCCGCGCTTCAGGCCATCAACTTGAGCACGGCCCACCTGGTCGGCGGGGGTGATAGGCCCACCGACCTGGGCCGGCAGGTGTTCGACTACTTCGCCTACCGCGCGGATGTCTTGAATCGGGTCGTCGAGCCGTTGTTGATGAACGCGGAGCAAGCCCGAACGATGTACGAACACGTCCGGGGGAAGGTCAAGCGGGCCGTCGTCGTGCCGATGAACAAGCAGAGCGGGGAGATGAAGAAGCCGGCGTACTTCACCGGGATCATCAACATGTTGATCGAGGAGAATCTGAAGGGGCTGCCGTGCAACTACAATCCGCAAGAACTGACGACCGTGACGCGGAACCGCGAGCCGTTCCGAACGCTGGCCCGGCGGATCGACGGGGCGTTTCCGGGGCCGGTCGATCCGCTCGCGGTGTGGGAGGTCAAGGAGTACTACTACACGACGACGTTCGGCAGCCGGGTGGCGGACGGCGTGTACGAAACGCTGCTCGACGGGATGGAGTTGGAAGAACTGGACGCCGCCCTCCGCGGAGTCGCAAAACATGACGACCGGCCCGAGCACATCCAACACCTGTTGATGGTGGACGCCCACTACACGTGGTGGGTCAAAGGGCGCTCCTACCTGTGTCGGATCATCGACATGCTGCACATGGGCTACGTGGACGAGGTTCTGTTCGGGCGGGAGGTCGCGACTCGCCTGCCGCCCATTGTGAAGGGCTGGGTCGCGGAATACAAGGCGCGGAAGGGGATGAGGAACGCCTGATCCGCTACTTCACACGTCCCGCCGCGCGAACACGGCGAGGCCGACGGCCGCGCCGGAGGTCGCCAGCACCGCCGCGGCCAGCACGAACTGCGTCACGTCGGCCGTCGGGATGCCGCCGCGGAGGACGTTCCGCAGGCCGTCCATCAGCCACTTCAGGTTCGGGTAGTCGCTCGGCAGCCGCGACAGCGCCACCATGCCGCCGAAGATCACGATCCAGAACACGGTAATGCCCAGCACCGTGCCGCTGGACATCGCGCCGATCGCCACGCCCCACGACACGACCACGGCCAGCACCGCGGCCAGCATCACGATGCCGTAGACGCCGCCCCAGAACGTCAGGTTCACGCCGCTGCCGTTCGTCGCCGCCGTGAACAGGACCGAGTACGCGAGCAGCACCGCCGTCGCGACGGACACGAACGTCGCCAGCACGACCACGAGCCGGGCGTGCCACTTTGCCAGGAAGTACTGGTGGCGGCTGATCCCGCGGCTGAGCACGGAGTCGGCGATCGTGCCGCGCTCCGAGCTGATGCTGCTGACCGCGAGCAGCGAGATGAGCGACAGGCTGCCGATGGCGAGTGCGCGGAGGAGGTCGTCGGTCTGCACGGCGACGGACTGGTACTCGCCGGCGTTGGCGGCCCCGAGCTTGTACAGGACGTACCCGACGGCCGCGAGGCCCATCATGATGAGCCACAGTCGGTAGACCCAACTGCGGAGCGTCTGCCCGAGGTCGGTTTGGAGGACCGCCCAGTACGGCAGAACCCGGTTGAACCGGAACGGGATCGCGGGTGCGGCGTCCATGCGAGGCTCCGACAAAGTAGTAGGCACACTCCGTGTGCCGTTTCCTTCACGGTCGCGGCGAGTTCTCGGAAGTCGCTGCGGCCGACAGCAGACGGCACACGGAGTGTGCCTACTACTATGCTTGCATCGACTTCAGCCACGCGTCCATGCGGGCCTGCATCTCGGCCGGGGTCAGCGTTTCCTTCCGCGTCGCGACCGTCCACTTGTGGCCGAACGGGTCCACCACCGTGCCGGTCCGGTCGCCGTAGAACTGGTCCGCGACCGGCTTCTCGACCGTCGCCCCGGCCGCGACCGCCCGCGCGAACGCGGCGTCGCAGTCGGCCACGTAGAGGCAGAACCCGGTCGGCGTGCCGCCGAGCGCCGTCGGCCCCTTGTTGCCCCAGTCCGGGTTCTCGTCCGCGAGCATCAGGACCGTGTCGCCGATCTTGAACTCGGCGTGCGCGACGACCGGCCCCATCGTCAGCCGGAAGACTTCCTCCGCGCCGAACGCCTTCGCGTAGAACGCGAGGGCGGCGGTGGCGTCCTTGACCGTGAGGTACGTCGTGACCGCGTGGTAGCCGGCGGGGATGGACATCATCTTTCTCCGGGGCGAGCGTCGGGGCGTCAGCCCGACGTGGCTCTTGGGACTCTCCGAGACTGTTTCGGTTCCAGGCGATCCGCTCAACCACGTCGGGCTGACGCCCCGACGCTCGCCTCAGGCCGCGTCCGCGAGCTGCACCAGCCGCGTGAACCCGCGGCTCTCTTCCTGTTCCATCAGGTCGAGGTACGCCTGCTCTGTCTGCATCCCGACGCTGCGGAGGCAGATCAGCGTCACCTTGTTGTCGAACAGCACCTGGAACACCTGCGCCAGGATCGCCGTGTTCGGCACGTCGTCGGTCAGCTTCAGGTCCATCCGCCGCTGCCGCAGGACGGCCTGCGTCACTTCCTTCATCGACTTCAGCACGCCCAGCGACTTCGTGATCGACTTCTGGTCGCCGTCCAGGTCCAGCTCGTAGTGGTTCTTGCGGATGCGGCCCTTCAACTCTTGAAGGCTGCCGTGGAAGATGAGCTGCCCCTTGTTCAGCACGGCCGCGTGGTTGCACACCTCGTCCACGTCCGTCAGGTTGTGGCTGCTCAGGATCAGCGTCTTCTCGGCCGCCAGCGTCTTGATGAGTTCGAGCATCGACCGCCGGGCCTCGATGTCCAGCCCGTGCGTCGGCTCGTCCCAGATCAGCAGGTCGGGTTCGTTAATCAAACTCGCCGCGACCGCCAGCCGCGCCGTCTGGCCGGGGGTGAAGTGCGCGATCGACTCGCCGGAGTGCGGCAAGAGATCGACGGCGCGAATCAGGCTCGCGAGCCGCGGCTTGCGTTCGTCCCGCGGCATGCCGAACAGCCGCGCGATGTAGTCGAGGTACGTGATGGGCGTCATGCCCTTCGGGAACTGCGGGTTCGTCGGGATGTACCCGATCCGGCGGCGGAGGTCCGCGGCGTTCGGCGTCATCACCTTGTTGAAGACTTTCGCCCAGCCGGCGGTCGGCCGGTGCAGGCCGAGGATGAGCCGGAGGAACGTGGTCTTGCCCGCGCCGTTCGGGCCGAGCAGGCCGAGGACGGTCCCCGGCTCGACGGCGAGCGTGGCGTCGTTGAGGGCGATCTGGCGGTTCTGGTAGATCTTCGTCAGGTGCGACGTTTCGACCACCAGCTCGCTGTCCGGCTTGGCGGCAGCCACGGTCGGTCCCCGGCCCGAGTGTGAACGATTGGGGGCGGGCAATACCGTGGGGAAGCGCGGTTGTCCAGGGGAAATTCGCGGCCCTTCGGGATTGACGAACATTCTGGCGGCGGTTAAACCCGTTTACCTTCCGGACACCTACACCATGCCCGACCCATCCGCCCGCGACTACGACCGGGCCGTCCGCCGCCTCGCGGTGTGGCTCGTCGCCGTCGGCGTCGTCGCCCGCGTGTCCCGGTACGCCGTCGGCCCGGCCATCTGGAACGACGAGGCGATGCTCGCCCTGAACGTCGCCGACCGCGGGTTCCTCGGCCTCACGAAGACGCTCGACTACTTCCAGGTCTGCCCGGTCCTGTTCCTGTGGGCGGAGCGGGCGGCGTTCCTGCTCCTCGGCGACGGCGGGTGGGCGCTGCGGCTCGTGCCGCTGCTGTCCGGCGTCGCTGCCCTCGGGGCGTTCTGGGCGTTCGCCCGCCGGACCGTGTCGCCGACGGCCGCCGTCCTCGCCGTCGGCTTGCTCGCGGCCGCGCGGTGGCCGGTGTTCATGTCCTCGACGGTGAAGCCCTACGCCGGCGACCTGTTCTGGGCCTGCGCGCTGCTGGCGCTCGCGGCCGAGTGGCGACACCGGCCGGACCGGTTGCGGTGGTTGGCCGCACTCGTCGTCGCCGTGCCGGTCGCGGTCGCGTCGTCGTTCCCGGTCGTGTTCGCGGCCGGGGCGATCTCGCTCTACCTGCTGCCGGTCGCGTGGCGACACCCGGACTGGCGGGCGAAGCTCGGGTTCGTCGCGTTCAATGTGCTCCTGGTCGGCACGTTCGCCGGGTGTCTGGCGGTGCAACTCCGGGAGAAGGACGCCGCGGCCGGGCAGTCGCTGAACCGGTTCATGCTCGACTACTGGCGGGGCGGGTTCCCGCCGGGAGACGTGGTCAAGTTCCCCGTCTGGCTGGCGGCGCAGCACACCGGGCGGATGTTCGCGTACCCGATCGGCGACAAGAACGGCGGCAGCACGCTCACGTTCGTGCTGTTCGCGGTCGGCGTCTGGCAGGCGTGGCGGACCGGGAACCGGCCGCTACTCGCGCTGTGCCTCGTCCCGTTCGGGCTGAACTTCGCGGCCGCGGTGATGGGCCGCTACCCCTACGGGGCGTGCTGCCGGCTGTCGCAGCACCTCGCCCCGGCGATCTGCCTGCTCGCCGGCGTCGGGTGGGCAAAAGTTCACGAGCGAATCGCCCCGTCGTTGACGGCGCGCTTGAAGTGGGTGCGGGTGTCGGCCGTCGTCCTCGGCGGGTACGCCGTCGGGCAGGTCGTCTTCGACGCCACGTTCCCGGACCACGACCCGGTCTGCCGGTTGGGGCGGGAACTGCACCGGGAGTTGGCGGACCGACTCCGTCCCGGCGACCGGATCGCGTTCGACCCGGACGCGGCGGTGTTCCGCCCGACGGTGCAAGACAACCAGGAGGTGCGGTGGCACGTGAGCCGGTTCCGCGACCACGCCCTGCCGGTCGGGGCCGTGCCCGCGCCGGCCGACGTGCCGGGGCGGTTGTGGGCCGTCTGCATCGACGCGGCCGACCCGACCGGCCGGGAGGTGGGGGCGGCGTTCGTGGCGAAGCTGCGGGCCGCCGGGTGGGTGCCGGCGGCGGACGCGGTACGGTCCGCGCCGCCGTGGAACCGCGACGACGTGTGGCACAACTGCCGGATCGCGGCGTTCGAGCGGCCGGGCGGCTGACGGCGGCCCGACTTGCGAAGTCTGGCTTCGATTTCGGAAGCCGATCCCGTGCGGGGGCGGTCCTTCCCGGTCCCGTTGCCCTTCGCCCCGCTCGACTTCCGAAGTCGAAGCCGGACTTCGGAAGTCGGGTGGCGGCATTTTCCCCAAATCGCGTCCGTTCCTTCGGCGAATAATCCGGTGAGCGTCCTCGCTCGTACTCCCCGTTGAGGCGGCCCATGACGGACAAACTCTCCCGGCTCCAGGCGGTCGTGCTCGGCCTCGTCGTCGCGGCGGCCGTGGCCCTCGGCGGTGGCGGCCTCGTCGCCATCGCCGCAAAGCAAGGCTACTGGCGCGAAACCTTCGGCGTTTCCGTCGGCTTCCCGGAGGCGCACGACGTGACGCCCGGCACGCCGGTCCGCGTCCGCGGCGTGGACGCCGGGCAGGTCGTCGCCCTCGACTACCCGGACGGCGACGGGCCGGTCCGGGTTCGCCTCGAACTCGACGCGAAGTTCCGCGGCAAGCTGTTCGCCGACGCGAAGGCCCAGGTCCAGCCGACCGGCCTGCTCGGGTCGAAGGTGATCGCCGTGCATCCGGGCACGACCGCGGCCGGGCCGCTGACGACCGACACGCTCGCGGCCGCGCCGACGCCGGACCTCGCGAGCCTCGCGGCCGAGGGGGAGGCGGCGCTCAAGGACATCCGCGGCATGGTCGGCGACGTGCGCGTGCTCACCAGCGACGTGCGGGGCGCGGTCAAGAAGGTCGATGCCGCCGTGGAAACGGAGGCGGCCGGCGTGCGGGGCCTGGTGAAGGACGGCCGGGTCGCGATTCAGTCCGTGCGGCAGAACAGCGACGCCGTCGCCCGGCTGCCGATCGTGCGGAACTACGTCGAGAGCGCGACGGCGATCCTGGTTCGCCCGGACTGCCGCCGGGAGGCGATGACGTACAACGCGCACGACCTGTTCGAGCCGGGCACGGCCATCCTGACGGACACCGGCCGGGCGCACCTGGAGGCGGTCGTGACGTGGCTAAAGGGGCAGGCGAACGGGAAAACGGAAGTCGTGGTGGCCGCGGCGAGCGACCCGGCGGATGCACTCGTATCGAGCGCGACGGCCGAGCAGCTGACCCGCAAGCAGGCCGAAATCGTGGCCGAGCACTTGAAGTACCACGGCGCGCATAAAATGGGCTGGTGGAGCCGGCGGAAGGTCGCGACGGTCGGCCTCGGCGGCGGCGGGTCGCCGGTGACGGCGACGGAACCGCTGCCGGCGAACTACGTGCAGGTGCTGACGTTCACCCCGCCATAAGGACGCGCGAACGGGCGGCCGTTCGCTCACGGAGACGACGCTGTGACCGACGTGCCGCCGCCGACCGACGCCGAACAGTTGCGGCAGACGCTCCTCTACCACCTCCTCCGCGTCCAGTTTCCCCGCATCGCCCTGGCCCGCGAAAACTTCGATTCCCACCTCGCACGTACCCTGAACATCTTCGCGGCGAAGAGCGAGACGCCCGTGACGTGGGCGTCCTACCTGGACGGCCTCTACTCGTTCGACTGGGCCGTGTGCGTCGGCTGCCTGGAAGGGATGGAAGCCGCGTGGGAGCTGTTGTTCGCCGCGCGGATGGGGCGGAGCGATTCCCTCCTCGTCGATGCCTTGCGCGCCCGCGCCGTGCGGCTCTACCCGCGGAACGAGGAGAAGCAGGAAACGGCCGTCACCGAGTTCTGGAGCAGCCTGATCGCGTCCGACTCGGACACGGCGCTTCCGGTACTGGCCCGGTACGACGGCCAGCGGCCGCTGACGCCGTGGCTGGTGCGGGTGTTCCAGAACTGGCACCTGTCGAAGCTCCGGCAGCACGGCGGCACGGTCGCGCTGCCGGACGACGACCTGGCGATGCCGCTGCCGACCGCGCCGCACGCGGAGACGCGGTGGCACGAGCTGTTCGTGACCGCCGCCCGCGAGTGGCTCGGCGACATCGCCGACGGCGAGCGGCTGATCCTCGGGCTGCGGTGGCGGTACAAGATGAGCCAGCGGGAAGTGGCGAACCTGCTCGGCGTCCACGAGGGGACGATCTCCCGGCAGACGGACAAGCTGCGGGACAAGGCGCTGGAGGTGCTCGGCGCGCGGCTGGTGAAGGACGGGTGGGACGGCGACGACCTGGAGCAGTTCGTGCTGACGGAGCTGGGCGGCCTCTTCACCGACGACCCGCGACTTTCCGCCGACGAGTTGTCCCGTTTGCTGGCGAAGCGTGGGAAGTCTCTTGTCATATAGCGGTGTGGCTCTGCCCACCGTGCCGTTTCGAGTCTTCGAGAAACGGCACCGCGGAGCCTCTCGCCGGGAACCGTGCGGAGTGGGAGGAGCGCCCCCGCGGGAGGAGCGCCTCCCCACCCGCGACGACCTCCCCGCGCGGGGAGGAACGTCCCCGGCGTGCGAAGGCCCACGCGGTTTCTCGAAGACTCGAAACCGCACCCCCGGCAAGCCGGGGGCTATGTGACAACCGCACCCCCGGCAAGCCGGGGGCTATCTGACAGAGGGCCGACCACCGCCGGTATACCCCCTCATGGCACTCTCCCTCGACCTCGCCCCCGAAACCACCGCCGTCGATCCCGTGTGCGGGATGACCGTCACCGTCGGCCGCGCCGCCGGCACGCACGCCCACGCCGGGACGACTTACCACTTCTGCGCCGAGCGGTGCCGCCGGAAGTTCATGGCCGACCCGGCCAGGTACCTCGGCGGCCACCGCGAGGGCATGACCGCGCCCGCCGTGCGGTACATCTGCCCGATGGACCCGGAAGTGGAGAGCGACCGCCCCGGTTCCTGCCCGAAGTGCGGCATGGCGCTCGAGCCGGCCACCCCGACGGCCGACGACCGGCCGGACCCGGAACTCATCGACTTCACCCGCCGCCTCGTCGTCGGGCTGATCTTCGGCGTCCCGCTGCTGGCCCTCGCGATGCTCGACATGTTCCTGCCGAACATGCCGATCAGCCACGCCCTCGGCCACACGCGCTTCCTGATTCTCCAGGCCGTGCTCGCGGCCCCGGTCGTGGCGTGGTGCGGGAAGCCGTTCTTCGAGCGGTTCGCGGCGTCGCTGCGGAACCGGTCGCCGAACATGTTCACGCTCATCGGCCTCGGCGTCGGCGCGGCCGTGTTATTCAGCGTCGCCGCCCTCGCGGACGCCCTCGGCGTGCGGCTGTTCCCGGATGCGTTCCGCACGGCGATGGGCCACGTCGAGCCGTACTTCGAGAGCGCCGCGGCCATCGTCGTCCTCGTGCTGCTCGGCCAGGTGCTGGAACTGCACGCCCGCCGCCGGACCGGGGCGGCCGTCCGCGAACTGTTAAAACTCACGCCGGCCACGGCCCGCGTGCTGCTGCCGAACGGGAAGGAAGTCGAACTGCCGGCGGAACTGGTCCACGTCGGCGACCGCGTCCGCGTGCGGCCCGGCGAGCGGCTCGCCGTGGACGGCGTCGTCCGCGAGGGGGCGAGCGCCGTGGACGAGGCGATGCTCACCGGCGAGCCGCTGCCGGTGGCGAAGGCCGTCGGCGACGCCGTGTCCGCGGGAACGCTCAACGGCAACGGCGCGATGCTCGTGGAGGCCGCGAAGGTCGGCACGGACACGCTGCTCGCGAAGGTCGTCGAACTCGTCGGCCAGGCGCAGCGGTCGCGGATGCCGATCCAGAAGCTGGTGGACCGCGTGTCCGCGTGGTTCGTCCCGGTCGTCGTGTTGATCGCGGCCCTCACGCTCGTGGGCTGGGCGGTCGCGGGTCGGCCGGCGGTCGGGGTGGCGTGCGCCGTCACCGTGCTGGTCATCGCCTGCCCGTGCGCGCTGGGGCTGGCGACGCCAATGGCCGTGGTCGTCGGGACCGGCCGGGCGGCGCGGCGGGGCGTCCTGTTCCGCGACGCGGCGGCGCTGGAACGACTCGCGGCGGTCGATACCGTCGTCTTCGACAAGACCGGCACGCTGACGGAGGGGAAGCCGGCGCTCGACCGCGTGGAGCCGGCCGCCGGGTGGGCCGAGGAACGAGTGCTGACGCTCGCCGCGGCCGTGGAGGTCGGCAGCGAGCACCCGGTCGGCCGCGCGGTCGTGGCGGCGGCGCAGGCCCGCGGGCTGAGTTTGCCGCCGGCCGCGAACGTGGAAGCGGTCCCCGGCCGCGAGGTCCGCGGCACGGTGGACGGGCGGACGGTCCGTGTCGGCAACCTTCCCGACCTGAACGGGGCCGGCGTCGGCGTCGCCGTGGACGGTCAACTCGCCGGGACGCTGCACGTCTCGGATCAGCCGCGGGCGACCAGCCGGGACGCCGTGGCGGCGCTGACGGCCGACGGGGTTCGCCCCGTCATGCTCACCGGCGACCGCCGGGCCGCGGCCGAAGTCGTCGCGCAAGCGGTCGGCATTTCCGAGGTGATCGCGGAGACGCTGCCGGCGGACAAGCACGGCGAGGTCGAGCGGCTGAAGGCGGCCGGCCGGACGGTGGCGATGGTCGGCGACGGGATCAACGACGCCCCGGCGCTGGCGGCCGCGGACGTGGGGCTGGCGATGGGGACCGGCACGGACGTGGCCATCGCCGCGGCCGGCGTGACGCTCGTGCGGCCGGACCCGCGGCTGGTCGTCGAGGCGCGATCGCTGAGCCGGGCGACGGTCCGGGCGATCCGGCAGAACCTGTTCCTGGCGTTCGCGTACAACGCGGTCGCGGTCCCGCTGGCGGCGGTCGGCGTCGTCACGCCGCTGTGGGCCGCCGCCGCGATGAGCCTCAGCAGCGTCAGCGTGATCTTGAACTCGCTGCGGCTGTCGGTCAGATAGCGGTGTGGCTCTGCCCACCGTGCGGGGCGAGGCTTTGCGAGACCCGCACCACGGAGCCTCCCGCGGGGAACTATCTGCGGCGGGAGGGACGTTCCCGTGGGAGGAACGCCTTCTCGCCCACGGTAGCTGGTCGCGATGGGAGGAACGCCCCCCTGTCGGGAAGGCCCACGCGGGTTCTCGAAGACTCGAACCCGCACGGTGGGCAGAGCCACACCGCTATCTGACCGAGGGCAGAGCCACACCGCCATCTGTCACCACTCGCCCAACCACCACCGCTTGCGGCGAACGGGCGGCGAGCCGTAGGTCAGGCCGAACGACTTCATCACCGTCTCCGTCACGCCGTTCACCACCTGCACCGGGTCGTCGCTGATCGTCAGCTTCGACAGGTCCATCGCGTCGATCGTCGCCTGCTCCACGAACGTCTTCAACTGCTCGATCCCCGGCCGGTAGAAGTCCGTGCCCATCAGCGCGACCGGGAAGTCTTCGAGCTTGCCCGTCTGGATGAGCGTCAGCACCTCGAACAGCTCGTCGAGCGTGCCGAACCCGCCGGGCAGGACGATGAACGCGTAGCTGTACTTGATGAGCATCAGCTTGCGGACGAAGAAGTGCTCGAAGTCGATCCACTGGTCCACGTAGGGGTTCGGCTTCTGCTCGTGCGGCAGGATGATGTTGCACCCGATCGACCGCGCGCCGGGCACGTCCTTCGCGCCGCGGTTGGCGGCCTCCATGATGCCGGGGCCGCCGCCGGTCATGACCGTGAACCCGCTCTTCGCCAAGAGCCGGCCGACCTCGCGGGCCATCTTGTAATACTTGTGGTTCTCGTCGAACCGGGCGGAGCCGAACACGGTGACGCACGGGCCGACGAAGTGCAGCTTGCGGAAGCCGTAGATCATCTCGCGGAAGACCTGGACGGCCCGCCACAGCTCGAACGTCCGCTTCTGCGGCCCCTGGAGGAACCGCGTCGCCTCGGGCGTGACGGTGCCGGAGTCCTTGCCCCAGCGGATCATCTGCGAGTCGGTGAGCTTGGTTTGCATGGGAGAGAGTCTCGAAGAATCGGCCCGCAGATGACGCGGACTTCGGCGCAGATGAAGAGGATAAAAACCGAGAATGAAATTAGTTCTTATCCGGTTTTCATCTGCGTCGAAGTCCGCGTCATCTGCGGGCCATTGTTTTCTGTTAGCCGCGGCGGATGCCCGCCTCGCGCATCAGCCGGTCGGTCGCGGAGTACGCTTCCGCCACCCACTCGCCGATCTTGTCGGGTTCCGGCGAATACTCCAGCTCGATGCTCATGGCCGGGATGTCCAGGTCGCGGATCTCGCGGAGGTACGGGCCGAAGTCCACCACGCCCCGGCCCGGCGGCAGGTCGCCGTGGACCTTCCCGTCGCAGTCCGAGATGTGGACGTGAATCGCCTTGCCCTTCAGCCGGCGCAGCTCCTCCGGCTTCACGTTCGCCAGGGCCAGGTGCGACACGTCGATGTTCGCGGCCACCGCCGGGTGGTTCACGGCATCGACGAACCGCACCATGCTATCCACGTCGTTCAGCAGGGACAACTCGAACGGCTCCAGTTCCAGCGCGATCTGCACCCCCAGGGCGGCGGCGTAGTCGCCGAGGGCCTTCAGGTGCGCGACGGCCGTATTCCATTGTTCGCCCGGCGGGATGACCTGTTTCTCCCAGATGTACTCGCCGAGGACGAGGAGCACGTTCTTCGCCTGCAACTCGAACGCGAAGTCGAGGTACGCCTTGCACCGCGAGAGGTGGAAGCGTTGCACCGACGGGTTGAAGTCGATGAGGCCGACGGCCACGCACGCCAAACTCACGACCGGCAGCCCGGCGGCCTCGCACTCGGTGCGGATGAGCCGGCGCTCCTTCGCGTCCGTGTCGAGCGGGTCGGCGAAGATGTCGATGGCGTCGAACCCGACCGCCTTCGTTTGGCGGATGCCGTGGGCCGTGCCGCGGCCGGCTTGCACCCACGCGGAGTTGATGAGGCCGAGCTGCATGGGAAGGGTCTCCGGGATGAGGGAGTACGCACCGCGGCCGAGGGGCGGTTTCGCCCGCCGACCGTTTTCTCTTTTGACCTTCACGCCCGGCTCATATTTACTGTACCGTGATGGGATCGTCCCCAGTCCTGGTAGGCCAGGAATGATTGAAGACTTCGCGAAATACGGCTACGTCGGCATCTTCTGCGCGATCATCGCGACGGGGTTCGGGCTGCCGATGCCGGAGGAGCTGCCGGTCCTGTTCTCCGGCGTGCTCGTCGGGCACGGGGACACGCTCACGCCGGGCATGACCGCATTGCCGCCGGACCGCCTGCGGTGGTGGATCATGCTGCCGGTCGTGATCGCGGCCGTCGTCGTCGGCGACGGGCTGCTGTACGGCGTCGGCCGCCTCTGGGGGCCGCGGCTGCTCGGCAACCCGTGGGTGCAGCGGAAGATTCTCTCGCCGGAGAAGCGGGCCGTCATCGAGAAGAACTTCCAGGAACGCGGCGTGATGATCCTGCTCACCGCCCGGCTGACGCCCGGCATCCGCACGCCGATCTTCCTCATGGCCGGCGTGCTGCGGGTGTCGTTTACCCGGTTCCTGCTGGCCGACGGCCTGTACGCCATCCCCGGCGTCATGGCCATGTTCTGGCTGGCGTACTTCCTGACGGACCAGGTCCTCGACGTGTTCCACCGGATCGAGCAGTACAAGCAGCTCGTCGTGGTCGGCGTCCTGTCCGCGGCGGCCGGGGTGATCCTGTACAAGTTGTTCGTGGACCGGCGGGTGACGACCGGCGAGTCGAAGGACGTGCCGATGATCGTGAAGCCGGTCGAGAAGGTGACGGAGGCGGTCGAGCACGTGGTGGAGAAAGCCTACGACAAGGTGGTCCACCGCCACCACGACGAGAAGCCGCCGGAGGAGGCGAAGCCGCCGGAGGGCGAGGAGAAGCCGCCGGAACCGTCGGCGAACGGGGCGGCGCACGCGGAGGACGCGCCGGCGAAGGAAGAACCCGTTCAACCCTGACTTCCGAAGTCCGGCTTCGACTTCGGAAGTCGAACGCCGCGGCGGCCTTCACTCTGTCCGCAGACGCCCCCTCCCGCATCGACTTCCGAAGTCGAAGCCGGACTTCGGAAGTCGGGCGCTAACCGCCATGCAGTTCTGGACCCAGCTCCTCGCCCCGTCGCCGGACTTCGACGCGTGGTTCGCCCGCGTCGCGACGGCCCTCCTCACGCAAACCCGCCTCGTCGTCGCGAACCAGCCGCACCGCCTCGCGGAAGTCGAGGTTTACTTTCACGGCCCCGGCCACGAGGACCCGTTCGCCCACCGCGACCCGGTGCAGTTGCACCGCGGCCGGTGGTACGTCCACCGGACCGGCGGCAGCTTCAAGGGGATCGACCTCGCGTTCGGTGGCGACGGGGCGTTCGCCGGCGTCCTTCTCCGCGGCCTCGAGACGGCGGACGGAAACTTCATCGACGGCCCGTCCCTGCTCGTCGATCACCTCTTGAAGCGGACCGGCACGAAGACCTCGCGGGAACTCGCCGCCCTCCTCGGCGAGCGGCCGGCGTGGGACCCGGCGTGCCCGGTTCACTTGGAACAACTCCCCCAGCCGGACGGGCGAACGGTCTACACCTCCGCCCGCGTGGGGCTGAACGCGAGCCGGGAGCCGGCCTTCTTCGCGAAGCCGTACCGCTTCCTGACGGACCCCCGCCGCACGCGGAAAGGGCGGCGGCAGTTGGTGTTGGGCCTCCTCGCGGCGGGCAAATTCCCGGAGGAAGTCCGCGAACTGACGGGCAGCCCGCTGGCCAGAATCCGTGAAATGGCCGCCGAACTGCGGCGTCATCCCGGATGAGCGGGTCGTTAGAATGACGGCTTCGCCGCGTCTCGGGTATATAGCCCCCGGCTTGCCGGGGGTGCGGGTTCGAGTCTTCGAGAGCCCGCACGGGCGAGCCTCCCCCGGCAACGTATTTTCCCCGGCGGTCAGGTCTCTTGACGAGGCTCCGTCATGCGGTTTCTCGCGGACTCGAAACCGCACGGTGGGCAAGCCCACCGCTATCTGTCTCTGAGGTTTCCCCAATGTCGCAGGTATGCCGGCTGGCCCTGGCCCTCGTCGTCGTCGCCCCGGCCGTCGGGCGAACCGCGGACAAGGCGGACGTGGCGAAGCAACTGACCGCCGCGATCGACAAGCACCTGACCGCCGACTGGGCCGCCCGCGGCATCAAGCCGGCCGCCGTCAGCGACGACGCCGAGTTCGCCCGCCGCGTCTACCTCGATGTCGTCGGCCGCATCCCGCGGCTGTCGGAAGTGACGGCGTTCCTCGCGGACAAGGCCCCGGACAAGCGGGCGAAGCTCGTGGACCGGCTGCTGACGATGCCGGCCTACGCCCGGCACTTCGCGTACACCACCCGGCACGAGTGGATGCCGCAGGCCGCCACGGACATCCGGTTCTTCAACAACGGCGTCCAGTTCGAGGAGTGGCTGCAAACGCAGTTCCGGAAGAACGCCCCGCTCGACGCGATGGTCCGCGACGTGCTGACGGTGAAGGTCCCGGACGGCCTCGCCCGGTTCCGCGACCTCGACGAGGGCCTCCGAAGCGACACGACCAACGGCCGGATCGCCGCGTTCTACCAGGCCAACGAGGGCCGGCCGGAGAACCTCGCGGCCGCCGCGTCCCGCCTGTTCATGGGCGTGAAGTTGGAATGTGCGCAGTGCCACGACCACCCGTTCGCGACGTACACGAAGGAGCAGTTCTGGCAGACGGCCGCGTTCTTCGGCGAGTTCGCCGCCCTGCCGCCGGTCGCGCCGAGCTTCGTCGGCCCGCTCCCACCGCAGTTCCGCAAGAACCAGATCACGATCCCGAACACGGAAACGACGCTGCTGGCCACGTACTTCGACGGCTCCACCCCGGACTGGAAGCCGACCGCCAGCCCGCGGGAGGAACTGGCCGCGTGGCTGACCGGCGCGGGCAACCCGTTCTTCGCGAAGAACATGGCCAACCGCCTGTGGGCACGCTTCTTCGGCATCGGCCTGATTGATCCCATCGACGAACCCGGCGACGCGAACCCGCCGTCCCACCCGGAACTGCTCGACGAGTTGGCGAAGGGGTTCGTCGCGAGCGGGTTCGACCACCACACGATGATCCGCGGCATCGTCGGCAGCAAGGCGTACCAGCTCTCCAGCCGGCTGTCGCACCCGACGCAGGGGGACGCCCGCCGGTTCGCGAAGATGGCGATGAAGGGCCTCAACGGCGGGCAGATTTTCGACAGCTTCGTGATCGCGACCGGCATCCGCAACGCGAACCAACTGTTCGACGACGAGAACCAGGACTTCCGCGACCGCACGCTCCGCGGCAAGTTCCTGAAGATGTACCCGGCCGGGTCGAAGTCGATCGACACGCAAACGTCGATCCTGCAGGCGTTGTTGATGATGAACGGCAAGCAGATGGCGGAGCAGACGACGGTGGACACGAGCCAGGCGCTGGCGGCGGTGGCGGACGCCCCGTTCCTGACGACGGACGAGCGGATCGACACGCTGTTCCTGGCGGTGGTCGGCCGCAAGGCGACGGACGCGGAGCGGGAGAAGTACGCCAGCTACGCCGACCGCGGCGGCCCGACCGGGGACAAGAAGAAGGCCGTCGCCGACGTGATGTGGGTGCTGCTGAACAGCACGGAGTTTTTGTTCAACCACTAGCATGGAGTGAAAGCCGCGGCGCGGAGCGGGATACGGATATGCACGGAGGGTTCAGAGTGGCCAGCTTCATCATCGACGGCACGGACTTCGGGATTGATGAAGCCAGCTCCGCGGTTGACATTTCGACCAAAGACAAGGGCCGCCTCATTCTGAACGTTGAAATCAAAGGGGATAAGCAACGCCATTCCCAGATAACCGAGAACGAATCCTCTCCTTGGTCGTGGACGCTCTATCCCCCGCGGTTCTACCTCCGCGAGTACCCCGTTTCCGGATCGCCTACGAAGGGAATGATCGTTCGCCTCATGCCTGACGACACGGACAACTACGACGTGGCGATCTACATGATGGAACACAACGGCGTTGATGGCGTAGTCATCAAGATCGGCAAGCAAGGCCGTGTCGAAATCTCGGGGCGGGTGGGGATCGACGGTAAATGGTTGCCGTTCACGATTGACTGGTCGAAGTAACGATCCCGTACCAACGGTCTTGGCCCTGAAAGGGCCGAACATGTCAGCCCAGGGCAACGCCCTGGGTCGGACGCCCGCGGAGGAAAGCCCTGAAAGGGCGCGACAGTCGCAACTGTCGCGCCCTTTCAGGGCTTGTTGCGTCGGGTGGCAGCGTACCCAGGGCGTTGCCCTGGGCTGACGTGTTCCAGGCTTTCAGCCTGAAAGCCGGGTTCCCGCGTCGTTCCCGCGTCGGGGAGGGGGACGGCGTCTCCTTCGGGGCGAGGCCAAATCCGTGCGGTCGGCAATTCCCCGTGAAATAACCCTCGGTTAGGATCGTCAGTACGGGTGAAGCCCAGCTTCCCGCACGAGGTTCCCCATGCGATCCCCCACTTCCCGCCGCACGTTCCTGGCCCAACTCGGCGGCGCGAGCCTCGCCGTCACCGCGTCCGGGTGGCTGGCCCCGTTCGCCAACGCCGCCGCCACCGACCCGGCTCGCAAACGCTCGTGCGTCCTCCTCTGGATGAACGGCGGGCCGTCTACCATCGACCTCTGGGACCTCAAGCCCGGCCACGACAACGGCGGGCCGTTCAAGGAAATCCAAACCAACGTCCCCGGCATCAAGGTCAGCGAGCACCTGCCGACGCTCGCGAAGTTCATGGACAAGATGGCCCTCCTCCGCGGCATGTCCACGCGGGAAGGCGACCACGAGCGGGCCAGCTTCCAGATGAAGACCGGCCAGCTCCCGATGGGGCCGATCCCGTACCCGAACATCGGGTCGCTGATTTCCAAAGAGATCGGCGACCCGAAGGCGGAGCTGCCCAACTTCGTCAGCATCGCGTCGCGGAAGCTGTTCTTCCAGAACGACCCCACGTCGCCCGGCTTCCTCGGCCCGAACTACGCCCCGCTGCTCGTCGGCACGTCGAACGCCTTCAACGAGCCGACCGGCGAGAAGATGTGGGAGCAGCTCAAGGTCGAGAACCTCCACCGGCCGAAGTCCGTGGACGCCGCGCACGCGGACGGCCGGCTGGCGCTCTTGCGGGACATGCAGGAAGACTTCGCGGCCGGCCGGCCGACGCCGATCAGCGACAGCCACGTCGCCGCCTACGACCGCGCCGCCCGGCTGATGACCTCGCACGCCGCGGAAGCGTTCGACATGACGAAGGAGCCGGACCGCGTACGGGACCGGTACGGCAAGTCGCTGTTCGGCCAGGGCTGCCTGCTCGCCCGGCGGCTCGTGGAGAAGGGCGTGCCGTTCGTCGAAGTCACGATGAGCGGGTGGGACACGCACGGCAACAACTTCGACTTCGTGAAGCGGAACAGCGAACACCTCGATAAAGGGTGGGGGTCGCTGATGCAGGACTTGAAGGACCGCGGCCTGTTGGACAGCACGCTGATCGTGTGGATGGGCGAGTTCGGCCGGACGCCGCGGATCAACGGCGGCAACGGCCGCGACCACTATCCGAACGCGTGGGCGACGGTCCTCGCCGGCGGCGGCATCAAGGGCGGCCAGGCCATCGGCAAGACTAGCGCCGACGGCACGACGGTCGAGGACCGCAAGACGAGCGTTCACGACCTGCTGGCGACGGTCTGCGGCGCGCTCGGCGTGGACCACGAGAAGCAGAACATGTCGAACGTCGGCCGCCCGATCAGGATCGTGGACAAGTCCGCGCGGCCGGTGACGGACGTGTTGGTCTAATTCTTGGCGAGCGTCGGGGCGTAAGCCCGACGTGGTTTGACACCCACAGCCACGTCGGGCTTACGCCCCGACGCTCGCCGGGCTTTTCCCGTGACCCGCTTCCTCCTGCCGCTGCTCCTCGCGTCGCCGCTCGCGGCGGCCGCGCCGCCGGCCGCGCCCGGCCTGCCGCGGCCCACCGGCCCCCGCGGGGACGCGTTCCTCGCCGGCCTCGCCGCCCCCACGCCGGTCGCCCGCCGCGTGCCGCCGAAGTTCGACCGCGACCCCGCGGCGAGTTTCCCGGACACGGCCGACATCGTCTACCTTGCGAACGCCCGCCCGGTCCGCGTCCGCGCCACGCTCAAGGTCAACGGCCAACCCCTCGGCGACGTGTGGCGGGACCACCTGAAGAAGCTGTTCGCCGTCTTCGACCGCGACCGCGACGGGTTCCTCAACCGGTTCGAGGTGGACAACGTCTTCTCCCCGAAGGGCCTCGGCGGGCTGCTCGGCGGCACGTACTACCACGGGGCCGGCGACGACGGCAAGTCGCTCGCCGACCTCGACCGCGACGCCGACGGCCGGGTGTCGTTCGCCGAATTCGCCGCCAGCTACGCCGAGGTCGCGACGGACCTCGTCCGGCTGCGGTCGGTCACGCTCGACGACTCGGTCGATCAGGATTTGACGAAGGAACTGTTCGGCCGCCTCGACGCGAACACGGACGGCAAGCTGTCGAAGGACGAACTGGCGAACGCCGAGACCCTGCTGTTGGCGCTCGACACGGACGAGAACGAGGCGATGTCCGCCGCGGAGGTCCGCAGCACGCCGATGGTCCGGCAGACGTTCCCGCGGCCGGACGTGGCCCCGCGGCAGCCGGCCCCGCCGCCCCGCGACCCGAACCTGCAAGTCTACCGCGGCGGCATCCCCGGCAGCGTCGTGCAGCTGATGCTCCAGAAGTACGACGCGAACAAGGACTTCCACCTGACCGCCGCGGAGGTCGGGTTCGCCGCCGACGCGTTCGCGAAGCTCGACGCCAACAAGGACGGCAAGCTGTCCGGCACGGAACTCGACGCCTGGCGCTCCCTGGAGCCGGACCTCACCGCGGCGGTGGACGTGGCCCACGACTACCAGAGGCGGGCGGTCGAGCTGAAGCCGCGGGCGGCGCTGCCGAAGAACTGCGAACTCCGCACCGGCGAGAAGGGCCGGGTCGTCTTGCGGATCGACAACCAACTGCTCGACCTGAGCGCCGCCGCCCCGCCGCCGGGGGCCGTGGCGAACCGCGTGACGGAGCAACTGAACACCGTCTACCCCGCGGACAAGAACGTCGTCACGGAGAACGACATCAACGGGCCGGCGTTCCAGTTCCTGCGGGTGGTGTTCGACGCGGCCGACCGCAACGCCGACGGCAAGCTGACCCGCGACGAGTTCAAGCAGTACCTGCAACTGCAAGAGGACACGATCAACCTCGCGGTGACGGCCAGCTTCGCGACCCGCCGGCCGAGCCTGTTCCAGTTGATGGACGACAACGGCGACAACCAACTCGGCGTGCGGGAACTGCGGACGGCGTACCGGCGGCTGATCGTGCTGGAGCCGAGCGGCGGCGCGGCGGTGACGCGGGCGGCGCTGCAGCCGTCGGCGAGCGTGCGGTTCGGGTTCGCCGCGTTCGCGGGCCAGGACTACACGCAACCGGCGAACATGTTCGCGAAGCCGGGGGCACGGAAGGTCGGCGGCCCGCGGTGGTTCCAGAAGATGGACCGCAACGGCGACGGCGACGTGTCGCTGGCGGAGTTCCTCGGCCCGCGGGCGAAGTTCGCGGCGCTGGACGCCGACGGCGACGGCCTGATCTCCGCCGACGAGGCGGACGCGGCGGAGAAGACGTTCAAGAAGTAATGACCCGTCTCCCCCGCGACGTTCGTCGCGGGGCTTTCTTTGTTTTTGCAACTGTGGATAATGTTCGATACCCGCCGGGCGGAGGAATCGAACGTGCCTCGGTCATTGATGATCGTCCTGCTCACGGCCGCGACCGCGGCGGCCGCCCCCGTCCCGAAGCCGCCGCCGCCGGACCCGTTCGAGGTCGGCCGGATGGGGATCACGTTCACCGACGAGGGCCTCGGCGTGTCGGCCATCGAGCCGTCGCTGCCGGTCGCCAAGAGCGGGTTGCGGGTCGGCGACGAGTTCGTGAGCGTCGGCCCGGTCGAGGCGAAGACGCGGCGGGACATCCAGTTGCTCGTCGGCGGCCTGCGGCCGGGCACGAAGTTGGCCGTCGTTGTGAACCGCAACGGCGAGCGGCACACGCTCACGGTGATGCTCGGCGAGGCGGACGACCGGGTGAAGGCGGCGTTCCGCCAGCTCCGGACGCCGGCCGAGGACGAACCCGTGCCGTGACGCAACGGCGAGCGTCGGGGTGTCAGCCCGACGTGGCGTCCCGCGTTCCGGCACGTCCCCTTATCCACATTCGCCCTTTTCCCGCCGTCCAGCCACGTCGGGCTGACGCCCCGACGCTCGCCTCGTCCCCGATGCTCGCCTCGTCCCCGACGCTCGCCTCGTCCCCGACGCTCGCCTCGTCCCCGACGCTCGCCCGGCCGCGGGCCATTCCCGTTCGCGATCCATAACCTAACCCGGTTGCGACGCCCCCACCCCTCGGGGACGGCGCGTCTTTCCCAGGAGAGTCACTGCGATGGCGGTCAAAGTCGGCATCAACGGGTTCGGGCGGATCGGGCGGCTCGTGTTCCGGGCGCTCGTCGAACAAGGGCTTCTCGGCAAGGAACTCGACGTCGTCGCCGTCAACGACCTCGTCCCGGCGGACAACCTCGCGTACCTCCTCAAGTACGACTCCACCCAGGGCAAGTTCACCGGCACCGTCGAGAGCGCCAAGTCGTCGCCCTCCGTCGCCGAGGACGACCTGCTCGTCGTCAACGGGCACAGCATCAAGTGCCTCGCCGTGAAGGACGGCCCGGCCGCGCTGCCGTGGAAGGCGCTCGGCGTGGACTACGTCATCGAATCGACCGGCCTCTACACCGAGGCCGAGAAGGCGAAGGGGCACATCGCGGCCGGCGCGAAGAAGGTCATCATCTCCGCCCCGGCGAAGGGCGAGGACGTTACCGTCGTGATGGGCGTCAACCACGAGAAGTACGACGCGGCCAAGCACAACATCGTGAGCAACGCGAGCTGCACCACGAACTGCCTCGCCCCGCTCGTCCACGTCCTGCTGAAGGAGGGCTTCGGCGTCGAGGAAGGGCTGATGACGACCGTTCACAGCTACACCGCGACGCAGAAGACGAACGACGGCCCGAGCAAGAAGGACTGGAAGGGCGGCCGGGCGGCGGCCGTGAACATCATCCCGAGCGGGACCGGGGCGGCGAAGGCCGTGGGCCTCGTCTGCCCGGAGGTCGCGGGCAAGCTGACGGGGATGTCGTTCCGCGTGCCGACGCCGACGGTCAGCGTCGTGGACCTGAACGTGCGGACGAAGAAGGAGACGACGCTGAAGGAAATCTGCGCCGCCATGAAGAAGGCGAGCGAGACGTACCTGAAGGGCGTGCTGGTGTACGCGGAGGACGAGGTCGTGAGCAGCGACTTCATCCACGACCCGGCGTCGAGCATTTTCGACGCGGACGCGACGCTGAAGAACCCGGAGATCAGCAAGACGTTCTTCAAGCTGGTGAGCTGGTACGACAACGAGTGGGGCTACAGCAACCGGTGCGTGGACCTGCTCAAGTACATGATCGCGAAGGGGTAGGTCGCTGGCGAACGGCACGGCGTAAGCGTGCCGGTGGTGCGCCCTCGCGTCACACCGGCACGCTTACGCCGTGCCGTTCGCCGTGTTGATCGGTGGCCCATTTTCTTGAGGAAGCATCCGTGGCGAAGAAGACGATTGCCGACCTCGGCGACCTGACCGGCAAGAAGGTCCTCATCCGGGTCGATTTCAACGTCCCGCTGGACAAGGTCAGCGGCGAGATCAAGAACGACCGCCGCATCCGCGGCGCGATTCCCACGCTCAAGGCGCTGCTCAAGGCCGGTGCGTCGGTCATCGCGATGAGCCACCTCGGGCGGCCGAGCGGCGACCCGGCGAAGGACAAGCTGCTCACCATGGACAAGGTCGTCGAGCGGCTGGCGGACCTCTTGGAGCGGCCGGTGCGGAAGGCCGGGAACGCCGTCGTCGGCCCGGACGTGTCGGCGACCGTCGCGGCGATGACGCCGGGCGACGTGGTCATGCTGGAGAACGTCCGGTTCGACCCCCGCGAGCAGAAGAACGACCCGGCGTTCGCGGCCGCCGTCGCCGCCCTCGGCGACGCCTACGTGAACGACGCGTTCGGGACGTGCCACAACGACAAGGACGCGAGCATGGTCGCCGTGCCCGCGGCGCTGAAGGCCAACGGCAAGCCGCGGGCCGTCGGGCTGCTCGTCGCGAAGGAACTGGAGATCATCGACGGCCTCATGGGCGCGCCGAAGAAGCCGGTCCTCGCCGTCATGGGCGGGGCGAAGGTGTCCGACAAGATCGCGTTCATCAACGCCCTACTGCAAAAGGTCGATCACCTGCTGATCGGCGGGAAGATGGCGTACACGTTCCTCAAGGCGAAGGGCGTGGACGTGGGCAGCACCCAGGTCGCGGCGGAGGAACTGGCCGCCGCGCAGCCGCTGCTCCAACACGTCGGCACGAAGATCACGCTGCCGGTGGACGCGCTCGCGGCGAAGTCGGACGACCTGAACGCGACGCAGGTGTTCGAGGGCAACATCGCCGCTGGGTTCGAGGGCGTGGACATCGGCCCGAAGACGCTGGCGCTGTTCTCCGACAAGATCAAGCAGGCCGCGACGGTCATCTGGAACGGCCCCGTGGGGTGGTTCGAGAAGTCGGCGTTCAGCAAGGGGACGAAGGGCGTCGCCGAGGCGATGGCGGCGAGCGGCGCGGTCACGGTCGTCGGCGGCGGCGAGACGGCGGAAGCCGTCGAGCAGTTCGGGTACGACGCCAAGATGACGCACGTGAGCACCGGCGGCGGCGCGTTCCTGGCCTACGTCGAGGGCAAGAAGTTCCAGTCGCTCGCGCAAATCGACGACCGGTAAGGTTTAGTCGCCGCGTTTATATAGCCGCCGGCTTGCCGGCGGGGTTTTGAAACTCGAAAACCCCGCTGGCAAGCCGGCGGCTATATAGAACCCAGCTGAGATTCGCCATGTCCTCCATCGAAAAACGCGGCGTCCCCGAGGGGCTGTGGATCAAGTGCCCGTCGTGCAAGTCCACGCTCTTCAAGAAGGACGTGGAGCGGAACCTGAACGTCTGCGACCAGTGCCAGCACCACTTCTACACGTCCGCCGCCGACCGAATCGCGCAACTGCTCGACGAGAACACGTTCGAGGAGTGGGACGCCGACCTGCAATCCGTTGACACGCTCGGGTTCGTGGACAACCAGCCGTACGGCAAGCGGCTCGTCGATCAGAAGAAGAAGACGGGGATGAACGACGCGGCCGTGACGGGTCAAGGGTTCATCCGCGGCCGCGGCGTCGTCATCGGCATCACCGACTTCGCGTTCATGGCCGGCAGCATGGGCAGCGTCGTCGGCGAGAAGCTGACGCGGGCGGCGGAGCGCGCCACGGACCTTCGCGTGCCGCTGATCTTCGTCTCCGGGTCCGGCGGCGGGGCGCGGATGCAGGAAGGCATCCTGTCGCTCATGCAGATGGCGAAGGTGTCGGCGGCGCTCGCGAAGTACGACTCGGCCGGCGGCCTGTACGTCAGCGTGCTGACGAACCCGACGATGGGCGGCGTGGCCGCGAGCTGGGCGTTCCAGGGCGACATCACGCTCGCGGAGCCGAAGGCGATGATCGGGTTCGCCGGCGCGCGGACGATCAAGAACACGATCCGGCTGGAGCTGCCGGACGGGTTCCAGACGAGCGAGTTCCTGCTGAAGCACGGGTTCGTGGACCGCATCGTCCACCGCCGCGACCTGCGGACGGAAGTGGCGCAGCTCATCGACTACTGCGACATGAAGTGATGGTGATTGGTGATTGGTGATTGGTTCTCGGACCTTGCGGGCAGGGGCGGCCCGTCCAATCACTATTCACCAATCACCAATCACGGAAATCGGGTACAATTCCTCTCACACAGACTCGTTTCGGACTCGTCACGTCGGGGGCGGCGCGTGGGCATCCTCAGCAAACTGTTCGGCGGCGGCGGCAAGAAGAAGCCGACCATGAACACGAAGGGCATGAAGCGGGTGGACTTCGCCAAGCGGTGGGACCTCCGCGGCCGGACCGGGCAGGGGAGCATGTCGAAGGTGTTCCAGGCGTACGACCGCGACCTCGGCCGGACCGTCTGCCTGAAGCTCATGGACAAGGAGAAGACGATCAAGTTCGAGGCCCGGTTCACCCAGATGGGCCTCGTGAAGCCGCAGGAGGGGGAGATTTGCATGGCCCTCCAGCACGAGAACCTCGTGCGGAGCTACGAGTTCGGCCTGACGACGAAGGGCGAGCCGTACCTGGTCATGGAGTGGATCGAGGGCCTCGGGCTGAACTACCTCGTCGAGACGAAGAACGCGCAGCTGAACGGCAACCGGATGAACTACCTGGGGCAGCTGTGCGACGGCGTGCAGTACCTGCACGACACCAAGTACCTGCACCGCGACCTGTGCCCGCGGAACGTGATGGTGGACAAGGAGGGGGTGGTGAAGCTGATCGACTTCGGGCTGACGATCCCGTACACGCCGGCGTTCTGCCAGCCGGGGAACCGGACGGGGACGGTGGACATCCTGGCCCCGGAGATCATCAAGCGGAGCCGGACGGACCACCGGGTGGACCTGTTCGCCCTCGGCGTGACGGCGTTCGAGGTCGTCACCGGCCACCTGCCGTGGGAGCGGTCGGTGTCGTCCGAGGAGAACCTCCGGCGGCGGCTGAACACCCCGGCCCGCGACCCGAAGGTCCTGGCCCCGCACATCGACGACGACCTCGCGGCCGTGCTGACGAAGTCGATCGCCCGCGACCCGGCGGAGCGGTACCCGACGGCCCGGCACTTCAAGGACGCGCTGCTGTCCGTGGGGAACCAGAAGCTGTGACCGCCGCCGCCGCGACCGCGGCCGTCTCGACCCGCAGGATCGTCGGGCCGAGGGACGCCGGCGTCCACCCCGGCGTCGCCGCCTCCTTCGCCGTGAACCCGCCCTCCGGCCCGACCGCGACCACCGTCGGCCCGGTCGCCGCCCACGCCACCGGCCCGGACGGGTGAAGGATCAGCCGCGTCGCCGGGAGGTCGGTTCGCCGCGCGAACGCCTCCCACGCCGTCGGCGGGTCGATCGCCATCAGCACGGCCCGGCCGCACTGCTTGCTCGCCTCGACCACCATCCGCTCGTACTTCTCGACCGCGTCCGCCTTCGGCCGCACGACGCTCCGGTCCGTGACCAGCGGCACGAACCGCGTCACGCCGAGTTCCGTTAGCTTCTCGATCAGGAAGTCGAGTCGGTCGCCCTTCGGCAGCGCCGACGCGACCCAGAAGGGATGACCCCGCTCGCGGTTCGCGGGGACCGGGTCGCCGACGAGGAGGGCGACGGCCTTCTTCGCGACGCCGAGGACTTCGGCCGGGTACTCGAACCCGTCGCCGTTGAAGAGCGTGACGCGGTCGCCGACGCCGACCCGGCGGACGGCCGCGAGGTGGTGGGCCTCCGGGCCGGTCAGTTGGTAGTCGCCCGGCCGCAGCGCGTCCGGGGTGTAGAAGCGGTCCGCCATGCGGTCAGGATACGACCGGCTGGGACCGCGGGCGTCCCGCCCGCCGACCTGCGAGGTATCGGGGACCGGTCTACAGCGGCTGGGAGCGAAGCGGGCGGGACGCCCGCGGTCCCAGGAACCGTCACGCGGCGTCGCGGAGCTGGCCGCCGCCGACCCGCTCCCACCGGCCGTCCCGCCAGACCATCAGCACTTCCTCGGACCCGCGCCACACGACGCAGTAGTCCCCGTGGGTACTCCGAACGCTCCACCCGTGGCGGCGGAGCAACTCGACCTTCGGCTCGTCGGCTTCGCGGAACAGGGATAGTTTCGCCATGGCAAACTCTCCGGCACGGGGCTGCGGTCATCGTGGCGGCGACCCGCCAAGGTGGGGAGAGGTAATCAGGATCGGCCGGGGCAAATTTCCGAGTTGAGGCGAATCGGAAGCGGCAGATCGGGCCGGGTTTCCCCGCCCCGCACGGCCGGCACGTCCGGCACGGTCGCCGGGTTATCGGGACAGGAGCGGGTGATTGATTGCAGGCGCGGCCCCGGTAATGCCGAGCAGCCCGACCGGGACCGGCTGCGGCGGGACCGGGGCGTCGCCGTTGACGTACTGGAACACCTGCGTCGGCAGCACGCCCGGCGGCGCGGCCTTCTCCCCCTTTTCCGCCCCGTCCTCGCTTTGCCCGATGATCGGGATCGGCGGCAGTTGCGGCAGCGCCTCCCCGGCCAGCTCCGTCCGCTGGCGGATCGACCCGGAGCTGTACGGCCCGCTGCCGAGGACCCACCGGTCCTTGTTGCGGCTCACGTCCTCGACGAGGCCGGACTGCCACACGGCCCGGCCGGTGACGCGGTTGTACGCGAACACGGCCAGCTTCGCGACGCCCTTCTGGTCGGTCCGCTTGTAGAGCGCGATCTCCGGGATGTTCGTCGGCAGCCCCGGCACGACGGCCGGCACGGACAGTTGCGGCGACCCGAAGAGGAGCGTGTGCCGGTCCGTGCCGATCGCCCCGATCCGGGCCTCGACGACGTACACGGCGTCCCGCTTCTCCTCCATGACGAGCGCCCCGTGCGCGAGCAGTTGCTGGCGGACGGAGCTGATGACGTACCCCTTGTCGATGACTTCCTTGTCGATCTGGGCCACGTCGAGGTAGACGGCCTTGCCCTTGAGGGGGGCGAAGTCGATCTGCCCGACGGCCTTGTCCACGGCCTGGGAGACGAGGAGCATTTCGGTGGCGGCGCGGGTGGTGTCCGTGGTGCGGGTGGTCCCGCACCCGGCCAGCCCGAGCGAAAGGCAAACCAGCAACCTGCGGCCCGTCATGTCGGTCGTGTCCCCCGGTACGAACGCGGGACTATACCGCCGGCGGCGGGGCGGTCAAGCGTAGGTTTCGAGGCGGACGTGGCCCATCGGGAACTCGAGAGAACTCGTTCCGACGAACGTGGCCCGGAAGGTTTCGAGCAGGTCGTGTAGGCCCAACAACAGCGGCGCGCCGGGGGAATGGGCCTCGGAGAAATGACAAAACAGGCGGTAGGTGTTGACGGGATCGGCCGCGAAGCGGACCTTCAGTTCTCCGAAGTAGACGGTGGCGTTTACCAGCCCGTTCGCCGTCAAGGTTGGGACGCGGTGCGGCTCGGTCATCGAAAACGGCAGGCTCATCGACCGCGCGAGGGTGGCGCTCATCGTCGTCGTGCTGCACCCGGTGTCGAGGCGGCACTCGGGTACGTCGCGGAAGCGACCGAATCGATCCACGGCGTCCAACACAACGCGGGTCGTCAGGATTCGTCGAATGGGGCCATCCTCCCCACGCGGCGGAATCACGAAGCGACCGTGGATCGGCAGGTGAAGGGTGGGCATCGGCTGTCAAATACCCCAAATCGGTTCCGGCGCGGCGAACGCCATGTGCTCCGTCAACGAGTACGGCATGACCTGGCACACATACGCGATCTGTTCGAGACCTACGGCCACCACGACGATGCCACGGTCGTCCCCGACGTACCCGATGTTTTGGCCGCCGTGGTGGTAGGCCAGCAGGTAAATTTCGAGTTGATCGGCGGCGACTTTCGGCACGGGTTCGGCCCCACCGAGCCGTTCGCGGAAGTAACCCATGTCGCGTTCGACAGCTTCGCGCACCTCGTCCGGGACAGGCAAGTAATCCTCCGGCTTTCGGTCGCCGCTCAGAACGCGCTTCGCCCGCTGTTGCCAATCGTCGCCCGTGCCGACCGGCGGTCGGTACGCGGGTCGGGCGGTCGCCGGACTTGTTTCAGTCGTCAGCATCGCTTCGCTTGCCATGGCCGGCCCTCGCTCCGGAAACGTACCTGCAATTGAATCTTACCCCCGGCCGCGGATAATTACCACGCACTCCTCCCACCCGCTCCCGAGGCCGCTCCCATGCTCTCCCGCCGTCGATTCCTGTCCGCGTCCGGCGCGATCCTGACGCTCCCCGCCGTCACGTACCGGGCCGCGTTCGCCGCCGACACGCCGCCGAGCGAACAGGTCCGCGTCGCCGCCGTCGGCGTCGGCAACCAGGGCAAGGGCAATCTCAAGGCGTTCCTCAAGCACGTCGTCGCCGTGTGCGAGGTGGACAAGGCCCGGCTCGCGGAGGCCGCCAAGACCGTCGAGAAGGACGGCAAGCGCACGCCCGTCGCGGAGGAGGACTACCGGAAGCTGCTCGACCGCAAGGACATCGACGCCGTCGTCCTCACGACGCCGGACCACTGGCACGCGCTGCAGACGATCCACGCCTGCGAGGCCGGCAAGGACGTGTACTGCGAGAAGCCGCTGAGCCTCGTCATCGCCGAGGGGCGGGCGATGGCGGACGCGGCCCGGAAGCACAACCGCGTCGTGCAGACCGGCAGCCAGCAGCGGTCGTCCAAGGAGTTCCGCACGGCCTGCGAACTCGTCCGCAACGGGGCCATCGGGAAGGTGACGAAGGTACTCGTCGGGCTGCCGGGGCCGAACTGGATCGACCGGGCGAAGACGCCGGTGCCGGACTCGACCCCGCCGGGAGGGCTGAACTACGACCTCTGGCTCGGGCCGGCCCCGATGCGGCCGTACAACGAAAAGCGGGTCCACTACCTGTTCCGCTTCTTCTGGGACTACTCCGGCGGCCAGCAGACGAACTTCGGCGCGCACCACCTGGACATCGCCCAGTGGGGGTTGGGCATGGACGACTCTGGCCCGACGACCATTGAAGGGAAGGCGACGTTCAACAAGGACGGGTGGTTCGAGACGCCGGAGGCGGCGACCATCACGTACACCTACGCGAGCGGCATCCCCGTCTCCTGCACGCTCGGCAAGGGCCACCCCGGCGGGACGACGTTCCAGGGCGAGAAGGGCGTCGTCCACGTCAACCGCGGCAAGATCGAGGTGACGCTGAACGGCGAGAAGGTCCCGGACCCGTACAAGCTGGCGACCGGCGACACGAAGCTGTACGTGAGCGGCAACCACCACGCCGACTGGTTGCAGTGCATCAAGACCCGCAAGCGGCCGATCTGCGACGTGGAGATCGGCCACCGGTCGGCGACGGTTTGCCACCTGGGGAACATCGCCGTCCGCACCGGACGGAAGATCGTGTGGGACCCGGCGAAGGAGGCGATCGTCGGCGACGCGGAAGCGGCGGCGATGGCGACCAAGTCCTACCGCGCCCCGTGGAAACTGGCGTAGCGTCATGGCGAGCCGAGCGGCGTAAGCCGCCGGGTGAGTGTCCAACACCCGGCGGCTTACGCCGCTCGGCTCGCCAAATTGACCGACCTACTTCCGCGGCGTCACTTCCAGGCCGAGAATCATCCCACTCTCGACCCCGTTGGAGAACACCATCCGGCTGGAGATGCCGCTGCCGGGGACTTCCCAGAACGCCTCGTAGACGACGAACACGTGCCCGTGCTTCCGGACCGTGTCCGGCCCGTCGATGCGGGTCGGCTCCCCCATGATCGCGAACACCTCGGCCTCCGTCGCCCGGCGGTCGCCGATCGTCTCCAGGAATTCGCCCATCTTCCGCTCGGACTCGTGCGGCACGTACTTCACGCCGGTCCGCGCGGCCGCCGGCAGCTCCGCGACGCCGGGGCGGGCCGCGGCCCCCGGCCCGCCGCCGACCGCCGGCTTGTCCGCCGTCAGCATCCGCATCGCGACGAACCCGACGCCGCCGAGGACGAGGACCGCGGCGGCGGCGATGACCCACGGCAGGACCGTCGGCCCCGCACTCTTTCGCCGCTTGCCCTTCTTCGCCGACCGTCGGGGTCGGTCGTCATCGTCACGGTCGCGGCTCACGGGTTCGCCCTTCGCGCATGGAGTCGGGATCAATTCTACGCCCGGCACACCGGTTGCTCGGTGGGGAAGTATTGCACTTTTTCCAGACTCGCTCCGCCTCGCCCGCCGGTGCCGCGACCCTTGCAAAAGGACGAAGCGCTATGTTGCACGCCGTCATCTCGCACTGCCCGAATTGCCCGGCCCTTCAGGACTACTTGTCGGACGTGGTGGCCGCGCTGGAAAGCCAGGAGGTCGCGGTCGAGTTGGCGGACGGAACCCGCGGCGAGTTCACGGTCGCGGTGAACGGGCGGCGGGTGGTTGCGGAGACGGTGAAGACTTTGCCGCCGGTCGCGGCCGTCCGCGACGCCGTCCGCCGGGAGCGGGTGACCGGCCGGTTCGCCCGGCCGCACACGTGGCTGTGACGGACGAAGTTACCGGTAACTTGTTCCGTGAGCGCATTTGTTCCAAATCAGATCGCCTCCGGGCCGCGCTCGCCGGTGCGGATGCGGATGGCGTCCTCCAGCGGCAGGATGAAAATCTTCCCGTCCCCGATGCGGCCGTCGGTCCCGGTGCGGGCGGCGTCCATGATGGCCGTGACCGTCGGCTCGACGAAGTCCTCGTTCACGGCGATCTGGAGCTGCACCTTGCGGAGCATGTTCACGGTCAGCTCGTGGCCGCGGTAGATTTCGGACTGCCCCTTCTGCCGGCCGAACCCCTGCACGTCCACGACGGTGAGGCGGAACACCTCGACGCGGTTGAGCGCCTCCTTCACGGCGTCGAGCTTCTCCGGCTTGATGATCGCGAGGATGAGTTTCATGAGGGGCATCTTACCGAATCAACGGGATGCCGCGGCGACAGGGTTTTCACCCCGAAGGGGTGGGCATCGCTGGGACGAATTTTTTGCCCCGAAGGGGCGGAACATGTCAGCCCAGGGCAACGCCCTGGGTGGAACGCGAATGGATCAAGCCCTGAAAGGGCGACACGGGTTGCGCTGTGCCGCCCTTTCAGGGCTTGTTGGGTTTGGGTGGGCCGATACCCAGGGCGTTGCCCTGGGCTGACATGTTCCGCCCCTTCGGGGCAAAAGCCATCGCGGGCCGGTTCGGTGTCGCGTTGATTGTGACGGCCCGCCTCGAACGGCCGTCTACTTCCCGATCACCACGTCGAACGTCACCGTGTACGGCTTCAACTCGGCCAGCTCGGAAATCGCCTTCGCGGCCCGCTCGGCGACGGCGTCGGACGCGGCGTTGAACCGCACGATCACGTTCTCCGCGCCGAGCTTCTTCACCTCGACCGCCGACACGCCGGGGCCGCACGCCAGCCGCACCCGCTCCGCCGGGGACAGTTCCTTCGTCGCCTTCGCCGATGCTTCCAACAACTTCCCGCCGGCCGGCCGGTCTGCGGACGGCACGCTCTGGCCGACCATGGCCCCCCCCGTGGCGGTGGCGGCGGTGGCGGCCGGCTCCGTGTAGCTCACCGGCTGCCACGTCGTCTCGTCGGCCGGCGGCGCGAGCTTCGGCTCGGCCGTCGGCTTCGCCGAGATCGGCCCGACCGGGCTGCGCCAGTCCGGCCCGGCCGCGGGCACGACCGGCGCGACCGACGTGTGAACCGGCAGCTCGTCCGGCGGCACGTACCGGAACGGCGGCGTCTCGGCGATCGGCGTCGCCGTCGGGGGCGACGGGAGCGGCGCGTCGGCCACCGCGACGGCCGGCGGCGGCACGGCCGGGGCCGCCTTCGGCGGCGCGGGCCGGGCCGCGTACCCCGGCGGCTCCGCGCCCGGCTCGGGGCGGAACGGGTTCGTCACCGGGACCGGGAACGCCCCCGGCGTCGCGCCGGTCATCGCGTGCCACTGGGCGGACGCCGGCGGGTAGTCCCCGGCCGGGGCGTAGGCGTTCGCCCCCGGCGTCGTCGTGCCCCACCCGTACCACCGGTACGCCGGGTTCCCCGCGTAAGCCGCCCGCCCCGTCGGGGCGTAGCCCTGGATCGGCGCGCCGACCATCACCGGCTGGCCGACGACGGGCGGCCCCACCACCATCGGCTGGCCCGGCGGCAGCTGGCCGACCCGCGGGGGCGGTTGCTGCGGCTCGCCGAGCGCCGTGCGGACCGCCTTCGCCCGGTCGTTCGTCCAGGTCGTGATCGTGCCCCACACGCCGCGGCCGTTCGGCTGCTGCGTCCGCGGGTCGAAGGTCGCGTTGATCGGGAAGCCGCCCGGCAAACCTGACACCGCGGTGTCAGCTCGGGCCGGGGCGGTCGGGTCGAAGAACGGGTCGAACGGCTGGCCGGGGCCGCTCGACACGCCGCGGGCGACGACGGCCGGGGCCGCCGCCTCGCGGACGCCGACGAGTTGCACGGCCGGCTTCTTCGGCCGCACCGCGGCCAGCGGGACCGGGTCGGCCGAAGACGGTTGCGCGGCCCCGACCCCGGAGAGGAAAACGGCAACAATTCGGCGGGCGGACTTGCGGTTCACGGTTCGGTTCCTTCCGAAGAAATCCTGGCGTCACCGGCCGGCCGGCGGCATCGGCGCGGCGGCGCGGCCGCGGTTCACGGTCCCGAGGCCGGCGACGGATTGCGCGGGTCGTTGCCCGACGAACCCGGTGCGGCTCACGTTCTGCGCGTACACGGACGAGAACCCGCCGTGCGCCGGGTACTGGTTCCCGAAGACGACCGGGTGGCTCGGCGAGTTCAGGCGGACCGGCTGGCCGCCCGGCTCGTAGGTTTGCCCGGCCGGGTCGTAAGGAATCTGCGACTGCGGGAGGAAGCCGCCGAACTGCGGGCCGACCGGTTGCTGGACCGGCGGGACCTGGCCGAACGTGTTCAGCCCGCCGGTCGGCAGGCCGGGGCGGACGCCGTAGTAGTAGTTGACGCCGGGGTTGCCGGTCCCGCGGAGGAGGTTCAAGTACGGGCTGAGCGGCTGCGTCTGGCGGTTGTAATAGTTCGGCAGGTAGTTCGGCAGCTGCGCCGCGGCCGGCGACGCGGTCAGCACGAGGGCGAGGAGGGTGGATCGCATGGTGCACCTCAGAACCTTGACTTCCGAAGTCCGGCTTCGACTTCGGAAGTCGAGCGGGACCGATGAGCGGATCGAACGGTGCAACGGCCCCGTGCAACATCGACTTCCGAAGTCGAAGCCGGACTTCGGAAGTCAGGTCGTCAGTTCCCGAACCCGGCCCCGCGGCCGGAAATCTGGTTCACCGTCGAGGCCCCCAAGAGTGTCACGCCGAGCACCCGCTCGACCGGCGACAGGAACCGGGCCAGCGCCGTGTCGATCCGCACCAGCCGCTGGGCCTTCACGTACACCCGGTCGCCGGGCATCACCTGGTAGTTCGTCGTCGTCAGCCCGTGCTGCGTGATCGCCACCCAGTCTACCGGCAAAATCTGTTCCGGCTGGCCCGCGTGCGGCGTGCGGCGGGCGACCCAAATCTGCCGCTTCGACGCGACCGGCGGCAGCCCGCCGATGTTCGCGATGGCGTCGAACACCGTCTCGCTGCCGGTGATCGGGAACGCCGTCACCTGCTCGCCGTTCCCGCCGCCGTCCGTCACCACGTAGTACCGCTTGCTGTTGTACTGTACCACGTCCAGCACCACCCGCAGCGTGTCCCGGTTGAACCCGCCGGTCCCCGGCTTCGTCGGGTCCTCCTGCCGCGCGATGTGTTCGCGGACCGCGTCCGCCGCCTGTTGCAACGTCAGCCCGGCGACCGGCACCGACCCCCAGATGCCGAGGAACACGCTGCCGTCCGGCCGGACGGAGAACTGCCCGGACACCGGCTGCACCGGCAGGCTGAACGCCTTGAGTTCCTTCGCCGCCGGCGGCTTCCCGGCCTTCGCGGCGACGGCCGCGGCGTCCGGGTCTTCCAGGATCGCGACGACCTCGACGAGCAGCTGGTCCGGCGGCTCGATGACGTAGGGCGGCAGCGTCACCTTGCTGAGTTCGCCCGGCACGTCCCCGGTCGGGACGGCGACGAGCGGCCGCCGGCCCTGGCCGTCGTGCATCGGGGCGTGCAGGCAGCCGGTCGCCGACAGGCCGACGACCAGCACCAACGCCCGGATCGAAACGCTGCCCCACGGCATGGGTGTCCCTCGCGCACGGGGAGAAATTCCGCCGTCGTCGAGTGTTATCGGCACGCGGCCGGAGAACCGTTGAAGTTTTCCCAATCGAAAAAGTCACACGTGCCGTGGAACCCGGAGCGGTAGCGACGGGGTGTGGACCGGCCCCAACACCCCGTCGCTACCGCTCCGGGTTCCACAAGACGGACAGGACCGACCCTTGCGGCCGGTGACACGGGCCTATCGGGAGGCGTGCGAACGCGGGTCGGTTCCGGAGACCACACGGGTTGCAGGAAATGAGCGGCCGCCCCGGTCGGGCGTTCGCCCAATCTTCCCCGCCCCCTCATTCGTCTCCAATTCATGACGCGGCGCACGTCCCGCCGATAATCGTCGGCCGGGAGGAACCCCAAACCGCTCGCACCCGCCGAGGGGTTCCGCCCGCGGGAAGACCAGCAGAGACACCCACCCCCGAGGACCGATTCGTGCGGAAGCTCCGTCGCAACCCCCTGACCGTCGTTCAGCTCGAGGACCGCGCCACGCCGGCGATCTTCACCGTCACCACGACCGCCGACAACGGGGACAACGCCGCCCCGACGGGCGGGTCGCTGCGGGCCGCCATCCTGGCCGCGAACGCCGCGTTCGGCGCGGACTCGATCACCTTCGACATCCCCGGCCCGAACACGCGCACGATCCTCCCGCCCGCCCCGCTCCCGGCCGTCACGGACGCCGTCACCATCGACGGGACGACCCAGCCGAACTTCGCCGGCACGCCGCTCATCCGGCTGAACGGGGCCGAGGCCGGGGCCGGGGCGAACGGGCTGAACCTCGTCAACCACACCGGCAGCACCGTCCGCGGCCTCGCCGTCGGCGGGTTCGCCGGGGCCGGCATCCGGCTGGACGCCGGCGGCCAGCACCGCGTCCAGAACAACTTCATCGGCGTGAACCCGACGGTCATCGCGGCCGAGGGGAACGGCGTCGGCGTGCTGCTCACCAACGGCACGACCCAGAGCGTCGTCGGCGAGGGGCAGACGACCCGCAACGTCATCAGCGGGAACCTCCAGCAGGGCGTCGTCTTCCAGGGCGCGGTCAAGCAGAACACGCTGGCCGGGAACCTGATCGGCGTCGCGTTCGACGGCGTCACCCCGGTCCGGAACGGGGCCGACGGCGTCCTCGTCAGCGACGGGGCGACGTTCACCACGATCGGCGGGACGGTCGCCGGGGCCGGCAACATCATCGCGGCCAACGGCCAGGCCGGCGTCCGCATCCGCGACCCGCAGACGGCCGGCACGCTCGTCTCCGGCAACCGGATCGGCCTCGACTTCGGCGGCAACCCGTCCCCCAACATCGGCAACGGCGTCCTCGTCGAGAACGCCGCCGGCACCGCCCCGGCCGGGGGGCTGACCCCGCCCGGCACGAACAACACGATCAGCACCAACACGATCCAGCGGAACGGCGGGGCCGGCGTCGCCGTCCTCGACACCAGCCGGTTCGTCCGGGTCGTCAACAACTCCATCAACCTCAACGGCGGCCTCGGGCTGGACATCGCCCCGACCGCCCAGAACGGCCTCGCCGCCCCGAACATCACGAACATCAAGGCGGACAGCATCAACGCCCTGACCGTCACCGGCACGGTCGCCGGGCAGCCGAACACCGGCTACGACGTGACGATCTACACGAACGCCGTCCAGGACCCGAGCGGGTTCGGGGAGGGGGAGACGAAGGCCGCGACCGTCACCGTCACGACGGACGCCGCCGGGAACGCGACGTTCACCGGGAACGTCCCGGCCGGCCTCACCGGGCCGTTCGTGTCGGCCACGGCGACGGCGACGACGGCCGGGGACACGTCCGCGTTCTCGTTCTCGAAGGCCCGGCCGGACCGCGGGCTGGACGCCCGGCTGGCCTTCGCCGCGGCCGGCAGCGGCGCGCCGGTCGTCACCCTGTACGACGCGGCCGGGGCCGTCGCCACGAGCGTGACGGTGTTCGACGCGAACTTCACCGGCGGCGTCCGGGTCGCGGCCGGCGACTTCAACCTCGACGGCGTGCCGGACATCGTCGCCGGGACCGGGCCGGGGATCGTCACCCGCGTCCGCGTCATCGACCCGGTCACGAAGGCCGAGTTGTTCGGCGTCCAGCCGTTCGAGACGACGTTCACCCGCGGCGTGTACGTGTCCGCCGGGGACGTGACCGGGGACGGCGTACCGGACCTCATCATCTCCCCGGACGAGGGGGGCGGCCCGCGGGTGGACGTGTACAGCGGCGTCGGGTTCGGGAAGGTCGCCAGCTTCTTCGGCATCGCCGACCCGAACTTCCGCGGCGGGGCGCGAACGGCCGTCGGGGACGTGAACAACGACGGGACCGACGACCTGGTCGTCGCCGCCGGGTTCGGCGGCGGGCCGCGGGTGGCCGTGTACGACGGCAAGTCCGTGCCCGGCAGCAACCCGCGGGTGCTGTTCAACGACTTCTTCGCGTTCGAGCCGACGCTCCGCAACGGCGCGTTCATCGCCGTCGGCGACCTGAACGACGACGGGTTCGCCGAGGTCATCGCCGGCGGCGGGCCGAGCGGCGGGCCGCGAATTTCCGCGTTCGACGGCAAGAGCCTTCTGTCGAACACCCAGTCGTTCGTGGCGAACTTCTTCGCCGGCGACTCGAAACTCCGTGGCGGCATCCGGGTCGGTGCCCGCGACCTGAACGCGGACGGCACGTTCGAGCTGATCGCCGGCGACGGGCCGGGCGGCGAGAACCGGCTGCGGGTGTACACCGGGTCGGACCTGGCCCAGGGCGGGACGGAGCCGCGGCTGAACGTGACAACCTTCAGTGGGACCGGCGGCATCTTCGTGGGATGATCGCTTGCGCCTCCGAATAAGGAGTCGTTTCAAGGCCGGGCGGCCTTGGGACCGCGGGCGTCCCGCCCGCCGACCTTCCCGGTCACGGGGACCAATCTTCACTGGCCGGGGCCGTGGCGGGCGGGACGCCCGCGGTCCCAGGTTACGGCGGCCGGCCGGGCAACCCGGTCGTCCGCTACCCCTTTCGCGACCGCTCAATCCGCGCCAGTTTGCCCCCGCGCCCGCTTGAGCAATTCCGGCAAATTAGCGGATTTTTCCCCCCGTTTCCCCGTTTCTGCGCCCGCATGTTGTTGCGGAAAAAAATTGAAGCCGATCCAATATAAGACTTGAACCGTCTGTATTTTGCTGCCCCGGTTGCCCCACTCGCCGGGCCGTTCGGCATCAGGAGACTCGCACCATGTCCGTGACCCGGTTCGTCCGCCGGCCCCGCCCGACCCTCTCGCGGCCGGCCCTCGTCGGCATCCACGCCCCGAAGCTGCGGATGGAAGCGCTGGAAGACCGGCTGACGCCCGTGTTCACCCCGGACCCGCTGTTCACGGCCGGGACGCTGCCGGCGACCGGGGCCCCGGCGAACAACAACGGGACGCCGCTGAACATCGTGACCGGGGACTTCAACGGCGACGGCCGCCAGGACTTCGCCGGGGCCGCCGCCACCGGGGCCAAGAGCTTCCCGCGGGTGGACGTGTTCCTCAGCGACCAGAAGGCCGGGTCGAACTACCTGACGAACGCCAGCTTCTCCGTCGGCGGCGGGTTCGGCAACCCGCTCGGGCTGGCCGCCGTGGACGTGACGGCCGACGGCAAGGCCGAGATCGTCTCCGTCTCGACCGCCACCGGCGCGGTCACCGTCTCCCGGCTGGAGAACACCGGGGTGTTCGTCACCCTCGCCAGCACGGTCGTGGACCTGGACAAGTCGGCCACCCCGTTCAAGGCGAACCTGAACCTCGGCGGCGTCACCGGCGGCGACTTCAACGGCGACAACAAGGGGGACTTCATCGTCACCCTCACCGGGTCGGTCAACGGCAACCAGTACGTCGTGTTGCTGAACAACGGGGACGGGAAGTCGTACACGCAGATCGAGACGCCGCTAAACACCGGCACGGCCGGGACCGACTACACGGCCCCGATCTCGGCCGACTTCGACCAGGACGGGAACCTCGACTTCGTCATGCTCCGGCGGTCCAGCGCCCTCGTCTCCGTCATGTTCGGGGACGGGGCCGGCGGGTTCTCGTTCGCCCGCAACCTGTCCGTGACCGGCCTCCCGAACGCCATCGCCGTCGGCGACTTCGACAAGAACGGCCGGCCGGACGTGGCCGTCGGCCAGTCCAACGGCAAGGTCACGGTGTTCCTCAAGGACCCGACGAGCAACACGTTCACGACCAAGCAGAACGCCGGGACGGCGCTCGGCGGGTCGATCGTCGGGATGGAGGCCGCCGACTACGACGTGGACGGTATCGACGACCTCGCGATCATCACGGCCGGGAGCACGGCCGAGGTCCTCCTCGGCCGCACCGACCTGCTGGCGACCGCGATGGTGTCGGCCAACGGCAGCCCGTTCGACCCGCTCATCGCCCCGCCGGGCGCGATCGGGAACGTGGACCTGGACGGGAACGGGAACGTCGATTTCGTCGTCGGCGTCGGGACGGCCGCCGGCCAGGTGTACACGCCGTACTTCAACCAGTCCGGCGTCGGCGGGGAGACGGTCCTCGTCCAGGACCGCGGGCTGGCCGAGTTCGGCGACACTGTCAACTACGACGTGACGATCTTCCCGCCGCCGCTCGGCGGGCCGATCCCGACCGGCACGGTCCAGTTCTTCGACGTGGTGACCGACTCGACCGGGGCGCAGACGTTCGTGTTCCTCGGCCAGGACGCCCTGGAGCCGGGGCTGGACAACCAGGGCAGCTCCGTCGCCGTCGCCGAGTTCGGGTTCGGCGGGTTCGCCGTCGCCCAGCACACCGTCCTGGCGAAGTACCTCGGGGACGGGAACTACCCGGCCAAGAACTCGAACACGGTCGCGGTGAACGTCACGAAGGCGACCACGTTCGCCGCCGTCACCCCGTCCGCGACGGCCCCGGTGTTCGGCCAGCCGGTGACGCTGACGGCCGACGTGAGCACGTTCTCCGGCCTCGTTCCGCCCGGCGACGTGGTGTTCTTCGACAACGGCAACCTGATCGGCACCGGGACCCTGGACGGGGCCGGCCGGGCGGCGATCACGATCGGCAACTTCACCATCGGCAGCCACTCGATCGTGGCCCAGTACCTCGGGTCGCCGAACTTCGCGACGACCGCCTCCGCCGGCGTCATCGTGTCCGTCACGAAGGCGAACTCCGTCACCACGCTGACGGCCAGCAGCCTGACCGGCATCTTCGGGGATGTCATCACGTTCAAGGCGAACGTGGCCATCGCCGCCCCCGGCGTCGGGACGGCGACCGGCACGGTCGAGTTCTTCGACGGGGCCACGAAGGTCGCCGTCGGGGCGGTGGACGGGGCCGGGAACGCGACCGTGAACGTCCCCGGCCTGACGGTCGGCGGGCACACGTTCACGGCCAAGTTCGTGGCCACGCCCAGCGTCTCCGCGTCCACGTCCAACGCCGTCACCGTGACCATCGCCCCGACCACGTCGATGGCCACCCTCGTCGCCACCCCGCCGACCAACGAGGTCGGCACCGGCGTCGTCCTGTCCGCGTTCGTCAACGACACCCAGACGCCGCCCCGCCCGGTCCTCGTCGGCACGGTCACGTTCACCGGCACGGACGCGAGCGGCCGGGCCATCACCGTCGGCCCGGTCCCGGTCGCCAACGGCGTCGCCGCCGCCACGATCACCGGCCTGCCGCAGGGGACCTCGACGTTCTCCGCCGCGTTCAGCGGCACCGAGTCGATCACCCCGGCCGGTACGAACGCCGTCCAGGTGCTCACCGAGCGGGCGACCCCGGCCGTGGAGATTACGAACTCGACCGGCACGACCGTCGCCGTCGTCGGCAAGGACGTGACGTTCACCGTCCAGTACACCCCGGTCAACGGGCTGACGGACGCCGTGACCGGCACGGTCACGTTCCTCGACAACGGGACGAAGGTGCTCGGCACGGCGGCGCTGGTGAACGGCCAAGCGGCCGTGACGGCCCGGCTGTCGCTCGGGGCGCACGTCATCAGCGTCTCCTACTCCGGGAACCCGACGTACAAGCCGACGACCGCCGCCACGACGTTCACCACGACGCGGGTGATCGACCCGATCGCCGTCGGCGCGGGGGCCGGCGGCAGCGACATCGTCCGGGTGTACAACCCGGACGGCACGATCTCGCAGGACCCGCTGTTCGCGTTCGGCCCGGACCACACGAGCGGCGCGCGGGTGGCGACCGGGGACGTGAACGGGGACGGCGTCCCGGACCGGATCATCGGGACCGGCCCCGGCACGCAGGCCCGCGTCCGCATCCTGGACGGGGCGACCAGCGCCCCGCTGTTCGACGCCTTCCCGTTCGAGGACTTCACCGGCGGCGTGTTCGTCGCCAGCGGGGACGTGAACGGCGACCTCCGGGCCGACTTCGTCGTCACCCCGGACCGCGGCGGCGGCCCGCGGGTCACCGTGTTCGACGGGGCGTCGATGAAGGTGCTGGCCAACTTCTTCGGCATCGACGACCCGAACTTCCGCGGCGGGGCGCGGGCGGCCCTCGGCGACATCAACAACGACCAGGTGGACGACCTCGTCGTGTCCGCCGGGTTCGGCGGCGGCCCGCGGGTGGCGGCGTTCGACGGCCGGTCGGTCCGGGTGAACGTCCCGGTGAAGCTGTTCAACGACTTCTTCGCGTTCGAGAGCACGCTCCGCAACGGCACGTTCGCGGCCGTCGGCGACGTGGACGGCGACGGGTTCGGCGACCTGATCTTCGGGGCCGGCCCCGGCGGCGGCCCGCGGGTGGTGGCGTACAGCGGCAACGACCTGCTCCGGACCGGCGGGGCGCTGTTGACGTTCAAGGCGAACTTCTTCGCCGGCGACGCGAACCAGCGGCAGGGCGTGCCGGTGGCGGCGCTGGAGTTGGACGGCGACGGCCGGGCGGACATCGTGGCCGGGTCCGGGCCGGGCGGCCGCCGGGTGACGGCGTACCTCGGGTCGCAGATTCAGGCGGCGGGGCAGCCGCCGGTCTTCCGGTCGTTCGACGCGTTCGACCAGAACTTCAACCCGCTCGGCGGCGTGTTCGTCGGGTAACGGGTTGTGGACAAGAAAGCCGCCGGGGACGACCCCGGCGGCTTTTGCGTTTCCTGGCGGAACGCCGAGCGTTACTTCTTCTCGACGATGTCGTCCTTCGTGCTCGCCACGATCGCGACGAGTTCGTCGATCTCCGCCTTCGGCACGTCGTACTTCTTCAGCGTCGCGACCAGGTGGCCGGCCAGGGCGTTGAACTCCGCCTCGGTGATCGCCATCCCCTTGTGCGACTCCTTCATGCCGCGGCCGCTGTACTTCAGCGGGCCGCCGGTCGTCGCGGACACGAGTTCCACGAGCAGCTTCTCCAGCTTCTTCACCCCGTCCGCGTCCAGCTTGTACTTGCCGTTGCGGAAGAAGTTCACCTTCTCGTCGCCGGCCGCCGCGACGACGAAGTCGTGGACGACCGCCTCGACCGCCTTCTGGCCGCCGAGCCGGTCCCACAGCGCCTTCTTCTCCGGCTTCGCGTCCGCCTCGACGATGTCCCCCTTCGTGCTCGCGACGATGCCGACGAGTTCGTCAATCTCGGCCTGCGGGACCTTGTACTTCTTCAGCGTGTCCACGAGGTGGCCGGCCAGCGCGCCGAACTCGGCCTCGGTAATCTTCATCCCCTTGTGGGACTCCTTCATGCTCCGGCCGGTGTACTTCAGCGGCCCGCCGGTCACCTGGGAGATGAGTTCGACGAGCAGTTGCTGGAGCTTGGCGACGCCGGCGTCGTCGAGCTTGTACTTGCCGTCGCGGAAGAAGTTCACCTTCGGGTCCGGGGCGGCGGCCAGGACGAAGTCCTTGACGACGGCCCGCACGGCCGGCTCGCCGCCGAGCCGGTCCCAGAGCGCCTTCTTCTTGCCGGTCACGTCCGACTGGGCGTCGTCGAGCGCCTTGCGGAGGGTGAACGCGGCGTCGGACACGGACTGCGTCTTCGCCGCGGCCAGGGCGTCCTTGATCGCCGCGGCCGTCTTCGGCCGGTAGTCGAGGACGCCCTCCAGCACCGTCAGCGCGCCCTGGTACGCCCGCAGGCACTCGGCCGGCTTGCCGGCGTTGAACAACTCGACCCCCATTTTCGTCGTTTCGTAGATTTGGCTGGCGACCTTCTTGTCCAACTCCGCGGTTTTGACGGACTCGGCCGGCTTGTCCTGGCCGACGGCGGTCCCGACGGTCAGGACAAAGATCGCCCCGACCGCCCACGTTGCCACTCGTCGCATGTGCTTGCCCCTAGAGAATTAAAGACGTGACGGACCGGTGTAAGACAGCCGGGCCAACTGTCTGTACGCCCCACCCCGGCCGGCGGATTTCTCCGTTATCCCTTTAGATAATTGCCGAACAACCCCTATTGCAAGTAAAATTGTCCCGTCGCCACTCACCCGGACGTGGTCCCTTCCCATGACACCCACCGACAGCGAAATTTTGAGCCGGATAGCCGAACGCAGTCGGACGGCGTTCGCCGAGTTCTACGACCGGTACTCGTCGCGGGTATTTGGCCTTTTATTGCACCTCCTCAGAAACCGAACGGACGCGGAGGACGTACTCCAGGAGGCGTTCTGGCAGGTGTGGCGGCAGGCCGACCGTTTCGACTCGCGACGGGCCACCGCCGAGGCGTGGGTGCTGATGATCGCCCGGTCGCGGGCGGTGGACCGGCTGCGGAAGCGGCGGGAGACGGTGACGGACACCATCCCCGAGGTCGCGACCGACAGCCAACCGGACATCGCGCTGCACCGGCAGGACGACGCGGTCCAGGTGACGGCCGCCCTCGCGGTGCTGCCGCCGGACCAGCGGGAGCCGATCCGGCTGGCGTTCTTCGAGGGGCTGACCCACGACCAGATCGCCCGCCACCTGAAGATCCCGCTGGGGACCGTGAAGACGCGCATCCGCTTAGGATTCCTCCGTCTGCGGGAGCGGTTGACGACGGGGGTGAGCCAATGAACATGCCAAACAACGACGAACTCTTCGATGTCTTCGCCGCCGACGAGTGGGACCAGCTCGACGCGACGGTGCTGGCGATGACCGCCGACATCCCGTCGGTCGAGCCGCCGCCCGCGCTCAAGCAGAACATCCTGGACCGATTGGCGAAGGCCCCGAAGGCGAACCCGACGCTGCAACAGCAGCGGGCGGCCGCGGACCAGTTGCCGGACTTGCGGTTCTCGTTCAAGGAGGAGGCCGTCTTCCAGTTCTCGCACATGCCCGGCGTGTCCGCGCGACTGTTGCACCTGGACCCGACGGCGAAGCGGTTCTCGGCGATCGTGAAGCTGGAGCCGGGCAGCCGGATTCCGCCGCACCACCACGACGGGTTGGAGGAGTGCCTGGTGCTGGAGGGGGAGCTGATCCTCGGCACGGTGCGGATGCGGGCCGGCGACTACCAGTGGGCGGAGGACGGCAGCGACCACGTCGAGCAGTGGACGGACGTGGGGGCGACGGTGCTGATCTCCGGCCCGATGTCGCTGCTGGCGGGGTGAGAAATTTTAACAACGACGCGGGGTCGTGCGGCGGTCGGGTGGTAAACCCGACCGCCGCACG